>LNFM01000447.1_pt1 | contig 102842 bp, 103 predicted proteins | sample 596031 | NCBI WGS metagenome assembly LNFM01 (sample SAMN04254537, study PRJNA301005) | activated carbon metagenome | isolation source: dual media filters at the Ann Arbor, Michigan drinking water treatment plant | place: USA: Ann Arbor
GAGCGCCAAGCAATTTCTTGAACGCTTGACCGTCTTCCCCTGCGAAGAGTTGTGTACTGCCAAGGCCATGAACAATTTTCGACAAGGCTTCACAGGGGTTTTTGACGTTTGTAAATAGTTGCAGCGACTCCGGGTTAACCGGCACTCTCTTCCATTCGCCCTTTTCATTCGGTCCCGGTTCGAGCGGGGGTAACTGAATTGACGATGGGCCCTGTTCTGCCGGTTTCGCAACCGACGCGGATGGTGCGCTGGGTGGCGCGGACGGTGTTGTGTACACTCTCTTGGGGTCGTATTCGGGCGGATTCGAAGACGGCAGGTGCTTGTCTCCGCCGCAACTGGTTAGAAGGATCGTGACAAGGAGCATCAGAAGGAGGCTGGCTGGCATTCGCGGTCTCCCGGTGAAGGACTACCAACGATTGGAATGGCCGCCATGCTAGCCCAGGCACCTGGGTTCTTCAAGTAATCCTGAGGGAATACCTTCCATTTACTGACAGCATGGGCGTTGCTATTCAACCGTGCTCTTGCGTACAATCCCGTCGATTTTCTTGTGAGGTGTCGATGCGATACCTGGCATTTTCCCTTCTCTTCCTATTGCCGCTCACCGCATACGCCGGCAATATCAAAGACACCGATCTCATTAGCAGTAACAACTTCTTTCTGCCGCCGAGTACCCAGAAGACCGTCTTCATCCAGGCCCGGAACTCTTCCGATAACCAAGAAGTCTCACTGCACGATCTGGGCGCCCGGCTGAGCGCCAAGGGCTATCAGATTGTGAATGATCCGGACGGCGCACATTACGTCCTGCTGGCCAACATCGTCTATTGCAACATTACGAAGCCGGAGATGCCGGTTGAGGCGATGGTAGCGAGTGGCTATGGATCCGCGTTCAACTCGGCGATGGGCGCCATGCAAGGCCTCACCAGTATGGCGAGTATGGCGGGACCCTACGGGGCGATGGGCGGTGCGGCAGCCTCAATGGGGTTGAGCGCGATCCAAGGCATCGGTGATCTCTTCAGTTCTTCGTCATCTGCTCCCAAAATGCCGGACGACGTGAACTATGCATGCGTGGCGGACATCCAGATTACCGAGCAGAGGACCGTGCCAGTCCCCAGCGGAATGAAGACAGGAACAGGCGAGGAGCCCGGCGTGTACCAAACCAGACTGGCCGCCGATGTGCATCAGAAAAAGCTGAATGAGGAAGAAGCCACACCATTGCTACAACAGAAGCTGAGCGCCGCTGTAGCCGGAAATTTTTAGCCATGCCTTCGCATAATCGCCTCACGCCTTACCCCTTACTCCTTACGATCTTGTTGTTGCTCGCACTGACCACCGGTTGTTCCAACATCATCCGATCCGGCCTCATGAACAGCAATACGGTCTTTCTCGATCCCAGCATGCAGCGCACGGCCCATCTCCAACTACGAAATATTTCAGAGAACCAACAGGTTACTCTCACCGACATTCAGACCAAGCTGACCACCAAAGGCTACCAAGTATCTGCCGATCCCCAACAAGCCAATTATTGGATTCAGGCCAAGGTGGTCTATTGTCATAAAGCCGCAGAGGGCGTGACGCCCGAGCAGGTGGCGAAGGCCGGATTTGGAGCCGGTGTCAGCAGTGGGGGAACCGTTATGGCCTCGGTCAATGCAATCGGCGGTGATCCCTCTATGAGTATGGCTGGCATGAGCGGGATGCCAATGGGTGGAGGCATGCCGGACATGAGTGCCATGATGAGGCAGGCCATGGCCATGAGCGGCGGAGGCGCGGGTTTTGGCGGGATGCCCGGTATGCAGATGCAGCAAGCTCCGAAAGAGGATGGAGTGACCTATCTCTGTGTGACGGATGTGCAAATCACTGATCGCAAAATGGGGAAACCGCTTGGCCAGCCGGTCGGCGGTCAAGCCGTAGCCGGTCCGAAAGTGCAGCAGATGCGGATGGTGGGCCACGTGCGGCAAAAATCCATCGACATTCACGAAGCCACCCCAATCGTCCAAGAGAAAATCGCCACCGGGATTGCGGGACTGTTCTAGTTCAAGTTCTTCGATTCCAGTAGTGGCAGCGGGTTGCTTTCTACCAATGGGGATTTCCTATGCTCCGCATAGCGGGGCCAAGACCGAAACAATCGAGGACCGGCGGGTGTCCGTATTTCAGTGAATGGTATGTGGGCCTATGCTGAGAGCTACACCGGACAGCCGGTCCACAACCCTGGTTATTCCGCGCCTGCCGGTGAGCTGCGGGGCCATTGGACCTAGATGACTATGCTTCCGGCTTTTGCGCGCCGTTCTGAACTCCAGGCGAGAACGGAGGTGGAGAAAGTCCTGGCGTTTGCCTACTACTCAGCCAAGACGACGAAACAGGAACACTTTTCAGCAAATGACATCACGCGTTGGTTCATCGATGCAAGATTGCATCAGCCGAACATGTCTCGTCTGCTGAAGAGCCTCAAGGCGTCTCGATTGGTTGTACAAGACAAAACAAATGGAACATTCCGCCTTCATGCCCGTGCTGACCAGCAGCTTTCCAAGGCATATGACGAGCTACTACACGCTGAGACAGATGAAGAGATTGTTCATAGCGATACACTTTTGCCAGTTTCAGTTACAGCCAGTACTCGAGGATACATCGAGTCCCTAGCTGCGCAGATCAATGCGGCCTATGAAACAAACGTTTTCGACGGATGCGCGTTGCTGATGCGGCGTCTAATTGAGATATGCCTCATTCACGCGTTTGAGCATTCTGCACCGACGTTGAATATAAAAAAACCGGATGGACAGTACGTTGACTTAGCTGAGCTCATCAGTCATGCAAAGGGAAACTCCTCGCTGTCATTGTCGAAAGGCACGAAGGCGTGCTTGGATGATTTTCGCGTACTAGGGAACTTCTCGGCGCATAAGATCTACTACAACGCGAAGCGCGCTGATATCAAACGTGTCATCTTTGAGTATAGAGCCGCAATCGAAGAGCTTCTGTATAAGGCAGGTCTGAAGAAGTAAAAGGAGATCAAATGGAAGCAACCAAAGTCCGCATTAATCTCCGAACGGGAGAGATCGAATTGGAGGGATCGGAAACGTTCGTTGCAGATCAACTCGGCAAGCTCGCAGAGGTTGCGGATCTCATCGCTAGTTTATCAGCACCAAGTGGCTCAGAGACGTCTGATGATAGCGATGAAGAGAACCTTGATCTAGTGGAAGTGGAAGAAGCCGCAGCAAAGCAGGCCGACAAAACAATCTCGGTTCCAGCCTCCTTCGGCGAATGGCTGCACAAATTCAAAAGCGGTCTATCGGATTAGGATAAGGCGTTGTTGACCGCATATTACGTTCAGTCTCAATCACACACGAATGATTTCAAGACTTCCAATGTCAACAAGGCTTTGAAGGACCATAGCATAAAGCTAGCGAATCCATCCGAGACGATTCGTCGTCTTGGAGTGAAGAAGTATCTATTCCAAACGCGCAAGATCGGAAAGCTACGATTCATGAGAGTCTCAGCGGATGGACTCGAAGAACTCCGGCGGCAGCTCGCATAAGTCCATCCATGCGTTCCAGCCGATCGGGCGTAAGACGCGCTTCTGCTGAACGCAGGCGTTGGAACTGAAAGGAAAGAGAGCAGCATGCCTGTAGATACTTTCTTTTCATCGAGTCTTATTGGTTGGGTTACGCTTGTCACGGCTCCGGTTGCGGCGCTGTGGGCGCTCATCAACTTTCGCCGAAGCAATCGGAACAAAGCTGCAGAGCTATTGCTAACGATTGAGAAAGAGTATTCCCGTCAGATCCCCGCACTTCTGCAAATAGAGAACTTGGCTGACTACAAAAAACATTTCGCGAAAGCGATTAAAAAATCCATTTACGAAGAATGTGGGCCCTATACGCGTGAAGAGTCTCAGGCAATCGATCAACTGGAAGCTGCTTTACGACATTTTTTTGAAGTGATATCGGGGTCACTTCTTGACGTTGCACTCCCTTCGGCAAATCAAGCGGGAGAGCCGGGCAAACTCAAGAACTTCCCACCAGCTTCGCTTTCCCGCGCCCCGGTCAACGCGGTTGCTAGGATTTCCGCCTCGCATCCGTCTGATATTTCGTATATATTCTCCACATGAGCACAATTTCCCTCACCCGTGACGAAGCGATCCGGCGGCTTCACACCGTTGAGTCCAAGATTCGGAGCCTTGGTGTTCGTCGGCTGGCGCTCTTCGGGTCCGTGCTTCGTAACGAGGCTCGCCCCGACAGTGATGTTGATGTGCTTGTCGAGTTCGCTCCGAATGAGAAGACATTCGATCGCTTCATGGCGCTAGCGGATCTGCTTGAAGACACGTTGCAGCACCGGGTGGAAGTGATCACTACAGAGTCACTCTCACCGTTTATCGGGCCACACATCTTGGCCGAGGCAACGGATGTCCTTCGAGCCGCATGACTATCTGCGGCATATTCTCGCGGAAGTCGAGTACCTCCTCGATCAGAGTCGGACTCTCACCTATGAGCGATTTGTGGTCGATCAGACGCTGCGACGTGCGTTCGTGCGCAGCTTGGAAATTATCGGCGAAGCAGTGAAGAACCTGCCTACTGAGTTCCGGGTATCGCATCCCGAGGTGGCGTGGCGTCCGATGGCTCAGATGCGTGATCGCCTGATCCATAGTTACTTTGGAGTGGATTATCAGCTGGTATGGGATGTGGTGTCCGAGAAACTTCCGGAACTAAAACGTAGCATCCAACGGATTATTGATTCACAACAAGCTTAGCCATCAGGTTGAAAGAAAGGTGGAATGGCGCGCCGCTCACTCGAACCGTTGGCCAGCGCGTCACACAATCTCCATCTTTGTAGGAGGCAGCGACATCATGAGCGTTCAACCCTTTGTCTTGAGACCCGATCAGCATGAGCCTGCGTTGAATGTGGTCGGAACACAGGTGACTGTGTTGGCGTCCAACGCGGCAACGCAAAGTTATGGGATCACCTTGCAGCAGGGCGAAGAGGGAACAGGCCCGCCGCCGCACAGTCACGATTGGGACGAAGCTTTCTACGTCCTGAAAGGTGAGATTCACTTTCTCTGCGACGGGAACGTCTATGCCTGTGCCGTGGGGACTCTCGTGCACATTCCCGGTGGAACCGTGCATGGCTTTCGCTATGGAAGTGGCGGCGGTCAGATGCTTGAGATTACGGGGGCCGGCGCGTTAGCGGCTCAGATGTTCACAGCCATCGACAAGGAGATTCCCTCCGGACCGCCGGATGTACCAAAGCTGCTTGATGTGCTCAGGCGCAATGGAGTAACCGTTGCGGTGTGACCGGGGAGAAGGCTTACGAACTAAGGCTTGGGTATTTTTAGATCCTTGCAGATTTTGTTTGCCAGATGATTGGTGACTTCAGTGTGGCGAGGCACGGCTGAGCGAGTATTCAGAGAAGGGTGATGTCACCAGGAGTGCTTCGCTCCTTCGCGCAACAACTCGCATCCATGTTGCCGTAAATGCCGAAGCAGCTCCTCACGTTTCATACCGCGATAGAGGCTTCCTCAAAATTTCCACCGGCGGCCCCTAATGCTTCCTGACGATTGAGTTCCAGTGCTTCCCGGAGTGTGACTCGGAGCGTTTCCACTAAAGCCTCTCGGCTAGGTTCCTGGCAATTCACACCTGGTACTTCTTCGATCCAACCGATCCACCACCCGGCATCTTGTTTGATCACAGCCGTATAGTTCTGTTGCATGAGGGCCCTCCGCTGTAGACGAAACCCCTGGGTATTACATTGAGCCTATGGAAAGGTACGGGGATCGTGCATTGCTTGTCAATGTAACATCGTCGGGCTGATTTAATCTCATTCGTTCGATCCCCATACCCTCACCGTTTTGCTTCCCACCTGTTATACTGTCCCATCCCGTCATTCAATTTGAGAGTGATCGCTATGAACTCTCCAACCTGGGATGAATATGCCGAGCTTGCACTGAAACGTATTACAGCGTCAGGCGCGGAGTACGGCGACATCCGCATTCAAGACAGCAGCACGGAACACATCGAAGGTGAGGATCGCCGAATCGCCTCGATTCGAGACATCAAGGACATCGGTTTCGGCGTGCGTGTGCTCTATCACGGAGCCTGGGGTTTTGCCGCGAGCTCAGTCTTGTCGCTGGAAGAAGTGCCACGGGTGGCTAATCTGGCCATTGAGATCGCCAGAGGATCTGCATCGGTGGCCCTCGAAAAAGTGAGATTGGTGCCTGAACCAGTTCATCGTGACTGTGTCGTCACGCCCTATTGCATCGATCCCTTCACCATCCCGCTTGAGAAGAAAACCGACTTATTGCTGAATGTGATGGAGACGCTCCATCGGCAATCCGGCATCGCACGAAGCAGCGCAAGTCTGTGGGCGCGCCGAGACAGGAAGTTGTTCATGTCAACGGAAGGGTCGCGTGTGGAATTCGATCTGTTGGCAGGGCAAGGCGACTGTACCGCGACGGCTCTCCATGAAGGTCGGTTTGCTTCGCGCAGCTTCAATACGCCACATCTCCGGAGAGGCTATGAACTGATTGAGGAAGCCGACCTCCTGCGCGAGGCCTCCCGCGTTGCCATCCAGGCAGTCGAAAAGGTGAAGGCCCCGGCGGTTGATGCGGGCCAATATGACCTCGTGCTCGATCCTGAACATCTATCATTGACGATCCATGAATCTTGCGGCCATCCGAGCGAACTGGACCGTGTGCTCGGGTACGAAGCCAATTACGCAGGGACCAGCTTCTTGACGTCAGAAAAGCTGGGTAACTTTCGCTATGGCTCGCAGCATGTGAATTTGGTTGCCGATAACACCGAACCGGAAACATTAGCAGCGACTGGTTATGATGATGACGGGGTTCAGTGTCAGCAATGGGACATTGTCCGGAACGGGGTGTTCGTCGGGTATTGCACGAACCGTGAAGTCGCGTCGAAGATTGGTGAATCTCGTTCACGTGGCTCCAATTGGGCTGATGGGTGGAGTCACGTTCCGATGGTCCGCATCGCGAATATCGGACTTGAGCCAGGCTCAGCGACTGTCGATCAACTGATTGCCGATGTGAAGCACGGCATCTACATCGAAGGCCATGGGTCCTATAGCATTGATCAGCGCCGCTACAATTTTCAGTTTGGCGGGGATGCGTTCTGGCTGATTGAGAACGGCAGGCGCACCCACATGCTGCGGGATGTGATCTACCATGGGATCACGCCGGAATTCTGGAACAGCTGCAATGGAGTGGCCGACCGAACTGCTCGCCGTCGATACGGCTTCATCACGTGTGGCAAGGGGCAGCCAGGCCAGTCTGGTTGGATGACTCATGCCGCCTCACCGGCGAGGTTTCGCCAGATCCATGTGATCCGAGGAGAGGGAAGCGCATGACCGTACTGAGCGGCACCTGGCCGAAGCTGACCAGCAGCGAGGAGTTTCGCTTTCTGAGCGATCTGGTCTTGACCCGCTCATCCGCTGATCAGACGATCGTCCGTCTTCGCGATCACCACGCCGGCACGACGAGATTCGCCAACAATCAAGTCATCCAGAATGTCGACGCGAGACGGGGCTCATTGGCCGTGACGGTTGCCTTTGGGGGACAGCAGGGGACCGCGAGCACGACGGATTTTACCGCCGGCGCGATTCAGGACGCATTGGCGCGTGCTGAGCGGATTGCTCGGGTCTCACCAGTTGATCCGGAATACCTTCCACCTCCCGATCCGTGCCTGTTCCCTGTGCGAGCGACGGCGAAACCAGAAACTCTGGCGGCAGGACCGGTCAAACGTCTGGAGTATGTGAATGAAGCCATCGGACATTGCCGGATGGAGAACCTCATGGCGGCCGGCGTCGTGGCATCATCCGGGACCGCGGTCGGGATTGCGGCGAGCAATGGGCTATTCGGCTATGAGGTACGAGGAGACGCGAGGTTTAGTCTTACGGTCCAAATTGGTGACGCGACTGGCTGGAGTGCGGCGGCACATCGGTCGATCGATCATTTGAGAGTTCAAGAGCGGACCTTGGCGGCCATTGCCAAAGCCAAGCGAGGCCGGGATGTGTGTGAGATGCCGGCGGGGCAGTATCCCGTAATTCTTGAGCCGGCAGCCGTGGCCGGACTGTGGGCGTGGGTGCTCTGGTCTTTGGACGCCAAGTCTTACACAAAGGGAACGAGCCCTTTCGCCGGCAAGCTGGGCCAGGCCATCGTGGACGAACGGCTGACGCTCAAGAATCACCCCGATCATGCCGACCTGTTTGGAGAAGGATTTACCCATGACGGTCTGCCGAGTACAGCCTCCCTGTGGATCGACCATGGAATCCTCAAACAGCTGGCCTATGACCGGTTTACGGCGAAGGCTGATGGCATAAACCCCATTCCGACACTGGAGGCTCCGGCCTTGTCGATTGTGGGGGCTCCTGCACAGTCGATTCAGGATCTCATGAAGAACACGGACCGTGCGATTCTGGTGACGAATTTTTGGTATATCCGTCCTGTGAATCCTCAGGACCTCACCCTGACCGGAATGACCCGAGATGGAACGTTTCTGATCGAGAAGGGGGAGATCGTCTCAGCTGTGAAAAATTTCCGATTTCATGAAAGCCCGATCCAGGCCTTTCGACAGATCACGGCTTGGACTGTGCCGATGGAGGCGGTGAACTCAGAGACCGGAAAGATGTTGGTTCCGGCTCTGGCCCTCCCGCATTTTCGTTTCTCAAGCGTCACACGGTTCTAGCTGTGTCATGAGGACTCCAAACATATTTAATCGACCGCAGAATAAAAGGGTTGACTCTTCTCTGTGCGAGGAGTAGGTACAACAAAGGTATACCAATAGGTCCGATTGAAGGGGGGATCTGCCAGATGGCCCCGCGATTCAACAAAGAACCCATCAACCTCATTCACCGAATCCCATCACAGAAGCAGATTGATGAAGCTCGGCCGGTTGCTACGCCCTACGGTCAGATCCTGCTCAATGCTGGCACCCTGTGCTGGCGCAAGATGGTTGACCTCTTTGCCTATGTCACGCGCTATGAGGACGAGATCCAACCGCGCCTTCGTAAACCCCTTGCGCTCCCCGACCGAACGACGGAGCGTACCACGATCCAGGGGGAGGGTCCCGTCTGGTCGACGAATGGAGTGGAGGAGCCAATCCAGGAAGCAGAGAACCCGGTAGCCGCGAAGGTCACAATCCTACAACAGCCGTCTCCGGTGCCGGCTCAGGTTCAGTCGGAAGAAGTCGCCGAAATCCGAGCCTGCATGATTGGGCAGCAAGATGAGATTGCCAGGCTGACGTCGCACATTCAAGAGCTGACTTCCTTGGTTGCCTCTCAGCAAGAGGTCCTCGTTCATCTTGGAAAAGAGCTAGAAGCCGGTACATTTTCACCGGTATCCACCACCAGCACGGCGGCTGCCTCTCTCAAGCGAAACCGTATCGGTCGGAAGAAACCGACGGTCAGCGAAACGCCCACTCCTCCTCAGGAACATGAGCGCCCGTTTCATCCTCAGGACAGTGACGGTCAGTCGCTCCATCTGTAAGCTCGGTCCGGTAAGTCGTTGGCGCTGAATACTTCTCCATCGCTTCACCGCTAGAAAAGGGTGAATTCTACTGACCAGACAACGATCCCGTCATGAAGGTACATCTGCTCCTCTAGCCAGATAGGGGTCACGTCTGCTAAACATCCAGCAATGACCATCGTTCGTGTCCTCCTGTGGGCTGTGCTGTGGCTCAGCCTGTTGACGATTGATCTCAATGCGGCTCCTGAACGTTCTACCGCCCGGGTGCCCCTCTTCGAGAATCTCGGTACCCTCCATCACCCCATCACGACGAGTTCACACGAGGCTCAACAATACTTTGATCAAGGTTTGCGGTTCGTGTACGCCTTCAACCATGAAGAGGCGATCCTGGCCTTCGAAGAAGCCGCTCGACTGGACCCCTCTGCCGCCATGGCCTATTGGGGGGTGGCGCTCGCATCGGGTCCGAACATCAATGCCGCCATGGATAAGGCTGCCGAACGACGGGCGTGGGATGCCGTACAAAAAGCTCGCGCACATCGTGCCGGCACGAGCGCAGCCGAACAGGCGTATATCGATGCGATCGGTAAGCGATACGAGCTCAGAGCGCATGCACGATCGGCTCTGGATAAAGCGTATGCGGACGCGATGCGTGTAGTCTGGCGGCAGTATCCGAACGATCCGGATGCCGGTGTCTTGTTCGCCGAGGCCTTGATGGACCTGCGGCCGTGGGATTTATGGACGGCAGACGGGCGGCCCCAACCAGGCACTCAAGAAATCGTGTCGGCGTTAGAATCGATTCTGGCGCGTTTCCCGGATCATCCAGGAGCGTGCCACTACTATATCCACGCGGTCGAAGCCTCTCCGAACCCGGAGCGAGCCGTCGCTTGTGCGGAGCGATTACCCGGGCTGATGCCGGGTGCCGCTCACGTGGTCCACATGCCGGCCCACATCTACATGCGACTCGGTCGATATCACGAGGCGGCTGAACAGAATACACATGCGGCGGAGGTCGATCGCAAGTATCTGGCCAGGAGAAAGTTACACGGCGACTATGCCGACGGCTACTACACCCACAATCTGCATTTTCTCTGGTCTTCCTTAGCGATGGAGGGACGAAGAACCGAGGCATTGAAGGTGGCTCGTCAACTGACGGGCACGATCTCCGAAGAGGAAGTGCGGAAGGATGCCTGGAAGGAATTGTACCTTCCAGCTCCCTTGTGGTCCATGATCAGGTTTGGACAATGGGATGACCTGCTGCGTGAACCGCCTCCTCCAAAGACGCTGCATTTGCAACAGGGGATGTGGCGACTGGGGAGGGGACTAGCGCTCGCGGCGTCCGGTCGTATGCCTGGGGCCGAGGGCGAGCAGGTGGTGTTGGCCAGCCTGGCGAAACGGTTCGGGCGCGATCGAACGCGGGAAGAGAAAACGGAACGGACTCTCCTTAAGATCGCGGAACGACTGCTGGCCGGTGAGCTTGCGATGTACCGCCGCCAATACGATGAGGCCATCAAATCCCTTACTGATGCTGTCAAGCTGGAGGAGGAGCTGCCCTACACTGAGCCGCCGTTCTGGCCGATTCCCATTCGCCACTATCTCGGCGCCGTCTTGTTGAAGGCCGGTCAGCCGGGTAAGGCGGAAGCGGTCTACCGAGCGGATCTGGCCAAGAATCCGCGGAACGGCTGGGCCCAGTTTGGACTCATGCAAAGCCTCCGTGCACAACGGAAGGGCCGTGAAGCCGATGCCGCAGAAGAAGACTGGAAACAGGCCTGGGAGCATGCGGATGTGACCCTCACGGCCTCTCGGTTTTGAAGAAGAAGAAGCGGGCTGCAGGAGGATTGATGCGATTTGTGGTGGGAGTAATGGGACCGGCCAAAGCGACGAAGAAGGACCTCGACAATGCCCGAGTTCTTGGAGAATTCATTGCCCGGCGTGGGTGGGTTGTCTTGACTGGTGGTCGAAACGTGGGTGTCATGGATGCGGCGTGCGAAGGAGCCAAGCGGGTGGGGGGCAGCTTGACCATCGGGGTCTTGCCGACGGCCAAGGACAAGGTGTCCCGCCATGTGGACGTGCCGATCATCACGGAAATGGGGAGTGGCCGGAACAACATCAATGTGCTGACCAGCCATGTCGTGGTGGCCTGCGGATTGAGTGGTTCGGGCACAGTGTCGGAAGTTGCGTTGGCCGTGAAGGCTGGAAAGCCGGTCATTCTCGTTGAAGCGTCTCCTGCCGATGTCACCTTTTTTCGAAAACTCGATACACGCTTGGTCCAAGCCGCTGCCTCGCCGGAGGAGGCTATTGAACTGATCATGAAACTCATGGATGGGCGCCAGCGACGAGTGCGTCGTACAGAACGGGATCTCGACAGGTATATTCCAGTTTGACGCGTGAAGGCCTCATATGCCGGCTCCTGCCCGACCGCTTCCACGCGAGTTCCACCCGCCTCTCCGCACGCGTCGTAGTAAGATGTAAGAATAAGACTACGACGACGACTCTAAAGAAGGAGGAGACGATCATGACAATCCTGCGGCGTCTGACATCTATCGCCATTAGTCTCGTGATCTGTGCGACCCTCACAGGCTGGCCCTCACACGGAGTGCAGAGCGCACCGACCACCGCCAAGGCGTATTTTGCAGGCGGCTGTTTCTGGTGCATGGAAGAGGCCTTCGAAAAGGTGGATGGAGTCCTCGCCGCGGTCTCGGGCTACATGGGCGGCACTGTGGCCAACCCCACCTATGAAGAGGTCTCGGCTGGGCGGACGGGTCACGCAGAAGCGGTTGAAGTCACCTACGATCCAACGAAGGTCACGTACCAGAAACTCTTGGATGCCTTTTGGCGCAACGTCGATCCGGTCACGCCGAACGCGCAATTCTGCGACCACGGGACTCAGTACCGCGCGGCCATCTTCTATTCAACCGACGAAGAAAAGCGGCTCTCGGACGAGTCAAAACGCGCGATCGAAGAGTCGAAGCGCTTTCCCCAGCCCATCGTGACTCAGCTGGTCCAAGCCTCAACCTTCTACCAGGCTGAAGAGTACCATCAGGATTACTACAAGAAAAACCCGCTCCGGTATAAGTATTACAAGTACGGCTGTGGCCGAGCCCAGCGGTTGGAAACGCTGTGGGGGAAGTCGTAGAGGTAGAATGCTTGCGTGCCGAGCATCTAATGCTACACCCGGGCTTTCATGATCAGGCCTCTTAATCGTTCTCGCTGAGCCAGGCGGATACTGGTGAATTCCAGGCCGAACTGTTTCCCGTCGATCCAGCGCACGATGGCCTGATCGACGCGGAGCGGCCACTTAAAATCAGGAAGAAACAAAGACAGTTTCAATATCATCCCAACTGTCATGTCGATCGATGATTCGGCGCTGCACCCGTTTGTTGATACGTCCAAAATGTCCGCTTCACCCTCAAAGTCATCATCGCCAAAGAAAAACAGGCGGCAGGAGAGGGCAAGTCTTCTGCCACGTCGGTCCTGTTGGTTCGCATCTGCCTGACCGAGCTCTCCAGAGGTCTTTGCTGTCACGGCGGTGGTCCTTTCCAACCGCAGATTCAACTTCCCAGTGCATAACTTCAGCGCCGTTGAGCCAGCGCGTGAAAGACCTCGTTGGGCGTTTGAAAGCCGAGTGATTTACGGGGGCGCCGATTGAGCAGGCGCTCCACCTTTGCCACGGTCGCTGGATGGATTGTAGAGAAGTCCGTGCCTTTGGGGAAGAAGTCTCGGATCAGACCATTCGTATTCTCATTCACCCCGCGTTCCCACGCATGATAGGGCGTGGCAAAGAAGACGTGGGCGTGCAGGCACTGTGCGGTGTTCCGGTGTCCGGCAAACTCTTTACCGTTGTCGTAGGTAATGGTGTGGACATGCTGGCGTAACGGTTTCAGGCGATGCACGGTAGCGCAGTGCGTGGCCTGAGCCGTAGGCCGAGACAGTTTCGAGATGATCGTGAACAGGCTTTTGCGCTCAACATGCGTCAGTAACCTGCCTTGATGGCGGGTGCCTACAAGGGTGTCGCCTTCCCAATCGCCCAGCCGTGACTTGGCCGCCACGATCGCAGGCCGCTCAGCGATGTCGATCCGATGAGGGATCACGCCGCGTCCGGCGTGCTGCGCCCCACGCCGGTTGTACCGCTTGCCCCGTCGACGCAAGAAGCGCCAGAGATCACCGCCCATCCGCTTGTTCGCCCAGATCATCTGATAGATCCATTCAGGGCTGAGCGAGAGGCCACGTTCGTTCCGCAACCAAAAACTGAGCTGCTCTGGACTCCACCGTTCCGCCCGGAGCTTCCGGGTAAGAGCGCGACGGACACGGCTGGTCAGTTTGCGTGGCTGGTGCCGGACCTGCTGCTGTCGAGCCTGGGCCGAGCGCTGCGCTTGCTGAAACCGGTAGCCCCGCCGTCCTGCGTTCCGAGCCAGTTCCCGACTGACCGTCCCTTGGCTGAACCCCAGAGCCTGGCTGATCTCGGCCTGGGTCTTGCCCGCCTTTCGCAAGGCATAGAGCTGACATTGATCTTCGTACATGATCCGACGATACGTCCTCATTCATAACCTCTTGGTGTGCCAAGAGGTTACTCCATCACGCCGTCGATGAAATTATGCACTGGCTACTTGAATCCGCGAACTGAAGATCGGGGGGCCAGCAGTCTTTAGTGTACGCATAGAAACTGCCTGAGCAAGCAGAATCCATATTGTACCTAGGGTGACACCTATAACCTCTCCTATCGCACTCTAGGTTGTGGCTCTATCTTGACGCCGACCTCATCCTCTGCCACAAAGGACACCGATCGTGAAGGCTTAAGAAGGAGAAGGGTCATGCGAACAGTCAGTCGACGGATGGCAGATCTCGCCCAATCGGAAATTCGGGCCATGACCCAGGCCTGCGCGAGTGCGAAGGGGCTCAATATGGCACAGGGGGTCTGTGATACGCCGGTGCCGCCGATCGTGCTCGAAGGGGCAGAGCAGGCCATCAGGGATGGGCACAATGTCTACACCCGCTTCGATGGCTTGCCTGAATTACGGGAGGCCATCGCCGACAAGCTGGCCCACTATAACGGGATTCACGCCGATCCTGAAACCGAAGTCACCGTCAGCGCCGGGGCAACCGGCGCCTTTCACTGTGCCTGTGCTGCGCTGCTGAATCCTGGTGATGAAGTCATTCTCTTTGAGCCGTACTATCAATACCATATCAGCGCGCTCATGGCGGTTGAAGCAGTCCCTGTGGTGGTCCACATGCAGCCACCAGCCTGGACCTATTCATTGACTCAGCTTGAGCAGCTCGTGACCTCGAGAACAAAGGCCATCATCGTCAATTCGCCCGGCAACCCCTCGGGCAAGGTCTTCAGCCGAACGGAACTTGAGGCGTTGGCAGAGTTTGCGTGCCGGCACGATTTGTTTGTCCTGACGGACGAAATCTACGAATACTTTCTCTATGACGGGCGACGCCATGTGAGCATGGCCTCCTTGCCGAATATGGCCGAACGGACGGTGACCATCGGAGGGTACTCCAAGACGTTCAGCGTGACGGGGTGGCGGATCGGGTACAGTGTGGCTGCGCAGACGTGGACACGAGCGATTGGTGCGATGAACGATCTCCTTTATGTTTGTGCTCCAGCGCCGCTTCAAATGGGCGTGGCTCGTGGCATTCGAGACTTGCCGGACGATTTCTATGGGAGCCTGGCTCGAGACTACGAGCACAAGCGCGACAGATTTTGCAGCGCTCTGGCGAAGGCGGGACTCACACCCTCGATCCCAGAGGGGGCCTATTACGTGTTGGCGGATGTGTCCCGGCTTCCTGGCGACAGTGGGAAAGCTCGTGCCATGTATCTATTGGATCGAACCGGTGTAGCTGGTGTACCGGGAGAGGCCTTTATCCCCGGTGCGGCAGGAGCCAACTTCGTCCGTTTCAGTTATGCCAAGACCGACCTAGATCTCGATGAAGCCTGTCGGCGGTTGACCCAAGCTGGCTTGTAGGTACTCACGTGAGGAAGCGTCCGTTTCTTGCCTGAAGCGCAAGCCCGTGCTATGAACTCGACCATGAGTCTGCACCTCGCTCCCATCGTGGCTGCTGTTGCTGCGCTGCTGTTGACTGGATGCGGTCATCAGGTGACAGTTCCTCTCTCTGTCTCTGCTGACCATTCCGCCGGTGATCGTTCCGTCCTGGAAGGGGAATGGGAATACGAAGACGGCGGGGCGGTCGTCCTTCGACTCGATGATCAGGGCAACGGTACGTACGCATTCAAGGATGGGCGATTCGAAACAATTCAGCTCAACGGCCGGACATGGATCGGTAAGTGGTCTCAGAAAGAAAACGATAGGGAAGGCGGTTTCGTTGTGAACCTCTCTGCCGACGCTGTGGAAGGGGACGGGACCTGGTGGTATGAGCGAATTGGTGCGAACAGGTCACCATCCGAGAAGGGTGGCACGTTCCACCTGACCAGGAAAACCTCCATGACACGCCTTGGCGACACTCCTCCCGCACCCTGATCCTCCATCACTCGCCATTACGCAAGGCCGTTGTCGGCCCCACAAGTCAGGCATCTGAGCTGTCGCGCGAGCGCCTCGGGACAGTGTGGGCCCGTGGCGATGATGCCGCGATAGCGAGGCTCGCGTCGGTTAAAGAGTAGTTCCTGTCCGAGGCCATCGGAGATGGTTCCTCCTGCCTCCTTGATGAGGAGTGTCCCTGCGGCCACATCCCATTCATTTTCTGGTTCCCACGTGACTACTCCCTCGATACGGCCGGTTGCGGCGAGTGCGAGTACCCAAGCGATTGAGCGGATAGGCCGCTTATTGATCGATGGCTCCAGGGAGGTGAAGCGGCCGATCTTGTGTTCCCATTGATTCAGGGCGATCACTGGATGTCGACTGTTCCACGGAGCTGGTGGAGTAACCGGTTTATTATTGAGGCGCAGACCTCCACCTCGAGTTGCAGTGAATAATTCGTCTGTGGAAGGGTTGAAGATGCCTGCCACGATCGGTCGACCCTGTTCAATGAGGCCAACGGAAATGCAATACTCCGGTTCACCACTGATGAACGCCTTCGTCCCGTCTATCGGATCAACCACCCAGACCCGTCGTTTCTGAAGTCGCTCCAGACGATCCGGTGATTCTTCAGAGAGCCATCCATCCTCAGAAAACGCGGAAAGCAGGTGGGAGAGGAGGACCTCATTCACGGCCAGGTCCGCCGAGGTCACTGGGGATTGGTCCGGCTTCTGGATCGTCTCAAAGCCATCGACGGCGAACCGTAAGGCTTCTGCTCCAGCCTTCCGAATCGCCATGCTGAGAACATCCAGTTCATCGTCCCATGTCATGACAGGAGAGTAGCAGGCCTGGAGACAGATGAAAAGAACCGAGCATGTGCCGACTTGACCTGGATCCGGAATCTGCGTACAAGCAGGTTACGATGAAACTGCTCCAGAAACGGTCGAAGAAGACGGGGCTCTCACCAGGGACGCTTGTTCACATCGGCGAACAGCGGGCCGAGGCCGTGAGCATGACTCTGTTCAATTATGCCGGTGCGCGGTGCGAGGAGCAGGTGGTCACAGATCTGAATGCGCTTCGACTGCCTGCCGACGAAAGCGTCACATGGGTAAATGTTGGCGGGGTCCATAAGGTTGACGTGTTGGAAGGATTCGGGAAACATTTTGGCCTTCATCCCCTTCTGCTGGAAGACATCGCCAACACGGACCAGCGTCCGAAGCTCGACGACTATGAGACCTATTTCTTTCTCGTGATGAAGATGCTGACGACCGCTAAGCGAGGGGACATTGTCGTCGAGCAGGTGAGTTTCGTTCTTGGCCGAAACTACGTTCTCTCATTCCAGGAAAACGGCACCGATGTGTTTCACACGGTGCGGGACCGTCTGAGAGGCGGGAAAGGGCGGCTTCGGCAAAACGGTTCAGACTATCTGCTCTATGCACTGATCGATGCCATCGTCGATCAATACTTTGAGGTCCTCGAATTGCTCGGTGAGCAGATCGAGTCGCTGCAGGAACGGGTGATGGCCGATCCCAAGCCGGATATCCTCAAAGATATTCATGGGCTGAAACAGCAGTTGTTGTTCGTACGCCGTGCCGTTTGGCCGCTCCGGGAAGCGATCAACGGTCTGTCCCGCTCGGACTGTCCATTTCTGCATGAGTCCACAAAGATATTTATCCGTGATGTCTATGATCATGTGGTTCAGATTGTTGATACCATCGAGACCTTGCGGGAAATGGTCTCGGCCAGTCTGGATATTTATCTGTCGAGCGTGAGCTATCGACTGAACGCCGTCATGCGGGTGTTGACGGTCATCACTACGATCTTTATGCCGCTCACGTTTATTGCGGGCATCTATGGCATGAATTTCGAGTATATGCCGGAGTTGAAATGGTCGTGGGGCTATCCGATGGCGATCGGCATTATGGGTCTCGTCGCCGCCATCATGCTCATCGGGTTCCGCCGAAAGAAATGGCTATAGATGGGGAGTCCAGACTACTCTTGAATTTCCACCTTATCTACGAAATAGGTGGTGTCCCCGAAGCAGGTAGTGGGAATGTAGCGATACTCCTTGTAATGCAAGATCACCCGTTTCCCCATGACCTCTGACAGTTGCGCGGCGATTTTATCGTCCGAGATCGTAAACTGCCAGAGAACAGGTGCCGTTCCCGGTACGGTCGTCATGGCCAGCTCTCCTTCATGCGTCTTGCACAGCCAGCCCTTCGTCGAAAATTTTTGAATGTATCCAGCCCGGTTTCCATCCGAATAGGTCCAGTTGAACACGACTGTGAGGTAGGCAGCGGCTAGAAAGAAGAGCAGCGTCACAAACAGTTTCACCAGTATCTCCTCAGTTACGAATGAAGGTCGCTGAACAACCAAGGCGCGTCAGTCTTTCGACGAGACTCATAGGCCGTGATCTCAGGCTCATGTTGGAGCGTGAGGCCGATCGAATCAAGTCCTCGATAGAGGCAATCCTTGCGGAAGGGGTCGATTTCGAACCGGTATGTTGTCTTCTCGGGCGTGGTGACTGTTTGGCTGCCAAGATCGACGGTGAGCCGGTATCCCTCGGTACTGACGGCGTGTTTCATGAGAGCCAGCACTTCATCGGCCTTCAGCACAACGGGGAGAATGCCGTTTTGAAAACAGTTGTTATAAAAAATGTCAGCAAAGCTTGGGGCAATAATGCAGCGGAACCCCTGATCCAACAGGGCCCAGGGGGCATGTTCACGAGAGGAGCCGCAACCAAAATTATCGCGCGTTAATAAGATCGAGGCCGATTGATAGCGAGGTTGATTCAAGAAAAAGTCCGGATCCGGCGATCCATCTTGTTTCTTTCTCCAGTCAAAAAAGAGGCCTTCGCGGAGTCCTGTTCGTTTGATCGTCTTTAAAAACTGCTTCGGAATGATCTGATCCGTGTCGACGTTGATGAGATCCAACGGGGCAACGAGACCAGTGAGAAGAGTAAACGGTTCCATAGAGTCATCAGCTCCAATGTCGAATATCGACGAAGTGCCCCTCGATGGCTGCAGCGACAGCCATGGCAGGCGACACCAGATGAGTTCTCCCGCCTGCACCCTGACGGCCTTCAAAATTTCGATTGCTGGTGGACGCGCAACGTTCCCCTGGCTGCAGGACGTCGGCATTCATGGCCAGACACATGCTGCATCCAGCCTCTCGCCATTCGAATCCTGCTTCACGAAATACGTGATCAAGGCCTTCCGCCTCAGCCTGTTGTTTGACGAGTCCGGACCCTGGGACCACCATGGCATGCACAGACTTGGCAACTCTTTTCCCCTTGGCAAAGCTGGCTGCGAGCCGGAGGTCTTCAATGCGTGAATTCGTGCATGAGCCGATGAAGACGCGGTCGATTGCAATATCCGTAATGGGTGTGTTGGGCGAAAGTCCCATGTAGGTCAAGGCACGTTCCGTCGCGCTCTTCGTGTTGGCATCGGACATCGTTCGTGGGTCTGGGATCTTTTGATCGACACCCAGCACCATCCCCGGACTCGTTCCCCAACTGACCTGAGGCGCGATGTCTTCAGCCTGTACCGAGACGGTCGCATCGTACTTCGCAGATGGGTCAGTGGTGAGCTGCTGCCACGCCTGCACAGCTTGTTCGAACATCTCCCCTTTCGGAACGAGCGGCCGTTCCTTCAGGTAGGCGATCGTCTTCTCATCGGGGGCCACTAACCCAGCGCGGGCTCCCCCCTCGATCGACATATTGCAGAGGGTCATGCGCCCTTCCATGCTCAGAGCGCGAATAGCCGACCCTGTATACTCAATCACATAACCGGTTCCACCGGCCGTGCCAATTTTTCCGATAATCGCAAGAATAATGTCCTTTGCTGAACAGCGATCGGAAAGGGTTCCCTCAACCCTGACCTCCATCGTCTTTGGTCGTTTTTGGACGAGACATTGAGTCGCCAGCACATGTTCGACTTCACTGGTCCCAATACCGAATGCCAATGCACCGAATGCCCCATGGGTCGATGTGTGAGAATCTCCGCAGACGATCGTCGTCCCTGGCAGGGTGAATCCTTGCTCGGGGCCAATGACGTGCACAACGCCTTGTCGGATATCATCCATGCCGAAGAAGGTAATGCCGAAGTCGCGACAGTTTTCCTCAAGGGTCTGAATCTGCTTCGCGCTGACCTGATCGGCGATCGGTAGCTTCCGATCGGTCGTCGGAACATTGTGATCCGGGACGGCCAGGGTTGCGGCCGGTCGTCGAGGCGTTCGCCCAGCCAGCTTCAACCCTTCAAACGCTTGAGGAGAGGTCACTTCATGAACCAGTTGTCGATCAATATAGAGGAGCGTGGTCCCATCTGCTTCCGCCCGCACGACATGCGCATCCCAAATTTTATCGAATAGTGTTTTGCCTGCCATGGCTACTCCCGTCTTTATGAATTCGAAGCGTCATTATACAGAGAAGTCCTATGGTCTTGACAAGTGCACGTCCAGAGCTTGCCCTGCTCTACGAGACGTGGTACCACCGCACCGATGAAACCCAGGCCCTGGAGCGAACCGTGCATGGTTGAGTGGAGTCACCGACTACTGGAGAGCTATCATTATTGGATCGGACAAGACCTCATTGATCGGGCAGGCGATCGAAAGGCACAGGCCCTCCGGTTATTCGAAGCATCCATTGTCGTTGTGTCGCACGGTGTGGAGCCGGACCCGATCTTAAATTATGGCAATCAAGCCGCCTTGGATCTGTGGGAGCTGTCCTGGGAGCAATTCATCCAGACGCCATCGCGACTCACGGCCGAAGCGGATGAACGTACTGAACGAGATCGGATGTTGATGCAAGCCAGGGCCAAGGGTTACTACGATGGATATCGGGGGGTGCGAATTTCCTCGACGGGGAAGCGATTTCTCGTCGAGCAAGCCGTGATTTGGAATGTGATCGATCCTGCCGGACACCGCATCGGTCAAGCGGCGACGTTCTCTCAATGGTCATACTTGTAATGGTCATATTTGTGATGATCGAGGCGAGAGCATAGCCTGCAAACCTTCCGGATTGGCCAAAACGACCGCCACTGTATCGAGTCGAGTCCAAACTAGTCGGAGAGACACAATCGACGATGGTCTGTCTGTGAAGTCATCAACGGAGAAGTCAGGTCCAGAGTTCGAGAGGGCCGTGGTTCGCGATACCCCGCAGTAGATCTTGGGTAGCAAGAATGCCGACCAGACGGCGATGGTGATCCAAGATTGGAACCGCATGAATCTGTTCATCCAACATGACGCGGGCAATTTCCCGGACCTCTGTTACGGGAGTTGCCGAAATAACTCGGGACGTCATGATTTCAGCCAATCGCCGCCTGGAGGCCTGTCGCGTGTCGGCCGCCGTGATCAGTTCAGGAGCATGGCGGAGTAAGTCGCGATACGACACCATCCCGACGAGGCTGTCGTGCATCGACGTGACGGGGATATGGTGGAATCCCTTGTCTGACATGCTTGTCCAGGCGTCAAGCAAGCTGCTGTCGGATGGAAGAGAGATAACCGGAGCACTCATCAGGTCACGCGCGAGGATCGCCGGTTTTGGGTGTGATTGTTCGATGCTCTGCTGTTGATAGGCTGTTTGTGCTGCCAAGGCTGAATGATCCAGAGAGGAGGCATGTTGGCCATGATGCTCTCGCTCCCTCGCGGATTCTGCTCGGCCAATCCGTGGCCCAACCGGTTTGACCGGATATGCCTCCACGATTCCGTTGACCGCCAGAATGATGGGCATGCCACAGCTCCTCAACTGCCCTATCGGAGTTTTCGGGAAATACTTAAGCGAGGCCCTGACCAAGCGAATATTTAACGAGAGCACGGGGTGCTCTGCCACAATTGGTGTCAATTGTCCGGCACCGAGAGGGCTGACACACGAGTCGAGGACCACAGCTGCTTCCAGGGCCGTCGCCTGTGGAGCTGGATTCCATCGAGTGAGCCACGGTTCAAGCAACCGCGGAAGTTCCAAAGCGATTGCTTCCGTTTTAACCCATATGTTATAAAAGCAGGATTGTGGCCTCCAGAATTTCGGGAGACACTGTAAACAAAGGTGTACAGTGTCAGCAGCGGTGGCATCCTCCGAATATTTGGCGGCACATATTCACAAGCCTCTTTTTGTTTCTTCTTAATATTCGCAAGGGGGTAGTCATGGGCAAGACGATGTTGGCGGTCTTCTTTGGCCTTGGAATGGTGTTGGCTGGGGCTTCGAGTTCGTATGCGCTTCAAGCGGGAGGTGTAGAGACAGGCGATCTGGAAACGGGTTCTGTCGTCGGCCAGCCCTTTAAGGAGCTGAGCGTAGATGTCTCATTCTTTGCTACTGAAATTGGAAACATGAAGGTCTGGTATCCGCCGATGACGGTTATCGATTTTAAGGCACGCCCAGGCTCACCGGTTCTATTGAAGGTCACAAACAATGCAACGGCTGAGCACGGGTTCCAGCTCAGCGCCGCCGTGAATCAATCTGCACCGACCGTCTTACATACCAAGATCGTGCTCAAACCGGGGGAAACGCAGTATATCGGTATTCCAACCAGCGATCTGTTTTATGCGTCGGGGAACGTCCTCGAGTATCGTTGCCACTTGCATCCGGGTCACGTGGGTGGCAAGCTGCTGATGCTGAAGTAACCTCAATTCGGTTCGAACAATGAGAAGGCCTCGGTGCAACCCACCGAGGCCTTTTTCAATGTTCGGTCACAACAGCCCAAAACAAAGGGCCCTGGTTCTGGATGGAACCAGGGCCCTTACAATACGTCACTTAAAGAGAGTTAGTTTCTCACCCCGCTCCATATTTTGGCAGGATCAATTGCTTTATCTGGATTCAATGTCTTCGCCCTGTCCAGCAGCACATCCGTCGTTTCAGGATAGAGAGGGTCTGAAATGCAACAGTTGTCGACGGGGCAGACTGCAGCGCATTGGGGCTCGTCAAAGTGACCAACGCACTCAGTGCAACGGTCATGTGCGATGACATAAATATTGTCCCCGACTCCCTGCCCATCGCCAACGTGATTACCTTTGCTCTCAGCGTCACTTCTGGTTTCAAAGATCGCTTCATTGGGACATTCTGGGAGACATGCTCCACAAGAGATGCATTCATCCGTAATCAATAATGCCATGACCCAAGCCTCCTTCTCACTCCAAAAGACTGACTAACTCATAGCACGTTGACAAGTTCACGCAGCTCACACCATAGTGCTCCCATCGACGTGTGGTGAGCATGTACGCGACGAGTTATTTTATTCCGTGATTCTTTTCCAAGTCAATCGAACGGAGGCCGGTCAGAAGACCTAGCTTACGCTTCTGCATGGGGCATTGGGCCCAGCAGGGAAAGAGGCCGTCGAATACCATCAATGGCAGCTGATCAAGCCCAGGCGAGCAATCGAGAGCAGCAGAAGAAGCGGATCATCATGATGATTCTGCTCGCCCTTCTCCTGATGAGTGTGTCGGTGTTCCTCATTGAGCGCAAGGAATCGGACATCATCGTCGTCAAGTTTCCGAGCGGTGTTGAGCTCGAAGCCGAAGTGGCGAACACGCCGGAGAAATTGCTCTTTGGACTTGCCTTCCGTGAGGCCTTGCCCCCAGGCGGAGGCATGCTTTATATCTTTGAGCAAAATGGTATGCATCGCGTGACAACCAGGGAATATCGATTCCCTATCGATATTCTGTGGGTGGATGAGGGGCATCATGTCGTGCATATGCTGGAACATGCAGAACCATGCGTGAAAGACCCGTGCCCATCTTTCGGGCCACCGCCGGAAGAGGCTCGGTATGTGATACAGACAGAATCGGGGTTCATTAAGACAACAGGAGTTGCAAAAGGCGACGAGCTCAAGTATGCCCTTCGTATGTAGCGTCTACGAAGAGGGTCGAGGAATCACGCATGATGGATGGGTTTCAGAAAGTTGCACAGATCGATGAGGTACCTCCGGGAAAGTCAAAAATTGTCTCGGTTAATGACCGTCCGCTCGCGTTGTTCAACGTCGAGGGGAAGTTGTACGCCATCCATAATAGCTGTCCCCATGAAGGGGGTCCGCTTATTGAGGGGAGACTCAAGGGGTATGTCATTGCCTGCCCTTGGCATGATCTGGCGTTCGACATCAGAAATGGGCAAGGCACCGACGGTGGCGGTTATTGCGTAGGGAGCTACGAAGTCCGGGTGGACGGGAATGATATTTTGATTGGCTCTCGGCGGAAAGCATAAAAAGGGAAATCAGGTGGAACGGGTGTCTTCGCGACACGGATCGGGATATCGACGTGAGTATTTCCAGTGCCGATCACAACCCTACGCTAGACGGCAGTGATTGCCGCGTGGTAACGGTCGACCAGCCATTCGTCATCCATTTATGGGAAGATCGCACCAGAGGTGAACAGTGGGTGCCGTCCTATGATGCCAAAGGGCTTGCTCTTCTCAACGATGAATTTCTCCGCATCGCGAGTAATAACGCCGTAGAAAACGGGCAACGCATCTTCGAATTTCAAGCCGTGCAGTCCGGGGTCTATCAGCTGATTTTCGAAAAGCGCATGGGGTGGAAATTTACCGCGGAAGACCGGCGCGTATTCAGAATCGAAGCTGGACCGCCATCGAGGAATTGAGCTAATGCCGGATATCGCGTTCATCAACGGTCGTTTTTTGCCTTGGGAGGAGGCGACCGTTTCCATCGATGATCGAGGTTTCCAATTCGGAGATGCCGTCTACGAAGTCATTCGCACGTATCGAGGGGCGCCGTTCGAGTTTGCCGCACATCTTGCCAGGCTGAATAGGAGTGTGGGGGAACTGTCGCTTCGCCAACCCTATACCAGGGAGCAATGGACACGGTGGATTCAACAAGGACTTAGCCTGGCCGGATATCAAGATGCCAAGATCTACATCCAGATCACCAGGGGGGTGGCTCCCCGCGAGCATAGTTTTCCCGCCGATACTCTTCCAACGGTTGTGATGACCATCAGGGAGTTTCATCCTCTGGCGCCAGATGTCCGCCGCACCGGCGTCAGCGCATGTACTAGAGAGGATCTTCGGTGGGGGCGTTGTGATATCAAGAGCGTCAATCTTCTGGCCAACGTCCTTTCCCGTGAAGAAGCGAAGAAGGCCGGCGTCTTCGAAACGATATTAGTCAGAGACGGTTTCGTCATGGAAGGTGCGCTGAGCAATGTCATGGCGATTCAGGATGGGGTGGTCATGACGGCTCCTGAAGGTCCTCGAATTCTATCCGGCGTCACGCGAACGGTGGTCTTGGAGTTAGCAAAAAAGGACAACATTGTCATCGAAGAACGGTTCATACCGGTCGATGCTCTGTATCGCGCAGATGAAGTATTTCTGACGGGAACCACGATCGAAGTACTCGGTGTTGTCCGGATCGATGGAAGAACTATTGGCTCTGGCCAGCCGGGTCCCATCACAAAAACACTGGCTGCTCGCTGGGCTATGTTGACCGGCTAGTGCCCTTGCTTTGCACCGGGGTGCATGGTATGGTGCTGCCTCTGTAAGTGGGCTCATGCCCACTTTTTTGTTTGGATACATGTCAAAGGGAAATGGGCTGAGTATATCGGGTAGTAGTCATCAGCCGGTTGCCGACCGGTTGGAAAAAATCATTTCACCGATCCTATGGACGCTCGGGCTTGAATTGGTTGATGTGGTGTGCGTGGGGAAAGGTCCTCACTCGGTCGTTCGGGTTCTGATCGCTAAATCGGATGGAGTCAGCATCACAGACTGTGAGCAGGCACATAAGGCTCTAGGACCGGCACTTGATGTGGCCGATCCATTTCCCCATGCCTATACCCTTGAAGTCTCTTCTCCGGGTCTTGATCGACCCTTCAAGAGATCCCAGGATTATCAACGGGCGATTGGAAAAGAGGTGAGTCTCAAGCTTCGACAGCCTCTCGAAGGCCAGTGGAAGATTGCTGGTCAACTCATGCAGGTGGATGAAGAGGCGGTCGTGCTGACGGTGGTTGCTGCACGGACACCTCACACGGTGAAACTGAGTCGGGACATGATTGCTGAAGCGAAGCTGGTAGTGAAGATCTAGAGGGGCGGAACGTTGGAGCTTGCGAGTGGTAACCGGATGCAGGAGCGTGACGTATGAATCGTGAACTGATTTCCGTGATCGACGAAATCGGGCGTCAGAAAGGGATCGACAAGGCCCGAGTCATTGGGGCCATCGAATCCGCTCTGCAGACCGCCGCGAAGAAACGCTTCGGTCAGGCCGAAAATATCCAAGTGGAGATCGACCCCAAAACCGGGGAAATTTCCGTCGTCTCCAAGAAGATCATCGTAGAAACGGTCAGCAACCCAAAGGCGGAGATCTCTCTTCAGGAAGCTCGCCAGTATGATAGCGAGGCGGAGGTTGGGGACGAAATTGGATCGCTGATCGAAATGAACGAATTGGGGAGAATTGCCGCGCAAACGGCGAAACAAGTGATCTTCCAGAAAGTGCGCGAAGCGGAATGGGAAGCGGTTCAAAAGGAATATTCGACACGCCAGGGCGATCTCGTTACGGGAATTATTCTTGGCATGGAGCGCCGGAATTACCTGGTGGACCTCGGAAAGACGGAGGCCATCCTGCCGATCCAAGAGCAGATTCCTCGTGAGACCTATCGGCGCGGCGATCGTGTGAAGGCGATGTTGTTGGAGGTGCGTCGTACGCCTAAGGATGTTCAAGTCATTCTGTCTCGTAGCCATCCGCAGTTCGTGGCAAAGCTCTTTGAGCTTGAAGTGCCTGAAGTTATGGAAAAGATCATTGAAATTCGATCGGTCGTTCGCGAGCCTGGAGACCGAACAAAGATCGCGGTCACGTCACGTGAGAAGGCCGTGGATCCGGTGGGAGCCTGTGTTGGTATCAAGGGCTCCCGCGTACAGGCGGTCGTTCGTGAGCTGCGGGGCGAGAAGATCGATATCATTACCTGGACGCAGGATCCGCGCGTCTTTATCGCCGAAGCCTTAAACCCGGCAACAATCGAAAAGGTCGGGATCGACGAAGAAAAGAAGTCGGCGCTCGTGGTCGCAGCCGACTCGCAATTGTCGTTGGCAATCGGGAAAAACGGTCAAAACGTCCGGCTTGCCGCGCGCTTGACCGGGTGGAAGATTGACATTATCAGCTCAACGGAATACGAGAAAGAGAAGGTCGAGCGTGATAAGGAAATTAAAGCCGCGCTTGCGGAGGAAGCTGAAGCGCAACGACTGCAAGAAGAAGCTCGGCAGGCTGCCAGAGCTGAGGAAGCAACGAGCGGATAGAATACGGAATCGTCCTCATGGCTATGCGCGTATACGAACTTGCGAAGAAGTTAGGCATGGAAAATCGAGTGCTTATCCCCGAGCTCAAGAAGCTGGGGGTCTCGGTTTCATCTCACAGCAGTGCGCTCGATGAAGAAATCGTTCAGAAGGTGTTGGATAAGTTGGCCGCAAAATCGAATAGCCAAGGGACGGGAATCGAGAGAGAGGTCGGTGCAAAGTTGGCGGAGCATACGAGTCAGGGGAAAACTGTGGCGGCAAAGGGACTGGTTGTCGAAGAGCCGATCAAGCCTGATAAGCGGCGCATTCTCATCAAGCGAAAGAAGGAAGAGGAGCCGATCGAGGCCATTGCGTCAGCCTTGATCGCTGAGACTGAACGTTCAGCGCAACCCGAGTCCTCAAGTATTGTGCCGACACCGGCTTCAGCGGTTGACCACCTTACTAGCGATGCCCCAGTCGACCGCAGTCTTCCCGTGGAAGAAGGACCGGGCGAGGTTGCTCCATTCGCACCGGTACCACTCGTTGCGAAACAGGAAGCGCCGCCGGCCAAGCCAATCATCGCGCCGACAATACCCGGGGTGGCGACTCTGGAGTCTGTCACCAGCAAAAAGAAAAGCATGGCATTCGAGGCCATCGAGGCAGAGGCACTCAAAGAAAAGCTCAAGAAAGCGAAAAAAACAGGCCGTCCTAAGGACGAGCAGCAAGATGTGAAATTGCGTGAAGACGCCGCCCGCTGGCAAGACCTTCGTGCCATTCCGGTGCAACGCCGCGATGACCGATCGAAGCATGTCCACCATAGCACCCCGGGGGAAATCACCAAGCCACGTCGCAAGAGCGTGAAAATAACCCCTCGGACAACGGTAAAAGAATTCGCCGAGTTGATCGGTCAACGGCCGGCGGACATCGTTCGGAAACTGATGGATATGGGGCAAATGTTGACGTTTCATCAACCTATGAGTCTGGATGCTGCATCGATTTTCGCCGAGGAAAGCGGAGTCAAAGTTGAAGTCTCGGTCGAGAAAATTGGGGACGAGTTGCTGCACGATATCATTGAGACGGGCGGTGATGAACGGCCGGAACCTCGACCACCGGTGGTGACCATTATGGGGCACGTCGATCACGGGAAGACGTCGCTTCTCGATGCCATTCGCCAAACAAAAGTGGCCGAAGGGGAAGCCGGTGGCATTACCCAGCATATCGGCGCCTATACCGTCTCCGTGCGCGGCAAGCAGGTAACCTTTCTCGACACTCCCGGTCACGAGGCTTTTACGGCTATGCGATCTCGTGGAGCGAAGGTCACAGATATCGTCATTTTGGTTGTTGCGGCAGACGACGGTGTGATGCCGCAAACTATCGAAGCGATCAATCATGCCAAGGCAGCCGGAGTGCCGCTGATCGTGGCGATAAATAAGATCGACAAGCCGACCGCCAATTCTGATCGGGTCAAAAACGCTCTCTCGGAACATGGGCTGATTTCCGAAGCTTGGGGTGGCGATACCATTATGGTCGAGGTGTCTGCCAAGCAGAAAACGGGTCTTGATACCCTCCTCGAGATGATTTTGCTTCAGGCGGAAGTACTTGAACTCAAGGCGGATCCACACAGACAGGCGAAAGGCACCGTCATCGAAGCCAAGATTGAACGCGGGCGTGGTCCGGTTGCGACGGTGTTGGTCCAGAGCGGGACTCTACGGGTTGGGGATGCCTATGTCGTCGGAACATTCAGCGGGCGTGTTCGGGCTCTCATCAGCGATCGCGGTGAAAAAGCACAGCAGGCAGGGCCGTCCATTCCGGTGGAGGTCATCGGATTGCCGGGCGTTCCATCGGCGGGGGATGTCTTCCATGTCGTTTCCAATGAGCGAGTCGCCCGAGAGATCGCGGAGGAACGAGCGCAAAAGCGTCGGGCGGCAGAACTAACCGGCCCTGCGAAAGTTACCTTGGATGATCTCTTTGCGAAGATTCAAGAAGGATCTGTGAAGGAGTTGGCCATTGTTATCAAGGCCGACGTGCAAGGATCTTCGGAAGCATTGGCTGGCGCGGTCGAAAAGCTGTCGACGAATGCCGTCAAGCTACGCGTGATTCATAGCGGAGTTGGTGGGGTTATGGAATCTGATGTGTTGCTTGCTTCCGCGTCGCGAGCCATCATCATCGGTTTCAATATCAGGCCAGAACCAAAGGCAGCTGCATTGGCCGAACAGCAGGGTGTCGATATCAGGCTCTACACGATCATTTATGACGCCATTGCGGACATCAAGGCTGCGATGGAAGGCTTGCTCGAGCCGACCCTGAAAGAGCGCGTGTTGGGACGAGCGGAGGTACGGCAGGTCTTTACCATTCCAAAGGTCGGAGCCGTAGCCGGGGCGTATGTGATTGATGGCACGATCTCTCGGTCAAGCGTCGGAGTCCGAGTGATTCGGGACAATGTAGTGGTCTATCAAGGTAAACTTGGTTCGTTGCGGCGGTTTAAAGATGATGTGCGTGAGGTGCAGCAGGGGTATGAATGCGGATTGAGCGTCGAAAACTTCAACGATGTCAAATCCGGCGATATCATTGAGGCCTATGCAGTCGATAAGATCGCGGCGAAGCTCGAGTAGCAGCCGAAGGATTTTTATTGTAGCCTCTTACCTGAAAGGCCTGACAAGCTCATGAAGCTGAATCATGGCGCCTCTATTGTGAGCCGACACTAACCCGAACCCTGGCCATGGTTGTGGGGCTATACACCGTCGAGTTATTCATCTCAGGGAGCCAGTCGCTTAAAGACAAGCGGCAAGTTCTTCATGGAATCAAGGACAGGCTTCGTGGCAAGTTTAACCTCTCAGTCGCCGAAGTGGATGGCCAGGATCTGTGGCAGAAGGCTATTCTTGGAATGGCTTGTGTGTCGAATGAGCGTAGCCACGTAAACCAGGTGCTTGAACAAGCGTTGAATCTAATCAAAAGCATGCCAGCAGTTGAAGTGTCACGAGCCCAGTTGGAATTACTCTAACCTCCCTGTCATGCTTGCGACTGATAATGTTGGGTAAGGAAGATGTCGAAGACGGCCTATAAAAGGGCAGACCGAGTGGCTGACCAGATTCGCATGGAAGTGGCGGATATTCTCATGCGGAAAATCAAGGATCCTCGGGTCCATGACGTCACTGTTACCGATGTCGAGTTGACAGCGGATTTGCGCATCGCGCATATTTTTGTCACGACCCTGGAAACCGGGGAAGCCGAGCGCGATGTCTTTACTGGCCTCTCAAAAGCCAGTGGGTTTGTACGGTCGGAATTAGGACGGCGGCTCTCGCTCCGCTACCTCCCGGATGTGATTTTCAAGAAGGATATCAGTGGACCTCGCGGTGACCGGATCATGCAGCTCTTGGAAGGCCTACATGGGGAATCTGACCAGCAGAAAACCCAGGACTCTCCGAGCAGTGCTCAGAAGATCACGGACTCTTAAGGGTATGGACCGGACAAGTATTAGAACGGACCTGGGTAATGCCTTGGAGGGAGTTCTCGTTGTCCATAAGGAAGCCGGCTGGACTTCACACGATGTCGTCGCCAAGGTCCGGAGTTTATTGAGGGGAAGCAAAGTCGGTCATGCTGGTACGCTGGATCCTAGTGCCACGGGTGTTTTGCCAATCCTTGTCGGACGGGCCACGAGAATTGCTGAGTACCTGATCGATTGGGATAAGGAGTACCACGCCGTCATGCGCCTGGGGGAAGCGACCGACACCCAGGATGCAACCGGGCAGGTTTTGAGCCGGGTCGATCCAGGCGCGATCACGGAGGATATGCTTCAGGCAGTGATCGCTCGATTCCGAGGAGTGCAGCAGCAATTGCCACCGATGTACTCAGCTGTGAAAGTTGGCGGACGGCCGCTGTATAAAGCAGCCAGGGCAGGCAGGACGGTCGATCGGGCAGAGCGGTCGATTGCCATTCATCAGCTGGAGATCGTGGCCGTTCACGGTCGTGACGTGGCCCTGCGCATTGTGTGTTCCAAAGGCACATATGTACGCACCTTGTGTGCCGACATCGGACAAGCGTTAGGGGTCGGCGGGCATCTCTATGCTCTCGAGCGTCACCGTGTCGGCCCACTGTCAATCGAACAGGCAGTGACGATTGATCAAGTTGCCAGCCATCTCACGATGGGAACTCTCACGAGGCAATTCATTTCGTTGGATCAACTCCTCGTCCAATTCCCAGCAGTAGTTGTGAACGCGGAGCAGGCGCAGCGTGTCTTGAATGGCTCACCAATTTTTCCGGTAGGAGTCGGGCAACTCCCACCTGCCCATTCCACGGTTTCAGTACGTCTCAAGGATGAAGCCGGTCAGTTGTTGGCCATTGGAACTCACGATACCAGCCGCGTGGGGTCGATTCGAATTCGCAAAGTCCTGAGTCTCTTGAGTCATTAATACGGAAGGAGTAGGTATGGCATTGTTAAAAGAAGTAAAAAGTGAACTCATCAAGCAATATCAGCAGCATGACAAGGATTCCGGATCACCGGAAGTCCAGATTGCAGTATTGACCCACCGGATTACGTATCTCACCGAACATTTCAAGACCCATAAAAAGGATCACCACTCGCGGCGTGGATTATTGCAGCTGGTCGGACGCCGGCGTCGTCTCCTGGACTATCTCCGCGGAGTGGAGGAAGCGCGTTACAAAACCGTGATCGACCGACTCAATATTCGCAAGTAACCGGTCGAGCGAATGGCGGCGTTGACCGGCGCCATGGCATCGTTCGAATGTCCCACAGATGAACACCGACATGCGCTCACATCAAGTGTGCGGTGTAAGTATGGAAAGCTGCGAAGCTGTCGAGAAGTTGCCGGATTCAGCTTTTCAACTACGCACTTACTCGTTGAGCGTATCTCAGTGGGCATCTGTGGATCTAACCAGAGGAGACCATAGATGATACACGTCGTAGAAATCGACATTGCAGGTCGAACCCTTCGCCTCGAAACCGGCCGTATCGCAAAGCAAGCTGATGGATCGATATGGGCCTCGTATGGCGACACGGTCATACTTGCGACGGCCGTAGCTGCGCAAACGGCCAAGCCTGGGATCGATTTCCTTCCCTTGACCGTCGATTACCAGGAAAAGGCCTACGCGGCCGGGAAAATTCCTGGAGGCTACTTCAAGCGAGAAGGTCGACCGGCTGAAAAGGAAGTCCTGACCAGCCGCTTGATTGACCGCCCGCTCCGCCCGCTATTTCCCGAAGGCTACTACTTCGAGACGCAGGTCATTACCTCAGTTCTATCGGCAGATAAGACCGGTTCGTCCGACGTTATTGGAATCACCGCGGCATCAGCTGCCCTCGCGGTATCGAACATTCCATTCAACGGCCCGGTGGCTGGTGTGAGGATCGGTCGCGTCAATGGTCAGCTCGTTGTCAATCCTGACCTTGAAACGATGGAGCAGAGCGAGCTGCATCTGGTAGTTGCGGGCACAGCGGATGCGGTCATGATGGTGGAGGCAGGTGCCAATGAATTATCCGAGCAGATGATGCTCGAGGCACTGGAATTGGCTCACTCCGAGATTAAGAAAATCGTCAGCAAGATTAATGAATTGGCCAAGAAGGTTGGCAGAGTGAAGAGGGTAGTTGTTGAAGAGTCGATCGATTCGGCGTTGCAGGTCGAGATCAAGGCGTTGGTGGCACAACCCATTCGTGAGGCCATCATGATTGCCAACAAGACTGCCCGGCAGGAGCGGTTGGACCAAATTCTGGCCGACACCATTGCCAAACTGAAAAAGCCAGATGATTCCTCGAGAGAACGGCACATCAAGATTGTGTTCCATCAATTGGAATACACAGAAGTCCGGAAAATGATTTTGGAGAAGCGATCTCGCGCCGACGGACGCGGTCCTGCGGATATTCGTCCGATTACGTGTGAGGTTGGCGCCCTGCCGCGAGCCCATGGTTCTGCGATCTTTACCCGCGGCGAAACACAGAGCTTAGCGGTGGTGACGCTAGGGACGACCGACGATGAACAGCGTATCGATGCGTTGGAAGGCGAGTACATGCGGACCTTTATGCTGCATTACAACTTTCCGCCATTCAGCGTCGGTGAGGCGAGGCCGCTTCGCTCGCCCGGACGGCGTGAGGTTGGGCACGGGGCCTTGGCGGAACGGGCGCTGAAGCCTGTCATCCCGGGCAAGGATGTCTTCCCCTACACCTTACGGATTGTGTCTGAGATTCTGGAATCAAATGGGTCTTCCTCGATGGCAACCGTGTGCGGTGGGACGCTGGCCATGATGGACGCAGGAGTTCCCATCAAAGAGCCAGTCGCCGGCATTGCTATGGGATTGATCAAAGAAGGGGACGACGTCATTATCTTGTCGGATATTCTAGGCCTTGAAGATCATCTGGGTGATATGGACTTCAAAGTGTGCGGCACCAAGAACGGTGTGACGGCACTGCAGATGGACATTAAGATTGGTGGCATTACCACAGCGTTGATGCAGCAAGCCTTGGAACAGGCCCGGTTGGGACGCCTCCACATTCTTGGCCATATGGCGAAGGCCCTCAGCAGTCATCGCGCCGAGTTGTCGACGTTTGCCCCTCGCATCTACACGATGAAGGTCAAGCAGGATAAGATTCGTGACATTATCGGACAGGGTGGCAAAACCATCCGGGGCATTCAGTCCGACTGCGGCGTCAAGATCAGTGTCGAAGATACCGGAATTGTGACCATCGCTTCTGCGGACGGTACGTCCTTACAAAAAGCCAAAGAGATCATCAACCGCCTGACCGAGGAAGTCGAAGTCGGAAAAGTCTATACGGGAACGGTAAGAAAGATTATGGACTTTGGTGCCTTTGTGGAGGTGCTGCCAGGCACCGATGGGTTGGTCCATATCTCACAGCTGGCGCATCACCGAGTAAAGGCCGTGTCTGACGAGGTGGCCGAAGGCGATCAAATTCTTGTGAAAGTGTTGGAAATCGATAGACAAGGCAAGATCAGGCTTAGCCGAAAAGAAACTCTCCCCGCACCGACGGGCGGTGGTGTAAACGAGTCAGCGGGCGGGTAACACTTGTACCGTAAGCTCATCCTCGAGAACGGGATTCGCTTGGTTTCCGAGCGAATCCCGACCCTAAAATCCGTAACCATAGGCATCTGGGTCAATACGGGCTCTCGTGATGAAAGCCCAACACAGGCTGGGTACGCCCATTTCATCGAACATATGTTCTTCAAGGGGACGACCACTCGATCGGCCACGGAGATCTCTCGTGAAATCGATGCGCTGGGGGGCGAGATGAACGCCTTCACCACGCGTGAAACCACAACCTACTACGTCAAGGTGCTGGATCAGCACCTCCCCAAGGCTCTCGACCTTTTGGGGGATCTGTTTCTCCGCTCCCGACTCGGAAAGAAAGAAATTGAAAAGGAAAAACAGGTCGTCCTTGAGGAAATTCGAATGGTTCAAGACGACCCCGAGGATCTCGTTCAGGAGTTGCATACCAAGTTAGCAATGGGCCGACATCCCTTGAGTCGTCCGATTCTTGGGCGGGAATCAACAATCGTCCGGATCCGCCGCCAGGATCTCCTCGAGTACATTGATACGCACTATCGTCCTGAAGAGATCGTGCTTGCCGTAGCCGGGAACTTCAATCAGCAGCAGCTGGAAAAGACGATGGCTCGGACCTTTGGGAAGTATTGCCCTTCATCAGGCGTCCTTCCGCGAAAACGTTGGCCTCCGGAGATCTGTGGTGGCGCCATCGTGAAACACAAATCGTTAGAGCAAGTGCACCTCTGTCTGGGACTCAAGGGCGTTGCAGCTGGTCATAAGGACCGTTATGCGGTCTATGCTTTGAACAGTGTCCTCGGCGGGGGTGTCAGTTCGAGACTGTTCCAGGAGATCCGTGAAAAAAGGGGCTTATCCTATTCTATCTACTCATTTTTGTCGGGGTATTCCGATGGCGGTACGATCACCGTCTATGCAGGCACTCAAGCTCGGGAGGTTGAGCGGGTTCTTGAACTCGTCAGTCGGGAGATTCGGCGCTTGAGCAGGGATGGAATTGATCGACATGAGCTAAAACGGACAAAAGAACAGATGAAAGGCGGCCTCATGCTCAGCTTGGAAAGTTCGCATAGCCGGATGAACAAACTTGCAAAAGACGAATTGATCTCCCGTGCTCACACCACCCTGGAAGATATGATTTTTGAAATAAGCGCGGTTACACCACAACAAATAAGTCAAGTTGCACAGGATCTCTTTGCTTCTGAAAAAATAGCCCTGACAGGATTGGGGCCACTTTCTTCACAGCAAGTGAAGGCGCTAAGCGGGCAATTCCCACAATGCCCAGCCTGACCACAGCATATTTTCCAGTCTGAGCAGACTTGTAACTCATTGTTTTTTATATACTGTAAGAGTTATATATGCTCCTGTGACAAGTCTGGCAAACATTTCCTTGACAGGGCCTCTTAGTTTCAGTACCGTTCCGGTACCAACCGGACGGCCTTCCGTTCATTTTTGGGGTGGGCTATCGAAGAACTCTAAATTTTCAAGAAGATTTGCGAGCTATCTCAAGATTACGAATTAGGAAGAACTAGTGTCTCATCGGAATATCGGCCTCAAATTGACGAAGGAGGGATTACGTATGAAAAGGGCTGTCGTTTTAGCTGCAGCGGCGGTTTTTTCGTCTTTCGGTTTGCTAGCGGCTGATGGTTCATTTGCTGCCGGGGCCATAGAGCACCTAGGCCTCGCCGATGCAGTCGTTGGAGGGAAACCCCTAAAGGCTGCTGAAGCGGCCAAGAAGCTGCAAGGCCGTGTCTGGTCGCAGTGGGCGGACAACCCAGATGGGGAACTCTTATTTGGCATTCAATATTGGAATTCGGGAGAACCAGGGTCCGGTGACAGTGGGGGCCGATCATCAACGATGCTTGACGTGAAGCCGCCTGATCCATTGTTCAGTTGTTGTGCCTGGGGATTCTCCGGGGGCAGTGACAAAAATTCAACCTATTCTGGTTGGTACCATGCCGCCACCACGGTTCGTCTGGCAGTCAAAGATAAAGCCCTGATGGACCAAATTATCAAGGCCTCTCAAGAATTAGTTGCCATGGAGGTCACTTTGGACGGCAGAACCATCACTGGCTTCAAGGTGATTAAAGATTAGCCGATCTCAGTGCATAAGATGCTGAATATGTTGTTCAAGGAGGACGCGAACATGATGTTGCAGAAGCGAGGAGCAGCCGTTCTGGCAGCCGTTGCGCTGGTAATCGGTATGGGTTCGACTGCCTCGGCTATTGAGTCATTTCAAGAACGATTTGAATGGGGTGACATGAGCAAACCGACCACCATTCAAGGTCGGGTGATCATCCTCGATCCCTACGATGAAGCTGTGTGGATTAACACAGCCGTTTTTGGTGGTAATGCGGAGAGCGGGTTGTACTGGCAAAAAGTTCATCCGGGCAAAACGCTGAAGTTCTATGCTGATAAGTCAGCCTGGCAAGAGCTGAAAAAGATGGGACGGTCTCATGCTGGACCCACAGCAGCGAAGGAAGTTCCTCCCGGCAGCACAACGGACTTGATCGAATTCGTCGCAACGGAAACCGAGCAGAATCATCGGGTGATTTCATCGGTGAAGAAGATACCTGAGGTGTCTGGATCGGTGGGGAAGCCTCTGAGCATTTCCGCGCTTCGTCTTAGGGAATGCGCTGGAAAAAATGAATTCGAACCAACTTGCGCGAAAGGCATGGCGGTTCTTAACAGTTCGCCAGTGACGCCCGATGGCAGCAACGTAGGCATGCAGTACGATGTGATGCTTCCAGGCGGGAAAACCGTCGGCGGCTTAATTCATTCGACCGCACAATATAACCAAGCGCACTGAAGACTATTGCAAGATGCGAGCGGGCGGCATTCCACTTGGGAATGCCGCCCGTTTGATTTTCACCATCTGGTCAATGCAAATTATCGAGCGGATGGATCGTCGTGCTCCGATCTCACCATACGCTGCAACTCGGCAAGACGATTCAGTGCATCGAGCGGTGTCATCGAAAATAGGTCGATCTGTTTAACCTCTTCTATCATCGGATGAGGATGAGGAAGGAGTTCCGATGTCGTCGGGTGTTCATCCTGATTGATCCCGGAACTGAGAGATTCTGGTTGTTCCAGCTGTGACAGCACCGTTTGTGCCCTGCGAATGACCTCCACTGGAAGTCCTGCCAGTTTGGCCACGTGGATGCCGTAACTTCGATCAGCTTTCCCCGCCACGATTTTTCTGAGAAACACCACATCGCCGTCGCATTCCTGTACGGCGACACGATAGTTCTTGATTCCGATCCGTTGTTGCTCCAATTGCGTCATCTCATGATAGTGGGTTGCGAATAAGGTGCGCGCGCCCAACCTGCTGCAGTCGTGAATATATTCCGCAATTGCCCATGCGATACTCAGACCATCGTAGGTGCTTGTGCCGCGCCCGATTTCGTCCAACAGAATGAGGCTGCGGGAAGTCGCGTTTTGGAGAATGTTCGCGGTCTCCATCATTTCGACCATGAAGGTGCTCTGTCCCCCGGCCAGATTATCCGAGGCTCCTACTCTTGTGAAGATGCGATCGGTTAATCCAATCGTCGCTTCTGCGGCTGGTACGAAGCTGCCGATCTGAGCCATCAAAATAATCAGTGCGACCTGACGAAGATAGGTGCTCTTCCCTGCCATATTCGGTCCTGTAATGATCAGGAGGCGGTTCAGTTCGAGGTCCAACACGGTATCATTCGGTACGAATACTGAATCCGTACAGAGTCGCTCGACCACTGGGTGACGACCTTCCCTGATGATTATGGCACCGCCTTCAGTCACCGTCGGCTTGGTATACCGGTACAGAGCGGCCACCTCGGCCAACCCGGCGACGACGTCAAGGAGCGCAAGGGCGGTCGCCATGGCGTCTAATCGATGGGCTTCTTGAGCCAACCGAGAGCGAAGCTGGATAAAAACCTCCTGCTCACGAGCCAGGAGCTTGGCCTCGGCTCCGGTGACACGTTCTTCCAGATCTTGCAGTTCGGGGGTCATAAATCGCTCGGCATTAACCAGAGTTTGCTTGCGAATATAGTCAGCGGGGACACGGGCAAGATTGGCTTTGGTGATCTCGATGTAATAGCCAAACACCTGATTGTAACGGACCTTCAATGACTCAATGCCCGTTCGGTCACGTTCCTGCGTCTCGATTGCAGCGATCCAATTCTTTCCCTCTTTGCTGGCTTTACGCAATTCGTCGATGATCGGGTCATAGCCATCTGTGAAGATGTTCCCGTCTCGAGTGGAAGGCGGAGCATCCGGTCGGATGGCACGCTCGATCACGTCGTAGAGATCCTGGCCACTATCCCATGATGTTCGCGCCTGACGGAGCAGCAGACTTTGGAGCGGTGCTAGCTGGACACCAATCTCGGGTAAAACCGAAAGAGATTGCTTGAGGGCCAAAAGTTCTCGTGGACCGGCCAAGCCAAGTACGATGCGACTGCCAAGTCGTGCGATATCCTGGATCTCTCGCAAGGCGGTCCTTAATGCGGTTCTGACCTGCATGTGGTCCTTTAGCTCTTCGACCGCATCAAGTCGCTGACGTATCTGGCCGTCATGGAGTAACGGCCGCACCAGCCACTGTCGAAGAAGTCGACTCCCCATGGCCGTGGCGGTCCGATCTAACACGCTTAGGAGCGTAGTAGACTTCGAAGCCGACACGTTCTCGTTCGACAGCAATGGTTTGAGAAGTTCCAGGTTACGGATGGTGGTGCCATCCAGATGCATGTACTCATCATTGCGCCGGATAGTGAACCGGCGAATATGATCCAGCGGAACTGTCGGTTGAGTTTCGCGCAGATACGATAAGACCGCGCCTGCTGCGCAACTGGCGGCGGAGCTACCGGCACAGCCTAAGGCGTCAAAGTACTGTACGTGGAAATGCGCCATTAAGGTCTGAACAGCAGATTGCTGGCCGAACGATGTCGGGGGACGTTCACACAGCCGCGTTCCTGCGATTTGCTGGATCCAAGCAGAGCATTCGGGGACCAGGCTGGCAGGAAAAAGCACTTCTCGAGGGTCCAATCGAGAGATTTCATTCAATAGTTGCGTGACGGCGTGGGGACCGTGAAACTCCATCCCCCAAAATTCACCAGTTGAAACCTCAAGGACGGCCAGGCCTATGAACCTTCCATAAACCGTGTCTGGTTGAACGAGGAAAGAGGCAAGGTAGTTGAGCTCGCACGGGGCAAGAAATTCCGTGTCTACGAGTGTGCCCGGAGTATAGAGTCTGACAACTTCACGGCGTACCAGACCTTTGGCGACCTTGGGATCCTCGACTTGCTCGCACAACGCCACGATACGGCCAGCCTTCAATAACTTTGCGATATAGCTGGTTGCGGCATGATAGGGAACACCACACAGAGGAACAGGATGGGGGCTGTTCTTATCGCGAGACGTGAGGGCGATGGATAAGAGTCGGGAAGCCTCCTGAGCGTCCTCGTAGAACATCTCATAAAAATCTCCGACCCGAAAAAACAGTATGGCTCCAGGGTATCCCTGCTTGATCTCCCGATACTGCCGCATAAGCGGGCTCAGGGTCGGGTCACTCATCAGTGAAGTCCCTCGAAGACTCCATCGGTGTGGGGGCTTGGGTGTGTCCAGACATCTTCTCAAGAGATTGACGAAGTCGCTCTAAGTTCGCTTCAGCTTCCTGTAAGGCCTTCGTCTTCCGTCGAAGATCGATACGTCCACGTATCCATGGGGGAAACAACAAGATGGCTGCGACCAATAGGCCGATGAGAAATCCAGCCAGAATAGGTTTGTAAATGGGAGTTGACGCTTGGAGCAATCCAAAGAAATAGCGGAGTGTGACTTCCTGTTCTTGGTTTTGAAGGAAGAAGGCCAACGAAAGGAGCACAAGAATGCCGATCAGAATCAGTCGCGTCATCGCGGCGAAGTCTTTCTGTCTGGTTGCAGGATTGGCTGGGATGATCGAGAAGTTCGACGCAAAATCTTCGTGATGCGAGCGAGAAGTAAGTGAGAGCGTGAACCTCGTGCTGCCAACTGAGCTCTTCTGGTCATCCTGGTTCGATGGGCGAGCCTCACTTCAAGTCGGTCATCCGGAAGCAGCTGAGGAAACCGATCTGCCCACTCAATGGCGACAGCCACGTCATCCGCAAAGTAATCGGACAGTCCAATCGATTCGGCTTCTTCCGGTCTCTGCAATCGGTACAGGTCGATATGAATGACCGGAAGCCTCCCTTGGTATTCATGGACGAGCAGGAACGTCGGACTCGTGACAGAAGCTGCTGGGACTCCGAGGCCAGCCACGACCCCGCGGACCAGTGCTGTCTTACCAGCTCCCAATTCACCGATCAAGGCAAGTACTTCACCTCCACGAAGCACCTGGCCAATGGCGTATCCAAACGATTCTGTCTTGCCAGGAGATGAGAGGAGAAGGTCCAGAGAGCTGACAGAGGTAGCCATGAAACGTCCTTACATGGGATCGTTCCGCATTTTCTCATTGGTCTCGCTTGATGGAGCCTGATGCATGAGCTTGAGGGCATCGGGAATCTCCTCGATGACATCGCTCGAAATCAAGCCGGCTTGTCCCTTTTTCGCTGAAGCCAAATCCCCGGCGACACCATGCAGGTAGGTGGCGGCACAGGCCGCTTCCCAGGGGGGTACGCCTTGAGCCAAGAGTCCCACTATCATGCCGGTCAATACATCGCCTGTTCCAGCAGTCGCCATGCCAGGATTACCCGTAGGGCAAATAGCAACGACTCCGTCAGGTCTGGCGACGACGGTCCGAGCCCCTTTGAGAACGACGAACAGTCCCCGTTCCCGTGCGAAGCGGGTGGCAGTACCGATCCGATCGCTGTTGACGGTCTGAGGCGTTGCGTCAGCCTCCAGTCGTGCCATTTCACCAGGGTGAGGGGTGATAATTGGCGGTGTTTTGCAAGCCGCCAGAAGGGCCGTCCGTCCGGTCAACGCATTCAGGGCGTCCGCATCCAAAACAGCCGGCCGGTCCAGTTGTTTCGTCAAGGCCCGGACCAGTTCCACCGTTTCAGGATGAGTTGATAGACCTGGACCGATAGCGATAGCAGTTCTCGCCTCCATGAAGGCGACGAGCCGATCGAATGCGGTTCGCGCCAAGGTGCGCGCTTTTGTTTCAGGCATCGGAATCGTCATCGCTTCCAATAACTTTGCTTCCAATACATCGTTCACACTCGTAGGGATCGCAACAGTCACGAGGCCCGCACCGACACGCAGGGCCGCCCGAGCGGCCATGGCGGCTGCGCCGGTTTTACCGACGGATCCTGCGATAATACCGGCATGGCCGAAGGTCCCTTTGTGACTCGATGGCTGCCGTTTCGGCAGGTATGTGCGCACCACGTGTGGTGTCATCAAGATAGTTCGGCTCTGGACTGCGTCAATGTAGGCCGGTGGAATTCCAATGTCGACGAGTGCCACCACTCCGGCGAGGTCGATCCCATCATTTTGATAGAGGCCTAACTTTGGTAGCCCAAGGGTCACGGTAAGGGTGGCACGAATGGCTCGGCCAAGGACCGTTCCAGTATCGGCATGGAGTCCCGATGGAAGATCCACAGCCACCACGGGACGACCGGTTTCATTGATGCCGTCAATGACCTCGGCATAGCGCCCGGTTACAGTAGCGGAGAGTCCTGTTCCGAGTAGGGCATCAATGAGGATATCACTGTCCTGAAAGAGTGCCTGCGCCTGGGCCTTGGACGAATAGGGGTAGACAGAGGATTTCCCTGCTCGGCGAACGAACTGCTTATACATCGTGGCAGCAGCGAGGCTCAGTTCGGAGGAAGGTGCCATCGCGAGGACGCGCACGTTCGCATGACGTCGATGGAGGAGGCGAGCAACGACGAATCCATCCCCCCCATTGTTGCCTTTGCCGCACACAACGGTGACCCTCTTGCCCCGTACGGGCCCGAACCGTGGCTCAAGGCAAGAGACAACGCCCGACCCGGCGTGTTCCATCAATATGGTCGCTGGGATGTGAGCCTCTGAGATCGTCCGGCGGTCGAGTGCTTGCATCTGTGCAGCAGAAATAATCTTGGTCATGGTGAATGAACGTGAAAAACGGGTGGACCCAGCAGGTCGACGATCTCAGATCAACTGAGTAAGGCCTTCATTTCTTTCACGGCTTCTACGAGACCGACGAGGACTGCCCGTGCGATGATACTGTGCCCGATGTTGTACTCGACGATTTCCGGAATATGCGTCAAGCGTTTGATGTTGCGGTAATTCAATCCATGCCCGGCATTGACGCCGATCCCAAGCTTGTAGGCCAGCTTGGCGGCGTGGGTAATGGCCTCGAATTCCGCATCGGCTTCTTTAGAGCGGGTGGCATTCGCGTACCGACCGGTATGCAACTCCACGAAATCAGCGGCAACCTTGTGCGCAGCCCTGATCTGATTCAGATCGGGCTCTACAAAGACACTGACGGGAATCCCCCCGTTATGTAACAGAGTCACAATGTTCTGAATTCGGTCACGATGCCCGGCGATATCGAGGCCCCCTTCGGTGGTAAGTTCCTGTCGTTTTTCTGGTACCAACGTGACAAGGTCGGGTTTGATGTTCAGGGCGATCTTCGCCATTTCCGGGTCGGCCGCCATTTCAAGGTCGAGCTTTGTACGGGTTATTTCACGAAGGAGTTGAAGATCTCGATCTTGGATATGGCGCCGGTCTTCCCGCAGGTGGACGACCAGGCCGTCTGCGCCTGCCAGCTCGACAAGCACCGCAGCTGCCAATGGATCTGGATCAGTCCCTCCACGTGCCTGCCGCAACGTGGCCACATGGTCGATATTCACACCAAGCCGGGCCATCCCTCCTCCTTACATCCAGTCAGTCCGAGAACAAGTACGTGAAACGGGCTAGAGCCATTAATCTAGCGATAGTAGTAGCAGAAAGGAACGAGAGGGGGCAAGAACGGGTTCGTGGATTGGTGAAGAATCGGAGGAGGAGCAGGTGCATCTGACAACTTCAGAACCCCATAGAAAATTAGGTAAATTGACTCGACCAAAGCCCTCCATTAGAATAGGCCCCTTCAGGATCCCTGCGCTCATTTCGTCGGGATGAGTTAGCTGTGGGTAATATCTAAGAGCAGTCAAAAGGAAGTTCATGGGGCTGGGCGAAGGTTTCTATCGAATCAAGCGACTCCCGCCGTATGTGTTCGCACAAGTTCAATCGCTCAAGCTTGAGGCTCGCCAACGTGGGGAAGACATTATTGATTTCGGGATGGGGAATCCCGATCAACCAACCCCACCTCATATCGTCGAGAAGATGATCGAGGCCGCCCGCAAGGGAAAGAATCATCGTTACTCGGCTTCGCGCGGCATCACGAAGCTGCGGCATGGGATTTGTGGGTGGTATAAGCGAAACTATGGTGTTGACCTGGATCCGGAGACCGAAGCGATTGTCACCATCGGATCAAAAGAAGGTCTCGCTCACTTGGCCTTGGCCCTGATCGGCCCAGGCGACGTGGTCCTGACCCCGACGCCGACGTATCCCATCCACATGTACAGCTTCATCATCGCGGGTGGCGAGGTCCGCGGTATCGAACTGCGTCAGGATAGCGATTTTTTCGAAGATCTGACGCGCGTCTATCGGCAGACGTTTCCGAGACCGAAGATTCTCGTGATCAATTTCCCCCACAATCCTACGACGGCGGTCGTGGATTTAGGGTTCTTCAAGAAGATCGTGGCGTTTGCCAAGGAGCACAACGTCATCGTTATCCACGACCTCGCCTATGCCGATTTGGTGTTCGACGGGTATAAGGCGCCGAGTTTTCTTCAGGTCCCGGGAGCAAAAGATTGTGGCGTAGAGTTCTATACGTTATCTAAGGCCTACAACATGCCGGGTTGGCGGGTGGGTTTTTGTGTGGGCAATCGAGAGGTCGTCGGCGCGTTGGCAAAGATTAAGAGCTATCTGGACTATGGTATTTTTCAGCCCATTCAGATCGCCAGTGTGATTGCCTTGAATGGTCCTCAGGACTGTGTCAAGGAGACGGTGTTGCGGTACCAGAAACGCAGGGATGTGCTCGTGGGCGGGCTGAATCGGATCGGCTGGCAAGTCGCAAAGCCTCTGGCCACGATGTTTGTGTGGGCACGTATCCCCGTGCCCTATCGCCACATGGGATCCTTGGAGTTTTCTAAGCTCTTACTCAAAGAGGCAAAAGTGGCCATTTCGCCGGGGATCGGGTTCGGTGAAGGCGGTGATGAATATGTGCGGTTTGGGCTGGTGGAAAATGAACATCGTACCAGGCAGGCCGTCAGAGGAATCCGGAAAGCCCTTAAGCTCAATGGAGATGAGGAATGAGATCGCGTATCGGAGTCGGGATCGTGGGTTTCGGTACAGTCGGCACCGGAGTCGCCAAAATCCTTCTCGATAATGCCGCCCTCATTACACGTCGCGTCGGTGTCCCGGTCGAACTCGTTCGCGTGGCGGATCTGGATATTGTCCGCGAGCGTGGCGTAGCCTTGGCTGCGGGAGTGTTGACGACCGACAGCCAACAGGTTCTGACTGCTCCAGACATCGATATCGTCATTGAGCTCATCGGAGGATACGATACGGCTAAGCGCGTCATCCTGGATGCGATCGCGGCTGGGAAGCATGTAGTGACGGCAAATAAAGCGCTCCTGGCACTTCATGGAGAAGAAATCTTTGACGCCGCCGTGCGCAAAGGGGTGGATGTCGGATTTGAAGCCAGCGTCGGCGGCGGGATTCCCGTTATTCGTGCGTTGACGGAGGGCTTGGCCGGAAATACGATCGAATCCATCTACGGCATCATCAACGGGACGTCCAATTATATTTTGTCGAGAATGACCCATGAGGGGCACAGTTTCGAGGAAGTGCTCACGGATGCACAACGAGCCGGGTATGCCGAGGCTGATCCGACTTTTGATGTGGACGGGATCGATTCGGCGCATAAGCTGGCCATCCTCGTCAACCTTGCCTATGGAACACCGGTCAACTTCAAGGACATCTATACGGAAGGGATTACAAACATCACGCCGATCGATATCGCCTACGCGAAGCAGTTTGGTTTCACGATCAAGCTGCTCGGTATCGCAAAGCTGGTGGAGGGAGAGATTGAGGCGCGGGTTCATCCTACGATGCTCCCCTCGACGTCTCCGATTGCCCAGGTTGAGGATGTGTACAATGCCATCCAGCTCGTCGGTGATGCGGTCGGTGACGTCGTCCTCTATGGTCGGGGGGCCGGATCCATGCCGACGGGGAGTGCGGTGGTCAGCGACGTGATTGCGATCGGACGGAATCTTTTGAAAAGCAGCGCCGGTCGCGTACCCGTGGCGTCGTTTCAGCCGGATCAGCGACGGCCGCTCCGGCTGAGATCGATGGAAGAGATCAGCTCGCTCTATTATTTGCGATTTATGGTCGTAGACCGACCCGGCGTGTTGGCGCAGATCGCTGGTGAGTTGGGGCGATGTGGAATCAGCATCTCGTCGATGGTGCAACAGGGACGCCGCGAAGGACAGACCGTGCCGATTGTCATCAAGACTCATGTGGCGAAGGAGCGGGATGTCCAAACCGCGTTGCGTGAAATCAATCGGAAGGCGTTCGTCTCCGAGCCGACGACCCTGATTCGGATTGAAGGCAGGGATGAGTAAGTGATGAACCCTTGGCGTGGAGTGATTGAGGAGTACCGTAAATTCCTTCCCGTGACGGAGAAGACTCCTGTGGTCAGCCTGGGAGAGGGCAACACCCCTCTGATTCGGGCCACGAGATTGGCTCAGGCCATCGCGCCAGGAGTCGAACTCTATCTGAAGTTCGAGGGGGCCAATCCAACCGGTTCCTTCAAGGATCGCGGCATGACATTGGCCATCTCGAAGGCGGTCGAAAGCGGTGCGCGGGCGGTGATGTGTGCGTCCACCGGCAACACCTCCGCTTCAGCCGCCGCATACGGCGCGCGCGCAGGGTTGTCCGTTTTCGTCTTGATTCCAGCCGGCAAGATCGCGATGGGCAAGTTGTCTCAGGCGATGATGCATCAGGCCACGGTGATCCAGATCGAAGGCAATTTTGATCAAGCCCTGACGCTCGTCAAGGAGTTTTCAGCGACACTGCCCATCGAATTGGTGAACTCGGTGAATCCGTTCCGGATTGATGGGCAGAAGACCGCAGCCTTTGAGGTGTGTGATCAACTTGGCGAGGCTCCGGCTCTTCATGTGTTGCCAGTTGGGAATGCGGGCAACATCACAGCCTATTGGAAAGGGTACCAAGAATATCGTGCGGCAAATCAGATTACGAGGGTGCCTCGCATGATGGGATTCCAGGCCGCTGGTGCTGCTCCGATCGTGTTGGGCCGAGTCGTTGATCAACCGCAGACCATTGCTACGGCCATTCGAATCGGCAATCCCGCCAGCTGGGCTTCAGCATTGAGGGCGGTTGAGGAATCCACGGGCGCGATCGATCTGGTGACCGATGAGGAAATTCTCCAGGCCTACACCATGGTGGCGGCAACCGAAGGGGTCTTTTGTGAACCGGCTTCTGCTGCGTCCGTCGCCGGCGTCGCCAAATTGCATCGAGCTAATGCGCTACGAGAAGGAGAAACGGTCGTATGTACGTTGACGGGGCATGGTTTGAAAGATGCCGATACGGCAATCAGCGTGTCGAAACAACCGCAGACGGTCAAGGCGACGCGCGAGGACGTTGCTCGTCTGTTGAAAGTCTGAGAGACGTGTGGATCTTATGAAATATGTGATTGTGCATGCTGGTGGAATGGCTCATCACCCACAGGAAGAACTGGGCGGTCGGACGCCGCTCCAAGTAGCAGCGACTCCCCATCTCGATCGTCTGGCGCAGAGCGGAGAGCTGGGCCGGCTGATGATTCCCGCCGACGGGGTGCACCAGGGAGGTGGATTGGTCGGCACCGCGATCCTCGGGTACGATCCCAAGAAGCTTTATCCAGGCCCTGGACCGCTTGAAGCGGCAAGTTTAGGTGTGTCTGGGACGGAACAGGACGTCGTGTTCCGCTGCACGATGGTCACCGTGGTGCCGGAGAGCGGGAAGGGTGGTGAGATCAAGAAGTTAGGTCCGCACGTCATCATGGATGATGGGACGGCCGGGCTGATCGAAACCGAAGAAGCCCGCGAATTGATCGAGGCGATCAATGAGCAGCTCGGTTCGGAGACCATCCAATTCTATCCGGGGTCCGGTCACCGCCACCTGATGGTATGGGTAAAGGGGAAGCCGCGAGCGATCTGCACCGATCCGCAGACGATACTTGGTCAATCCATCGCGGATGCCTTACCGAAAGGTGATGGAGCCGATATTCTCCGCAAGTTGATGGATGCGGCCTATTTCATCTTGCGCGATCATCCTCTCAACGAGGAACGGATAGCTGCGGGCAAGAAACCGGCGAATTGCATCTGGCTCTGGGGCGAGGGACGTGCGGTCACGTGGCCAAGTTTGGTTGAGAAATACCAGGTCACGGGGGCGGTCGTGGCGACCAACGACGTTCATCGCGGTATTGGGATCTGTGCAGGTCTGGATGCTGTGGACCTTGATCGGCTGGCCAGCGGTGATCTCCAGGCGAAGGCGACCGTGGCGTTAGAGGAACTGGCCAAGAGAGATTTTGTGTATGTGCATGCCAAGTTGGCGGATGAGGTCATCCACGGCACTGATATCAAAGCCAAAGTTCAGGGGATCGAAGAGTTCGATCGTGATCTCGTCGGTCCGTTATTCGAAGGCTTGTCTCAACAAGGCCCCTATCGTTTCCTTATGATCTGCGATCATACCGCAGGAATCGAGGGTCCGGCGTTCTATGCGTTTGGTGAAGGAGGCGGAAAGGGATCCGAGACCGTCGGCCGGCGATTCACTGAGACTGACGCCTTTGCCATGAACATGCCTACCCGTGATGCCACGAAATTCGTCAATAAGTTCTTCTCCAAGAGCTGACGGCTGTGGCGCTGATCGTCCAGAAATATGGTGGGACGTCGGTCGGCACGATCGAACGAATACACCGCGTCGCCGACCGCGTGGCTCACGCGCAACAGGCGGGAAATCGAATCGTAGTCGTGCTCTCAGCCATGAGTGGTGAAACAGATCGGCTGATCAAGCTTGCGCACGAGGTGACGGCTACCCCCGATGAGCGCGAAATGGATATGCTGCTCTCAACGGGGGAACGAGTCACCATCGCGCTTCTCGCGATGGAGTTACGAGGGCGAGGGGTCAATGCCCGGTCCTTTACCGGTCGGCAGGTCGGCATCATCACGGATAGCGCTCATACCAAGGCGAGAATTGCACGTGTGACGGCAGATCGCATCCGTGAGGCCCTAGACCAAGGAGTTGTTCCCATTGTGGCTGGGTTCCAAGGGATCAATGAGCAATCTGATGTGACCACACTCGGTCGTGGAGGGTCCGATCTCTCCGCCGTGGCACTGGCGGCGGCTTTAAAGGCGGATCGCTGCGTCATCTTCACCGACGTCGATGGGGTGTACACGGCGGATCCCAATATTGTGCCGGCGGCGAGGCGGATCGATCGGATTGCCTATGAAGAGATGCTTGAAATGGCGAGTCTCGGGGCGAAAGTCCTCCAAACGAGATCGGTCGAGTTTGCGGCCAAATTCAATGTCCCAGTGGAAGTAAATTCCAGCTTCAAGGAAGGGAAGGGCACGCTTGTGACAAAGGAAGATACGGACATGGAAGCGGCAGCCATCGCTGGAGTCACCGGAGATCGTAATCAAGCGAAAATTACCATCATCGGGGTGCCGGACAAACCGGGGATCGCGGCCAGAATTTTTGGACCCGTCGCAGATGCGCACATCAATGTCGACATGATCATTCAGAACATCAGCCAAGCGGCCTTGACGGATCTTTCGTTTACCGTCCCCCGCGCCGACCTCAAGAAGGCCGTGCCGCTCATTCAAGCCGTCGCCAAGGATATCGAGGCCAAGTCCGTCTCAGTGACTGAAGCCATCGCCAAAGTCTCGTTGATTGGGGTGGGGATGCGGTCGCACTCCGGCGTGGCGGCGAAGATGTTCGAGGTGCTGTCCCGAGAAGGCGTCAATATCATGATGATCAGCACATCCGAGATAAAAATCTCCTGCGTCATCGATGAGAAATATCTGGAATTGGCCATGCGCTCGCTGCATTCGGCATTCGATCTCGATCAAGCTCAGTCCTGAACCGGTCGGACCAAGGTCTGATACCCAATCGATCTCTTCGAGCATCGTGACCTCCTGAGAGGGGACTTTCTGTAGCTCAACCGGGTATTGTATGTCTGCTCTTTTGAGGATTGATCCCTTGCCTTCAGGTATCGAATTCCAACGTGATTTCTCATCGGGGGAAAGGTATCCTTTGAGATAATGAAGGTCACTGGCGTTTAGACATCCCATGCCTACGATCAGTATCTTCTATGGTATCGTGACTCAAATGTTCTGGCGGGAATATAATTCCCCGCATTTCCATGCACTGTATGGCGAGCATGAGGCCATTTTCGATTTGCGGGCTCTCCGCGTACTGCGAGGAACGCTGCCCCGTCGTGCCATGGGATTGGTATTGGAATGGGCAAGTGAACATCGAGATGAATTGATGGAGGACTGGAATTTATGCAGCCAACTCCAATCTCCAAAGCCGATCGCCCCTCTGATGTAGAACCGATAATTCGGCATGTTGTGCCTTGGCGGGTGGAGGCAGCGACTGCTATACCGGACTTTCGGCTAGATGTGATGTTTGTCGATGGTACCAGGGGAGAGGTAGACCTGCGAAACTTTCTCACCGATACCGGCACCAACGGTACGGTGTTCGAGGCGCTACGCGATCCGGCAGTCTTTGCTCAAGTTCGGGTTGTGATGGGAGCGGTGCAATGGGCCAATGGCGCCGACCTCGCCCCGGATGCTATGTATGATGCGATCAAAGCTCATGGGCAGTGGGTTGTCGAATGACGGGGACGTTCATTCTCGCTGAGCACTGAGCGCCCCGTCCTAAGCCTGTCCAAGGGCAGCATTTCTTTCGCGTCCCCTCCCTATTGTTCCCCTCTCCGAAAGCCGGTATCCTTGCGCGCGCCAAATTAGAACCGGTTTGAGCGTGCTGCAGCAATGTTTTGACCCTCAGCTTTCTGGCTGATAGGACACCATGGCCAAGATAGAAGATTTGATAGCCCAAATCCCGGATGAACGTCTGCGCAAAGGCATAGCCGCCGAAGTGAAGGCGTTGAAGAAATCGAAGAAGTTTGGGCTGGTATTTGAAGAGCACTTGCCAGAGACGGTACGCCTGCTGCGATTACCGATAAAGCCCGGCGATCTTGTGGCGTTGAAGCGGGAATCAGGGAATCAGTTATGGCGAGTAAGAAGTATCAAGAAGGGGATCGCCACATGCGATCGTGCGGTGGAAGGCTATCCTGACGGCAAGGATACTGATCGAGAGTTCGCTGTTTCTGATCTCATCGTGGTTCGGAATTTTGGCGACCCCATCTATCCAGCCCTTGTGCCAGTGGATCGTGTCGAACGAGGCGGACCTGACAAACCTTGGCATGTGCTGATCAATGCCGACAACTTCCACGCCCTCCAACTTCTCCTATATTGCTACGAGGGCACGGTGGATGTGATTTACATAGATCCACCTTACAACACCGGTGCACGCGACTGGAAGTACAACAACGATTATGTTGATGAGAATGATCCGTGGCGACATAGCAAATGGCTCTCGTTCCTGAATAAGAGACTCCGCCTGGCGAAAAGACTCTTAAAGCCAGACGGGATCTTAGTCGTCACTATTGACGAACATGAGGTTCATCATCTTGGAATGCTACTAGAAGACTTATTCCCTGATGCATATCATCAAATGTGCACCGTTGTTATTACCTCTCGTGGGGTTGCGAAGCAGGGAATGGCAAGAGTAGAGGAATACGCGCATTTCGTGTTCTGTGGAAAAGCATCCGCGTGCGCGACGACGGATGACTATTTAACGCAGCCAGCGACTTCAAAGACTAAATCGCCGTGGGCTAGCTTACTCCGAAGAGGCACAAATGCCGCACCCTCGGACCGTCCTGGCTTGGTGTACCCCATTATTGTTGACCAAAATCGAGGCGCAATCATTGGAGTCGGAGAAACGCTGCTGGAAAAAATTCAGCGCGGCGAGCTCGCGAAAGCTCAGGCCAACGCATACGTTCCCAAACGGCTCCCCAATGAAGCGTGGCCAACCCGCTCAGATGGCAAGTTGGGAACTTGGCAAGTTAAGCCGGATACTCTACTTCAGCTCGTTAAGCAAGGTTACGCAAAGCTTGGAAAATACGATGAGAAACGGCACTCATGGGCGATCAATTATCTAAAGCGTGGTCCGATCAAGGAAATCGCGCGTGGGGACCTACTCATCGTCGGTCAGAAATGGGCGGGTGGTCCTGCTATCCTTGAATACGCAGACGGTGTAGATAGCCGGAAACGAGCGAAAACAGTTTGGTATAGGACGGCTCATGATGCTGGGACATATGGATCGGGAATTATACGTTCAATTTTGGGGAATAGAGCTTTCGAGTTTCCGAAATCACTTTATACCGTTCGCGACACGCTTGCTACTCTCGTCTCCGATAGACCGAATGCGCTAATGCTGGACTTTTTCGCCGGAAGCGGGACCACCTTTCACGGTGTATGCCTTTTGAATAAGGCGGATAATGGCCGTCGGAGAGCGATTCTAATAACTAACAACGAGATATCCGAGGCCGACAGAAACAAGCTGGAAGCAGCTGGCCATTCTCCTGGAGACGATGCATGGGAGCGGCTTGGAATTGCATCAGCTGTTACTTGGCCACGATGTAAGAATTCTGTATTGGGGAAAAATGACGATGGGGTACCGTTAACGGGAGAGTACTCGTCGGCTCAGTTCATAGATAGGGAAGGCACTCGTACGTTCGTACATCTTCCCTTGGGGGATGGGCAGCAACTCGATCTAAACACAAGAAAAGCAATTGTCCGCTTAATTCCAGAATTGAGTATTGGTGCTGTGAAAGTTGGTGAAGATTGGCACATTGAAGAAAGGGCTAACACGACGATTCTTTGGGATTCGAAGAGAGTAGGTGACTGGCTGGAGGCTGTTAACGAGGAAAACCGAATCGATAAGCTTTATATCGTCACGCCTCGTCAGAGTGAATTCAATGTGATCAAGAGACAGGCGTTGGAGGAGTTAGATCCTGTGCTCGTTAAAAGCGAACTTATGTTTCCTGCTAATGAAGGGTTTGCTGAGAATATTGAGTATTACAAGCTCGATTTCTTGGATCCTAATTGTGTTGCCCGCGGCGATGCTTTCCAGGTTATTCTGCCTATCTTGTGGATGATGGCAGGATGCCAAGGGTCGCGAGATGACTCCAAAGGGTCACAACCGTGGTTTATCCCCATGCACTCACCGTTTGCTGTGCTGATCAAAGAAAAAGAGTTTCGTGCGTTTTGTGAAAGGCTCTCTGAGCGCAAGGACATTGGGTGGGTATTCTTGGTTACGGACTCCGAGGAGAACTTTGCCCTCATGCGCCGTGCTCTGGGCCGCAAGGTGGAATGTGTCCAGCTCTACAAGAGCTATCTCGAAAATTTTCGACTCAATACACCTGAAGCGCTCGGCCAAGTCGGGGCGTCATGAAACTGGAGCTGAAACCGTTTCAAGAGAATGCCGCGCGTGAAATCATCTGCGAGCTTGATGAGGCACGGGCTTCGGTCACCAAGGGCAAGCTCCAGGCTGTTATCCTGAGTGCGCCCACTGGTTCCGGGAAAACCGTTACGCTGGCGCAGGTGATCGATCTCACGTTTGGTGGAGCCGACGGCATTACTGCCAGACCCGAGACGACATTTCTGTGGCTCTCCGATTCTCCCGAGCTCAACGTGCAGAGCGGGAACAAGCTTCTTGGCGCATGCGATTGTTTGCCCTATTACAAGATGGTTCGAATCGAAAGCGATGTGTTCGATGATGACTACTTGCAGCCAGGGTATCTCTATTTTATCAACACGCAACTACTTGGAAAGGACAAGATACTTACGAAGGAGCCTGGGGATGGACGAAGGTTTACATTTTGGCAAACCGTCGCTAATACGATCGCTCGTGCCCCCAAGGATTTCGTTCTGATCATTGACGAGGCACACCGAGGCGCGACTGCTAACGATCGAAATCGGGCCACGATCATGCAAAAGTTCATCGTGGGCTCCGAACCGGATGGGTTGCCACCTGTTCCGCTCGTGCTTGGCATGAGTGCCACGCCGCAACGATTTACCACGCTGTTGGGCAATACCAACCGCACGCAACGACCAATCAATATCGCTCCCGAAGACGTACGGTCGAGCGGCTTGCTCAAAGACTGGATCGTCGTTCGCTATCCCAAATCAGCTGTTGCCGGTGACCTCACCCTCCTTGAAAATGCCACAAAGAGCTGGAAGCATTTCACGAAGATTTGGGAAGACTATTGTGTTCAGGAAAAAGAAAAGAACATCGTTCGCCCAATTCTCGTTGTGCAGATTGAGGATGGCAGTGGAAATTCCCTGACGCGTACACCCCTTGACGATGTGGTACGTGTGATAGAGCGTCACAGCGGACCGCTGGGGATCAATGAGATCGTTCATTGCCTACAAGATCAGACCGATCTTGAGGCGGGTGGGCGAATTATTCGAAAGCTAGATGCCTCGCGAATCCAAGAAAGCCAAGATGTCAAAGTGGTCATCTTCAAGACGGCGTTGTCCACAGGTTGGGACTGTCCGCGCGCAGAAGTCATGATGAGTTTCCGCCGTGCGCAAGACCAAACCAGCATCGCACAACTCGTGGGGCGGATGATTCGAACCCCATTAGCCCGACGGATTGGCACGAACGAAGCGCTCGACACAGTTGAACTCTACTTGCCGCATTATGACGCGGGCGCCTTGGAAGCTGTGTTGGAGAGATTGCGAAATCCTGATGCGCAGGATGGCCTGCCCACGCGCGTCGAGACATCCATCGAAACGTATCAACGAAACCCCGCAATGGAGAAGGTCTTCACCTTGCTAGGGAAGTTGCCGACCTATTCCGTGGATCGCGTCCCACGAATGGGCGATGTGAAACGTGCATTGCGTCTGGCTGGGTTGCTGGTCCATGAGGGGGTTGATATTGACGCCGATGAGCAGGTTCGTGATGAGTTGGTCAAGAAGCTCAAGGGGTTGCGCGACAAATGTGCTGCCGAGCGGGCGGATTGGGATACCCTCATTCGCGAAGGGGGAGAGATCGAAGTGGATGTCTCCAGAATTGCAACCGGGGGAATGAAGGTTGAGGGTAAGACATCAAGCCGAGTGTCCTTAGCCGAGGAGAACATTGACCAGTTGTTTGACGAAGCGGGCCGCATGCTGGCATCGGGAGAAGGTCTACATCGAACCTATTGGAAACGCTATCACGATAGAGCATATCCAAATCAAGCGAAGCTGGAGTTGTTTGCTGTGCTTGGCCAGCCAGAAACGCTTAATGTTATGGAGCGTCTCAGTAAACAATTGTTCGATGCGATGTGGAATAAGCAGAAAGCTGCCATTCGGCAACTGCCTGCGTCGGTCAGGAGACGATTTCAATCACTCATACAAGCGGCTGGCGAAGCGGCACTGCAAGTGTGGGAATTGCCCACACAGATTGTTGAGAAAAGGGAAGGAGATGTCTGGGAGAAACATCTCTACTGCACGGCAAGTGGCGAGTTTAGCGCGAAGCTGAACGGATGGGAAAAGGAGTTACTGGAGCAGGAAATGAAGAAAGATGGTTTTGTCGCTTGGCTGCGGAATCTGCCACGGCGCGAATGGGCGCTCTGCATTCCGTATGAGCTGGCAGGTAAAAAACCATTCTATCCGGATTTCACCATTGTTCGAAAGAGCGGCAAAGGGTTGGTCGCTGACGTCTTAGAGCCGCACGATGATAGTCGTACCGACACATGGGCTAAAGCCAAAGGGCTCGCGGAATTTGCTGACAAGCATGGGATAGATTTCGGGCGACTTGTCATTGCCAGGAAGAAAGATAAAACTTGGCACATGGCGGACATGAATGAAATGAAGACTCGCGCTAAGGCCCGCAAGATGCAGTCAGGTAGCGATCTGGAAAGTCTTTTCGGGTGGTAAGCCAAGACAAGACACGAGAGTTGGGAGTGCGTGTTGCTCCAAACAAAACGTGTAAGGGCTAGCAAGGCCATGTCGGAAGATCGAAAAGAGCGGGAACATCAATTCGGTGGGGAATGGACCACCCGGAAACTAGAGGTCCTGGCCAAGTACCTGCGGGGCTACACGACTGTGTTAAAGAATACGCCTTTCCATAAGCTTTACATCGATGCCTTTGCAGGCACAGGTTACCGCGATGCTCGACGTGACAACGAGGAAGACTCGCCACAAAACATGCTCTTTCCTGATATGGCTGAACCTGAGCCGCAGTCGTTTCTGGATGGTTCTGTCCGCCTCGCGCTCCAAACTGAGCCGCAGTTCGACCAATACATCTTCATCGAGCGTAGCTCTGGGCGTTGTGCCCATCTCGAAAGCCTGAAGTCTGAATTTTCCGGTCTCGCTAAAAAAATGGATATTCACCAAGGTGACGCTAACACTAAGATTCAGGATCTGTGTGCGAAGGACTGGCAAACTACCCGTGCAGTGCTTTTTCTCGACCCGTATGGCATGCAGGTCGAATGGAGGACGATCGAAGCGATTGCGCAGACGAAGGCGATCGACCTGTGGCTCCTCTTCCCGCTTGGCATCGGAGTCAATCGGCTGCTGACCAAGACCGGAGATATTCCGAAGGCCTGGCGACATCGGCTCAATCTGCTTCTTGGTACTGAAAACTGGTACGATGAATTCTACACTGTTGAGACCACGCCAACGCTTTTCGGCGACGACAGGGAGCGTGTCGTCAAGGCAACGATGGACACCATTGGACGGTATTTCAATAACCGACTCAAAGGCCGCTTTGCTGGTGTAGCAGAAGAGCCGGGCGTGTTGCGTAACTCGGCAAACAATCCGCTGTATCTTCTTTGCTTTGCGGTTGGCAATGAACGAGGGAAGGACATCGCGCTGCGCATCGCACAGCATTTACTCAAGGAGGTGCGCTAATGGCACAGGGCTCCGGCATAGAGTGGACCGAGTCCACATGGAATCCAGTCACAGGGTGTACGAAGGTCAGTCCTGGTTGCAAATACTGTTATGCCGAGCGTATGGCTGAGCGTCTTCAAGCTATGGGGCAAGCGAATTATGTGAACGGTTTCCAACTGACACTCCAGCCCCACATGCTGGAGCTTCCGCTGAAATGGAAGAAGCCACAAACGATTTTCGTGAATTCCATGAGCGATCTGTTTCATGATGATGTGCCGATCGCGTACATTAAAAGAGTATTTGACGTGATGAATCGCGCTCACTGGCATCGCTTCCAGGTGCTAACCAAGCGCGCTGAGCGTCTTGAGGCATTGAGCGGACAGCTTGACTGGACACCCAACGTTTGGATGGGGGTCAGTGTCGAGAGCGACGACTATCGTGAGCGAATCAAGCATCTTCGTCGGACGAACGCACACATCAAGTTTCTTTCTCTGGAGCCTCTCCTTGGGCCGTTGCCGCATCTCGATCTGTCTGGAATAGACTGGGTCATTGTTGGGGGGGAATCAGGGCCAAAATCCAGGCCCATGAACTCTGCATGGGTTATTGATCTGCGCGATCAGTGCCGTCGAGCAGAAGTCTCCTTCTTCTTCAAGCAATGGGGAGGTAAGAATAAAAAGCAGGCTGGTCGTGTGCTTGAGAGAAGGGTATGGAATGAAATGCCTCACCTCTCAAAAAGAAGAAAGGATCTACCTGTCCTCGCTTAAGGAATTTGGTATGTCGATCTTGTCTTCGGGAGCGTGAAGAAAGGTATTAGAACTCTTTTGAGTTATTCGAGTAGTGGCGGTGACGTGTTCGAAAAATCTGGCCGACTTTGAAAGATCTCTCAGGGATTGTGTGCAAATTCTGGTCGAAGACATCCTCAAATCAAAAGCGCAGACGTTAATCAATCCGGTGAACTGCGTCGGGGTGATGGGGAAAGGAATTGCTTTGGAGTTCAAAAAGCGATTCCCGGATATGTACGACGACTATGCTCAACGATGCCATCGTGGTGAAGTGAGGCTCGGCGTCCCGTATCTCTACAAGACATTGTTTCCACCTCAGATCATCAATTTCCCGACGAAGGACCATTGGAAGCTGATGTCCAAGGTAAGTGACATTGAGCGTGGCTTGAAACACCTGCGCGATTATTATCAAGCATGGGGTGTCACGTCGTTAGCTGTTCCCGCGCTTGGCTGTGGCAATGGACAATTAGAATGGCGAGTGGTTGGTCCCTTTATCTATCGCTTTGTGAAAGACATGCCGATCCCCATTGAAATGTATGCTCCTTATGGCACGCACGCGAAAGAACTCACAGTTGAGTTCTTGGCCCAAGGCGAAGATCGGCACACGGAGATAACTGTGAAAAATGGACAACTGGCTGATTGCCAGTGACTCGGGCTGGCCCGAATCGCTCGGTCCTTGACGTCTCGACAGGGGAGCCTCGCTCCTGGTACCCTCTCTTCCCATGGCTCGAAAACCCTCGCAACCTCGCTCTTCCCGCGTTTCGCGTGAGCAGCAGTCGATTCTTGGACGAAAGCTGTCTGCGGATCAAACAGCAGCATTAGAAATTTATGACACTACCTTGCGCGACGGCGCTCAGGCTGAGGACGTCAGTTTCTCGGCCGAAGACAAAGTCCGGATCGCGCAAAAGTTGGATGACCTGGGAGTTCATTTCATCGAAGGCGGTTGGCCTGGGGCGAATCCCAAAGACATTGAATTCTTCCGGATGATCAAAACGATTCCGCTGAAGCACTCCGACGTGATCGCGTTTGGATCGACCAGAAAGGCCAGCAATACCGTCAGGAAAGACCCCAATCTCAAGGCCTTACTCGCTGCCGAGACCAAAACCATCACCCTCTTCGGGAAAACCTGGTCGCTCCACGTGACCGATGCGCTTGGAATCTCACTGAGCAAGAACTTAGAGTTGATCGCCGATTCCATCGCGTATCTCCACGGAAAAGGACGCCGGGTGTTCTACGATGCGGAGCATTTCTTTGACGGATACAAAACCAATCCTGACTACGCGCTTGCGACCATCAGGAAAGCAGTGGAGGCCGGAGCCGAACGGGTGATTCTCTGCGACACCAACGGTGGGACGATGCCGTGGGAGATCCGCGAGATCTGCAGCGTGGTTCAACGCGAGTGTCGGGTGCCGCTCGGTATTCATGCGCATAACGACTGCGAAATGGCCGTGGCAAACTCCCTGGTGGCGATCGAATTGGGCATCCGGCAGGTCCAGGGGACGATCAATGGAATCGGAGAACGGTGTGGGAATGCCAACCTCTGTTCGATTATTCCCAATTTAGAGTTGAAGATGAAGCGCCCCGCTTTGAGCGACCGCTTGAGCCATCTGAAGGATGTGTCAGGGTTTGTCACGGAGATCGCGAATCTGATGCCGAATAAGCATCAACCCTATGTCGGCGATTCCGCCTTTGCGCACAAGGGGGGCGTGCATATTCATGCTGTGCTGAAGAATCCTGCGACCTATGAACATGTCGATCCGGCCAGAGTCGGGAATCGGCAACGGATGCTGATCTCCGACTACGGAGGACGAAGCGGGCTTCTCGATAAAATTGAAGCGTACGGGATCAAGCTTGCAAAGAACCACACCAAGGTCGACGAGCTGATCCATACGCTGAAGGATCGAGAGAGTCAGGGCTATCAGTTCGAAGGCGCCGAAGGATCGTTCGAATTGCTCATGCGAAAGGCCATGGGAAGCCATCGGCCCTCGTTTCAATTACTCGGGTTTCGTGTGATTGTTGAAAAGAAGCAGGAGGATGGAACGACTCTTTCCGAAGCCACGGTGATGGTCAAAGTCGGCGATGTGGTCGAACATACGGCGGCTGTTGGGGCTGGACCGGTCAACGCGCTCGACCATGCGCTGAGAAAGTCGTTGGAACAATTCTATCCTCAGCTTCAAGAAGTGAAGCTTCTTGACTATAAGGTGCGCGTCCTGGCGGCTAATCGAGGGACCGAGTCAAAGGTGCGTGTCTTGATCGAATCCGGTGACCATAAGGATAAGTGGGGGACAGTTGGGGTCTCAGAAAACATCATCGAGGCGACGTGGCAGGCTCTCGTTGATAGTATCGAATACAAACTTCTCGCGAAGGACTAAAGTATGTTCGTAAGCGTTAGCCAAATTTATTCTTGACAGCTTTCGTAACCTCACGTAACTTAAGCAAAACTCATCGCATTAGGAGAGAAGTTGATCAGACAGAAACGCGGTGAGTTGCAGTGGTCACGTAGGGGGGTGGTATGAGAAAGGCGGATATCGCTGATGAAATTTTCAAGCAAGTCGGCATTTCAAAAAATGAAGCCGCTGATATCGTTGAGTTTATACTGAATATGTTGAAGTCTGTCTTGCAGAAGGGAGAATCGGTCAAAATCGCGGGGTTTGGAAATTTTGTTGTCCGCAGCAAGGGAGCCCGAAAGGGTCGAAATCCTCGAACCGGAGAAGAAATTGGAATCACCCCCCGTCGAGTCGTGACGTTTCGGCCAAGCCAGGTGTTCAAGAAGTACGTCAATTCATAGCAGGATGCTGAAAACAACCACCCGCGTCGTTCTCGCATTGCTCAAAGCCTCACCGTACAGCACAGGGTACGACTCGGCTTCTCGCTCGCTGCGGCCTTGCGGACGGTCTTTTTGATCATCCTGCGTAAACAAATCAGACAGGTCAACACAACAACCAGCTCGGCTCCGTCAATACAGTACAAGGCGCACCGTGAGGCCGGTCATGGGAACTGAACCCAGGCTGGGGAGCAAGGTTTTCTACAAAATCGGAGAAGTGAGTCAGTTGACGAAGCTTCCCGCGTATGTGCTCCGTTTCTGGGAATCTCAGTTTACGTTTCTGAAGCCAAAAAAGAGTCGAGGGAATCAACGCCTCTATGTTCAACGAGATGTTGAAACCGTGCTGGAAATCAAGCGGATGCTTTATGAGGAGGGACATACCCTCGATGGTGTTAAGCGATACTGGGTACGTCGTGGGCGCGCTGCGTCTCGTAAGCTGCGTCCAAGAGAGGTTGCTAAAAAGTTGAGAGGCGATCTCCAAGTTATTCTCAAAATTATCGACTCGCATTCAGCATGAGAAAAGGGTAGGTTCACTGAAAACAATCCCCTGATCATCGGTTACGATGAGGATGCCCAGAGTTATGAACGTGTCGGGGCGTAGCGCAGCCCGGTAGCGCACTCGCTTGGGGTGCGAGTGGTCGTGGGTTCAAATCCCGCCGCCCCGACCAGTTTGTTTCGTCCAGTATGAAGAGCATTTGGAGTTGGGGAGTATCGCCAAATGCTCGGTTTGGACATCGGAGCTGCCTCGGGCAGCTCTTTTTGTTGAAGCATGACCATGCGCATCCTCGTCACCAATGATGATGGTATCCAATCGCCGGGCATCGCAGCTTTGGCAAAGGCACTTGCTGTGATCGGTGAAGTCTGGATTGTTGCTCCAGATCGGGAACGCACGGCCGTCGCGCACGCCGTGACATTGCATAAGCCATTGCGTCTCCACCAACTGAGTCCACGCACGTATGCCGTGAATGGGACTCCAGTGGATTGCGTGAATCTTGCGCTGCTGAAAGTCATGCCGAAACCGCCAGCCATTGTCGTCTCCGGTATTAACAAAGGGGTTAACCTTGGTGATGATGTGCTGTATTCAGGGACCGTGTCGGCGGCGATGGAAGGGACCATCCTTGGCATCCCGTCCGTAGCCGTGTCGCAAGAAGGGCAGGAGAAATTTCGATTTGAAATTGGCGCGATCTATGCCGCACGTGTCACGCGTCTTGTTCTTACTCATGGTCTGCCCGAGGAGACGCTTTTGAACGTGAATATCCCAGATCGTCCGCAACGAGGCATGAGAGGCGTCCGAGTCACCTGTCTCAGCCGAAGGCGGTTTGATAATCCCATCATTGAAAAACTTGATCCGCACGGACGCAAATATTACTGGATCGCAGGTCAGCGCGTCTCGTGGAGCCGTAGTAAGGATGCTGACCACGAGGCGATCGAAGAAGGTTTTGTCTCCATCACGCCGATCCGCCTGGATAGTACGCACCATGGCGTGCTGGATCATTTCCGTGCGTGGGAGCCCATCATGAATCGGGCGATCAAGAAATCTCAATCGCTTGGTCGCAGATCGAGCCGTACTGGGCAACGAGAGGCGTGATGGGAGGGTTGATCGAAGCCATCATCGGTGAGTTGAGCCGGTTTGTCATCGCGTGTATCTCACGATTTGGCTATGGGGGGATCCTCTTCACGATGGCCGTTGAAAGTGCCTGCATTCCGCTGCCGAGCGAAATCATCATGCCGTTTTCAGGCTATCTGGTCACGACTGGACAGTTTACGATGCTCGGCGTCACGCTGGCCGGAGCAGTCGGCAATGTGCTCGGTTCGATCGTGGCCTACTACGGAGGGGTCTGGGGCGGACGACCGTTTGCAGAGCGCTATGGACCGTATTTCCTGGTCTCGCACCACGATCTGGATGTGGCCGATCGCTGGTTTGCAAAATATGGTGAAGCTGCAGTCTTTTTTGGCAGAATGCTCCCGGTTGTGCGGACGTTCATCTCGCTCCCGGCTGGTATTGCCAAGATGAATTTTCCGCGGTTCGTCGTCTTCACCTTTGTTGGAGCGTTGCCCTGGTGCTATCTCCTCGCCTATATCGGTGTGAAAATGGGTGAACAGTGGGAACATCTTCGGGATTACTTTCATCAATTCGACATTGTCATCGGGCTTTTCCTGGCCCTTGCCCTCGGATATTTTCTCTGGTCCCATTGGCCGAAGCGTAGACCCACGACTCCATAGCGGGCCTTCACATGCTCAAGATCTACAATACGCTGACCGGAAAGAAAGAGCCGTTTGAGCCGATTGTGCCGAACACGGCACGTATGTACGTCTGTGGCGTGACAGTCTATGACTACTGTCATATCGGCCATGCACGGAGTGCGCTGGTTTTCGACGTGCTCCGGCGTTACTTGGAATACAGTGGCTATGCGGTGACCTTCGTGAAGAACTTCACCGATGTCGATGACAAGATTATCAAGCGGGCACTTGAACAGGGTGTTTCGTGTGATGCCGTGACGGCCAAATACATTCAGGCCTACCATGAGGATATGGGTAAGCTGGGAATCCGCGCTGCGACGGAAGAGCCGAAGGCCACGGAGCATATAACAGACATCATTCAGCTCACGGAGAGATTAGTCGCCAAGGGGTTGGCTTACGTCGTGGCCGGAGATGTGTATTTTGAAGTCTCCAAATATCCAGAATATGGAAGACTGTCAAAACGACGGCTGGAGGACTTGCAAGCCGGTGCGCGTGTGGAGGTGGATGAACGCAAGCACCACGCGATGGACTTTGCCCTATGGAAGAGCAGTAAGCCCGGTGAACCGGCATGGGAAAGCCTCTGGGGACCAGGGCGACCTGGCTGGCATATCGAGTGCTCTGCTATGTCGATCCGGCACCTCGGGGAGACCTTTGATATCCATGGCGGAGGGATGGATCTCATTTTCCCACACCATGAGAACGAGATTGCGCAGTCCTGTGGCGCAACCGGCAAAGAGTTCGCTCGCTATTGGGTCCACAATGGGTTTGTCCAAATCAATAAAGAGAAGATGTCGAAGTCGCTGGGGAACTTCTTCACGATCCGGGAGATTTTCGAGAAGTCGGAATGGCCGGAGGATGTGACGGGAGAGATCTTGCGGTGCTTTCTTCTTTCGACCCATTACCACGGACCGCTCGATTTTTCCGATCAGGCATTGAAAGAAGCCAAAAGCGCCTTGAACGGGTTCTATGACCTCTTTGGCCGATTAGGTGAGCCGGGAGGGAAGGCGATCGTGGGCCAGGGGCTTGATCAGGCTTTGGACCGCTGTAGGGCTGCGTTCATGTCTGCGATGGATGATGACCTCAACACACCGATGGCGATAGCCTCTCTGCAAGCCTTGCGAAGTGATGTCAACAAACTACTCGCAGTCGGACTCTCTACAGAAGGGAGACAGACTGCACGACAAGCGTTTCGTTCCTTCGGTGCCGTGTTGGGATTGTTTCAATTAGACCGGTGGGATTTCAATGTCCGCGTTGAGCCAAAAGCTGCTCACCTTGCTCTTGCAACCTTCGCTCCAACAGTCACTGTAGAGCCCGTGATGACAGATGTGCAGATAGAAACCAAACTGGCAGAGCGGATTGACGCCAAGAAGTGTAAAGACTTCAAGCGGGCCGATGTAATTAGGGAAGAACTCAAATCACTGGGAATTACGATCGAGGACAAGCCCGATGGGACCAGCCGGTGGAAGCGCTGAGGCGCAAGAAATTCTCTACGGCCTCCATGCCGTACGTGAAGCCCTGAAAGCCGGAAACAGACCATTGCAACGCATGTTGGTCCTTCGGACCGATAAACAGTTCACCGATCTGGTGCAACTGGCTCGATCACGCCGCGTTCCGATTCATGTTCAGCCTCTGACCTCCTTTGACCGTCTGGTTCCCAACGGCAAGCACCAAGGCGTCGTGGCCTTTACCTCAGCAAAAGCCTATGAGACGGAGGAGTCGATCCTCGCTCGAGCAGTCGAACGGCATGAGGCGCCCCTGTTGGTCATCTTGGACGGAGTCGAAGATCCACACAATCTCGGCGCCGTGCTTCGGACAGCAGAGGGAGCTGGTGCCCACGGAGTGTTTATTCCTGAACGCCGGGCTGCCGGACTGACCTCAGTGGTGGCCAAGGCTTCGGCCGGAGCGATCGATCATATTCCCGTTGCACGCGTAACAAACATGAGCAGATCGATCGAGTCATTGAAGACGGCTGGAGTGTGGATCTACGGGGTAACACCCTCGGCGAACAAAATATTTACGGATGTCGACCTACGAGAACCGGTTGGACTCGTTCTGGGAGGAGAGGGAACAGGAATCAGACCTGGTGTCTTGCAACATTGCGATGAATGCGTCCGCATTCCTCTGAGCGGCAAGGTCGAATCGTTGAATGTGTCCGCTGCGGCAGCCATCGTCCTCTTTGAGGTGGTTCGTCAACGCCGAATAACCCAGAACCAGGTCTGACGCTACCGGATCTTGAGGTCCCCGCCATGGATGGCTGTCTTCAGCAGTTGAGCCGTATTCGACACGCGCATTTTTTTCATCATATTGGCGCGATGCGCTTCAACGGTTTTGACGCTGATCTTCAGCCGTTGCCCGATTTCCTTGTTCTTAAATCCTGCCCAAATCAATTCCAAAATTTCCTGTTCGCGTGACGTAAGCGATTCAGGCCGTTTTGTACGCGCAGGAGGTTCAAGATTGGCAAGAGATTTTCGAGGCCGTGGCTTTCCAGTTGTCTTCGGCATAATAGTTAGTTCTCCATACTAGGTAGGTCTATGCTTCAGGTATACTCATATACGCAGACGTGAATCACGCCTCTTCGAGTGCACCATTATGGAATGATCTTTCACGAATGTAAAGAAAGGTACTTCGGCCCTAGTAGGGTTACTGGGTAAGGAAAGAACTCTGAGCAATTATGCATGATGGACCAATCCTGTTCCCACTCCTAATTGTCGGTCTTTTTGGTGCACTCATCGGCAGCTTTCTCAACGTCTGTATCTACCGGTTGCCACGGCAGGAATCGGTCGCGTGGCCCGGCTCTCATTGTCCAAGCTGCTCTCATCCCATTGCCTGGTTCGATAACATTCCAATCATCAGTTACTTCGTTTTGGCTGGACGGTGCAGGCATTGTGCGGTGCGCATTCCTTTCCGCTATCCCATGGTCGAGATCCTGAATGCCATGGGTTATGTAGGGCTCTTCTGGTTTTTCGGCTCAGGTTGGGCTGCAGCGGCCTATTCCCTGCTCTATTCAGCTCTCCTCGTGGTAGCAGGAACGGATCTTTCTCATAAGATCATCCCCAATGCCGTCACGTTTCCGGGGATCATTATGGGCCTCGTCTGTGCCACCACTGTCCTACCCCTCGGTTTCCTGGATAGCTTGCTGGGACTTCTCGTCGGAGGAGGAATCCTCTGGCTGTTGGCATGGGCAAGCCCCTATCTCTTCGGAAAAGAGGGGATGGGAGGAGGGGACATCAAGCTTCTGGCGATGATAGGCGCGTTTCTGGGATGGAAGCCTGCCCTAATGACGATCATGGTAGGGTCGCTCCTGGGATCACTCGTGGGGGTTACCCTCATTGCAACGCAGGTCATCAAGCGCGAAGACTATATTCCTTTCGGACCCTTTCTGGTGTGCGGTGCATTGGTGGCACTATTCTTTGGCCATTCTCTCCTTGATTGGTATCAAGGCCTCTTGGCTGGATAACGGCTCCCATGGCCGATCCCCCCATTTCGTACTGTATCTCTTCTGTCAAGAACTGTATCTCTTGAGGTACTGTTCCTATCCGCGATCATTTCCTTCCATCTAGATGGTGTGTCTTCCAGGTCAACCCGCACCTTTCTCCTATTGGCGCTACTTGGTTCCATCGATTCAATAGCTTAGGGAATCCCAGCCAGCCCTTGTTTGGTAGAGAGTTAATTCATGAGGGCTCCAGCTATGAGTGGCACAAGTCTTGACATAGCCTCGGATCAGCAAGCCAGTGCAGACATTGTGAGGAGAGTATGAAGCAAGAAGGCAAGACATTGATGGAGCTCATGGTGGTCGTGGCGATTATAGGGATGGTCGCCACCATGGCCCTTCCCAATTACTCGCTCCTCAACTCGCGCACTCAGATCCGTTGTACGACTGAAGAAATTGCTTCGGAACTACGCCTTGCACGCCAGCTGGCGATGACCTATCGGGATCGTGTTCGAATCATCGTCGACCAGGAACAGCAGGCTCTTACTACTCAGTTCGTCAACAGCGCGACCACGCATCACATCTATCGCTATGGAGGAAAGGGGATTGTGATCGAAGAGCCCAGCGCAGGGCCGGAAATCCTCTTCCATCCAAGCGGACGCTCGGCCAGTGCCACGACGATTGAACTTCACAGCTTAGAAGGGCAGACCCAGCAGCTCACCGTGAGCATTACGGGTCGGGTATCACTCCTATGAGACGAACGATGAAGAATGACGGTTTCAGTCTGATCGAAGTGATGGTGGCGATGGTGATTGCAGGAGTTGCACTGATGGGTACTTTGGGCGCAGTGGAAGTGTCGTCTAGGCACATACGACAGGGCGGCTTGAACAGTAAGGCGATCGAGTTGGCCCAGGCCAGGTTGGAAGCAAAACGTTCCTGTCGTTGGCAGTCCCTCCTGGACGATGACCTCGATCACGATGGTATTCCAGAAACGCTCATGGCCGATGATGGCCAAGGCTCTGACATAACTGCGGGTGATGGGATCTACACATCCGGCTACGAGCGTGACGGGGTGACGGTCGTGTGGACGATTGAAGCTGAACGTCCAGGGCCACTGCGTTCCACCACCATGGTGAGGCTTCGAGCGGTGGCATCTTATTCCGGCCTTAACGGGCACAAGAGAGAAGTGCAGGTGGCAACCATTCGAACCAATCCAAACTTTGTGGGGCAACGATGAATCAAGGAAATGTCACCAGGTCGGCTAGGTGGAGCCAGCACTCCATCGGCCTTGTATTCGACGAGGGTGGAGTGTGTCTGACCGAATTGATGGTCAGTTTGACGGCCGGAGTGATCGTATTGGCTGCAGCGTTGAATGCCTTCAATGTCGCGCAGGTCCATGCGAGCAAACAGCAAAAGGACCTGAGACACCAGCAAGACCTCCGATTAGGGCTAGAGGTGTTCGAACAAGAAGTTCGATTGGCGGTTGCCGAGTCGATCGTCTCGGCGACTCCAGATGAATTTCGCTTTCATGCCAATATCAGTGCCCTTCGAACGGTAACAACTGGTTCGGTTGTACCGGGACAATCAGTGATTACGGTGCAGGATGGCAGTGGATGGAGTGAGGGAAAGACCATCATCATTTGTAGCCAGCAGGCCTGCGAAGCGCATCGACTCTCCCGTTCAGGGCAGCATTATCAGCTGACCTTGACTGAGCCGGTGGCCTTGTCCTTTCCCCCCGGTGCCTCTGTAGAAGTGAACAATCGGGTGGGCTATTACACCAAGCGAGATGAAAACGGAACGGTGAAGCTTATGCGGGTGGTGGACGGAGGAGCGAATACATTCATCGGAGACTTGGAAAATCTACATTTTTCGTATTGGGACGAGCATGGGCATGTCACGCAGCAGCCATCGCTCGTAAAGCGAGTCGTGCTCGAAATTGAATCGAATCACTCCCAGCATCGAATGATGCGGGAAGTGAGCCTTCGATCATAGGAGTGAAGACATGTTCTATTGGACTATCAAAGACGGTCAGCAGGGGATTGCCCTTCTGGGAGCAATGATTATCGCGCTCATGCTCTCGCTGTTGGGCGCAACGCTTCTCAATCTCGCAGGACAAGAGGTCGTCAATGCTGGGTTAGCAAACCAGGCATCGGTTGCCCAACAACTTGCCGATGGGGCCGGTGAGGTGGTGGTGGCCTGGTTTCACAGTCCACAGACAACTACGGACTTACCTCAGCTGTCGTCTCTTGGTGAAAAGAGACATCGCGATAGGGAAGGAGCACCATCCTTCTTTGATGCATCTGGCCGATCACAATTCGTGGGCACGGTGGATCAGCCGGATGTACGGTTACAGGCAGGCAATCCCGCGGATAACAGACTATTGAACGATCCTGAGATAGGGATGTTTCGCACCCTGACCCATCTAGGACTGGTGGAAGAAGTCAAAGTCTATGGGCCGTCCAAGCCGGGCCTCCTGTGTACAATCGACACCACGGTTGCAACAAATACCAATCCTCCGGTTCGGCAATCGATCCTCATGCAGATGGGCGCGCTGGACGTACCGCCGTTAAGAGCCGCTGTACAGGTGGGCCAGCAGCTTGGCCGCTTCCAGGCAGGAAGTGAATCACCGGTCGCCGTGCATTGGGGTGAGTTAAAGGTGGGGGGTGATCTAATTCTCACACAGCTGGATGAGATCCCACTGAAGAGTGCGCTTGCTCCAGTCACCGGGCAGACCTATGACGAAATGACGCCACGAGAAGATCGATGGGTGGAAGCGTGGATAGGCGGGACGGTTCAGGTGACACATGTAGCATCCGACCAGACTCCCAGTTTCCATCACAACCTTCATATGGGTCAGAATCCGATTCCGGGAGTTCGCCTTGATCAGTGGAGCTATGAGCACCTCAAGCGAGTGGCAAAGAGATTCGGGCGCTATTTCGCCATTGATCGCGAAGGCCTTCTGTATCCGCAAGGCATCGTCGAACCAGGACGTGGCATCTCCCCAGACGAGGTATTCCGATCACAGGGAAAGGGCGATCAGCAGGGTCTAATATTCATTGACACGCTCGATCAGACGGCCCCCCGCCTAGACAATCTCGGAGTGGTCAGATTACAGGCTCCGTACTTTGAAGGCATGGTGGTTGTGCAAGGCCACGTCGTGGTTGCTCCCAGCGGATCAGGACAATCCATTAAGGTCCTGAGTCCTCTGTCGGATCAGGGTACAGCTATTGCTCGGACGCCCGTGCAACTCTCCGGCGTGCATGTCAACGGGGTGCTTCACGCAAGCGGGGATATTACGATAGCGGGAAGAGTCAGAGTGTATGGAGCAGTGGCAGCAGGTGGGACAATTACCCCAGCCAGTTCAGGGAGCACATTGGAGGTGTGGTATGACCACGATCTCAGTCAAGGGTTCTATCGTGGATTACCCGTGGTCTATCGTGCCCCTGGTACATGGATGACGCGATATTGAGCCGAAGGCAAAGGTCGAACCATGTCGGTGTGAAAGAGACTGATACATAAAAACAACTTCTTATTGTCGATGCGAAAGGATGAGATAGAATGATCACTCAAAGCGTTGCAACTTATCAGAAACGGCAGATCCTCTCAGTTACCAGTCTAAAAAAGCCGTCGATGCCCAAACAACCTCGCAAGATGACGATGGGGCGTAGTCTCTTAGACTGTATCGCCTATCGTGGGCTCATCAAGCAGGCGGACCTCGATGCCGCAATAGAAGAATCTCTATCACGGGAAATTGATCTGGAAACCCTCTTACTCGATAAGTACCGCGTGCCGAGGTCTGCCCTCGGGTCAGCGCTCAGCGAATTCTACCAATGCCCTTATGTTTCCTATGATGAGCGCACCGTCATCGACCCGGAGCTCTTGAAAAACCTCAGTTTCGATTATCTTAGAAGAAGTGCCTGGATTCCATTGAAACGACAGGGGACTGTCCTCGACATTGTCATCAATGATCCACACGATCTGGAGAAAGGCCTCGATATCCGACGTGCGTTCCCTGGGACGACGACACGCTTCTCCGTTGGTCTTCGGCGGGATATCGAACAATATCTCCTTGTCGCAACAGGTCAGGCCAACGGAGGATCGATAACCGAGATTCTGGGCGAACTCGTCGATGAAGCGGGCATCGAACGAAACGGCGAGGCCGAGTCCGGAGAGATCGATGAAAATGATTCAGCCATCGTGCGCCTCGCGAACCAGGTGATTGCTGAGGCGTATCGATTAGGGGCCTCTGATGTCCATATTGAGCCCTATTCGGATCGCAAGGAAACGGCGGTACGGTTCCGTGTCGATGGGACGTGTTTTACCTATATGCGGATTCCTGCCGTCTATCGGCGTGCCATTGTGTCGCGGTTGAAGATCATGGCCAACCTCGACATAGCCGAGCGACGGAAACCTCAGGACGGAAAAATTCGGTATAAATTGGCGAAAGATCGTGAAATCGAATTGCGGGTCGCGACCTTACCTACTGCAGGAAACAACGAAGATGTGGTGCTCCGTCTTCTCACGGCAAAGGACACCATGCCCTTAGAAGCCATGGACTTTTCCCAAGACATGCTGCAAAGCGTCAAAGAACTTTCCGAGCGTCCACATGGAATTTTTCTTTGTGTGGGGCCGACTGGCTCCGGGAAAACCACCACACTGCACGCCGTCATGAAACACATCAACACCGATGAGCGAAAGATCTGGACCGCAGAGGATCCCATTGAGATTACACAGGAGGGGCTACGACAGGTTCAGGTGCATCCTAAAATCGGGTTTACCTTTGCCACGGCGATGCGTGCATTCCTTCGGGCCGACCCGGATGTGATCATGATCGGGGAAATGCGCGACAAAGAAACGGCCGATATCGCGATTGAAGCGTCTCTCACGGGTCATCTGGTAATGAGCACACTCCATACCAATAGCGCTGTGGAAACAATCACTCGACTGCTGGACATGGGTTGCGACTCGTTCAACTTTGCCGATGCGATGTTGGGGGTACTGGCCATGCGCCTCTGTAAGCGCATTTGTTCTGACTGCAAAGAAACCTACCACCCGACTCAGCAAGAGTATGACGAACTCGTACAAGGCTATGGAGCGCGATACTGGGACAAGCTCGGGGTTCCCTACACGGAAGACTGGACCCTCTCTCGTGGGCGTGGTTGCGAAATCTGCAATCACAGCGGGTTTAAGGGACGGGTGGCGCTGCACGAACTCCTGGTTGGGTCTGAAGACATTAAGAATCTGATCCAGGCCAAAGCGAGGACAGCCGAAATTCTCAGCGTGGCAATGCGGGATGGAATGGTCACCTTGTTGCAGAATGGGATCCAGAAGGTGCTGAGAGGTCTGACGACCTATCGGCAAGTCCGAGCGGTTGCGATAAAGTAGCCTTGTGAGGAGAGAAGCGACCAGTTGAACCTGCTTAGGGGGTTTGCTCCAACAAGAGGGTAAACGCTTTCAGTTTCATGAGCATATCGGGTCGAACACGGATGAATTCCAGCCCACATCGGTGCCCGGAAACCCAGCGAACTCCAGCCAATTCGATCGTAGCCGGCCCCTCCCCGTTTAAAAGTTCGATATCCAGTGTAATGTAGGTCGAGACCGATGGAAGGTGCTCCGTCGTGATGGCACACCCCTGCGCCGAAAGGTTTAAAACGGTTCCGTCCGAGTTGACTTCATTGCTGCACCATTTGCAAGGAAGCTGAACGGCAAACCGCTGGGCCTTGCGAAACTCTTGTTTCATACGATTCCTTCTCGCCGATGCAGATTGAATCCTACCCGATCCTCAGCCTGTTGTCCTAACCCTCTGTTGTCTGCAGGAACGACTACTCACATATTCCCAATGCTAGCCACCCCATAAACAAACTCCGTACACCGTCATAGGCGAAAATTGTCGTACATAGGCGCACAAAATGACCGAATTTGGTTGGCTCTATCAGGAAATGAATCCTATCAAATCAGGAGGTTAGAGGGGGGACACGTCTTACTGAGAGCGGCATGCCCCTTGCTCGGTCAGGAGGTGCCATGGTGCAACCCGAATTAGGATCAAATCGAGGACGGTGGGGGCAGAGCGGATATACGCTCTTGGAATTGATGATTGTCGTCGCGATCATCGGAGTGATCGCGGGTATTGGAGGAGTTAATTTCGGAGTGTGGAAATCTCGCGCGGACTTGAAGGAAGCGATTCAGCTTGTCAAGAACGAACTGGCTGTTGCACGCATGATATCGATGAGCCGAAATGTATCTGTCACTACGAATATCGCAGTCGTTCCTACAATGGTCACAGTGACAACCCTCAATACGAATACATTAGCGGTACTTTCTACAACATCGAGCAAGATCACACGCATCAATGGCATCACCAATCAAACAGGAGGCGTGCCTGCTGCGCCTGTCTTTGCAGCAGCCCCGGTTGCCGCGGTCCAGTTCAATGCAATGGGATTTCGAGTCGGAGGAAACGTGCCGGGATCCCAAAATCAGGTTATTGGTCTTGTCAATGACGTGGGGACCACCTATGCCATCCGCATTAATCCGCGTGGTGTGGTGGACTGGTGTCCAAGTCAATTCTGCATGGGGACTCGTTAGCGGGAAGGGATCATGAAGATCGTACGAACCGAATCGGGATTCACGCTATTGGAAGGCATGATTGCCACCGTGATCTTGTCGGTTGGCGTGATCGCTATGGGCGCGATGCAAGGGATTGCCATCACGCGCAACGTCGATTCGACGGAGCTCACGCTCGCAACCAACATGGCTTCAGAAATGCTCGAGCGGATCCAATACAACCGTCGGAACGTCACGGCCTATGCCGGCATAGATACCAACAATCCATGTGTCCTTCCTGCAATCCAAACCATGGCTCAGGGAGATTGTGTCCAGTGGCAAGCAATGATGACGAACCAAGGAGCCTCAGGGATCAGTCAGGCATCGATGCTGACTGGGGTGCGAGGGGTGGTGACGGTAACTCCGGTCGTGACCAATCCACCGCTGAATCAGAGCCGAGTGAATGTCGTCATCACGTGGACTGGGCGAAATATGGGTACGACGGCAGCGGCCCCGCGGAGAGTGATGTTGGATACCACCATAGCACCTGAGTGAAGGGATAGTCGGCAGAACATGGAAAAGCCTAGGCGTCAGACGAGTAATCAAGACGGGATGACGTTGGTCGAGCTGATGTTTGCCGGAACCATTGCGGTGGGTATCGTTGCCGCTGGGCTTGCCGTGGTGACGTCATTTGAACGGTCCAATGCCACTACAGGGCAAACGGGAGAAACGCAGCAGAACGTGCGAAACGCCATGGAAATGATTGCCCGAGATATCAGACAGGCAGGATTCGGATCGATAGGGGCTGTGGGCAATTGTCCAACAGCCATTGTCCCTCTGGATAATGCCGTCGCTGGGCCCGACACAGGTCCGGATCGTATCAGCCTGGTCGTGCCGCTTGGAAATCCAGTGGGGACGGCGACCAGGCCGGCCTGGGTTCTACAAGCCCCAATCGGCCCTGGCTACAATGCGTTTGCATTGGCTTCGCTTCAGGCCGTGACAGATATGACTGCTGAATGGGGCGGAGGAACTTTAGTAGGAGCCACGGTGAGTGTGGCAGGGAGTTCAACCGCCACGGTAACCGGAGTTGGCGGATCGACCCTCACCGTCACGCCGGTTCCAGCTCCGGTGGCTTTTGGCTTGAACGCGCCGGTGTATTTCCTCCAGTGCATCACCTACCAAATCATTCCACCGCCGGATGCGAATGGGCTCTGTGACGGTCGCTCCCCATGTTTGGTGCGGGGCGTGGGCACAGGGGGCTTGGATTGCAATACGCCAAATAGTCGCTGCCTGTCCATTGCCGATGAAATCGAAGACATGCAATTTACCTACGCCTGCGACGGGTGCTTTATAGCGCAGAATGGCGGCATTCCTGACGGCATCATTGATAATCAGGTCGGGAGTGCCGCTGGGTTCGATCAGCTAGATTTTGTAAGTAATAACGCATGGAATCTTGCGCCCATGACGCCGGACAAGATTAGTTTAGTGCAAGCCAGCATCGTCGGGCGCGAACGCTTTGTAGATCAAGGAGCGGGAGAAGGGATCGTGGCCGGCCGTGTCGTGCAAGCTCAACCATTGCAAGTGTCAGATCACAACCATGGCGCCGGGCTCTTTGCGGCCGGCGATTTCGCGGGGCTCAATCCGCCCTATACGTCGACCAGACGGCGCATGTTCGTTCGAACGATAGAGGTACGCAATCCAGGGCGATAGTGATGCGAAGGAGATGTAGCGTGAGCACAATACGTTCAAAACGAAGGCGGCACGGAGTGTTGAATAATGAGCGAGGCTTTGCTCTCTTTGGTGTGTTTCTGACCCTTCTCATGATGACGGCGCTTGGAATTGCTGCGATGACGATGACGGGGCTGGAGAATCGCATGGCTGGATCTGCCAATTCTACGGATGCTGCGGCGGCAGCGGCTGAGTCCTGTATAGGGACCGGCGTCAACGTGATTATGCAAACCTTGCAGGATCGGCAAGTCCCTCTCAGCTATGTCGGGTCTGTGATTCCCGCAAGCGCCGAAGGCGCGATCGCACCTACCCTCACGCAAGAAATCATGGGGCAGGCGAACAATAACGCAGACGTCGCTGGTGCGTCTCCTGATATTCAGATGACAGCCGGGCCCTTTGCAGTCGTTGGCGACATCGATCGCCTCTACTTCAAGAACAAGGTCGGTGGATCGCTACAGTTCGCGGCTGGGTATGAGGGAGCCGCTCAAGGGGCTGCAGGAGGAGGAGGCGAAGCCATTTATCAAATCGATTGCACGGCCACCCTGCAGGCGACTGGTGCGATGAGTCGGATTCAGGCGGTTTTTGCCTGTGTCAGTGCGGGGGGCGAAAGCTGTCAGCGGAAGATCTAAGGGAGGCATCAATGTTATACGCGTGGTCACAGAAGAACATGCAAGCATTGAGACCATATCTGTTCACAAGTTGTTCGCTGATCCTATTTTTTGTCAGTGGTGCGGGAGCTGTCCCTTTGGTGACCGTCCCTCATGCACTGGCCCACGAGGACAAGAATCCCTATGCGAATTTCAAGGCCGGCGAAGTGACGGGTATTCAAGGGGCCGGGATACAAATCAACAACACGCATTATCCGATCCTCTCAGCGGCCACGATCACGGACCAGTATGAAAATGCCGTGAGCTTGAAGGATATCTCTCAAGGGGAGAGGGTACTCTTTCATCTCGATGACAAGGGACGCATTGATCGGCTCGTATTGTGGGTTCCGAGCTAAGCGAGCACACCGAGCAAGACCGAGGAAGTTTTGAGGGTAAGGAGGGAATTATCATGAACGGTCGCACCATTGTCAGCTCTATGCACGTCGCTCTGATTGCAGGGAGTCTCTGGTGGAGCGCATCGTCGGCATCGGCGCAGACCTTGTCACAATATACCAGTGAACCACCTTTCCTGACGGAGGCCGTCGCGCCGAACATCCTCCTCCTAATGGATAACTCTGGAAGCATGGATAACTCCGCCTACCACCATGCCAACGAAGCCTACAACCCTGCCAAGGCGTACTACGGCTATTTCGATCCAACGCTCTGCTATAGCTATGGATCCAATCGTTTCCAAATCGGAACTCCAAGAGCAGCGACGGCACCGACCTGTGGCGCAACCTATCCCTGGGACGGCAACTTTCTCAACTACATGACGATGTCCCGCTTTGAGATTGCGAAGTGGGTCATGATGGGTGGTAAGTGTTCCCCGCGAGCAGTCAATGGAACCTGTTACCCAGGTGGAATGCTCCGTCTCGAAACGGATGACCGGTTTACGGCGTTGACGGCCGCTGCAACGGGAGTCACGTCCTACACAGGCACGAGGTGTTTCGATCGAAGCGGCAACAACCTTATCGTGTACGGTGGAGCAGCTTGTGGCGGGGGCAGTACATCCCACACCCTCGTTGTCGACATCGCTTCTGAGCCGAACGGTGTGATCCAACAAATAGGGGACAAGGCACGATTTGGACTGATGCAGTTCAAAGGGGCCGGCGACGGGGGGCAAGTGCTCGCTGATGTCGGTTCCGGCATGACGAGTATGGTAAATGCCATCCAAAATGCCACTGCTTCTACCTGGACGCCCTTGGGAGAGTCTCTGTATGAAGCCACACGATATTTCGCCCAGGTCCCCCCGGCCTATAACAACTCAGATTATTCCCATAATGTTCTGAACAAAGACCCATACTATTTCACCTCTCCATGGTCAGACGTTCCTCAGTATGTGAAATGCTGTAAGAGTTTCGTCATGATTTTTACGGACGGGCAGCCGACCCAGGACTTAAACATTCCCTCGACCATCATGGATAAAGCGCATGTGGCAAATGCGCATGCGCCAGTCGGGTTCATTGGCCATTGTCCAGGTGCTGCGGGTTGTACTGTAGATCATAACTCAGCTCCGCACAGCGGTCATGGCGGGGGGATGGTCAACCATGATGCGAATGGCCAAGTTGATCACCACGACAATTGTTCAGCGTACTATGGTGGAATGGCTTCATCCAATGATGTCTGTTGGAGCAACGGGTCTCATTATCTTGATGATGTCGCGTACTATGCCCATACGACGGACCTTCGGCAGGCAACCATTCCAGGCCTGAATCTCAATGGATCGGACGCAACGGGGAAGGACATTCCAGGTGTCCAAAATCTCGTTGTCTATACATTCTATGCCTTCGGCAGTGGTTCAAGGCTTCTTCAGGATGCTTCCAAGATGGGAGGCTTTGAAGATCGCAATAACAACTTGGTGTTTGATGCCGGTGATGTGTGGGATCAGTACAACAACTATACCGGTGGATTAGGGGCCGATGGCGTTCCCGATACGTATTTTGAATCGTCAAACGCCGATGATATGCGCGACAGATTTGTCTCTGCTATCAATAGTATTCTCCGTCGGAGCCAATCCGGCACCTCCATTTCGGTCTTGGCGACCTCTGGGACGGGAGAAGGTGCGCTCTATCAGTCATTTTTTTACCCCAGCACGGCAGAGCCGGCAACCAACGCGGATGTCCGATGGACAGGATTTACTCAGGGTCTCTGGGTGGATAAGTTCGGAAATATCCGAGAAGATACGCTGGAAGATAACAAACTCACGTTGGCGGACGACTATATCGTGAAGACGATTATTGATCCGACGACCGGCGATGTCGGCGTACAACGGTTTCTGGATAGCGATGCTGACGGGAAAGCCGACAATCCGACGGGGCCTCTTCCGACTATTTCCTTGAGAGAGGTGAAGGGGATTTGGGAGGCTGGCAAGCAACTCGCCAAGCTAGACCACGCGAGTCGTCGAATCTTAACCTGGGTCGATGCCAACAATGATGGCGTGGTTGACTCGGGGAAAGATACGAAAGGCCAAACGGACGGGACTCATACGGCGGCGTCGGGAGAAGTGATCCCATTCACGACGGCAAGCGCAGCCTTGTTGAAGGAGTATCTCAGGGCCGATGCCGATACACCGACCACCAATCCGTTTAAATCAACCGATATCATCCAGTTCATTCGAGGTTGTTATGACACCAGCGTTGGTGGGCCATGTCCAAGGTCGGCTCAGCTCCGTGACCGCCGGTTAACAGTGTCGGGAGTGGGGCTGGCTGTATGGAAATTTGGCGACCCCGTGCATTCTACACCCACGATCGTCTCCCAGCCGAGGGAATCGTACGACTTCATCTACGGCGATCCAGGCTACTTGAATTTCTTCAAGCGATGGAAGAACCGAAGGCATGTTGCCTATGTGGGAGCGAATGATGGGATGCTCCATGCATTTAATGGGGGATTCTATAATCGGGGCGACGATGCCAGTACGTCCGGGGTGGTGGAACATGGATGGTTCTCCAATACCCCGACGAGTGATGGGCGTGGACAAGAGCTCGGCGATGAACTCTGGGGCCTTATCCCCTATCAACTCTTGCCGCATCTTCGCTGGTTGGCGCAGGCCGACTACACGCATGTGTACTATGTGGATCTCAAGCCGAAAGTGACGGACGTTCGTATCTTCACTCCCGAGCCGGCCTGCAGTAATCCAGTGGCCGCGGGCTGTATCCACCCGAACGGATGGGGCACGATTCTCATCGGGGGATTTCGCATGGGTGGGAGCTGTGGGACTTGTGGCGCAGGTGGTGCTGCTCCCATGACGGTGAGCATCGGAGGAACCAACCGAACGTTCTACACCGCCTATTTTGCCCTCGATATTACGGATCCTGATGCGGAGCCTAAGCTCCTCTGGTCCTTCAGCGATGCTGGCATGGGGTTATCGACCAGCTATCCCACAATCATACGAATGAACCCACCTGGTTCGAATACCTGTCCACTTACCGGTCCCTGCGATGATGTATGGCTTGCTGTATTTGGATCAGGTGCAACGGGATATGAGGGCCAAATTGGGCAGACAGGGAAATTTTATGCGGTCGATATCAAGGTTGGCCCCAAGACGGGCACAGGGGGCAGTGCAGCCAATGTGTTCAAGACGTTTCCGATAAAGAGTGCCTCAGGAGGGGATCTCAATACCTTCGTCGGCGATTTGGTCAGCGTGGATCGTGACTTGGATTATCGCGCAGATGCGGTCTATGGTGGGTCGGTGGTTAATGACGGTAGTCTTCCCTGGCGAGGGCGGATGTACCGGTTGACCGCCGGTGGATGTCTCACGGCCCCCTGTTCGTCTTCGACATGGGGATATGATTTGTCGGGCAGCCGCGTGCCCAGCGAGGTATTGGGTGACTTTTCACCCTATCCGTCAGGGACTGCGATCCAAGCCGGGCCAATGGTAGCCGCTCCAGGCCTTGCAGTCGACGATGCCAACAACATGTGGCTCTTTTTCGGGACTGGGCGGTTCTTCGGCAATACCGACAAGACCAACTCCGAATCACAACGGTTATACGGCGTCAAAGATTCGGTATTGAGTAATAGTTGTACAGAGGGGAGCATAGACGGTTGTAAGGCGGCCAGCCTCGTGAATGTCTCCGACGTTGCGGTATGTGTCGTCTGTGCAACAGGGACGAATCAAGTCACTTCGACAGCGCTTTCAGGAGTTCAAAAGGTTGAAGGAACAGATCCAACCACGACTTTGCAAGGTCTGGTGCAAAGCAAGGACGGTTGGTTTACCAATCTCACGGCCACACGGGAACGGTCGATCACCTCGCCGACGGTACTCGGCGGGATCGTGTTCTACCCCACCTATGTGCCTCAGGACGATCTCTGTATCTCAGCTGGTGACGGGTATCTCTACGGTCTGTTCTATCAAACTGGGAGTGCCATGAGCACCCCTGTCCTAGGGACTTCCGCATCGGGGAGCAGTACGATGGCGAATGCAAGAGTCGATATCGGTCAAGGCACAGGAATGCTTTCGGTGATGGCCGTTCACATCGGTGCCCAAGGTTGGGGCACTGGTGGTGCTGGGACCGGTGGAAGTGGGTGTCAGTCCGGCATTACAGGAATGATGCAATCGAGTGCGGGATTGACCAACACGATTTGCACGAACCCTGGATCTGTCACGAGTCGGTTCATCGCTTGGATCAATCTGCGCGAGTGACCGAGTGCAACATAGAGGAGCACAAACATCCGGCGAGCAGTGTGGCTGTTCTTCTCAAGCATGTTTGGGAAGAACAGCCGTTCAGTCGCATTCGTGGAAGCGATCGCGGAGAGGGATAGGGTCAGTATGTGTTCTGTTAACGATCATCTCTCTGCCCGTCCCTGGCTGCACATCACGATCCAGTGAACTTCCAAAAGCTAATCAGCCGCCTACCATTCACTCCATTGTCTTGGGGCCAACCCCGTTCAATCGGCAAAGGGATCTCATCGCGCAGGTCAACACGCATGATCCGGACAATGACACGGTCCAAGTTCGGTATCAGTGGTATCTGAACGATCAGGTAGTCGATGGTGAGAAAAGCCCAACACTTTCGGCTTCTCTGCTAAAGCGAGGGGATCGAGTTCATTTGGAAGCGGTACCGTTTGATGGAAAGATTGCCGGGGCTAGCCGAAAATCTGAAACCATTACGGTGGACAATACTCCTCCGTCGATTACTCAGGTGGGCATTGGCTTGCAATCGGACGAACGAGGAGATCGTCTTCAAGCACTGGTGGACGCCTCGGATCATGATCAAGACATCCCACAGTTCCTGTATCGATGGACCAAGAACGGACGCGTCGTGAAAGAGGGTGAAGAAGATTTTCTCGAACTAACTGAGGTCAGACCGCAGGATCTCGTCGTGGTTGAGGTCAGGCCGCGGGACCAGCATGCCGCCGGAAAGGTGTCGCGCTCGGATCCCTACACGGTTGGGAATAGCGCACCCAAAATCGTCTCATCTCCACCAACGTCCATCGATCGCAATCGCTATGAATATGCAGTGAAAGCTGTAGATTCAGATTCCGACTCGGTGAGCTTCCAGCTCGATATGGCCCCACCCGGTATGGCTATCGATAGAACGACGGGTCACATTGTTTGGGATATTGGACTTGTGAAACCGGGAGTGCATCGAGTGAAGGTTGTCGCGACGGATGAACAAGGAGGCTTTTCCTTCCAAGAGTTCGAACTCACCGTCGCAGCTCCTGAACGGTCCAAACCAGAGTCTTAGCCTGCGATGTGCTTCGATATTCCCTGTGCTTGTCTCGACTTTTCTTAGTCTGTTACAATCCCTTCATCATAGAGGAGGGAGACCACCTCAGACTCGTGCGCAAACTTAAACTACGAGAAGGTACCAATACTGCGGTCTTGTTCGGTCACCATGACCGGCATCTCAAGCTGATCGAAGACGAGTTGGGTGTCCGCCTCTCTGCCCGCGGGGAAGAACTCACACTGGATGGTCTTCCCGAAGCTGTTCGTCAAGCGGAACGCATTCTCATCGAACTTGCCTCTCTGACCAACCAAGGGGTATCACTCCAAGCTGAAGATGTCACCCATGCGCTCAGCGCATTGCGTCGAACCCCCGAGGCGTCGCTCAAGGACGTGCTGGGCGAGTCGGCCATGATCGTGACGAAAAAACGGTTTGTCGGTCCCAAGTCGCCCACGCAGAAAGTCTACATCGAAGCAATCGAGCAGCACGATATTGTCATCGCCATCGGCCCGGCTGGAACGGGAAAGACCTATCTCGCCATGGCCATGGCTGTCAGCGCGTTGATGAATAAAGAGGTGAGCCGGATTATTCTTGCGCGGCCGGCTGTTGAGGCAGGGGAAAAACTCGGGTTCCTGCCTGGCGATATCTACGAGAAAGTGAATCCCTATCTGCGGCCGCTCTATGACGCGCTGTTCGATATGATGGATATGGAGCGAGCGAATCGCTTGATCGAACGGGGAGATATTGAAATTGCCCCCTTGGCGTTCATGCGCGGGAGAACGCTCAATGATTCGTTTGTCATCTTGGACGAAGCACAAAATGCTACGGCAGAGCAGATGAAGATGTTTCTTACGAGGCTGGGGTTCCATTCCAAAGTGGTCGTGACCGGCGACATCACGCAAGTTGATTTACCGAGTGATCGGGTGTCTGGCCTCATTCAGGTAAAAGACATCCTCCACGACATTGAAGGAATTGAGTTCGTGTATTTCGACGAAAAGGATGTGGTCAGGCATCGATTGGTTCAAGAAATTATCAAGGCCTATGATCGCCACCAGCCGGTACACGGCAGTGATGTTCGGCATACTCGAGGGCAGGTCTCGTCTCAACAGCGTCCATCGTCCAATCCCCGCAAGTCGCCTGCGTCAGGCTCGTCGCCTGGCGATCTAACCAGCAGTTCTCATTGATGCCAATCTATCTTCGCGTGCGTCTCACGCGGTTTGCCGTCAGACAAACCATACTGGCCCATTTAGCTGAAGGCCTCTTATCGGCAGTTGGAGAGTCTGGGTCGGAACTGAGCCTGGAATTGACAGGAGATGGACGTATGCGACGCCTGAACCGTGAGTATCGCAAGAAGGATCGACCAACTGATGTCCTGGCTTTTCCCATCCGTGAGGCCGTGATGCCTCAAGGTGTGCGTCCTGTCACCCACATGCTCGGGGATGTTGTGATTTCATTACCGACCGCCGTTCGCCAAGCAAAGGAAGCTGGACGATCGATCGACGAGGAGCTGACGATGTTGTTGGTCCATGGGGTGCTCCATCTCTGTGGATACGACCATGAACGTAATCCACGAGAAGCGGCGCGAATGGCGCGTCGTGAGCGAGCGTTGTTTCATCGGATTTCACCTGTGCCGCGCATGGTCACGCTTCGCACTGCACGGCAAACAAGGAGTCGTTGACGATGGGATGGTTTCAACGACTGAATGAAGGTCTCGGCAGAACACGCCATGTCGTGCAGCAATCGCTGGACCGATTCCTCGGACGTGCACCGGACGAAGAACTTCTTGAAGATCTGGAGGCAGCGCTGCTCGCCGCCGACCTTGGTGCACGTGCCGTCGATCGTTTGATACGGCAGGTCAGGGAAGAGACGCGCGGGGCAGATGCAAAAACTTCGGAAGGGGTGCAGAATGTCTTAAGTCGGTCACTCTATAGTATTCTGAAAACCGTATCAGGCCCAACGATCGATCAGCTGGTCACTGAAGGCCCTAAGCCGTTTGTCACCCTTGTCGTTGGAGTCAACGGCGTCGGAAAAACAACCACCATCGCAAAAATTGCACAGCGGATGATGCAGGGCGGGCGGCGACCTCTTCTTGTCGCTGGAGATACCTTTCGTGCGGCTGCTATTGATCAACTTCAAGTGTGGGGCGATCGGGTCGGAGTGGAGGTCATCCGCCAACGACATGGCGCCGATCCAGCTGCCGTGGCTTTCGACGGTATCGTTGCAGCCAAAGCCAGGATGGTAGACATGGTCCTCGTGGATACGGCCGGCCGGTTGCACACCAAGTCCAATCTGATGGACGAGCTGCGGAAAGTGAAACGGGTGATCACTCAGGAGTTACCCGGTGCGCCACACGAGGTGCTGTTGGTTCTGGATGCCACGGTCGGACAGAACGCGCTAGCTCAGGCCCGTCAATTTCACGAGGCAGTTGGGGTTACAGGACTTGCTCTGACGAAGCTTGATGGGACCGCTCGAGGAGGGATTGTCGTAGCCATTGCCGAAGAACTGAAGCTCCCTCTGCGCCTCATCGGTGTGGGAGAAGGAGCTGATGATCTCCAGGATTTCAATGCCGAGGCCTTTGTCGCGGCTCTGTTCGGGCAGCCGACGTCTCGCTCATAAACCACGCATTTTCTTCTCATTGGTCACGGCCTCGTGCTATTCTCCTTGTGCAGGGTAGACCGTCTTAGGTTGTGGAGGGCCGGCGGCGATGGTCAAAGTCTTGATCGTGGACGACGATCAGATGAATTGCGATCTCTTGCGGAGCGTCTTCACCCGTCACGGGTGTCACGTCATTTCAACGACCAATGGACAGGAAGGTCTTGATCTCTTCCGCGCACACAATCCACGAGTCACCCTGGTGGACCTCCGTATGCCGGAGATGGACGGATTGACCGTCCTAAAGGAAATCCGAGCCCTCGACCCTCATGCGTCCGTGATTATCCTGGGTGGTGGAGCCACGGAAATTCAGGAGAATCAAGCACGAGCTCTACGAGCCACGGATTTTATCAGAAAGGGATTGTCGCTGGACGTCCTTGTCGAAGCCGTCACTCGACTCGTACAGTTACCTGTGCCGTCGACGATCACACAGCCATCTCTTGGCAACGGGAATGCTGTCGAGCAGATTGATGAAACAGTCTTGGTGGTCGACGACGAACCTCTCCTATGCGACCTCTTGGTCCGGTTTCTCACTCTGCGCGGGTATCAGGCGTTTGGCGTCAAAAATGGCGACGAGGCTCTGCGGATAGTCGAAGAGATGCCTCCCGATGCGATCGTGCTCGACCTGATCATGCCTGGAATGCCCGGGGTGGAAGTGCTGCGCACCCTGCGTGACCGGAACTATTCAGGTGGTGTCATCATCATGACGGGAAGTCACAATGAGGAGTTGCTTGGAGAAGCGTGGAGTTTAGGCCCTCAGGAGATCCTTATCAAACCCGTCGATCTTGAACGCCTCTTGACTGCGATCCAGCTTGTACTCGTCTGCCGCGAGTGCTAAAACGCTTCCTGATGTCCATCAGGAAGCGCGTCCTTCGCTCTTGTCTCCTTGGTCTGCTGGCGACCTCCATCGTACACACGTGGTGGGTTTCGGCTCTGTCTGCCCAGGAGACTGTCACCAACGTTCATCACACCCTCTCAGTTGAGATGATTCCCGCAGCACATGAGCTTGTGGCGAACGATCAGATCGAACTAGAAGTGAACTCACAGGTTAGGTTGGCCACGTTTACGCTTGCCCATACGCTGTATGTCGAGTCCGTTGTTATGCGAACGCACTCGGTTTCGGGTGGGCAGGGAGGCCGGGATGACGTCGTTCCGTTCACGATAGTGCGTCCTCCTGAGACCACGACCCAACGGATTGTCGTCTCGCTTCCCAAAGACCATGGCCGGAGAGTGACATTGGTCCTGAGTTATCGGGGTCAGATCAATGACCCTCCCAGAGAGCCGCGCCACTTGAGATTCGTGACCCCCAGCGAGACAGCGGGACATATCGGTGTGGAAGGTGTGTACTTGAGCGGTGAGAGCCAATGGTATCCAGATGTCATCGGCTCCTTCGGCACCTATCGAGTGACGGCTCAGATTCCACAGGGCTGGACGGTGGTGGCATCGGGCCGTAAGGAAGGCGAGACGACGAACGCAGGAAAGACCTCCTCAACATGGGTCGCTCAGGACAAGTCTGAGGCGTTCACACTCGTTGCCAACAAGTTTGTGACGACATCGCGGGAATGGAAAAGTTCGACCGGGCAGCGGGTCGAACTCCAGACCCATTTCTTGCCCGACAATGCGGGCTTGGCGGATGAGTATCTCGATGCGACTGCAAAGTATCTCGACGCATATATCAGGATCCTCGGGGACTATCCTTTCGACAAATTTGCAGTGGTCGAGAATTTCTTTGCGAGCGGCCTTGGTCTGCCGTCGTTCACCCTCCTCGGCAGCGGCAGCATCAAGCGTCGCTATATCCAACCCTATGCCTTGGGTCACGAGATCGTCCATTCATGGATCGGCAATTCGGTGTTCAATCGCGACGATCATGGCAACTGGGTCGAAGGGATGACGACCTACTTGGCGAATTACTACTGGCACGAGCTGGTGCAGGATATTCCGCAAGCCTTCGAACAAAGGCGAATGATGCTTGGTGGGTACAATCTCTATGTGAGGCCTGACACGGACTATGCGGTCTCCCAGTTTCTGAGAAAGCATGACGAGAAAGATAACGCCATCGGTTACCACAAATCGGCCTTTGTCTTTCATCTGCTTCGACAAGAAATCGGAGATGAGCCATTCTGGCGCGCCGTGAAGACCTTCGTCCGCAGCTATCGCAATCGCCCGGCGGACTGGAAATCGATCGAGGAAGTCTTTGCTCAAGAAAGCGGTCAGGACTTGCGGTGGTTTTTTGAGCAATGGGTCGAACAACCCGGTGCTCCACGCCTGTCCTTGCGCGATGTCCACGCCCGTCGGGTGAAGGGAGAGGGCGGCAAAGAAGCGTGGCGGCTGACGGTTGAGATTGAGCAGGCCGAGAAGCCGTTTCGGATGATGATTCCCCTCCGCATCGTGATGAAGGAATCGACGGACATCAAGTCGATCAGGCTGAGCCTCTCGCAAAGGAGCGCTGCCGAATTCGTCCTACCTGATCAGCCGTTGCGGGTGGAGCTTGATCCAGATCTCATGACGTTTCGCCGGCTGACGAGAGGTCAACTGCCGCCGATGCTGAACGGCTATGTGACGGATCCACACAAGACGGTGGTGCGGGCATTTTCCGACCCTGCGTCGCCGTTGCAGCAGATTGTGGCTCGTATTGCCGATCACGAACTCACGGGATCACGGAGAACGGCAGTTGTTGCGCTCAAAGAGAATTCCCTTCCCCCCGATGGATCGATCCTGGTATTGGCAGGAGCCGACCAGCGACAGGCGCTTCAATCAGTGGTGCAGGAGTCTTGTGGTGACCGAATTACTCTCGGGGATCGTGGGTTCGAGATCGATGGTCAGGCCTATGACGGGCCGAAGATGGCAGTGCTCTTCTCCTGCCATCGGGCGGATGTGCCGGGCAGTCTCATCACGGTGCTGTATGGCGTGACCTCGGGTGCGGTCGAGAAAATGTCGCGCTTCCTGTTTTATTATGGGTGGCATAGTTACGTGATTTTTCAAGACGGAGCTGTGATGAAACGCGAAGTGTGGCCTGGTTTGCCGGATATGAAGGAGGTCAGGATTGATGCAACGTCGTAAGACCGGGGGAATTTCGCTTTTGGGGTTTTGTGTGTTGATGGGGATTCCCCCGTTGGCCCTGGCTGCTGATCAACAGAAAGAGACTGTGGCGTCGGTTCGGTCTACGGAACGGCATCTGGCGAATATCCGACAGCTGACCGTTGGCCGCCAGAACGCGGAGGCCTATTTTTCATTTGACGGGACCAAACTGATCTTTCAGTCGACCAACGATTGGTCGAAGGACGTCCTGGGGAATCGTTCGAAACCAGCTGATGCCGGGTTGGGTTGCTATCAAATGTATGTGATGGATTTGGCAAGCGACGCCATACGCTTGGTCAGCACCGGCGTGGGGGCGACGACGTGCGGGTACTTTTTCCCTGGAGACCGGCGTGTGCTCTATTCCTCCACTCACGCCGCCAACCCCAATTGCCCACCGAAACCGAAACGGGACGGAGTGTACCGATGGGCGCTCGACGATTATGACATCTACTCAGTCAGGCTCGATGGGCAGCAACTGCAGCGGTTGACGTCATCACCTGGCTATGACGCGGAGGCCACGATCTCGCCTGATGGGAAGACCATTGTCTGGACTTCGGTGAAGGATGGAGACCTTGATCTCTATACGATGAATCTGGACGGCTCGAACGTTCGTCGCCTGACGGACGATGTCGGCTACGACGGCGGCGCGTTCTTTTCACCCGACAGTAAGCGGATCGTCTATCGGGCAGCGCATCCAACTGATCCGTCCGAAGTGGCCAAATATAAAGAGTTATTGGCTCAACGGCTGATCGAGCCAGGTCAGCTTGAAATTTTCGTCATGAATGCCGATGGGTCTGGGAAGAAACAGGTCACCACGACCGGCGCGTCAAATTTTTCTCCGTATTTTCATCCTGACGGCAAACGCATCATCTTTTCCTCCAATATCGAAACGAGAGGGGAAGGGGGACGCCCCAGTTTCCATCTCTATCTGGTGGGTGACGACGGAACTGGATTGGAACGTCTCACCACTGAAGGGCACTTTAATAGTTTCCCCATGTTCTCCCCAGACGGCAAACGTCTCGTGTGGGTCTCGGATCGATATGCCAAGGAGCCTGGAGAGTTCAACGTATTCCTGGCCGACTGGGTGCCGTAAGGCCCGGTGATCGGTGATAGACAATTGGTGAACAGGGCCGGACATCCAGGGCGCCTCGCTACAGATGGTGGCTCGATGAGGGCCCCGTCTCAATCATCCAAGAATACGACCGTATCGCTCGCCGTAGTCGGTTCTTCCTGCGCCGCGTTGATCATCAGCTTTCTCGGCGTGGCCCAATTTGACCTGCCGATTACCAAGTATGTGCGATCGGTGACGATTCATCTCCCCTGGGATCAACTCACTGTTCCATGGATGGCGTTCACCAGCGATACGGGAGACTGGATCGGGCAAGGCTGGCGCCTGACCACCGTGAGCGTCCTCCTCCTCCTCGGCGCGTGGGCCTTTGAAAAGCCGACAGTCAAGATGGTGGCCATCCAGTCGTTGATCGCTCACGGCATCGCCGCGCTGCTCGCCAATGGGCTGAAACACCTCATCAGCAGGCCTCGACCGAAGTTCGTCCATGCGGGAGACTGGCAGATGACCCTTTCCTGGGCATCGGGACTGGACTCCTTTCCGTCGGGACATAGCACGGCGAGTTTTGCCGTCGCGACGGTGCTGGCTAGACGGTTTCCCCTCGTCGGACCGTTCTGTATCGTGATCGCACTGTTCGTCGCCTTCAGTCGTGTCCTCCGAGGATCGCACTTTCCGACGGATGTCCTTGGAGGGATGGTGATCGGCATCCTCAGCGGCTTTATCGCGACGGCTCCATTGAGACAATGGCGCGCGTCAATACAGGATGGACTACGATACGCGGCGATGGGTGCTTCGGCGGTATTTGCCTTGCTTTGGGTTCTCTCCCATCGAATGGAAGATGGAATGGTGGGCATTCTCTTCGTAACGCTGGGAGTTAGTGCAGTAGTGGGCGGCTTATGGATAAGGAAAACTCATTGGGTCCGCAGGGGAAGAACAAGAGAGCGCTGGCACTCGAATACCTCAACGCTGTTGATGGCGTACGGCTTGGCGGCCCTGACGACCTCACCTCTTGTCCTCTCGTCGGTCGGATTCGCCTGCATGGCGTTCTGGCTCAACGCGATAGGTCGGCACGATGGCCACGCCGATGCATCGCCTGGCTGGTCTATGATGCGGGAAAGTGCCTTGCTTGGGGGGGTAGCCCTCGCCATTCTGATTCTTGTTGATGCGCGGGGGGTTCTGCCATTTCGGTGACCGTGATTGCGTAGGCAATGTGTAATGGCTTCGCGCGATATTCCTTTCAATCCATCCTGCCGAGGGCATCTTTCCTCAGAAGGAGGTCTCGAAAGCAGAGCCGAGAGTCGGTCAGTGTCCAAACACCTTGGGCGCTGGTGGGGTGCCAACAGGTGCATCCTGAGGCAGGGTGATCATCGGTTGATTACCTAACAAGACGTAGCCGTGCCGCTTAAGAATCAGCTGAAAACCAGCTGCTTCTTCCGGCAAGGCATCCTGAACATATTCCGGGAGGAGGATCATCGTCCGGCCCTCTTTGCGCAGCGCCGTACGCAGCCGGTCGATTTCGTTGGCTGGGATAAAGGTCACGGTTCGCTTCGCGTAGAAGGCCATGGATGGTCTGGTCGAACCGAACGCAATCAGCTGGTCGGTCGGATTCAGGTTCAACCCGGCTGCGTAAGCCAATTCCTGCGGCGGTGCAATTGCGTAGCGGTTAAGCCCTGGAACGACCAGCAGAATGGCGACAAGGAACACACTTGCCAGCGCGCCTCCGGCTACCCCAAAGGCCATGCCTCGCCTGTTGTCGTGCAACCCCCAATACCCGATCAGCCCCATAGCAACCACAATAATCGTTGCGCCAACGTAAGGCCCGATACCCAGATCAAATTGAGTGGCGAGCGGAAATTCTTTGACCATCTTCCCTGAGAATTTGATGAACAAGAAAGGCGCACACGCAAACCCGATCGCCAAGAGATAGCCAATTCCTATCATGAAATGGACCGACCCCCGCAGGCCTCTTGTGGAAGAATCTTTTAACCCTTGGGCCCAAAATGAAGCAGCCAGGATGGCGCATCCGGGAAACAGCGGGCCGATATAGTGGGGCAGTCGGGTGGAGGACAGGCTAAAAAAGATGAACACGCCGACGACCCAGAGCCCCGCAAACCAATCCAACTCCCTACCGGACCCTGGCGGTGTCCCTGAGTCGTGTGTGCGATTCCTCATCAGGCGCCATTCTCGCCAGCTCTGATAGGCTCGATAGAGCCCGGCTGGTAGGAATGCGCTCCACGGATAAAAGCCCAGCAGCAGGACCGGAAAATAGAACCACCAGCCCACTCCGTGGCCTTCCATCGGAGCGAGGAATCGCCCAACTGTGTGAACTTTTGCTTGAGAGGAATAGGCATCTCCATGGAGAAGGAACATGGCGACATACCAGGGACCGGCGAGGAGAAGGAACAGCAACGTGCCCGCGATAGGCGCGCCTCTCTGCCAAAAGATCAGCCATTGCCTGGTAGCAGCGAGATACAAGAGACCAGTGATCAGCGGCACGGCGAATCCCACCGGCCCTTTCGTTAACGTCGCGATGGCCATACCGGCATAAAAGGTCCAGATCCAATGGCGCCCTCGGCCAGGTTCGTGGAGGCCGAGCCAAAACCCGTAGAGTGACAAGGTGGTGAAGAAGATTAGAGCGCTATCGGTAATTGCCATGCGCCCAAGCGCCAGCACCTCAATGTTCAACAGCAACATCAAGGCCCCAAACAGGCCGACGGTTGGTCCACGTAGCCGAGTGAGAAACAGATAGTGCATCATGATCAACCCCACCCCGAATAAGGCTGAGGGTGCCCGTGCCGCAAACTCGCTCACGCCGAAGATGTGGTACGAGATCGTCATCAGCCAATACACGAAGACCGGCTTGGCGACGCGTAGTTCCCCATTGAAGGTTGGGGTGACGAAGTCACCGGAGGCGAACATTTCTCGCCCGGCTTCGGCATTACGGCCTTCGTCGCGATCCGTCAGGCCCATACTGCCAAGACCGGTGAAAAAAAGCAGACCGGATAGGAGCAGCAGAAGAAGCAGTTGTATCGGCTGAGGAGAGGTACGTTCCATGGTCGGATGTGGCCGTTACCCGTGGGTAGCGAAAGGTGCCGAACGGTGGTGTGTGTTGCTGCCGCTCATGCCTGTGGCCGAGGCTCGCTCTTGGTTTGATCCGTGCGATGAATGAGGACCAGATTGCGCACATAGACGACCGCCCCGAGTGCTTGCCCTGAGATAAACACAGGGTCTTTTCGGTAGATCGCATAGGTCAGCGTAATCAGCCCTCCGATGAGACTCATATACCAAAAGGAAATGGGGACGCGGCTTTCGGCTGTCCGCTCGGAGGCAATCCATTGCACCAACCAACGACCAAAAAACAGTCCTTGGCCGAGAAAACCGATGCCGAGCCAGATGGTTTCAGTAGCCATTGGGATAGTTAGAAGGAGGTCAACATTCGCATACCAGCATCGTGGAGGGATCTGTCTTGGAGTTGGTTGTGCATGTCAGTTATCACGGAATTTGTAGCGCAACACACGATGCTGCATCCATCGAACCGCGATCAGATCATAGAGCGACTTAAACAGGCGGTTCCCCATACCGTACTTGGAGACCCCATGAATGCGTGGATAATGCCGAACCGGCACCTCCGTCACTGTAAAACCATGCATCAATGCGAGCGCCGGAAAGAATCGGTGCATTCCCTCAAAGAGACGAATCCGCTCCAGCACGGGCCGTCGAAAAACCTTGAGCGGGCATCCCGTATCATGGACACCATCATGAGTGAATAAGTTGCGCACAGGGTTCGCAATTCGGGAGGAGATCATTTTCACGAAGCCGTCCTGTCGATGTTGCCTCCATCCACAGACCACGTCATGAGAGGCGGTATAGGGAATCAGCTTCAAGATATCTTCGCTGTCTTGCTGGAGATCGCCGTCGATCTGGATGATGATCTCCCCGGAAGATTGCCGAAATCCAGCCTCAAGCGCGCAGGTCTTCCCGTAATTTCGGTCAAAGTGGAACACGCGCACCTGAGCATGCTCGCGAGCCAATCGATCCAGCTCATCGCTGCTTCCATCGCTGCTCCCATCGTCAACGAAGAGAATCTCGTACGCGCGTGAGCGTGATAGCTCGTGCGAATCCATGACTTTCAGCAGGTTTGCCATAAGCGGAGACAGGTTCTCTCGTTCATCCTTGATCGGGATGATGACGGAGGCCCAAGGATTGGAATTGGGGCTAGATGGCGTCGTCATGGTACGCAAAAATTCAAACTGCGGTCAGAGGTGGCGATAAAAACTGGCGCATTCTAACGGAAGGCGGGGAGAGGGTCAAACGACAAGAAATAGTTGTGGGTTCGGCGCCGGCTCCGCTACTGACCCTCCAGTGAGGAGGCTGGGTATCGGTAGATAACCAAAACAACTTGGTGATAGATCGATCACGACGTACTTACTTGTCCAGGTTCATTCCATAACCTAGGGAGCCAGCAGCCGCACATTTTTAATTGCTTCGTTACCAATGGTCGCATGTTCGCGGAGGGATCTCTCAAGGCAACGTCACCGTGAGGTTGGGCCAGTAAGCATAGCCGACGGCCCGAGCATTGCCTGCCTCCAGCTTCTCGAAGACAATCCTGCTGAAAAACGGTATTGTTCCCGAGATTCCACTGAAACCACCGGCTCCGCCTGTAAACGTAAACTCGCCTTCACATTCCATAGGTCCTCCAACACACTTCCATTCGGCATAGCCAACGTCTTTCCCCTCATGGGCGAGAACTGTGCAAAGGCCGAGGTAGGTTCTATGGCTATCCTTGGCACTGAGGGTAACCCGAATCGGACACTCAAGCTGAGCCGTGTGAACGATCCCACCAACCGCGCCATTCGAATGGCGGACAATCATCACGCCTTTGACGATGGCGTTGATCACCTGTCCCCCATCCGGGAGATCGCGAACCTCTCCGCTGCCCATCCAGCTCGTACTCGCATACCCAGCCTCAAGAGTTTTCGCCGAAGCCAAGCAACTATTGTTTCCAACAAGACCAACAACCATGCCCATGACCGTAAGGTAATACATGATCCTCATGACGTCTCCTTTCAGTTTGATTGATTTTTTCAACCACACGTTTCGGGTAAACTATACGACAATATCCGTCCCCCATGGATTATCCACGAGGAACAACCACTTCCCATTGTACTGTCGACGCAGAATGCTGGAGGATCGCCCGCTAAGCTGCACCGCCGCTCCGGTGGAATCGACACCCGTTAAGCTCCAGCGAGCACAGTACTGTACGATGTCGCCTGCCTGCACGATCTGTTGCGCTTCGATGGTGAGTGTCGGTTTCAGCGCCATGAACCCTTCTAGCGCTTGACGAATCCCAGCTGTCCCGCTGACGACGACACCGGGCTTCATCACGAACGAGGCACCAGGCTCAAACAGCGTCATAGCTGTTTCCAGGTCTCGTGCATTCATGGCAGTGATGAGTCGTGTAATCACATCCAACGGACTAGACCTTTCCATACGCGCTCCTCCCTCCATGTCTATTCATGACTTTCCATCATTTCAGCACGGCTCTCACGTCCCGTGACTCCATTGCCGTCGAAAGATGGCATAGAATGCGGGGACTTTCACGACTTCCCCAGTCGGAAGCGTGTGAACTGTCCGAATATGACTCGGGCCCGTTCCGAGCCGCGTAAATCGATCGGAGGGGAATAACAATTTTAGGTTATTTTCATGCAGCATGCCTGGCGTGATCTGATGCTGAAAGACCCGCGCCAGGCCGGGAGGCGGCCCATACTCCGCAATAAGCTTCGCGAAGAATGGTTCTGCCTCGGATGAGAGTTCTACCAAATACAGAATCCCCTTCTTTCCCAGCAACCGCTCGATAGACTGAACCGCTGTTGCATGGTCCGACGGCGACAGCTGATGCAGCACCGCTCGCATGTACACATGTGCATCGCCAAGTTCGTCGTGGAGGACGCCCGCATCATGCGGGTTTAGGACATCGAGTACCCGGTACGACGCATTGGGGGCAGTATTTTTGGCTCGGGCGATCTCAACGGCGGCGGGCGCAATTTCGGTGCCGATCGCCTTGGCGAAATGAGTGGCCAGAAAACGCGTTTGTGTGCCGTTGCCGCACCCAAGATCAATCAACGGGAGGTGCGGATCGGCATGCCCTTTAAACAGCGCTAAATCTTGCTGGGCCGCATGAGCCGGATCGGCATCCCAAAAGATTTCACCCGGTGCTCCAGTCGTCGTACTCCAAAAATTCTCCCACAATGTTGCGTAACGATTAACTGATGTCATCACCATCTCCTTCATGAATATTACGAGGCCGCGGAATGGCGAGCCATTCCTGTGCACTGTGTCGCTTAGGTCTCAACCGTGATCACCTCTTGCTTCGCAGGCAGGAAGGCCTCGGCTGGCAGAATGTTGTATCGCCTGCGAAGCTCCTGAACCTGTTCATCCATCACCGTCCAGTAGTCCCAACCGTCATTCAAGTCCACGTTCATCGCAGCCCCTCGGCGAATGGCAACCATGGCCTTCAATGGATCGAACATTCCCGTCCGCGCCGCGGTAATGGGCGTCATGCGGATGCCTATGTGAAACTGTAGCAAGACGAAGAAGACGAACATCCAGGGCTCGCGTCGCTGAAAGCCAGCGCTGAAGCAGGCGACCTGGACTTCTTCTTCCGGAGCCGTCCCATAGCCAGATAAGACATGTGCACAATCATGGAACACGATTTGCTCGGGCGCCCCGCCCTTTTGTCCAGGAAGCGCGAACCCCTTCTCATGCCAATATTCCCAAAGGGAACGGCCCAAAGAGCCTGGCGGACAATGTTCCAACTCCTGGTAGCGAGCAGCCAACTTCTTGTTCTCATACCGTCCCATCATCCCCCGAACAAACTTGGACAGCCCTCTGATTCCCTCCTTGTTCCAGACTTCGGTCACCTTTTGCCGCAACCAAAACCGGCGGACCAGATCGAGGCGAAGCTGGAGAATTTCTCCCTTCAAGACATGCCGTAAATTCTTCACCTCTGGAGGATCGACCCCCAGCGCCTGCGCGAATTGTTCAACATGAGCTGTTTCGTTTGGGCTGGCCTTCCCATCGATCAGCGTCATGATGACGAGCCCTTGCACAAGCTGCCTCCTGAGCTGTGGATCGGGAAACGCTCGGGCTAGCTCCATCGGCGAGATAGGAGCAAGCTGCTCGAGATCATGTGTCGTGCCGAAGATCCGCTGGATGGATTCCAGCATGTCACGCTCGGTCGCATCGAGCACCCCATCTGCCATGGCGACAGTCTTCATGGCACGTAATCCCCAGTAAGCTTGTTCAGGGCTCGGTATTTTCAGTTCCATCACATCCTCCTTGAGCGTGACTTCCGCCCTACATTCAATCAGTTTGGCGGATAACGTTCTGTTTAGAAGCAGTCACCACAATTAACTGACACATCGAACTTGATTCACTGATTAGGCCTTTGGCTCAACGCAGTGTAATCCACCACGCAAGACACAGAGTCTGTATGTGGACAGGTCCGTCCAGGAATCCAGGCCCGTCTTGACATCACTCCAGGAACCAGAGATTTTCCTCACAGTGCGATGTTGCTCCCCTGCAACCTGATCGACTCCCGCAGCTAGGAGTTGGCCCGTTTGTGCGTCACGGATCGTGAGTTCGGCCGTGACCGCTCCGGTAAATAGAGGTTTGCCGGCAAGGGTATAAATCGTGGCGACAGCCTGTAGTGCTTGGGCCACGTTGGTCCATAGGGCCGGCGCCGTCGAGCGCTCCTCCAAATGCGTGATTGCCACCTGAATGAGCATGATCCCTGCCATCGGCTTTTCGACCATGTCGTAATTCTTTGACAGATTCAGATGGAGCTTGTCTTCAAACGAACCGGCAAGCAGGAGAAGATCATGGCGCTCTTGGACGCGGAGTTTGGACGACAATCCCTCCCGGATCGTCACAGGCTGCAATAAGACCTTGTCGTACGTTGACCAGTTGACTGTCGGATGACGGTACCTTTGCGATCCTTGGCCTTCATGATCTGTCTGGGGTCCGGAGTGTGAGTCGTTCGTGACACCCAACAGTTGAATGCTTCTCGCTTGCTCGGTGGACGCACACCCGCTGAACAAGCTTGCAATCACAATCAACAGTACGATCTCGATTCGTAACATGATGGGTTTTCCTTATAGGGGTTGATTGTGCCGGTCGCTGGTCATCAACTGTTTCCTGTTTGCTCACTCGCGTCGCTGGGCGCGATACAGCATGCTTATGGCACAGAGCGTGCCGATGCTGACGACCAGTGAGCAAAAGACGAAAGCTATTGATAAAACGACGGATTGTTGGACTGAACCGAGATTGTGACTATGTGAGGGAGACTTCACCGACGAGCGAGTCTGCCCAGCCGTCGGCAAGTGCCGAAGCAATCGCCGTCAAATAGGGCGGGCGATGCCTAGGCGCTGCATCTTGGACTGGAGGGTGGTTCGTTTCATGCCGAGTTGGGCGGCAGCCCCGGTCGGACCGCCGATCACCCACTTGGTTGATTTGAGGATTCTCAAGATGTGTTGCCGTTCCGTCTCTTCCAATGTTGCGGGCGGTGGAACCTCGTCTCCAGCGCGTGGTCTCAGTTCGGGCAGCGGGACATAGAGTATCGTACCCTGCGTGAGAATGACGGCCCGTTCAATCAAGTTTTCCAGCTCACGAATGTTCCCCGGCCAGTCGTAGCGGGACAAAGCCGTGATCGTCTCGGTGGGAATCGTGTCGATTGTCTTGTCCATGCGGCGAGCAAACTGTTGGACGAAAAACCGAACCAGAAGAGGAATGTCCTGGCGGCGGTCACGCAGCGCCGGCACGGTGAGTGGAAACACATTCAACCGATAATACAGGTCGCTCCGAAAGAGTTTGCTCTCAACCATCTCGGCAAGATCCCGGTTCGTGGCCGCGAGGAGCCGTACGCTGACCTTGATGGTTCTTGTGCTACCGAGCCGCTCAAACTCCTGTTCCTGTAGAACGCGCAGCAATTTGGATTGCAGTTCCAGTGGGATGTCCCCTACCTCGTCGAGGAAGAGGGTGCCGCCGTCTGCCAACTCGAACCGGCCCATCTTGGTAGCGATCGCTCCGGTAAACGCCCCTTTCTCATGGCCAAACAATTCGCTTTCAAGCAGCCCTGTGGGAATAGCCGCGCAGTTCAGCTTGACGAAGGTCCGTTCGTGGCGCTTGCTTTGGTCATGGATGGCGCGGGCGAGCAGTTCCTTGCCCGTCCCGGTCTCACCGAGAATGAGGACGGTGGAGTCCGTGGGCGCCACGATGCCCACTTGTTTTAGCACCTGCTTGATCGCGGGACTCTCGCCGATGATCTCCTCGAAGTTCAATTCGCTTCGGATTTCATCTTCGAGATAGAGCTTTTCTTTGTTGAGTTTGTCTTTCAGATTCGCGATTTCTTGATAAGCAAGTACGTTCTCGACCGCGATGGCGATTTGCTTGGCGCACTGGCTGAGCAGCCCGGCATCCGCTTCACCGAACGCATTTTCCTGCGCACTCACGACGCTCAGTGCCCCCACTGTACAGTCGTGTGTGATCAGGGGAACCGCACACCCAGATCTGACGCCGTTCTCGACCGCGTGCCGGACCCAAGGGGATGAGAACCGGGTGAGATCAACGATGGGACCTACTAGAACGGGTTGACGTGACGCGATTGCTTGTCCTTCGGGCGTATCGTGCAACGAGATAAGCACACCTTCCTCAAAGGGAATCGTGCCGAACATGCGCAAATCCAAAGCGTGAAGGCGAAGCTGACCGCTCCCAGGCTCATGAAGTGTCAACAATGCTGCATCATGGGGAATGACGCGACATAGGCTAAGGGAAATGGCCTTGAGGAGGTCGCGGAGACTAAGGTGCGATACGACGGCATTGTTGATTTCCAGTATCAAGCGCTCGCGCTCGTACTGGTACCTCATCTCCTTCTCGGCCTGCTGCGCACGCTCGAAGTTCAGCGTGTTTTCAATCGCAACAGCGACTTGCTTGGCCACCAGTTGCAGAAAATCGAGCTCCGCCTGTCCGTAGTGATGAGCTTCCACGTTTCTGACGCCCATCGCACCAAGCCGTCGGCGCACTGTTGTGAGAGGGACGATGCATAGTGACCGGATACCCTCCTGGCGAATCATCGGTATCACTTTGGGGAATCGGGTCTCTCGCTCAAGATTGGTGCAGATCAAGGGCTGCTGATGTTGCCACACCCACCCACCGGGAACGTCTTCAACCGGACATTCAAGGCCCGACGTCACAGGTATCGGGCGCGAGTCTTCCAGCATGTGCAGGCGCATGACATTCTTGCTCAGGTCGTGCAGCCCCAGTTCCATGGATGAGAACGTGAGTACTCGCGGGAGTTGTTGGGCGAGGGCGCGAAGTAACTCGGTCAGGTCGCAGTGCGCTGCAATGGATTCGGAAACTTTCAGGAGCGCGCGGTACTGCTCATTTGGGATATCAGGTGAAATCATGGGCAGGCTCTCCCGCTAGCGAAAGCAGAGCCATTATATAGTTCGTCCAAATAACTGTGCCAGGGGGTGGTATTCTCCGCTTGCCATTGCGCAAGCACCAACTGGCATAGTCTGCGGCTTTTTGACACGCAGGCCCAGCTATTTCCCAGACGCCACAATGGTGAAACGCATCGTGCCCATGAGGGTCATCTCGTTGACTTGCTCGCCGGTATGAATTTCAACCTTGTAGCGCCCAGGCTTCCAACCCTTCTGTGGGGGCGACAACGTGAGATACCCGCTTTCATCCTCCAGGGCAATGTGCATCGCGTCTTCGCTGACGATCGTCCCGGGTAAGACACCGGTCACCTGTTCGGGCATGCATCGGCCGAACACTGTGAAGGCCTGATAATGTTGATGCAGTGAGAAGACAATGAAAATGGCAGCCACATCCTCACGAAATCGTTCAGTTGGTTTGATCGGCACGATTTCATGAGTTCGAAGGGGTCCCAGGCGTTCTTCAAAATCTTCCGCCATGGCAATCGAGCGAAACATGCCACGTGGTGGAGCATCAAAATCGTAGACGTTGACGTCCTCCGTGCGATTTTGAAACTCGGAGATCGGCACGTTCTCGGTGAGTGGGATCTCTTCGGCAGGCGTTTGCGGACACCACAGCAGCGCCGCCAGCATCACACCGCCGGTCAGATGAAATCCTCTGGTCATCATGTCTGTCTGCTACACCTGTCGAGGGGACCCTGTCAAGAAATCGGCGAGCAAGTAGCCCATTGCGGCATTTTCCAGGCATCTGTTAGGATTTCGGCCACTGAACGGACAATTCGTCGAACATTCTCACTGGTGACGGAACGACATGTTGCAAGATGCTGACGCCCTTCCGCAGTTGATCGGGGAATATAAGCCGCTCGATCAGTGGCAGATCCATCTCAACCAACTCTTCTATGGGCTGCGAGGGGACAAACTCCGATCGTACTACCAAACGTTCGCCTCAGCAGATTTCCGGCTCGCCCATGCGCTGGCGGCTGATTATTTCGAGCGCGTCACAAAGCGTGAGAAGACAGCAGGTCGTCAATCTTCCAACCCCATACCCCTTACCCCTCACGCCTCTCCTCTTACCGTTCTAGAGCTGGGGCCTGGCAACGGCAACCTGGCAGCCTGCTTCCTCAGCCATCTCAAGACCCTCGATAAAGAAGGTACGGTTTATCCACGAGTACGGTATGTCATGGTCGATTGGGAGGAATCGGTGTTGGACGGGGCTCTCGCTCATCCGGACCTGACAGTGCATCGGGATCGTGTGGACCTTCTATGCGGGTCGATAGATCACATAACAGGTGTGACCGATGGGACCGTCGACCGGATCATGTGCAACGAGCTGTGGAACGATCTGCCGACGAAATTGTTGGCGAAGCATGGCGGCGAGGTCGAGGAAGAGTATCTCCGTCCCAATCTGAGCGAGTTGCTCCATGCCAAGATTGAAGATTGGTCGTCGTTCGTCCGGGCTTTTCAGGAGAAGAATCTGGATGAGCTCAAGACGTTTCCACCTTTTCTCGATGAGCTGGTTTGGGAAAAAGAGTATCGTAAGGTCGAATGGAAAGATTTGCCTTACCGGAAAACCATCGTCGACTTCCTCCAGGCCATCGACCAAGAAGTCTTGGTGCCAGTCAACGTTGGGGCCTTTGCGACGCTAAAAGAGGCGAAGCGCCTTCTGGCTCCGGACGCGATTGGCTTCAGCGCCTTCGATGCCGGGACCGCCGATATGAACGTCTTGAATGATCCCGAAAAGCCCTGCTATGGCCAGTTCGGGGGGCAATACAGTTTCATGATCAACTTCGCGTTAGTCGACGCTGTGGCCAAGCATCTGGGACTGAAGCAGACGACCTTTGAGCCACAGCGGGAATTCGTCGGGCGGTCGTTGAATACGAATGTGATCACCCTTATGGATCTGTTGGCGACGCATCCGTCTGCTGGGCCTAAACTGCAAGTCTGGGAACAAGACAAACTTGTGTTGAAGACCATCAGGGCTTTGAACGAAACATTTGAGAGTCCCTATCGTCGCCGCCTCGAATTTCCGTTGGGCGCCACTATGCCGCCGGACGAGCGAGAGACCTTGGGCGTGATCTTGCGCGCACTCAAAGATAACGGCATTCCCGACACCGTGGCCTACGTGACCGAAGAGGAACTCACCCGCGCACAAATAGATCTAGAAGAGATCGGCTACGAGAGTGATGCGATAAGCATGGCCTTGAGCGCCCCGCCTAGCCCGGTTGAGTACTGTCACTTCGCATGTCGGTGATGATGCAGTGTGAGTGCGATGCCGACAAGGATGGTCCCAGCATTCGCCGTTTGATGCGAGGGCTCGCGCTCGGGTCCCAGAAATTCCAGCTCACGATCAATTGCAGCGCGAGGCCTCGGCCAACTGTGACCACAGCATATCGAGGGACCATGGATTGTAGGTCCTGGCTCGGTAGGGTTTCATCAGCCTGTGAGAAGGAGTAGAATTTCATCGCTGAACGACTCATCTGATCGCCATAGCAAGATGTTTGCAAGAGTTGCAGCGCGCGTTCTAGTGCCACAAGCATGGTCTCTGAAGTTCATGAATGACAAGGGGAGATAGCTATGAGTCCGTTTGGGACAAGTATTGCCGGGCTTGTGGGTGGAGTGGTGCTTCTGATGGGTCTGTTTGCATTGTTCCAAAGGGAATGGAGGGCAGCCTGTGCTTGGTTTCTTTCGGGCCTGGCGCTGATCGCTCTGTTGACGTTTCTCGACAAACCAGGCTCTCACTCATCAGAATCCATTGAGGCCCCAGAGACGCGCTGATAATCTCGATTGAATTCAGAAAGTGCTCCGTCTTCTGCCGCAATGACGCCGCATGCACCATATTCACCAAGTTCCGCAAGAACCAATCCGGCGGACGTTCAGCATTCTACTAGCCCGTCGGAGTCAGTGGGGCGAGCAGCAGGGAACTCAAGGGGCTGGCAAGCAGGGGAGCGAGCATGAGTCCGAACTGGGGGAAATGGTCCTGCAACGACAAAAACAGGCCATTGTCTTTGAGCCACTCCTGCGGCTCGGGTACGGACCCTTGAGATGATCTCTCTTGCAGGAGAGCCGCCGCTCGTTTCGCAAGAACCAGGGCGGCGGGGAGATATGTGGAGACCAACATCAAGGTAAAGGTCACGCCCCAAAACAGAGTAATGGCTAAAGCCGTTCCCAGTACGGCTTCGTGCGCATCTTTATCGGCGATCAACGCCGCCGGCCACCGCAGCCAGGCTCCCATGTGCAAGACTCCTGCGACAAGAATCGCTGAGGCGGCAGCCAGCACTTCTTTCAAGCGCCTCATCTGCAGCGCATAAAAATCGGGATCGGGTTGAGCCCCCGCCATCGGCGGTGCAAGCGTGCTGCATGCTGCAAGCAGAGCCACCACCGGCACCACCATGGCTTGCACATTGACGATGGACACAACCACCATCGCGTACCGTAAGAGATGTTCGCCGATCCGCTGAGGTCCGGCCTGGCGTAGGTTGTCATAGCTGAAGCTGAACACGGCTCGGTAGAGCGCATGGGTGTCATCCAGAGACCAGATAAAGGCCAGTCCGATGGATGCGAAGAAGATTCCTACGGCTGTGACAACCAGCAGCTGCGGTCGCGGAAGCGATTGGTACATGATGATCCCGCACACGATCAAGGCGTAGAGCCCGGCCACGAGGGCCACCACCACCGTCGTCAGCCAGATATACCGGGACTTGACCTCCACGAGAAAATGAGTGGGATCGAGGGATTCCTTCGACGCTTCTGACGCGCGGTGCATCAGCCGGCTCGTGAGGTTATGGAAATTGTCTACGGTGATGTTAGAGCTGAATTCAAACAAGCCGACTGCGAGCAGCAGAATGAATAGCGAGGGGATCAGCAGGAGCAAGAAGCGATAGTTGGAAGTGGGGGAGACAACCGGAGCTGTCATGGCATTCAGGCTGAGACGATCTGAATCTGTTTGAGCAAGAGCAAGGTGGGAATCCTAGCACAATTCCTCAAGAGGGACGAGGTCAGAATGGCCGGGCTGGAAATCGTGTCCAGTAGGCATGAGCGAGTCTCGGAGATCCTAACCAAGAAACGGACATTATCCTTCAAAATGATTCGTCGACTGCATCCTAGACTGCACATCCCGATGAAAAGTCTTATCGGCACCATGACTTGAAATAGCTCTGGCAAAGACATCCTTTGCTAGAGCATCGGAGCTCATGAGTCGGCATTGCGAATACAGTCATTGGGAACCTTCATCACGCTAGGTTCCGACCGAGGGGGTAGTGGCCACGGGGGCGAAATTGCTAATAAGAATTTGGCGTGCTGTCAGGCACCTTGACTTTGGCATGGCGAATTAATACGATGGGGTCGTAATCGTTCCAAAAGGAAAACTAGGGTTCCGGCTTTCTTCGTTCTAGAAGGGAGCGTCTGGTCCAAGAGTTTTCGGCCTCGCATAACGAGGCTCCACGGAGGGATAAAAACCCGGGAGATCATGTACTGAGGTACATGGCCTCCCAAATTTCTTCCATACCGGATCAGTCAGACCTGCTGCCGAGTCAGAGAGGTCTGTCATGTTAATGAAAGAAAGTCCGGTTACGATTGTTTCTACTACCGCTACGAGCACTCCCGAGACACTTCACCGCAGCCTCACTCTCTGGAACAGCCTGACCATCGGGTTCGCAACAGTTTCACCGGTGGCAGGGCTCTACGCCATTATCGGTGTCCAGACGGTTGTGACGGGTGGCGGGTGGTTCGCGGCGCTGGCGCTCTGCCTGGTGATGCAGTTGCTGGTCGCGACCGTGTATGCGGAGCTCTCCTCGCAGATTCCGATCGCGGGAGGTGCGTACAAATGGGCGAGACAGCTCGGAGGCGCGACCACCGGGACCTATGCCGGAGCCATCTACGTCAGCTCCACGATCGCGATGCTAACCACGACCGCCTACACCGGCGGGGTCTGGCTGGCTATTTTTTTCGAGTCAGGAGGTGGAACAGGAGTCACCCTCGTGATATGGGGAGCGGTGTTTCTGCTGGTCTGCACCATCCTCAATCTGGTCCACGTCTCGGTCTTTAAGTTCCTCATCTCCCTGGGGGTCTATGCGGAAATCGTCGGCTCGTTCGGTGTCGCGCTGCTGCTGTTCTTCTTTTTCAGGCAGCATGAATTCACCGAACTGTTCGCCCATCTGGGGACCGGAACTGCCCCCAGCCAGACTGCGGCCTTTCTGGCGGCGCTGGCTATTTCCGGTTGGGCATTCATCGGTTTCGATGCCTGCTCGACCATCGCCGAAGAAACCCGTGAGCCCAAGCGGATGGTGCCTCGCGCGATCTTTTTATCTCTCTGCATGGTGGGAAGCGTGGTGCTGTTCAACTCTGCCGCGCTCACTCTGAGCTTCAACCCTGACACCTTGCGCCACACGAGCGCCGCGTCTGATCCCGTCACACCCGTGATCGTCGACAACTTTGGCGCCTGGGCGGAAACCCCTTTTCTGGCGATCGTCATGATCGCGTTCCTGGCTTGCGGGTCGTCGATGGTGCAGTACACCTCCCGCATCGTGTTTTCCATGGCACGTGAAGGCAGCATGCCCGCCGTCCTCAGCCGGGTCACCGCGG
>LNFM01000445.1_pt1 | contig 102627 bp, 94 predicted proteins | sample 596031 | NCBI WGS metagenome assembly LNFM01 (sample SAMN04254537, study PRJNA301005) | activated carbon metagenome | isolation source: dual media filters at the Ann Arbor, Michigan drinking water treatment plant | place: USA: Ann Arbor
TCGACCCACGAAGGGCCGTCGCCGCTGGATTCCGCGATGCTGGGAGCAACCCCCGTGGGTCGGGCACTGCCCGACGCCCGCGTTCCTGGATTCGCAGCTGTACCCAAGTCATCGCCGCGTCGAGCGATGCTCGACCCACGAATGACTTCGCGAACTTTCCTAAGCCCTGAGGGATTCTCCGCCCGCACTCACGGCGATCGACGATCGCCACCGCCGCAACGACAACGCATTCAACACCACGCTCACGCTGCTCGCCGCCATCGCCGCGCCCGCAATCACCGGGTCGAGCATGCCGAACGCTGCCAGCGGGATGCCCACCACGTTGTAGGCGAAGGCCCAGAAAAGCCCGCGACGGATCGTCGCGTAGGTCCGGCGTGAGATGTCGAGCGCGTCGGCCACGAGCAGGGGATCACCGCGCATGAGCGTGATGCCGGCGGCGGCCATGGCCACGTCGGTGCCGGTCGACATCGCGATGCCGACGTCGGCGGCGGCGAGGGCCGGGGCGTCGTTGATGCCGTCGCCCACCATCGCCACGACCTTGCCCGCGCCTCGCAATGCTTGCACCGCTGCGGCCTTGTCGCCGGGGAGCACGTCCGCCTGGAACTCGGTGATGCCGAGCTCCCGCGCAACGGCGGCGGCGCTGCCCCGATTGTCCCCGGTGAGCATCACGGTCGCGACGCCGAGGTCAAGCAGACGCGCAACCGCGTCGCGGGCCGACGCCTTCACTGCATCGCCGAACGCGAGCATGCCCAGCAGCACTGCCGTATCGCCGTCCCGACGCATCAGCCACGAGATCGTCCGCCCGTCGTTTTCGAGTCGGGTGGCGTCCGCTTCCAATGCGCCCGGACCGATGCCGAGTTCGCGGAGCAGGCGCGTGCTGCCGAGCACCACCACATGGCCATCGACCGTCGCTTCGAGTCCACGACCGGGCAGTGCGCGGGGTTCGACGGCGACCGGGATCGACACCGAGGCGGAAAGCGCCTTCTCCATCACCGCGCGCGCCAGCGGATGCTCGCTGGTGCGCTGGAGGGCGGCGGCGAGGGCGAGGATCTCGTCCTCGGTGTGCCCGGCCGTCGACAGAACGGCGACGAGGGCGGGTTGACCCGCCGTCAGCGTACCCGTCTTGTCGAAGACGACCGTCGTCACCGCGTGCGCCAGCTCGAGCGCCTGCGCATCCTTGATGAGGATCCCGCGCCGTGCCGCGACGCCGGTACCCGCCATGATGGCGGTGGGCGTCGCGAGCCCGAGCGCGCACGGACACGCGATGACGAGGACCGCGACGGCGTTGATGATGGCCTGTCCCCAGTCGCCATCGACGAGCATCCACGCCACCATGGTGAGCAGCGCGACGCCGAGCACCACGGGCACGAAGACGGCGCTGACGCGGTCGACGATGCGCTGGATCGGCGCCTTGCCCGCCTGCGCGGATTCCACCATCCGGATGATGCGTGCGAGCGTCGTTTCCGTGCCTACGGCGAGCGTGCGGATCGTGAGCGCGCCCTCCGCGTTGATCGCGCCGCCGGTGACGCGGTCGCCCACGGACTTCGCGACCGGCAGGCTCTCGCCGGTGATGAGCGATTCGTCGACATGGCTGCGGCCGTCGAGGATCTCGCCATCCACCGCGACGCGTTCGCCCGGCCGCACGCGCACGAGATCGCCGACCGCGAGATCGCCCACGGGGATGTCGTGCTCGACGCCATCGCGCAGCACGCGCGCGGTCGCGGGCGTCAGTGCCTGGAGTGCGCGGATGGCCGCGGTCGTCTGTCGCTTGGCGCGGCCTTCCAGCCACTTGCCGAGCAGCACCAGCGTGATGACCGCCGCCGACGCTTCGAAGTACAGGTGCGGCATGCCGTGGTCGCTGTGAGCCAGCCACAGGTACACGGAGAGTCCGTAAGCCGCCGACGTGCCGAGCGCCACGAGCAGATCCATGTTCCCCGCGCCCGCACGGACGGCGTTCCAGCCGGCGCGATAGAACCGCCAGCCGAGTCCGAACTGCACCGGCGTCGCGAGCGCGAACTGGATCCACGCCGCCGGCATCCAGTGGATGCCGAATACGGCGAGCAGCATCGGCGCGACGAGCGGCAGCGTCAGCACCACGCCCGCCGCCACTGGCCACCAGGTGGGCAGGCCGGGCTTCGGTGCGGGTGTCGTCTCGCGGAGATCCTTCGCCCCGAACCCGGCCCGCGTCACCGCAGCCCGGAGGGCGGAGACGGGCACCGACGGCAGGACCGCGATGCTCGCGCGCTCGGTCGCGAGGTTCACCGTGGCGGAAAGCACGCCGGGCACCTTCGCGAGGACCTTCTCGACGCGGCCGACGCAGGTCGCGCAGGTCATGCCTTCGATCTGCAGCTCGACGGTGTCGACGGCGACGTCGTAGCCAGCCTTGCGCACGGCGGCCGTGAGGACCTCGGCGGTCACGCGCGGCTCGGCGTGCACGACTGCCTGCTCGGTGGCAAGGTTCACCGTTGCGTCGCCCACCCCGGGCACCGCGGCCAGCGCCTTCTCGACGCGGCCGGCGCAGCTCGCGCAGGTCATCCCGGTGATGGGAAGGGTGATTCCGGCCGAGGAGATGGTGGTGTCGGTGATCGCGTTCATGCGGGTGAGACCGTGGTCATCGGATCAGGCGAAGCACCGATGGTCGGGCGGATCATGGTGTGAGAGTGAGACAGTGTGGGCATCGCCTCTCGGAATCAAGCGGGGCGGGAAGGGCGAGTATGGACCGGTAGGATCGGTCCATGGGCCTGTGTAGGAGCGGCCCATGGGCATGTAGGAGCGGCCCATGGCCGCGAAAGCGTCGGTTCCGGTTGAAGCGTTTCCAGGGCATTCACCGTTTTCGCGGCCATGGGCCGCTCGTACAAGGCCATCGCCCCCTCCCACAGCGTCACAATCCCCCCATGCAACGCTTCTCCGCCCTCTACGCCGCGCTCGACGCGACCACCTCCACCCAGGCCAAGGTGGCGGCCATGGCCGACTACTTCGCCGCTGCCGACGATGCCGATGCCGCCTGGGCCGTCTTCATCCTCGCGGGCGGGAAACTTCGGCAGGTCGTGCCGACGCGGCTGCTGCGCGAGGTCGCGATGCGCGAGGCGCAGGTACCCGACTGGCTGTTCGAGGAGTCCTACCAGGCCGTCGGCGATCTGGCTGAGACCATCGCCCATCTGCTGCCCGGTGGGGGGCAGGGGGAAGGCGCGTCGCTCACGGCGTGGATCGAGGGACGCCTGCTGCCGCTGCGCGGAGTTCCGCCCGACGAGGCCGGGGCAGGTCTGGTCGCCGCTTGGCGGGACCTCGACGCGCTCGGCCGGTTCGTCTGGAACAAGCTCATCACCGGTGGCCTGCGCGTCGGCGTCGCGAAGCCGCTGGTCGCGCGCGCCGTCGCCAAGGCCGCGGGCATCGAGGCGCGCCTCGTCGTCGAACGCATGATGGGCGAGTTCGCGCCCGAGCCCGCCCGCTACCGCGCGCTGCTCGCGGACGAGGGGGCGGACGAGCGCGCCGGGCGGCCGTATCCGTTCTTCCTCGCGCATCCGATCGCCGCCGAGCCGGCCTCGCTGGGACCCGTCGATCGATGGCAGGCGGAGTGGAAGTGGGACGGCGTCCGCGCGCAGATCGTCCGACGCGCGGGCCGTATCTATCTCTGGTCGCGTGGCGAGGAACTCGTGACCGACATCTTCCCGGAAGTCTCGACCGCCGCCGCGTGGTTGCCCGAGGGCACCGTGATCGACGGTGAACTGCTCGCCTGGCGCGACGGCATGCCGCTGCCGTTCGCGTTGCTGCAGAAGCGGCTCGGCCGGAAGTCCTTCTCCGCGAAGGTGCTGAAGGAGGTTCCCGTCGCGCTCGTCGCGTACGACCTCATGGAGGTCGACGGGGTCGATATCCGCGCGCAGCCGCTCGAAGTCCGCCGGGCGCGGCTGGAGGCGCTCGTGGCGGCCCTGGACGACGCCCGCATCGTGGTGTCGCCGATCGTCACGGCGGATTCGTGGGAGACCCTGGCCGAGGCCCGTGCCGGCGCCCGCGTCCTGGGTGTCGAGGGTCTCATGCTCAAGCGCCGCGACTCCGCGTACGGCGCCGGCCGCGTGAAGCTCGGTCCCGGCGGCGAGTGGTGGAAGTGGAAGCTCGACCCCTACAGCGTCGACGCCGTGCTCGTGTACGCCCAGCGCGGCCACGGCCGGCGCGCGAGCCTCTACACCGACTACACGTTCGCCGTGTGGCGGGATGCGGAACTCGTGCCGTTCGCCAAGGCCTACTCCGGCCTGACCGACGCGGAGATCGCCGAGGTGGACAAGTTCGTGCGCGCGAACACGCGGGAGAAGTTCGGCCCGGTCCGCAGCGTCACGCCGCAGATCGTGATGGAGATCGGCTTCGAAGGCATCCAGCGATCGCCGCGCCACAAGAGCGGGGTGGCGGTGCGATTCCCGCGCATGCTGCGCCTCCGCCCCGACAAGTCCGCCGCGGACGCCGACCGCCTCGATGCCCTGCACGCACTTCTGAACGCTCCGGAGCCCCCATGAAGACTCTTCCCTATCGCGCGGTCACGTCGTCCGGTGCCGTGATCGACTGCCAGTTCGAACTGCATCCCGAGACGGTGTCCCCCGGCGACGTCGCGCGCCTCGTGGGCGCCGTCCTCGACGCGCTGGACGTGAACATCGAAGGACGGCCCCCGCTCTCGAACGGCGACGTGCTGCAGGCCGTGGCCATGGCGCTCGCCCTGCGCACCGAGATGCTCGCCGCGTCGCGCGCCATGAAGGACGCCCTGGCCCGCGACGTGGTCGAGCGCGCGCTGCGGAGCGTCGCCGACGCCAAGTACACGCGCTCTGGTGTCGGCCACGCGTGATGCGGCAGTGAGCGCGTCGCGCCGAAAGGCCGCGCCCGATCCGGTCGATGCATGGTTCGTCGAACGTGGCTGGAAGCCCTTCCCGTTCCAGCGCGAGGTGTGGGACGCCTGCGGTGAGGGTGCCTCCGGCCTGCTGCACGCGACGACCGGTGCGGGGAAGACCTACGCCGTGTGGTTCGGCGCGATGCGCCACGTGGTGCCGGCCGTCGCCGGTGTCCGCGGGGCACCGCCGCTGTCCGTCGTCTGGCTGACGCCGATGCGCGCGCTCGCGGCCGACACCGTGCGCGCCCTCGAAGCGACGTTGCCGGGCCTTGCACCGGCATGGACCGTCGGCAGCCGCACCGGCGACACCTCGTCCGCCGAACGCGCGCGGCAGTCGAAGCGCCTGCCCACGGCGCTCGTCACGACGCCCGAGAGCCTGTCGCTCCTGCTCACGCGGGTCGATGCGCGGGAGCGGCTCGGCGGCGTGCGCGCGGTGATCGTCGACGAGTGGCACGAACTCATGGGCAACAAGCGCGGCGTGCAGGTGCAGCTCGCCATCGCGCGGCTGCGCCGGTGGAATCCGGATCTCATCGTGTGGGGGCTCTCCGCGACGCTGGGCAACCTCGACGAGGCGCGCGACGTCCTGCTGGGGCCGGGGGTGACAGGGCGGCTGGTGCAGGGCAAGGTCGCGAAGCGCATCGAGATCGACACGCTGATTCCGCGCACCATCGAGCGGTTCCCGTGGGCGGGTCACCTCGGCGTGCGACAGCGCGATGCGGTCGTACGCGAGATCGACGCCGCGGGCACCTCGCTGCTGTTCACCAACACGCGCTCGCAGGCCGAGCTGTGGTACCAGGCGCTGCTCGAAGCGCGACCCGATTGGGCGGGCCTCATCGCCCTGCATCACGGCTCCCTCGACCGCGGGCTGCGCGACTGGGTGGAGGCGGGGCTCAAGGCCGGCACGCTGAAGGCCTGCGTGTGCACGTCGAGTCTCGATCTCGGCGTCGACTTCCTGCCCGTCGAGCGCGTGCTGCAGCTCGGCAGTCCGAAGGGTGTGGCGCGCCTCACGCAGCGGGCCGGGCGATCGGGGCATGCGCCGGGTCGCGTGTCGCGCGTCACGTGCATCCCGACGCACGCCCTCGAACTCGTCGAGGCCGCCGCGGCGCGTCGCGCTTCGCAGGCCGGCCGCATCGAGTCGCGCCGGCCGCCGTCGAAGCCGATGGACGTCCTCGTCCAGCATCTCGTCACCGTCGCTCTCGGCGGCGGCTTCACGGCGGATGGACTGCTCGCGGAGATCCGGACGACGCACGCCTATCGCGACATCACCGACGACGAGTGGCGATGGGTGCTCGCGTTCGTCGTTCACGGTGGCGCGACGCTGGGGGCGTATCCCGAGTACCACCGCGTCGTGCCGGACGACGCGGGCGTCCACGGCGTGCCGGATGCGCAGATCGCGAAGCGGCATCGTATGGGCATCGGCACGATCGTCAGCGACGCGTCGATGGAGGTGAAGTGGTTCTCCGGCGGGCGCATCGGCCACGTGGAGGAATCGTTCATCGCGATGATGAAGCCCGGCGACTGCTTCCTCTTCGCGGGGCGCCGGCTCGAACTCGTGCGCGTGCACGAGATGTCCGCCCTGGTGCGCAAGGCGTCGTCCGACAAGGGCGCGGTGCCGCGGTGGCAGGGCGGCAAGATGCCCCTGTCGTCGGAACTCGCGGAAGCCGTCGTCGGGATCCTCGATGCTGCCGCCGACGGGCGCGTGGAGGATCCCGAAGTGGCGGCACTCGCGCCGCTCTTCGAGATCCAGCAGCGGTGGTCCCATCTGCCGGGTTCGCGCGCGCTGCTGGTCGAGACCGTGAAGACGCGCGAGGGCCATCACCTCTTCTGCTTCCCGTTCGGTGGCCGCCACGTCCACACGGGACTCGCGAACCTCGTGGCCTGGCGCATCGCGCGCGAGACGCCGGTGACGTTCTCGATCTGCGTGAACGACTACGGCTTCGAGCTGCTGTCACCGGTGCCGGTGGACTGGGAGGGCGCCATCGGGCGAGGACTGTTCTCTGCCGACCGTCTGCTGGACGACATCCTGGAGAGCCTGAATGCGGGGCAGCTCGCGCGGGGCCGTTTCCGCGAGATCGCGCGCGTGGCGGGGCTCGTGTTCCAGGGGTTTCCCGGGCAGCCGAAGAGCACGCGGCAGCTGCAGGCGTCGAGCGAGCTGTTCTTCGACGTCTTCCGGAAGTACGACCCCGACAATCTCCTGCTGCGTCAGGCGCAGCGCGAGGTGCTCGAGCAGGAGCTGGAACTGACAAGGATGGGGAGGGTGTTGCGGGGCATTGCCGAACGGCCCGTGGAGATCATGCGGCCGCCGTACCCGACGCCATTCGCGTTCCCCCTGATGATCGAGCGGATCCGCGAGAAGCTCAGCACCGAGAAGGTGGGCGATCGCGTGCAGCGGATGCTGGCGGAGATGGAGAAGCGGGCGGGTGGCTGAACGCAAGCGCGCAGTCCCAGTGTCCGGTATCCGAATGCAAGAGGGCCGGCGCCCCTCCGGACGCCGGCCCTCCCGGTATTGCAGTCCCGCGCCGTCGTGGGCCGAAGATCAGTCGACACCGATCTGGTAGGTCTCGCGCTCCACTTCGACGATCTTGCCGGTCATCGCGTCGACCTCCACTTCCCACTCGACGCCGTCCTCACCGACGATGTCGAATTCGTACGAGGATGAGCCGTCGGACTCGACGCTGAACTCCGTCTCGACGATCTTGCCGGGCTTCGCCTTCAGCGCGATCTCCTGAGCTTCCTCGAGGCTGATCTTCGCCTTGAACGCAGGGTCGTCCGCCGAGGAGACTTCCTGTTCCACCTCGGTGATCTTGCCGGTCTTGGCGTCGCACTCGACCTCCCATTCCTTGCCGTCGTCGCCCAGGATGTCGAATTCGTAGATGGGCTTGCCCTTCTCGATCTCGGCTTCGAGCGAGATCACCTTGCCCGGATGCTTGGCCAGCGCCGCCTTCATGCACGCTTCCATCTTCCCGTTGTGGGCATGGGCGATCTGGGTGAAACCGCCGCAGAGCAGGACGGTGGCGAGTGCGGCGACATGCTTGATCTTCATGGAGACTCCTAGGACAGTGGTTCCGCCGATATGCGGATGCGATCGGCAGATGTTCGCGTGTCTCCCCCCTTTCAACCCACGGGATGGTGCGTCTTGCGCACGGTTCTCCGTCACCGTCTGTGCGATATGGATTGCTTCATCGATGGCATCGTCCACGGTGTGGCGTTCGCAACGCATCGATGTTCCCGATCTTATTCCTGCCGGTCTGGCGTTGCATTCCCGGCAGACTCGGGAAAAATACCCAGCTGCATAGGAATACAGTGGTCTGGTCTCCGGGCGCGGCCGCCGGTCTCTTCGTGGCGTCCCTTGCGTACCCTCTCGTCGAGGCGGCCCGCGACCGCACGTCCGTCGTCGGGGATAATGCAGGCCCGTTCCCATTCCCGAGCCCGCATGGCCATCCAGTGGTTCCCCGGACACATGACCACCGCCCGCGACAAGGCGGCCGAGACCATGGAGCGCACCGACGTGGTCATCGAGGTGGTCGATGCGCGTCTGCCCGAGGCGAGCACCAACCCGATGATCCGCGCCCTGCGCGAGCACCGGCAGCGGCCCTGCCTCGAGGTGCTGAACAAGTCCGACCTCGCCGATCCGGTCGCAACCCGGGCGTGGCTCAACCACTACAACGCGCAGAAGGGCGTCACCGCGGTGGCGATCTCGTGCAAGAACCCGTCGGATGTCGCGAAGGTGCTGCCGCTGTGTCGAAAGATCGCGCCGCACCGCGATTCCGCCGCGAAGCCGCTGCGGCTCATGATCATGGGCATCCCGAACGTGGGGAAGTCGACGTTGATGAACGCGCTCCTGAAGCGTCGCGTCGCGAAGGTCGGCGACGAACCGGCCGTGACGAAATCCCAGCAGAGCCTCGAACTCGACGTGCGCACGCTTCTCACCGACACCCCTGGCCTCATGTGGCCGAAGATCCGCTACGACAGTGACGGCTTCATGCTGGCGGCGAGTCACGCGGTCGGCACCAACGCGGTGATCGAGGAGGAGGTCGCGACGTTCCTCGCGGCGAATCTTCTCGAACGATATCCGGCGTTGCTGACGGCGCGCTACGGATTCAAGACCGAGGGCATGGACGCCGTGGCGGTCGTGGAGGCGGTGGGCAAGCGCCGTGGCTGCCAGCTGCGCGGCGGCGGGCTCGATCTCGAGAAGGCAGCGCTGATCCTGCTCACCGACTATCGCCAGGGATCGCTGGGGCGCATCAGTCTGGAGACGCCCGAGACCCGGCGGGCAATGATCGCGGCCAACGAGATCGTGGTCGCGCCGCCACCGGCGGAAGAGGCGCGCGAGGATGCCGACGGGGAGGCGTAGTTGGTTTCGTGGGTCGAGCTACGCTCGACGCTGCGTGGGGCTTGGGTACTGGGATGAATCCAGGAACGCCGGCGTCGGGCGGAGCCCGACCCACGGGGGTTGTTTTCAGCGCCGGCGGTTCCAATCGCGATAACGTTCGTGGGTCGAGCTACGCTCGACGCTGCGTGGGCTTGGGCACTGGGATGAATCCAGGAAAGCGGGCGTCGGGCGGAGCCCGACCCACGGGGGGTGTTCTCAGCGCCCATGCATCCAATCGCGAAGGCCCTTAGTGGGTCGAGCTACGCTCGACGCTGCGTGGGCTTGGGCACTGGGATGAATCCAGGAACGCAGGCGTCGGGCGAAGCCCGACCCACGGGGGTTGTTTTCAGCGCCGGCGGTTCCAATCGCGATGACTTTCGTGGGTCGAGCTACGCTCGACGCTGCGTGGGCTTGGGCACTCGGATGAATCCAGGAACGCAGGCGTCGGGCGAAGCCCGACCCACGGGGGTTGTTTTCAGCGCCGGAGTTTCAGTCGCCATGACTTTCGTGGGTCGAGCTACGCTCGACGCTGCGTGGGCTTGGGCGCAGCGATGAGTCCAGGAAAGCGGGCGTCGGGCGGAGCCCGACCCACGGGGGTTGTTTTCAGCGCCGGAGGTTCCAATCGCGATAACGTTCGTGGGTCGAGCATCGCTCGACGCGGCGAGGGCGTGGGCACAGCGATGAATCCAGGAACGCAGGCGTCGGGCAGAGCCCGACCCACCCCGTCCTCCCTCGGCCTACCACGCCTTCGGTGGCGCCCTCAGGATCACGACACACGCGGCTTCCTGGGCGATGTATCCGCCTCGTTTCAGGTCCGCGATGATGCGCCCCACCATCTCGCGGGACGCGCCGATGCGCTTTGCGATGTCCACGTTGGTGAGCCTGCCGGGGATCACCAGCCTGCCGTTCTCCTCGATGGCCGCATCGAGCAGGTGACGGGCGACGCGGCCGTAGACGTCGAGCAACGCCAGGTTGCCCACCGTGCGGGTGAGGATGCGGACGCGGCCGATGAGCATGCGGGAGAACGCGGACGCCGCCTTCGGATTCGCCTCCAGGTAGGCCTCCAGCTCGTCGCGGGTGAGCACCGAGCATCGCGTCGGTTCCAGCGTCGCGACCGAGGCCGATCGTGGGCCATGGTCCAGCATCATCTCGCCGAAATGCTCGCCCGCGCCGTACTCCCCGAGCAGCACCTCGCGGCCGTCGTCGTCCGCGAGGAACACGCGTACGCGGCCCGAGAGCACCACGAACATCGTGTCGCCGTGGTCACCCTCCTGGATGACGACCGTGTTCCGTGCGTAGCTGCGCACGGTGCCGATCGCGGCGAGGGCTTCGACGATCTCCCCCGGGAGTTGCCACAGCTGGTGTTCGGAAAGCGGGGGCTTGGGCATGGCGAACGGACCGGCAGTGAGATCGGGGGTGGTGCTGCTACGGCGCCTTCGGTGCGTCGCGCCGCGCGGCGAGAAAGCGGGCCATCGCGGCCTGCGGTTCCCCGCTCGCGTAGGCCGTGCGTTGCGCGGCGATGGCGGCATCCAGCGCGGATTCGAAGGCAGCATCGGTCTGTGCGCGGAAGCGCTGCTTCGTGAGACGCATGGCCGTGGCTGGTTGCGCGGCGAGGCGTTCGGCGAGGCCGAGGGCAGTCGAGAGCACATCGGCCTGCGGCACGAGACGACTCAGGAGCCCCATCTCCCACGCCCGCTGTCCGGTGACGAGATCCCCCAGCAGCGACATTTCCACGTTGTGCCCGAGCGTCGTGTGCCACGCCATCATCTGCGAGCCCACGATCGACGCGAGGCCCGCGCGGATCTCGGGCTGTCCGATCCGCATCTCGGGGTAGCCCACGCGGAGATCGCAGCACAGCCCGATCTGGAAGCCGGCGCCCGCCGCCGTCCCGTTGAATGCGGCCACCGCGGGTTTGTCGAGGGCGCGCACGGCGCGGTACATCCGATGATTGGCGGTGAGCCATGCAGCGACATCGTCGATGCCGTACGTCGCGGTCTCGCCGAGATCCTGCCCGCTGCAGAACGCGCGCTCTCCGGCACCCGTGATGATCACCGCCCTGATTGCGTCGTCGGCATCCGCCGCGGCCAGCGCAGCGATCAGGCGGTCGCGCAGCGCGGTGTCGATCGCGTTCATCGACGCCGGGCGATGCAGTGTCAGAACGCGGACGGCTCCGCGGGTGTCTTCGAGCAGGGAGTCCATCATCGCCCGATCGTCGGATGGCAGGGGCAGTGCTACTGCACGTTGCGCTCGGCGACGACGTCGATCAGCCGGACCTCGAAGATGAGCGTGGAGTTCGGCGGCACTTCCCCGAATGCGAGCCGGTCTCCGTAGCCCATCTTCGGCGGGATCACGAGCGTGCGTTCGCCGCCGACCTTCATGCCCAGGACACCGCGATCGACGCCGGTGATCATCCGCCCGACGCCGATCAACACCGACAGCGGGACGCCGCGCTCGACGGAGCTGTCGAAGCGTGCGCCCTTGCGCTCAGGCTTCGTGATGTCGTAGACGAAGCCCTCGTAGTCGATGACCACGAACTGGCCACGCTCAGCCTCGGCACCGCTACCCACCTTGCGTTCGATCACGACGGTCTTCTTGTCCACGGTGTCGGGCAGTGTGTCCGCGAACTGCAGCTGGCGGTCCTGGGCGACGCCGGTCAGTGGCAGGAAGGCGGCGAGGGCAAGCAGCAGGATGACGAAACGGCGTGGCACGTCGATGCTCCGGGCAGGAATGATCGAGGTCGAGGATACCGCAGGGGCTGTGGAGTGTCCCGGCGCGTCAGGCTGGCCTGACTCAATCGAGCGCGAGCAGCGACCGGACCGCTTCGCGCCGAGGCAGGCGTGCCGGGTCGATGACGACGTGACGCAGTCCGGCGCGTGCGAGGGTCGTGCTCACGGCGGCGGGAGGGCCTTCCGGCGTCGCGAGATCTGCGAGGGCGACGACGGCGAGGTCGGGGCGGCAGACGACGAGCGTGAAGACGTGGCCGCGCGCGATTCCGGCATCCGCGACGATCTCGCCGAGGGAGACCCGGGCGAACACCAGGTGATCGGGGAGGGCGGTGCGGAACACGAGATAGGCGAGCTTCGCGGGGCCCGACAGGAGTGGTGTCGCTTTGGCCACCGCCGGGGAGGCGGTCGGAGATGCCGGTGGCAACGCCCGCGATGCCGATGTGGGGCTGGCCGGAGATGGCGTCGGCGGCAAGGCGGCCATGGTCTGGTCCGCAGCTTCCGTGGCCGCTTCCGTCGGCGGTGGCACGCCGCCCACGCGGTGCGTTGCGACGAACTGCTCGAGCTCGTTGGCGCGCTCGTCGCGGCGGGCCTTGCCCTTCGGGAGGTCCAGTTTCATGCCGCTGCCGCTCTCGCCCTTGAGGTGCCGCATCAGCCGATACCACCCGATGAGCACCGCGCCCATCAGGATGAAACCGATCACGACGTTCATCCAGTCCATGGTTCTAGCGCGGTGGTTGGCGAGGGGGTCGAGTGTAGCCGGACAACGATCCTGCCTTTCGGCGGTCGTCTCCCTTAGAATCCAGGGTCTACCCACCCACCTCGAGGAGCACACATGGGCGCTGGCGACGTACGTACACGGAAGGGCAAGATCAAGAACGGCAGCTACGGCAAGACCCGTCCGGGACGCAACAAGAAGGCGCCGCCGCCTCTCAAGCCGGGGCTGCGTCCCCGCGCGAAGTAGGGCGGGCAGCCGCGGGGTCGGGCGCCCGAATCGCCCGGCTCCGCGCGCCTCCCTGCAACAACTCCTTCGTCTTCCTGCAATCCTCCTCGCACCGTGGCCTTCGATCGCTATCTCCGCCACGCTGATCTGGTCGCGGCGCTCCATGCGCTCGTGGCCGATCATCCGGATCTCTTCAGTATCGAGACCATCGGACACAGCCACGAAGGGCGCGAGATCCTGGCGGTCACTGCCACCAGCTTCCGTACCGGTCCGGCCGCGGACAAGCCTGCCTTCTGGGTCGACGGCAACATCCACGCGACCGAAGTCGCCGGGTCGATGGCATGCCTCTATTTCCTGCAGCACCTCGCCCGGGAGTACGGCCGCGATCCCGACGTGACCCGCGTGCTCGACACGCGTGCCTTCTACGTGGCGCCGCGCCTGAACCCCGACGGCGCCGAATGGGCGCTCGCCGATGTCCCGAAGCTCATCCGATCGTCCACGCGCCCGTATCCGTACGACGAGCCCCCCGTGGGCGGGCTCCGCCGGGAGGATATCGACGGTGACGGGCGTGTCCTCACGATGCGCCTGCGCGACGACAACGGTCCGTGGAAGGTGAGCGATCGCGATCCGCGGCTGCTCGTGCGCCGCGATCCGGTCGAGACCGGCGGGACCTACTACCGGTTGCTGCCCGAGGGTTTCGTCGACGATCACGACGGCGTCACGATCGGCATGCAGGTCACCCGTGAGGGGCTCGATCTCAACCGGAACTTCCCTGCGCACTGGCGGCAGGAGCACGAACAGCATGGCGCCGGTCCGTTCCCGACTTCGGAGCCGGAGGTGCGGGCGTCGGTCGCCTTCATCGCGGCGCATCCGAACATCACCGGTGGCGTGGCGTTCCATACCTACAGCGGCGTACTGCTGCGCCCGTACTCCCATCTGGCCGACGACACCCTGCCGGCCGAGGACCTGTGGACTTACCGGAAGCTCGGCGCGAAGGGGACCGAACTCACGGGCTATCCGAACATCTCGGTATTCCACGACTTCCGCTATCACCCGAAGGAGGTCATCACCGGCTCCTTCGACGACTGGCTCTACGAGCACGCGGGCGTCTTCTCCTGGACGGTCGAGATCTGGAGCCCGCAGCGCGAGGCCGGCATCGGGGACTACCCGTTCATCGAGTGGTACCGCGAGCATCCGGTCGAGGACGACCTCGCGTTGCTCGCCTGGAACGACGGTCCGCTGAAAGGCGAAGGCTTCGTGCCGTGGTATCCGTTCGAGCATCCGCAGCTGGGGCCGGTCGAGCTGGGTGGGTGGAATGCCCTCTACACGTGGAGCAATCCGCCCCACGCGATGCTCGAGCGCGAGGTGGCACGCTTCCCGGCGTGGCTCGTCTGGCATGCGCTGGTCTCGCCGCGACTCGAACTCTTCCGCGCGGACGTCGAGGCCCTCGGCCCCGACACCTGGCGGGTGCGGCTCGTGGTGCACAACACCGGCTGGCTGCCCACGTACGTGACGAAGCGCGGCCTCGCGAACAAGCTCTGCCGCGGCGTCGTCGGCACGATCACGCTGCCGGACGGCGTCGAATTGGTGACCGGCGCGGCGCGGATGGAGGCGGGCCAGCTGGAAGGCCGCGCCTACAAGTCGTCGACGCCCTCGGCGTGGTCGGGGTGGGGCGGCGACACGACCGCCGACCGCGCGAAGTTCGAGTGGGTCGTCCGGGGTCCGGGCGGCAGCCGCTTGTACCTCGCAGCCCGCCACGACCGCGCGGGGGCGGTCTCCGAAGAAGTCGTTCTCCAGGCCTGATCGCGAGCCCTGCGCGCTGGCGCACGGCGGCGAGTCTCTCAAGCGGGTGCAAGCCGCACCGTTATCTCCCTCCGGGCGCGCACGCTTTGCAGTGCGGGCGGGCCGCGAACCGAGGAGAACGAACTTGCAGACGACGGTACAGACCGAGACGGCCCGGGTGATCGAGCCCTTCGCCCAGCCACTCCTGGCGCCGGACGACGAATGGAAGCTTTCCGACCTTTTCCTCAACTGGCACCGCCTCGTCCAGGGGGGTGATCTCGTGCTGCCGATCTCGCCTCTGGCGATCCGGCTGATCACCGTGGACCCGGAGGACGGCGCAGCGCCATCGCAGGTGGTCGAGATCATCGAGAGCGACCCGATCCTCACGGCTCGCATCCTTGGCTTGGCGAACGCTGCGGTCTTCGCCGGTTCGGGTCGACCGATCCTCGACATCCGTACCGCGGTGATGCGTCTGGGCCTCCAGACCGCGCTACGCGTCGCACTCGCCCAACTTGCCGCCATCTGGATGCGCAAATCGACCACGATGCCCGACCGGCGCCTGCTGCGCGGTCTGTGGCACGAGTACCTCCGCACGGCGTTCTGCGCCCACGAGATGGCGCGCGCGCTGCACCTCGAGGGCGGTGTGCCCGGGATGGCGTACGCGGGTGGCCTGCTGCACGATGTCGGCACGCTCGCGCTCTGCAGCGCACTGCCGGAACCGATGGCCCGCTTCATCCGCGCCGGCATGTGCAAGGGCACACCTCTGTACCGCGAGTTCGTGGAGGCGCACACCTGCCTGGGCGAGGAACTGCTGATCTCCTGCGGGGCGCCCACCGAACTGGCCGAGGCCGCGCGGCGACACCACGATGGTCTCGCCCTCGATGCAGCCGTCTCCACGCTGTTGGTGCTTCTGGCGGACCACCTGCACGACGCAGTCCTGTCGCACGCTGCCAGTGCCGCGATGCCGCTCCCCGAGGATCTGCCCGCCACGTGCTTCGACGCCCCGACCCGCGCAGTGAGCGACACGGTGGAAAGCCTGGGCCTCGACATGAAGCTCGACGACATCGTGATCGCGGTTGCCCGCGATCTGGAGCGCATCGACGCGCTGGCCGGTGATTTCCTATAGCAGGACGCTGATCGGTTCGGCGCGGTCCAGGCGTATGGACCAAAGGCTCCACAGGGCTTTCGGCGCCGCCGGACCCGCTTCACGGTCTATACTCCGCCCGGTTGAAACAGCGTCTTGCCGGGAGCATCCATGAAGAAGATCGAAGCCGTCATCAAGCCGTTCAAGCTCGACGAGGTGCGTGAAGCGCTGTCCGAGATCGGCGTGACCGGTCTCACGGTGACCGAGGTGAAGGGGTTCGGGCGCCAGAAGGGCCACACCGAGCTGTATCGCGGCTCTGAGTACGTGGTCGATTTCCTGCCGAAGGTGAAGCTCGAAGTGATCCTCACCGACGCAATGGTGGACCAGGCCGTCGACGCCATCGTGCGGTCCGCCCGCACCGGCAAGATCGGCGACGGCAAGATCTTCGTGACGTCGGTGGAGCAGGTGGTGCGGATCCGCACCGGCGAGACCGACGAAGCGGCCGTCTGAGGAGCCTCCACCGCGATGTCCTCCTCGATTTCCAGCTCGCAAGGCAACCCCTTCAAGCGATTGCGAGCGATCGGCCAGAGCATCTGGCTCGACAACCTCTCGCGCGGTTTCATCCAGAGCGGCGAACTCGCCCGCATGGTCGGTGCCGGAGAAGCCACCGGCATCACCACCAACCCTGCCATCTTCCGCAACGCCATCGCCAACGGCGATGCCTACCGTGGTGCGCTCGACGCGCTGCGGAGCACCGAGCCGGATGCCGAGCGCCGCTACGAGCGCCTCGCCGTCGGCGACGTCCAGGCGGCGTGCGACGTGATGCGGAGCGTGTTCGATGCGACCCGCGGCGACGATGGCTTCGTGAGTCTGGAAGTGTCGCCGCGCCTCGCGGCGGACGCCGCCGGGACCCTCGCCGCGGCGCGACGCCTGAAGGCGGAAGTCGCCCGCGACAACGTCCTCATCAAGATCCCCGGTACGCCAGAGGGCGCACAGGCCTTCGAGGACTGCATCGCCGAAGGGATCAGCGTGAACATCACGCTGCTCTTCTCGCTCCCGCAGATGGATCGCATCTTCGCGGCCTACCAGCGCGGGCTCGAGCGCCTTCGATCAGCGGGTGGTGATGTCTCCCGCCCGAAGGCTGTCGCGAGCTTCTTCATGAGCCGGATCGATTCGCTGGTCGACAAACGGCTCGACGCCATCGGGACACCGGAAGCCCTCGCGCTTCGCGGCAAGGCCGCGGTGGCCATCGGGAAGATCGCCTATCAGCGCTATGTCGAAGCGTTCGGTGCTCCGTTCGCCGGCCTGCGAGCCGCGGGCGCCCGCCCGCAGTACCTGCTCTGGGCGAGCACGAGCACCAAGAATCCGTCGTATCCCGACCTCCTGTACGTGGAGCCGCTCGTGGGGCCCGAGACCATCAACACGCTGCCCGACGCGACCCTCGCTGCGCTGCGCGATCACGGCAATCCTGTGCTTTCGATCAGCGACGGCGTAGACGATGCGAAGGTCGTCCTCGCAGACCTGCAGGCGCTGGGTATCGACCCCGTGGCCGTGGGCGAACAGCTGCAGACCGAAGGCCTGAAGCTCTTCGACGACGCGTACGCAGCGCTGCTCGACGCCGTGAAGTAACGGCGCCGGATGTCCTGCCAGTCTGCATTCCGCCACGGCGCCTTCGGGCGCCGTGCTCGTTTCTACAGCCTCGCATCGAAGGCATGACCCGACCCGATCTCGTCCGCCAGACCGATCGCGGGCTGTACTGCGAAGCCGGCGACTTCTACGTCGACCCCTGGCGCCCGGTCGACCGCGCGGTCATCACACATGCCCACGCCGACCACGCGCGGCGCGGTCACGCGCGATACCTCGCCAACTCTGCGGGCGAGCAGGTGCTCAAGCGGCGACTGGGCGACGTCAGCCTCCAGTGCGCAGCGTACGGCGAACCGGTGATGATCAACGGCGTGCGGGTCTCATTGCATCCGGCCGGACACGTACTGGGGTCCGCCCAGGTGCGCATCGAGCACCGCGGCGAGGTCTGGGCGCTCTCCGGCGACTACAAGGTGGGGCCCGATCCGACGTGTGCGCCCTTCGAGCCGGTACGGGCCCACGTCTTCGTCACGGAGTCGACCTTCGGTCTGCCGGTCTATCGCTGGCAGTCACACGCGACGCTCCTCGCGGAGATCGATGCATGGTGGCGCGGCAATGCCGACGCCGGACGCGCGAGCGTGGTGTACGCCTACTCGTTCGGGAAGGCGCAGCGCATCCTGGCGGGCGTCGATGCCGGCATCGGTCCGATCGTCTGCCACGGCGCCGTGCAGGCGCTGAACGAGGCGTATCGATCGTCGGGCGTGCCGCTTCCCGCCACGCAACTGGTGTCGGAGATCGCGGACAAGGCATCGCTGCGCCGCGCATTGGTGATCGCACCGCCATCGGCCCAGGGGACGTCGTGGCTCGCGCGTTTCGGGGATGCCGGCGATGCGTTCGCGTCGGGCTGGATGCAACTCCGCGGCGCGCGGCGGCGGCGCTCGGTGGATCGGGGCTTCGTGCTGTCGGACCACGCCGACTGGCCCGGGCTGCAGCAGGCGATCGCCGCCACGGGCGCCACCCGCGTGTTCGTGACCCACGGCTACGTGCCGGTGATGGTCCGCTGGCTGGCGTCGCAGGGCTACGACGCGCAGGCGTTCGAGACGGAGTACGGGGGCGAGTACGACACCGAGGAGACTACGCAGGGGGCAGTCGGCAGCGAGCCGACCGGCGACGCGACCGGCGCCCCCTGAAGCATCAAACCTCCAGCCATTCCTTGCGCACGGCCTCGTTCGCACGGAGGTCATCAGGCGAACCTTCGAACACGATCTGCCCGTGGCCCATCACGTACACGCGCTGCGAGATGCGCAGGGCGATCGTGAGCTTCTGCTCCACGAGCAGGATGGAGATACCGCGCTTGGAGATCTCGTCGAAGAGGTTCGCCACCTGGTCGACGATCTTCGGCGCGAGACCTTCGGTGGGCTCGTCGATCATGACGAGATCGGGGTCGCCCATCAGCGTGCGGCAGAGCGTGAGCATCTGCTGCTCCCCGCCGGACATCACGCCCGCGGGAGCCTCGGCGCGCTCGCGCAGCCGCGGGAAGATGTTGAACATGTCCTCCATGCTCCAGCGACCGGATTCCTTGCGGCCCTTCTGGCCCAGGAGGAGGTTCTGGCGCACGGTGAGCGAAGGGAAGATGTCGCGATTCTCGGGCACGTAGCCCAGACCCTTGCGCGCCACCATGTAGGCCTTCTTCCCCATCAGCTCCTCGCCCTTGAACTGCACCGAGCCGCTGGACTGGACCTGACCCATGATCGCCTTGATCGTGGTCGATCGGCCGACGCCGTTGCGCCCCAGCAGGCTCACGATCTCGCCCTGGCGGACGGACAGGTGCACCCCGTGGAGGATGTGACTCTTGCCGTAGTAGGCGTGGAGATCCTTGACTTCGAGCATGTCAGTGTTGCTCCGTCCCGAGGTAGGCTTCCTGAACGGCCTTGTTGCCGCGGATCTCCTGCGGGGTGCCGGTGGCGATGACCTGCCCGTACACCAGCACCGAGATGCGATCCGCGAGGCCGAAGACCACGCTCATGTCGTGTTCCACCATCACGAGCGTCTTGCCCACCGTCACGCTGCGGATCAGCGCGACCGCATCGGCGGTTTCGGTGTTGCTCATGCCGGCCGTGGGTTCGTCGAGCAGGATCACGTCGGCGCCCCCGGCGATGGTCACGCCGATCTCGAGCGCCCGCTGCTCTGCATACGAGAGCACGCCCGCCGGCGTGTCGCGACGCTTGCCGAGGTTGATCTGCTGGACCAGTTCGTCGCAGCGTTCCGTGACGTCGCGGAGACCGCCGACGCGCTGCCAGAACGAATAGCGGTGGCCCGTGGCCCACAGCACGGCGCAGCGGATGTTCTCGAAGACGGACAGCTTCGGGAAGATGTTGGTGATCTGGAAGCTGCGGGCGAGGCCGCGGCGGCTGATGTCCTGGGGCGGCAGACCGGTGATCTCGCGATCGTTCAGCGAGATCGTGCCCGACGTCACGGGGAAGCGGCCGCTGATCAGGTTGAAGAGGGTCGACTTTCCGGCGCCGTTGGGACCGATCACTGCGTGCCGCTCGCCCTTCTCGATGGCGAGGTTCACACCGTTGATGATCGCGGTCTTGCCGAAGCTCTTGCGGACGTCGCGCAGTTCGAGGGCGGCGGGCATCTCAGGCTCCCCGTTTTGCGTTGATGGCGATCGTGACCTGCTGCCAGCTTGCCCGCACCAGGCGGGAGGCGCCCCAGAGGAGCGCGGCACCCACGGCCATGGTGGCGAGGGAGCCGATCCAGGGGCCGGCGTTGGCAGCGTCGAAGGTGAGGCCGAAGAGATTCATCACCGTGCCGGACTGCTCCTTCTTGGTCTCGACCTGGTAGATCATCTCGATCAACGTGATCAACCCCGCGAGGATCACGAGCGAGGCGGCACCGGCGGCGATGTACGACGGCACCAGGCGCCTCAGCTGCCCGACATCCCACGCCGGCTTGTGCATCGCCAGCAGGCTCGCGATGCCGCCGGGGGCGAACAGGATCATCACCAGGAAGAAGAGCCCGAAGTACAGCAGCCATGCGAGGGTGTAGTTCGACAGCGCCGACTGCAGGTACGTGACGAGCACGGCGCCGATGATCGGGCCGAAGAAGTGGCCCACGCCACCGATGAACGACATCAGCAGCACGTTGCCAGACGCCACCACGCCGAGGCTCTCGGCCGTCACCAACTCGTAGTTGATGACCGCGAGCCCGCCTGCGATGCCGGCGAAGAACGACGACAGGATCAGCATCGTGTAGCGCACGCGGGTCGGGTTGTAGCCGACGAAGCGGGCGCGCTCCGCGTTGTCGCGGACCGCGTTGGCCATCCGGCCGAGCGGTGTCTGCGTCAGCGCGAACATGGCGATCATGCACACGAAGCACCAGCCGGCGATCAGGTAGTACACCTGCCGGCCCTGGCCGTAGGTGATGCCCATCACGGCTTCGCCGACCACGCGGTCGGTCGAGATGCCGCCTTCACCGCCGAAGAAGCTCGGGAACATCAGCGAGCAGGCCGCGACCATCTCGGCGATGCCGAGGGAGATCATCGCGAACGGCGTACCGGAGTGCTTGGTCGTCACGTAGCCGAACACCACGCCGAAGGCGAGACCGGCGACCCCGCCCACGAGCGGCAGGAACGTGACCGGCAATCCGAGATTGCCGGCACCGATCATGTTGAGCGCGTGCGCCGAGAAGAATGCGCCGAGGCCGAAGTACACCGCGTGCCCGAACGACAGCATGCCGGTCTGACCCAGCAGCATGTTGTACGAGAGCGCGAAGATTACTGCGATGCCCATCTGCGACAGCATCGAGATGGCGAAGCTCTGCGTGAGCAGGAGGGGCAGGGCGATCATCACCAGGGCGGTGATGGCCCAGAGGGCAAGGCGTCGGATATGGAAGAAGGAGGTCATGGTCGTGTCAGCCTTCGCGGGTGCCCATGAGGCCCTTGGGTCGGACGATGAGCATGAGCACCATCAGGACGTACGGCAGGACGGGCGCCGCCTGGGCGATGGTCACCTTCCAGAGTTCGTACCAGGCCGATTCGGGATCGAGCTGGACGCCCATGCCTGTGAGGATCGACGCGAGCGAGTAGTCGAAGGCGACCGAGAACGTCTGGACTGCACCGATGATGAGCGATGCAACGAAGGCGCCGGCGAGGGACCCCATGCCGCCGAACACCACCACGACGAACACGATGGTGCCGACGCTCGCCGCCATGCCGGGTTCCGTCACGAACGCGTTGCCGCCGATCACCCCCGCCAGCCCCGCCAGTGCCGCGCCGCCCGCGAACACCGTCATGAACACGCGCGGCACGTTGTGGCCGAGGGCCTCGACCATGTCCGGGTGCGTGAGCGAGGCCTGGATGATCAGACCGATGCGGGTACGGGTGAGGGCGAGGTACAGCGCCGCGAGCATCGCCACCGACACCAGCATCATGAAGACGCGGTAGGCAGGGTACTGCGTCGTGTAGATCGAGAAGGCCGAGAAATCGAGGATGGGCGGGATTCGGTACTCCACCGGTGCCCGGCCCCAGAGCAGGTGCACGAACTCCTCGATAATGTAGGCGAGGCCGAAGGTGAACAGCAGCTCCGCCACGTGACCGAACTTGTGCACGGTCCGCAGTCCGTATCGCTCGGTGAGGGCACCGAGGAACGCCACGGCCGCCGGCGCGACGATCAGCGCGGGCCAGAAGCCCAGGTACGTGCTGGTCTGGTACGCGAAGTAGGCGCCGAGCATGTAGAAGCTCGCGTGCGCGAAATTGAGCACACCCATCATGCTGAAGATGAGCGTGAGACCGGAAGACAGCATGAACAGCAGGAGCCCGTAGGACAGGCTGTTCAGCATCGTGACGAGAAAGAATTCCACCTGTGACCCCGCGCAACCGACCCCGTCAAACGAAAGGGGCGTCCCGGGGGGCGCCCCTCGCTACACCGACTCGTTCCGGCGTCAGCCCTTCGGACGCTTGAAGTTGCAGGTCGTGGGCAGGACGGTGTCCTTGGCCTCGATCCGTGCGTCGGTCCTGAAGCCGAAGCCAGTCCGCTCGACATCGAACTTCACGTCCTTGCCGTTCGACTTGCTGAACGTGGACACGAAGATGGGCTGCACGAGTTGATGGTTGTCGGCACGCATGTAGGCCTCGCCGGTGACCTGGTCGACCTTCATGTTCTCCAGCGCGAGCGCGACCTTCGTCGGATCGGTCGACTTCGTCTGTTCCATCGAACGCGCCAGCATGTCGACGGCGGCCATGATCGAGGTCCAGTAGAAGTCGTCCTTCGAGTCGGGGAAGCGCTTCCGATAGCCGTTCACTTCATCGGCAGTGCGGCTGCCACCGATGTTGGAGTGGAACACGGTGACCTGCTTCAGGTGCCCGACGCCAGCCTCACCGATCACGGGCGGGGTGCCCAGGCCACCGGCGTAGTAGGTGAAGAACTCGGCCGTCAGCCCAGCTTCCTTGGCCGCCTTGATCAGCAGCGCGATGTCGTTGCCCCAGTTGCCGCTCACCACCGCGTTGGCGCCGGAGGCCTTGATCTTCGCGATGTAGGGCGCGAAGTCCTTCACCTTGCCGAGCGGGTGGAGGTCGTCGCCGACGATCTCGATGTCGGCGCGCTTCTTGGTGAGCATCGCCCGCGCGGCCTTGGCGACCGACTGTCCGAAGGCGTAGTCCTGATTGATCAGGTAGACCTTCTTGATGTCCTTCTGCTGGACCATATAGGTGGTCAGCGCCTGCATCTTCATGTCGACGTCCGCGTCGAAGCGGAAGTGGTAGAAGTTGCACTTCTCGTTCGTGAGGCTGGGGTCCACGGCGCCGTAGTTCATGTACAGCACCGTCTTCTCGGGCTCGCGGCTGTTGTGCTTCGCGAGGGCCTCGGTCAGGGCGATGGCGACGGCGGAGCCGTTGCCTTGCATCATGTAGCGGATGCCCTGGTCGACCAGCTGCTTGAACACGAGCTGCGCTTCCTGGGGGCTCGTCTTGGTGTCGAACGGGATGACTTCGATCTTCTGGCCGAGCACGCCGCCCTTGGCATTCACGCGGTCCGCGGCGTACTGGAGATGCCGGAGACCCACCTCACCGACGTTGGCAAACGGCCCGGAGAGGCCTTCGAGGTAAGCGATCTTGATGGTGCTCTGGGCGTGGGCGCCGAGAGAAAAAAGGGCGCCTGAAAATACGGCAGCGGCGCCCGCGATCGCGGTACGCGAGATCTTGCTCAGCATGCGTTTCTCCTCCAGTTCCGATGACGGGTGTCCGGATGTCCGGACCCCGGCCCAACGCCTCGGTGCCGTGCCGCGCTGACCACTTTCGCCCGGGCGCATGCCGCCGGGTGGATGGGATGTCACGCGTCTGCTGTGCGGGCCTGCGCCGGGCCCTGCCCGCCATCATGCCCGCCACGGATTTCCCCTGCGCGCGGTGCTCCACGCGCTTAGTGAGCCACGTGCCCATGATCGAATCCACATGGCCGCGCACTGTCCGCTCAATGCTCCGAAGCCTCTCCGGAAGATCCCAGTTGTCGGGATTTACCCTCCGGGGTCGGCGGATTCTGCCGCATCGCCCCCCCGATGTAAACGAGCCTTGCCGAGTGGCGCGCAGCTCCGTCCACCCCTCCTGCGGCGGGTCCGGCCCCGGGGTTCCGGGCTAGAATCCGCCGCGAGATCACCCCCAGGAGAAGCGGTCCATGCACGGCCTCATGATGAACTTGCCGCTCAACATCTCGGCGCTCATTCAGCACGCCGATCGTTGCCACGGCGACACGGAGATCGTGTCCCGGACGGTGGAGGGCGGCATCCACCGATACACCTACTCGGACGCCCATCGACGTTCCCGCCAACTCGCGAACGCCCTGACCGCCCTCGGTGTGAAGGCCTCCGACCGCATCGGGACGCTCGCCTGGAACGGCTACCGACACCTCGAGATCTACTTCGGGTCGTCGGGCATCGGAGCGGTGTGCCACACCGTCAATCCGCGCCTCTTTCCCGAGCAGATCACCTACATCGTCAATCACGCCGAGGACACCTTCCTCTTCTTCGACCTGACGTTCCTTCCGCTCGTCGAGAAGCTCGCGCCGCATTGCAAGGGCGTGCGTGGCTGGGTGGCGATGACCGACCGGGCGCACATGCCCGCCTCCAGTCTCGATCTGCTCTGCTACGAAGACCTCGTCAACGCCCATTCCGACGACTTCGAATGGCCGGTGCTGGACGAGAACCTCGCCTCGTCGCTCTGCTACACGTCGGGGACGACGGGCAATCCGAAGGGCGTGCTCTACAGCCATCGGTCCACGATCCTGCACGCGTACGCCGCGTGTCTTCCGGACGCCCTCAACCTTTCGGCCCGGGATGTCGTGCTGCCAGTCGTGCCGATGTTCCATGTGAATGCATGGGGGCTTCCCTACAGCGCGCCGCTGGTGGGCGCAAAGCTGGTCTTCCCCGGCGCCCAGTTGGACGGCGCCAGCCTCGTGGAGCTCTTCGAGTCGGAGAAGGTGACCTGCTCGGCCGGTGTTCCCACCATCTGGCTCGGTCTGCTCCAGCACGTGAAGGCCAAGGGCATCGGATTCGGAACGCTGAAGCGCACGGTGATCGGCGGCTCGGCCTGCCCGCCTGCGATGATCCGGACCTTCGAGGACGAATACGGCGTCCAGGTCCTCCATGCCTGGGGGATGACCGAGCTGAGTCCGCTCGGGACGGTCAACACGTTCAAGAGCCGTCATCTCGAATGGTCCGAGGCCGAACGCCACGCGCTGCAGAACAAGCAGGGTCGCGCCATCTTCGGCGTCGAGATGAAGATCGTCGACGACGAGGGCAAGGAGCTGCCCCGCGACGGCAAGGCCTTCGGGGACCTCCTGGTGCGTGGCCCGTGGATCACGCGCGAGTACTTCCGCGGCGAGGGCGGGGATCCGCTGGCCGACGGCTGGTTCCCCACGGGGGACGTCGCGACGCTCGACCAGGATGGCTTCATGCAGATCACCGACCGGTCGAAGGACGTCATCAAGTCGGGCGGCGAATGGATCAGTTCCATCGATCTCGAGAACGCCGCGATGGCGCATCCGTCCGTGGCGGAAGCCGCGGTGATCGGCGTCGCGCACCCCAAGTGGGACGAGCGTCCACTGCTCCTGGTAAGGCTGAAGGAAGGTGCCACTGCCACGCGGGAGGACATGCTCAAGTTCTTCGAGGGCAGGGTCGCAAAATGGTGGATTCCCGACGACGTCGTATTCGTTGAAAACCTGCCGCACACGGCCACCGGGAAGCTGCTCAAGACCAAGTTGCGCGAGGACTTCAAGGCCCACAAGCTGCCCGGCGCCTGAGCGGTCGCGCGCACCCACGCGGAGGTAAGTGCCATGAGGTTCCCGCAGGCTGCCCTTGCCGCAGCCGTGATCGCTGTAGTTCCCGCCGCCGAAGCCGGCCTCGTGAAATGCAAGGGGCCCGGTGGCGCCGTCATCTACTCCGACGAGCCCTGCGCCGCGGTGGGCGCGCGCGAGGAGAAGGCCTTCAAGAAGTCGGAACTGCGCGGGAACGAGATGCGCATGCGTCCGCGCCCGCCCCAGGGGGACGGCACTGCGCCGGAGTTCGGCGGCGGTTCCAGCTTCAAGGGCGCAGCGCCCGACAAGGCCTCCGGGTCCCGCCCGCAGGCCGGCAAGTGATGCGGGGGCGATTCGTGCGAATCCGGATCGCGTCGCTGGTCGTTCTCGCTGCGGCGCTGCCCACGCAGGCGCAGGCTGGGGTCTACAAGTGTGCCGGCGCCGACGGCCGTGTCCTCTACTCCAACGAACCCTGCGAAGACCAGGGCGCGAAGACCGCGAAGACCTTCAAGAAGTCGGAGCTGAAACCCAACACCGTGAAGATGCCCAAGGCCCCGCCGCCGCCCGAGGAGGACAAGGCCGGTGGCAGCGGCTTCATCGAATCCCTCCGGCAGAAGCCGGTCGACATCGACCAGCGCATGCGCGAGGGCAACCCCGACGAGCACCCCAAGGCGGGCAAGAAGGTGAACCCGCTCATCGAGAAGCTGCTCGGCAAGAAGTAGGCGCCGTTCACGGGTCGATCAGCACCCCGGGGTTCAGCAGCCCCTTCGGATCGAGCGCCTGCTTCGCCGCCCGCAGCGCCGTCGCGAAGAGCTCCGGACGCTGCCGGTCGTACCACGGGCGATGGTCGCGTCCGACCGCGTGGTGATGCGTGATGGTGCCGCCAGCCGCGATGAGCGCCTCGGATGCCGCCTGCTTGATCTCCCGCCACTGTTCCAGTTCCGACCCGCGCTTCGGCAGGCAGTAGAAGCTGAAGTAGGGCGCCGGACCATCCGGGTAGAGATGCGTGAAGCGGCAGCTCACCGAACCCGACCGGCCGGTGACCTCGCGGATCGCGCGATGCACGGCGCCGGTGACGTCGGCGTACAGCGCATCGAAGCGGTCCCACGTGATCGCGGTCTCGAAGGTGTCGTACATCGCCCCGAAGCTCGTCAGCACCTCGCGGTAATAGGGGGCACGCAGGAAGGCGTTGCGCCACGCGCCCGACTCGCCGCTGCGATGCCCGTCGGTGGCCGGCGCGGCATCGGCGTCCCACTCCCCGCCGGCATCTCCCGCGATTTCCAGAGCACGCCCCATCCACGCGTCGACAGGATGGTCGGCGCTCTCGAAGGCCAGCACGAGGATGGCCGCGCTGCCGTCGCCCGCCCGGGTCATCGCGGCCTCCTCGGCATCGATGATCCGGCAGTTCGACGGCGAGAGGCCCGACTGCGAGAGCAGGCGCACGGCGGCCACCCCGCGATGCCAGTCGCGGAACCGTACGGCGGTTCCGGCGCGGAACACGGGTCGCGCCTGGAGTCGCATCCACGCCTCGGTGATCACGCCCAGGATCCCTTCCGAGCCGATGAACATCCGGTCCGGACTCGGACCCGCGCCCGACCCGGGCAGCCGCCGCGATTCGCAGACGCCCCGCGGCGTCACGACCCGCGTGTTCTCGACGAGATCATCGATATGCGTCAAGACCGTCGCGAAATGTCCGCCGGCCCGCGTCGCGATCCAGCCGCCGAGCGTCGAGTACTCGAACGACTGCGGATAGTGGCGCAGCGTGAGGCCATGCGGCTTCAGCTGCGTTTCGAGATGGGGGCCCAACACGCCCGCCTGGATGCGCGCGGCGCGCGAGACCGTGTCGACCTCGAGCACGCGGTCGAGCGCCTGCATGTCGAGAGAGATCACACCCGCGTAGTCGCCGCGGACCGCAGCCTCGACGCCGCCCACGACGGATGAGCCGCCGCCGAAGGGGATCACGGCGGCACCGACGCTGTCGGCGTGATCGAGCACCGCGATCACGTCGGCCTCGTTCGCGGGATGCGCCACGAGATCGGGCGGATGGGGATACTGCCTCGCGAACGCGCGGACGCTGTCGGGATACGACTTCCCGTAGCTGTGGATCAGACGGTCCTCGTGATCGGCCGTCAGGACGCCGGCGAGCGTCGCGGGGATGCCGAGACGCGGAGGCGGCAGCGTGATCTCGTCGGCGCGGGGCGGTGCCACCTCGTCGCCGTTCATCGTGCCGAAGCGGCGGAGCATGTGGGCCTTCAGGCCTGCACGCTCCTCGGCGGTGGCGTCCTCGCCGACCCGTCCCCAGCCCCAGAACTTGTAGCGGTTCGCGTCCATCGTGTGGTCTCCTCCCCCGTGCGGATCGAGGCTGGAGTGTAGCCAGATCGCCCGCGTGCGGCGTGTAGACTCGCCGCCGATCTTCGGGAGGAATCGCATGCGCATCATCGTCATCGGGGCCGGCGCCATGGGCGGCATCTACGGCGGCCGGCTGGCACTCGCGGGGCACGAGGTTGCCTTCGTCGACCGTCGCCCCGAACACGTCGAAGCCATCCGTCGCGACGGCCTCGTGCTCGAAGGCATCGACGGGGACCACGTGCTGCGCGTGGCGGCGCAGACCGGGCCCGACGGCATGGCTCCCGCAGACCTCGTGATCGTCTTCACCGACGCCAACGGCACCGCGGACGCCGCGCAGGCCGCCGCCGGATTGCTCGCACCCGGCGGCGTCGCGCTCACGCTGCAGAACGGCATCGGCAACGTCGAGGCGCTGACCGCAGTGCTTGGCGCGGACCGTGTCCTGGCGGGTGTCAGCATGAACAGCGGCATGAGCCCCGGCCCCGGCCGCGTGCGTCACACCAACGCGGGTTCCACGTCGATCGGCGAACTCGACGGTGCAGCATCCGCCCGGGTGCGGTCGCTGGCCGACGCCCTCACCGCGGCGGAGCTCGAGACCCTGGTGGTCGACGATCCGCTCGCGATGATCTGGAGCAAGTTCGTGCTGAACTGCGGCGTGAATGCGATCAGCGCCATCACGGGCCTCAGGCTCGGTGAGGTCGCGCGAACGCCCGAGGTCGATGCGCTGCAGGACCGCATGATCGACGAGATCCTCGCGGTGGTGTCTGCGAAGGGCGTGCGCCTTGATGATCCCGATCCGCGCGGATCCATCAAGAAGATCTGCCGGCTCCGCTACAACAAGCCGTCGATGTTCCAGCACCTGGAAGCCGGCCGCCGGACCGAGATCGATGCGATCAACGGGGCGCTCGTGCGCGAGGCCCGCACGCTCGGCATCGCGGTCCCGTACAACGAGGCCGTCGTCGCCATCGTGAAGGGGCAGGAGCGCAGCCGCCGACAGGCGCTCCACGAGCCGCCCATCGACTATGCGGCACTCGAAGCCGCCGCGGCGCGGGAAGAACGATCTTGAGCACGAAACGCAAGGCAGTGATCACCGGCGCGACCGGCGTCGTGGGCCGGTACCTCCTGCAGCATCTGCTCGACATCGGTGGCTGGGACATCGTGGCCGTGTCGCGGCGCGTACCCGACATCGCTGGCCGCTTCACCCACATCGCGGTGGATCTCGAGGATCCCGTCGACTGCCGCACGAAGTTCCGCGGATTGCAGGACGTCACCCACGTCTTCTACACGGCATTCGTGCAGGATCCCGACCCCGCGAGGCATGTGGCACGCAACACGGCGATGCTCGTGAACCTCGTCGAGGCGGTCGAGTCGGCGAGCCCCGCGCTCGCGCACGTGAACCTCGTCGAGGGCACCAAGTGGTACGGCAGCCATCTCGGACCCTTCACGACCCCGGCGAAGGAATGGCATCCCCGTCACGCCGGGACGAACTTCTACTTCGACCAGCAGGACTGGCTGGAAGCGCGTCAGCGGGGGCGGGGCTGGACATGGTCCGCCGTCCGCCCGCATGCCGTGTGCGGCTTCTCGCTGGGCAGCCCGATGAACCTCGCTCTGGTGCTCGCGACGTATGCGTCCGTCTGCCGCGAACTGGGCGAACCGTTCGCCCATCCGGGGGCACCGGGAAACTGGTCGGCGCTGTACCAGCTCACGGACTCCACGCTGCTCGCGAAGGCGATGGTCTGGATGGCGACGGAACCGCGCTGCGCCAACGAAGTCTTCAACATCACGAACGGCGATCTGATCCGCTGGTGCAACCTGTGGCCGCGCATGGCGGCGTTCTTCGACGTTCCGGTGGCCGACCCGGCGCCCCGCAAGCTCACGGCGTTCATGGCGGGCAAGGGGCCGGTGTGGGACCGGATCGTCGCCCGCCACGGCCTGCAGCCCCACGCGCTTTCTGCGCTTGCGGGCTTCGCGTTCGGCGACTTCGTGTTCGCGAGCACGTGGGACATCGTGTCCGACACCGGCAAGGCGCGGCGCCACGGCTTCTGCGAGTCGGTCGACACCGAGGACATGCTGATCGGGTTGTTCGGGCAACTGCGCGCTTCGCGGGTGATCGCATAGAGCCGGGCTGCGCCGCGGGCACGGTTATGATGCGCTGACGATCCGCGCGGCGACGTCGCTGATCGATCAGCCGGTGCGTGGAGCACCGGGGAACACGGGAGACGACGCATGCAACGAAGGGAATTCCTGCGACACGGAGGGAGTGCCGGCGCGATGGCGGCGCTCGTCGCGGCGGGCTGGTGGCCCGCGATGGCGGGAGCGGCGGAATGGAACCGCCTCGCGTTCGAAGCGAAGACGTTCGAGGACGTCCTGAAAGCGCTCGGCGGCGTCGATGCGAAGGCGAGCGGCGACGTGGTCCTCGTGGCCCCCGAGATCGCGGAGAACGGCGCGGTGGTGCCGCTGCAGATCTCGTCACGCAGCCCGGCGACCGACATGCTTGCGGTGCTGGTCGAGAAGAACCCGAACGTGCTGGCGGCAGTTTTCGAAGTGCCCGAGGGCACCGTGGCTGACTTCCAGACGCGCGTGAAGATGGCGCAGACCAGCAACGTGTTCGTGCTTGCCCGCAGCGGCGGCCGGTATCTCTACGCGGTGAAGGAGATCAAGGTCACGCTCGGCGGATGCGGAGGCTGATGACCATGGCGAATCCGATGAAGGTTCGGGCGGCCGTCGATGGCGACACCGTGCTGGTGAAGGCGCTGATGAGTCACGTGATGGAGACGGGCCGTCGCACCAACGACAAGGGGGAGACCATCCCCGCCCATTTCATCCAGCAGGTGACCGTGACCCACAAGGGTCGCGTGGTCCTGTCCGCGCAGTGGGGGACTTCCATCTCCGCCAACCCGTTCCTGTCGTTCCGGTTCCGCGGCGGTGCCAAGGGCGAGACGGTCAAGGTGGCGTGGGTCGACTCGAAGGGTGACTCGCGCACCGACGAGGCCATCATCACATGACGTGGCGGATGCGTGGTCTCGCAGCGGTTGCGGTGCTCGCCGCCGCGTCCGCCGTGTCGATCGTCGCAGCGGCGACCGATGCCGAGGACCACGCCGCCGACGAGATCCGCAAGTATCGGCAGATGCTCGAGGACGGCAATCCGGCCGAACTGATGGAGATGAAGGGCGAGGCGCTGTGGCGCGAGGCCCGCGGGCCGACGGGCGCGTCCCTCGAAGCCTGCGATCTCGGGCTCGGACCCGGCGTGGTCGCGGGTGCGTACGCGCAACTGCCCCGGTTCTTCGCCGACACGGGGCGCGTGCAGGACACCGAATCGCGCCTCATCTCTTGCATGGTTGCGCTGCAAGGCTTCACACCCGTCGAGGCCACGCGCGACTGGTATCGGCCGGGATCCGACCTCGAGGCACTCGTCACGTATGTCGCGACGCAATCGAAGGGCATGCCGATCCGCGTGCCGGTGAGCCATCCCGAGGAGGCGCGCCTGCTCGCCGCTGGCGGTGAACTGTTCTTCCGGCGCTCCGGCCCGCTCGACTTCTCGTGCGCCACGTGTCACTCGCAGGACCAGCGGCGAATCCGCCTGCAGGACCTCCCCAACTTCCTGAACCCCGCCGACGCCCGTGCGTCGATGGTGACCTGGCCCGCGTACCGGGTGTCGCAGTCCGCCGTGTGGACCATGGAGCGCCGCCTGATCGACTGCGTGCGCCAGATGCGCTGGCCCGAGCCGGCCTTCGGGTCCGAGGCGATCGTGGCATTGCAGGTCTGGCTCCAGCATCAGGGCGAGGGCGGCGAACTGCAGTCGCCGGGGATCAAGCGATGAGCGTGCGACGACGTCTTTTCGGGCTGGTCGCGGTCGCGATGCTCGCGTCGTCGTCCATGGCCGGGGCATCCGACAGCGTCACCGACGCCATCGTCCGCGAAGCCTTCGCCACCGCCACGCCCGAGGAATGGCGCGACCGTCTCGCACAGGACGACGCGCAGGCGCTCTGCAGTCGGCATCGCAACCTTCCACCGCCGGAGGTCGCCGCGCAGATCCTCGAATCGCAGCGCGCGACGCTGCGCCTGCCCGATGATGGCCGCCTGATGGGCGACTGGCGTGCCGGCGAGAAACTCGCTTCCATCGGCACCGGTGGCCATATCGGCCGCATCCAGCCCGATCCGCCGGGACGCGCCAAGGGTGGCAATTGCTACGCGTGCCATGTGATGGCGCCCGGCGAGGTGGCGGCCGGCAATATCGGCCCGAGCCTCACCGGCTACGGCCGCCTGCGTGGCAACACGCCCGAGATGCAGCGGTACACCTACGAGAAGATCCACAATGCGCAGGCCTTCTTCCCTTGCTCGCACATGCCGCGTTTCGGGCACAACGGTTGGTTGACGCCCAAGGAGATCGCGGACCTCGTGGCCTTCCTGCTGGATCCGGCGTCGTCGGTGAATGCGGGGCGGTGAGGGATGCCTTCGATGTTGGATCTGGCTGACGTTTGCTCCTCGCCATCGCTTTCGCGGGCATGGCCCGCTCCTACAAGAACCGTCGCTCCAATCACCGTCTGTAGGAGCGGGCCATGCCCGCGAAAGCGGTGATGCTGCGGAAGCGCCACCATTATTGCCATCGATGCGGCATTCGGCGGCCGTCCAGCGGGCCATGCCCGCGAAAGCGGTGGTCCCGGGTGAGGCGTTTCCTGGCATCGACCGCTTTCGGGGCCATGGGCCCCTCCTACAGCGGCGCGCTGGGTGGTGAATTTGTAGGAGCGGGCCATGCCCGCGAAAGCGGTGGTGCTGCGAGGTCGTCACCGTTGTACTACCGCCCGTTGCGCTGATTCCTGATCCCGTCACCCCATGTCCCGCCGCGACTTCCTGAAGACCCTCGCCATCGCCGCTGCCGGCGGCATGGCGCTCGATGCGCGGCACGCTCTCGCGGGGGATGGCGCGGGGTTCTACGACGCCGCGCCGTTCGGCAACGTACGGCTGCTCCACATCACCGATACCCACGCGCAACTGCTTCCGAGCCACTACCGTGAACCCGCCGTGAATCTCGGCGCCGGCGCGGCGCGGGGGCAGGTGCCGCATCTCACCGGTGAGGCGCTGCTCACGCGCTTCGGCATCGCGCGCGGTTCCCGTCAGGCGTACGCCTTCACCCATCTCGATTTCGCCGAGGCCGCGCGGCGCTATGGGCGCACCGGCGGGTACGCGCATCTAGCGACCCTCGTGAATCGCCTCCGCGCCGAGCGCCCCGGTGCGCTGCTGCTGGACGGCGGCGACACCTGGCAGGGGTCCGCCACGGCCCTGTGGACGCGCGGCGCGGACATGGTCGAAGCCTCGCTCGCCCTCGGCGTCGACGTGATGACGGGTCACTGGGAGTTCACCTACGGCGCGGATCGCGTGCGCGAACTGATCGACGGGCCGCTCGCCGGCCGCGTCGCCTTCGTCGCACAGAACGTGAAGACGGCGGACTTCGGCGATGACGTGTTCCCGCCGTTCGTGATCCGCGAGACCGGCGGTGTCCCGGTCGCGGTGATCGGCCAGGCGTTCCCGTACACCACGGTCGCGAACCCGCGCCACTTCGTCCCCGAATGGAGCTTCGGCCTGCGCGAGCCCGAACTGCAGGCGGCGGTGGACGCCGCGCGGGCGGCCGGTGCGGCGGTGGTCGTGCTGCTGTCCCACAACGGGATGGACGTGGACCTCAAGCTCGCCGGACGCATGCGCGGCATCGACGCGATCCTGGGCGGGCACACCCACGACGGCGTGCCGCAGGCGATCGAGGTTGCCAATGCAGGCGGCCGCACGCTGGTCACCAACGCGGGCTCGAACGGCAAGTTCCTCGGTGTGCTCGATCTGGAGGTGAAGGGTCGCGAGGTCACCGGCTATCGCTATCGCCTGCTGCCGGTGTTCGCAGATCTCCTGCCCGCGGATCCCGCGATGCAGGCGCTCATCGATCGCGTCCGTGCGCCGTATCTGGAACGACTGCGCGAACCGTTCGCCACCGCCGACGACGTGCTCTATCGGCGTGGCAACTTCAACGGGACGTTCGACGAGGTGATCCTCTCGGCGCTGCTCGACGTGAAGGACGCCGAGATCGCGTTCTCGCCGGGATTCCGCTGGGGTTCAAGCGTGCTGCCTGGCGAGGCGATCACCCGCGAGCACGTCATGGCGCAGACCGCGATCACGTATCCGCAGGTGACGGTGACGGAGATGACCGGCGCCATGCTGCGTGCGGTGCTGGAGGATGTCGCGGACAACCTCTTCCATCCCGACCCTTACTACCAGCAGGGCGGGGACATGGTGCGGGTGGGGGGGCTGCGATACGCGATCGTCCCGCAGGCCGCCATGGGGGAACGTATCCGTGCGATGGAACTGCACGGAAAGCCGATCGATGCCGACAAGCGCTATCGCGTGGCGGGCTGGGCGTCGGTGGCCGAAGGGCTCACTGGCGAACCGGTGTGGGAGGTTGTCGAGGCCTGGCTGCGTGCGCGGCCGTCACTGCATGTGCCGGCGGCCCGGACCCCGCTGATCGACTGACTTTTTCAGGTGTCCAGCAGCGTCAGCACGCGCTCCGGCGGACGTCCGACCACGGCGCGCGAACCCTTCACGGCGATCGGCCGCTCGATGAGAATGGGGTGCGCCGCGAGGGCATCGAGCCACTCGCTCTGCGTCAAGTCGCGCCCTGCGTAGTGCTCGCGGAAGACGTCCTCCCCACGTCGCACGATCTCCGATGCGGGCATGCCCAGTTTCACCACGAGATCGGCCAGTGCGGCACGCGACGGCGGCGTCTTCAGGTACTCGACGATCGTGACGTCGGCGCCATGCTCCTGGAGGAGCAACAGCGCCCCGCGGCTCTTGCTGCAGCGGGGGTTGTGGTACAGCACCACGGATTCGCCCGCGCCGCCGCTCACGCCTCCACTCCCCGCGAATCGAACGGTTGCAGGCGCAGCGTTCGCACCTCGTGCAGCAACTGACCGGCGAGCGACCGTTGTACCTCCGTGCCGAGCTTCGCCACCAACGTCGCGACGCTGAACGCGGCCATCGCGTGGTCGGAGAGCTTGAAGGCGACGCCGACGCCGCCGATGCCCGACTGGAACATCTCCCGCGTCACGGCGTACTGGCGCCGGCGCGTGGCCTCGGCATCCCGATGGAGGTCGTCGAGCGATCGGCCGCGTTCGCGGTACTCCGATTCGTGGCGGCCGTAGATGCGATCGATCTCGTCGTCGTCGAGCAGCGCGAGCATCGCGGTGCCGCCCGTGCCCGTACCGAGCAGGCGCCGCACGCCGACCGGGGTCGCGTCGACGCGGGTGCGCGACATCGCGACCTCGCGGTGCGCGCAGCAGACGTAGTCGCCTTCGCGGACCATGCAGAACACCGGCTCGTTGCAGATGCGCGCCACGCGGCGCATCGCGAGCGGGAAGCTCTCGGGCAGTGGCGGCGTGCCCTGCAGGCCGGGCGCCAGGAGCGCGGCCTCCAGCCCCACCCGATAGACGCGCGTCACGGGGTCGCGTTCGAGGAAGCGTTCCTCGGTGAGGCAGGTGAGGAGGCGATACGCCGTCACGCGCTCGAGGCCCGACAGTTCGACGATGCGGGGCAGGCGGATACCTTCCTCGCGATGATTGGCCACGATGCGCAACAGCATGAGGGCGCGGCGGACGCTCTGCGTGCCAGCCACTGGGGGGTGCGTGTCTTCCACATCGACTCCTGCATGCACCGGTCACCTACGATTCCCCGGCCACCCGTTGCGGGCACCGGACTCCTCCCGGACGTCGTCGCGCGTCGAACGCGCCCCGATCGCCGGAGCGGCGAGGATACACCTCGCTCGCAGCGGCTCGGCGCGCTCAGTCGATCGCGCGGTACGCGACCGAGACGATCTCCATCGGTTCGTCGCCACCAGGCGTGCGCACGACCACGGTGTCTCCCTCGCGGGCCTTCAGGAGCTGACGCGCGAGCGGCGAGATCCAGCTGATGCGGCCCCGCGCGACGTCGGCCTCGTCGATGCCGACGATGCTGTAGGTGGTCTCCTGGCCGTCTTCCCGGGCGACGGTGACCGTGGCGCCGAAGAAGACCTGGTCGGTGGCTTCGCGCGTGGCGGGGTCGATGACCTCCGCGTTGTCGAGGCGCTTCGTGAGAAAGCGGATGCGGCGATCGATCTCGCGCAGGCGCCGCTTGCCGTAGATGTAGTCCGCATTCTCGGACCGATCGCCGTTCGACGCGGCCCACTGGATGACCTTCGTGAGTTCCGGGCGCTCCTTGTCGAGCAGGTGGAGGGCCTCGTCCTTCAGGCGTTGGTAGCCCGCAGGCGTGATGTAGTTCTTCGTGCCGACCGGCAGCGGCGAAGCCTCTTCGGGCTCGTCGTCGTCCTCGTGGTCGGTTTCCTTCGTGAAGGCCTTGTTCATCGGGGGCGGGGTCTGCAGCGTGGAGGCCGATTATAGGTGGCGAGTGCCGCGGACCGGCGATTAGAATCGACCGGCTTTCATGAACCGAGGAGACGAATCATGGCGATCCAGGTGGGTGACCGGCTGCCGGCCGGCGTGTTGTGGGAGTTCATCGAGGAAGAGACGCCGGGCTGCAGCGTCGGCCCCAACAGCTTCGAGGTCGAGAAGCTCGTCGCCGGCAAGAAGATCGCGATCTTCGGTCTGCCGGGCGCCTTCACGCCCACGTGCTCGGCGAAGCACGTGCCGGGCTACGTGAAACTCGCGGACGAACTCCGCGCGAAGGGCGTCGACGAGATCTGGTGCCTGTCGGTCAACGACGCCTTTGTCATGGGCGCGTGGGGCCGCGAGCAGGGCGCGACGGGCAAGGTGCGGATGCTGGGTGACGGCTCGGGCCGTTACGCCAAGGCGCTCGGTCTGGAACTGGACCTCGTCGAACGCGGCCTCGGCGTGCGCGTGCAGCGGTTCTCCGCGCTCGTCGTCGATGGCGTCGTGAAGACGCTGAACGTCGAGGGCCCGGGCAAGTTCGAGGTGAGCGACGCGGAGACGATGCTGAAGCAGACGGAGGATGTGATCCAGTATCTGCCGTAGCGGTTCGGTGGCGTGGCGACGCGGCGGCACTGGATGCGCCGCGTCGAGCTGGTGCTCGACCCACGAACGGCTTGGCGACTGGATTCGGCAGCGCCGAGAACAACCCCGTGCGAGCAGTTCGCACACGTGCAGGACGAAATCGTCGTGGCGTCGGACCTTCATGGACTCCGTGGCATCAGACGAATGCGCGCAGCGCGTCCAGCACCTCGTCGGGTTTCTCGGCCATTAGCGCGTGGCCGCTGCCCGCGACCTCGACGGTGCGCGACTGCGGCAGCTTCGCCGCGAGTTCCTTCGCCACGCGCGCCGGCGTCATGATGTCCTTGCGACCGACGATCAGCAGGGCGGGGCAGGCCACCTGCGCGGCCGCCGTGAAACCGTTCGCGTAGGCGTTGCACGCCACGAAGTCCGTGTGCATCACGCCCGGCTTCTGCCGCTGCATGAGCCGCAGGTTCTCGCCCATCACCCAGAACCCGGGGCCGGGGTTGCCGGGGAAGTGCGCGTACGCCGAGTGCGACCAGATGTTCACCATGTCCTGCGCGAGCGGCTCGTCGTCGCGCGTCGCGTTCAACAGTTCGTCGGAGACCTTCATCGGGAACGCCGTGCCCACGAGCGCGATCTTCGCGACGCGGTCCGGATGGCGCGCGGCGCACTCCACCGCCACCAAAGACCCCATGCTGTGTCCGACCAGGATCGCCTTCGCGACACCTGCCGCGTCGAGCAGCGCCGGGACCCAGTCCGCAATCGCCTCGACGCTTTCCAGCGCGGGGCCTGCCGACCGCCCATGGCCAGGAAGATCGACCGCCAGCACCGAATGCCCGTGGTGCGCGAGATAGCGGCTCTGCAGCACCCAGACGCAGTGGTCGTGCTCCGCGCCGTGCAGGAAGACGACGGTGGGCAGCGCCGGATCGAAGGGCTTGCCGCCGGTGTAGGCGTAGACGGGCTGGCCGAGGACAGTGAGGTTCATGGGTGGATGCGGAAGTGGCGATGCGATGCCCAAGGTTACCGGAGCCGTCCGGCGCTGACGACCGGGGCCGTGGCTGGACATAGAATGCGCGACCTTCCACGCCTGCGATGCCCCATGATCTGGACCACGCGCCCCACGGTCGACGACCTGCATCGAATCCATCGCGACACCGTCGTTGCCGTCCTCGGCATCGAGTTCACGGAGGTCGGCGACGACTATCTCTGCGCCCGGATGCCCGTGGACGCCCGCACCAGGCAGCCCCACGGCATCCTCCACGGCGGATCGTCCGTGGTGCTCGCCGAGACCCTCGGTAGTTGCGCAGCCCAGTACTGCGTCGACGCCACAGCGTTCCGGTGCGTCGGGCTCGACGTCAATGCGAACCATCTGCGCAGCGTCGCGTCCGGATGGGTCACGGCGCGTGCGGAGCCCGTGCATCTCGGGCGGTCCACGCAGGTCTGGCAGATCGACATCCGCGACGAGGCCGGACGCCACGTGTGCGCGTCGCGGCTGACCATGGCGGTGATGCCTGTGACAACCCGGACGTGAGAGGAGAACCCATGACCACATCGAGATCGCAGGGCCGGGTCGTCATCGCGGGTGGTGGCATTGGCGGGCTCGTCACGGCGCTGGCGCTGCACCGGGCCGGCGTCGAGGTCGAGGTCTTCGAGGCCGTCGCCGAAGTGAAGCCGCTGGGCGTGGGCATCAATCTCCAGCCGCACGCGGTGCGCGTGCTGCACTCGCTGGGCCTCGAGGCGGCGCTGTCCGCGACGGCCATCCAGACGGCAGAACTCGTCTACCTGAACAAGCACGGCCAGCACATCTGGCAGGAGCCGCGGGGGCGGGCGGCGGGCTACGCGGTGCCGCAGTATTCGGTGCATCGCGGCGAACTGCAGATGATCCTGTACCGCGCAGCGCTCGCAACGCTGCCTGCCGGCGCGATCCACACGGGGTGCGTGCTGGAGCGCTTCGACTCGTCGGCCACCGGGGCCACGGCAGTCTTCGCCGATCGGGCCCATGGCAACGCGGAGATCGTCGTCGAAGGCGATGCGCTCATCGCGGCGGACGGGATCCACTCGACCGTGCGCAAGACCTTCTTCCCCGACGAAGGACCGCCGCGATTCTCGGGGCGCATCCTATGGCGCGCGACCTCGGAGGCGCCGCCCTTCCTCACCGGCCGCTCGATGGTGTGGGCGGGCCACGACCGGCAGAAGTTCGTGTGTTATCCGATCTCCGAAGCCATGCGATTGCAGGGTCGCTCGCTGGTGAACTGGATAGCGGAACTGCAGGTGCCCGCCGACGCCGCCCCGCCGCGCAGCGACTGGAACCGGCGCGTGGACAAGTCCGTCTTCCGCGAGCCCTTCGCGAACTGGCACTTCGGGCTGATCGACGTCCCCGCGCTCATCGATGCCGCCGAGGCCATCTACGAGTTCCCCATGGTCGACCGCGATCCACTGCCGCGCTGGACGCACGGGCGCGTCACGCTGCTCGGCGACGCCGCGCATCCGATGTATCCGGTGGGTTCCAACGGCGCGTCGCAGGCGATCCTCGACGCGGAGGAACTCGCGGCGCAGTGGATCGCGCAACCCGACGTCGATGCGGCGCTCGCCGCTTATGAGTCCGCGCGCCGCCCTGCGACCGCCGCCGTCGTACTGGCGAACCGCCAGGGCGGCCCGGACCGCGTGCTGCAACTGGCCGAAGAGCGCGCGCCGGACGGCTTCGAACGGATCGAGAACGTGATCCCGCGCGAGGAGCTGGAAGCCATCGCGAACCGGTACAAGCAGACGGCGGGGTTCGACCGGGAGACGGTCAATCGGAAGGCGGGAGTTTGATGGGGCGGAGGCAAGGGTGAGTGGTGTGTAGGCGCTTCAACCGGAATCGTCGCTTTCGCGGGCGTGGCCCGCTCCTACAAACGCCCGCCATGGCTAGCAATGGTGGTGCACGCCCTGTAGGAGGGGCCCATGGCCCCGAAAGCGGTGAATGCTGCGGAATCGCGTCGACCGGAACAATCGCTTTCGCGGGCGTGGGCCGCTCCTACAGAAAGCATGGCCCACTCTCTGGTCAGGTGGCGCATCGACTCGGATGCCCGCCTCACGCCTTCTGCGACACCCGCAGCGCGCCCGCCAGATCGTCGAGCAGATCCTGCGGATCCTCCAGCCCCACCGATAGCCGCAGCGTCCCCGGGCCGATGCCTGCGGCCATGAGCGCCGCATCGTCCATGCGGAAATGCGTGGTGGTGGCTGGGTGTATCACCAGCGACTTCGCGTCGCCGACGTTCGCGAGGTGCGAGAACACCTTCAGCGATTCGATGAGCTTGCGGCCCGCGGGGCGCCCGCCCTTCACGTCGAACGTGAAAACGGCACCGGCGCCGCGCGGCAGCAGCTTCTGCGCGAGGGCGTGGTCGGGGTGCGTCGGCAGTTCTGGGTAGCTGACCGACGCCACCGCGGCGTGGCTCGCGAGGAACGCCACGACCTTGCGCGTGTTCTCGATGTGGCGCGCCATGCGCAGCGGCAGCGTCTCGATGCCTTGCAGGATGTGGAACGCGGTGGTCGGCGCCATGCACGCGCCGAAGTCGCGCAGGCCTTCGCGGCGCGCGCGCAGCAGGAAGGCGCCGATCGTGGATTCCTCCTGGAAGTCCATGCCGTGGAAGCCGTCGTACGGCTCCGTCAGTTCCGGAAATCTCCCCGAGGCTTCCCAATCGAACGTCCCGCCGTCCACCAGCAGACCGCCGATGGCGATGCCGTGACCGCCGAGGAACTTGGTCGCCGAGTGGAAGATGAGGTCCGCGCCGAGATCGAACGGGCGCATCAGCCACGGCGTCGTGAACGTGGCGTCCACCAACAGCGGCAGCTTTGCCGCATGGGCGATCTCGCCGACCGAGGGCACGTCGAGGACGTCCACGCCGGGATTGCCCAGCGTCTCGGCGAACAGCAGCCGCGTGTTCGGGCGGATCGCGGCGCGCCACGCGTCGAGGTCGCGCGGGTTCACGAACGTGGTCTCGATACCGAAGCGCTTCAGCGTGTAGTGCAGCAGGTTGTGCGATCCGCCGTACAGCGAGCGGCTCGCGACGATGTGGGAGCCCGCACCCGCGAGCGTCGCGACCGCGAGGTGCAGCGCCGCTTGGCCGCTGGCCGTGGCGATGGCGCCGATGCCTCCTTCCAGTGCAGCGATGCGTTCCTCGAGCACTGCATTGGTGGGGTTCGAGATGCGCGAGTACACGTGCCCCGCGCGCTCCATGTTGAAGAGCGAGGCCGCGTGGTCCGTGTCGCGGAACACGAACGACGTCGTCTGGTAGATGGGCGTCGCGCGGGCGCCTGTCGTGGGGTCGGGCTGTTGGCCGGCGTGGAGGGAGAGCGTGTCGAAGCCGAGGTAGCGGGGGGCGGCCATCGGGGCGTCCTTTCGTGGTGGAGGGTGCGGCGGCAGGGCCGTCGGAGAAGCCGCGATTGTGCCGGTGGCGGCCGTCGGGCGATATCCATGCGACGGCATGGGGATTGCTGAAAGGCGCGATGCATCAAGACGGCCGGCTCGTCCGGCGATCAGCACCCTGCCGGCGCCCGATCGAAACCCCATGACCACAACGACTTGTCGTCTCAACCGTGCAGTCGGCGCCGCGCCGAAAGGTGTCGATTTCGCTGACACGGGGGGTAGACCGGGGGTGCAGTTCGCGATCCATTCCACGGCGTCGACCACCCAGCGACCCCCTCCAATTCCCAGGAGCCTCACCCGATGTTCGTTCCGCCCTGCGCTTCACGCGCACTGACCGCATTCGCCCTCGTCACACTTTCGACCGCCGCCTCGTCAGCGGCGGCCGCGCCCGATACCCTCGTGTGGAGCGAGACCACCGGGTTCACCAACACGCCCTCGATCTCGACCGCCACGCCGCCCGGCGGCACGGCGACGCTCGTGACCGACCAGACCCAGGTGAAGGGCCCCAACGGCGTCGAGTTCCTGGGCGGCCGCCTCTGGTGGCCGAACCAGCAGAGGATTCCGATCTCGAACGGGTTCACCGTGAGCAACCAGTGGAGCATCGGCTCGTCGCTGCCCGACGGGTCCGACGTCCAGGTGATCTCGACCGGCGGGTTCCAGCCGTACGACCTGGATCTGCAGGGCAACCTCGTCTACTGGACCGACCAGAACAGCAATGTCATTCGTCGCTTCGACGTGACGACGGCGCGCAGGACTTCCTCGAATTTCCTCACAGACTTGACGTCCCCGTTCGCGATCGACGTCACTGCAGACGCCGTCTACTGGAGTGAGGTGGGCACGTCGAACCGCATCATGCGTTCGGACAGCGATGGCTCGAACATCACGACGCTGCTCACCGGCATCAACTCGTACGACTTCGAGGTCGTGGGCAGCCAGATCTACTACACGACGACTGGCGGCACGGTGCTGCGCTCCGCCCTCGACGGCACCGGGCTCACGACCCTCGCGAGCGGACTCGGCTTCCTGAACGGCATCGACGTCACCGACGACGCGATCTACGTGTCCGCCCTGCAGGGCATCTTCGAGGGGCCAGGCTTCACGACGCTCGGCGCCGGCCGGATCAGCCGCCTGAATCTCGACGGCAGCGGCGCCGAAGTCGTGCACATCGCGCCGCAGGCCTTCACGTCGGGCGTGCCCTTCGATCCGTCGCTGGTGCGCGGCGTTGCGGTCGTGACCGCGCCGGTCCCGGAACCCGGGGCATACGCGCTGATGCTCGCGGGCATCGCGATGGTGGCCGGCGTCGTGCGTCGCCGCCGCTGATCGTCGCGGGATCGCACGATGAAAAAGGGGCGCCTTCGGGCGCCCCTTCTCATTGCACGCCGCCTCAGCGACTCAGTAGAACGCGCCGCGCCCTGCGATCGGCCAGATCGATTCCACGCGGCCGTTGCGGTGGCACACCAGCCAGTCGTAGAGATTGACCGTCGGATCGCAATGGCCCGGCACCAGCTTCAGCTTCGATCCGAGCGGCATCTCCATGCCGTCAGGCACCGACACGAGGCCGTGCTCGTCGGACGCTCGCAGGTACTCCGCGCCGGCGGGTTCGTCGATGCGCGGCATGCCGGAGTCGACCGAGTGCGCCTTGAGGCCGACGTCCACCACAGCGCGTGATGCGGACGGGCGGCTCATCACGGTGGCGAGGATGTGCAGGCTCTGACGGAAGAGCCCCACGGAGTCGCCTGCAGGGTCCCCGTTGCGGGCGTAGTCGGCATCCATGAAGACGTACGAGCCCGGCTGCAGCTCGCCGTACACGCCGCTGCCGGCTTCGAGCAGGAAGGTGCCGGTGCCGGCACCCGTGACGATCGGGACTTTGAGACCGGACTTCTCCATCGCCGCGATGCTGTCCTTCACCATCGCGACGGCCTTCGCGATCGCGGCCTCGCGTTCTGCCGGGGTGCGCATGTGCTGGGCGCCGCCCTGGTAGGCGTGGATGCCGCCGAAGGTCAGTGCGGGCTGCGCGGCGATGTGGCGGGCGAGGGCGGCGGCGGGCTCGCCGGGTGCCACGCCGCAGCGCCCGGCGCCGACGTCGACCTCCACGAGCACCGCGATCGTCGAACCCTCCGACTGCGCGGCCTTCGAGAGTGCGGTGACGGCGTCGGGATGGTCGGCGAGCACGCTGACCTCGGCGCGTTTCGCGAGGCGTGCGAGGCGCGCCAGCTTCGGTGCCCCGACGACCTCGTTGGTGACGAGCACGTTGCGGACGCCGCCGTCCACCAGGGCTTCTGCCTCGCTGACCTTCTGCGAGCACACACCCACCGCGCCGCGCTGCATCTGCGCGAGGGCGATGGGCGGGCACTTGTGGCTCTTGGCGTGGGGGCGCAGGCGCATGCCGCTGCCGGCCGTCACGCGCACCATCGTGTCTAGGTTGTGTTCGAAGGCGTCGAGGTCGAGCAGCAGCGCGGGCGTGTCGACGTCGGCGATGACGTCGCCGATGCGGGCGGGGGGCGGGAGGGTGCTCATCACTTCTTCGTCCGGCCGGATTCGCAATCGGTGCGGATCACGGCCCCTGCGCTCGCGACGCCGAGATTGCGACCGAGGTTGCCGTACAGGATGTACACGACGTCGGTGAGGTTGGTCTTCTCCACCGGATCGCCGTAGGTGCGCGCCTCGAGCGCGGCGAGGGCGTCCTCCTTGGAGCGTCCCTCCTTCTTGGCTGCCATCACCTCCGAGGCGAACTTGCCCATGTCGTCGCACGTGAGCGTGCCGAGCGGATAGTCGGCGGCGCAGGCTTCCGTGCCGACCGCGAGGAGGAGGGGTATCAGCAGTTGTCTCATGGATCGTTCCGTGGGGATCTTCTCGTGATGATGGCGGTCGGACGGCGCGGCCGTCGAGTCGATAGAATCGACCCCGGTGGCACGTTCTGGCGCGCAGCCCGAACGCGCGCCATCCGAATGCACTACCGGCCGATTGTAGGCAAACCCGACGTCTCCCGTCTCTCCACCGACGCCTGACCCTCCAGCACAACCTGCCTCTCCAGATCAGCCTGCATGTCCGGCCATCCACCGATCCGCCAGTACGGCCCGCCCGCGACCGCCGGCCTGCGCCGCGATGCGCTCTCGAACCTCGTGAGTGGCCTGCGCGCCATCTTCCTCCTGCGGGTCCGCCCTGGAGGGTGGCGTCCGTTCGCCGACCAGCTGATCCTGTTCACCGTCGTGGACGTGGCGCTCACCGTGATCGTGTCGTGGCTCCAGGTCGAGGGGCCTGGCGGGATGAACTGGTCGGCGCTCCCACGCTTGTCGCTGCAGCTTCCGCTGGGCCTGCTGGCCGGTTGGCTAGTGGCGCGCAGGTCCGGCGATCCGTCGCTGCTTCCGGTGCTGGCCACGGTCGTGGTCGTGCTCACCTTCCTGCTCGACATCGCTGGCGACGTCGTCCTGCTCGGCTCGCTCTGGCAGCTCTGGCCGGAGGGCTTCCATGCGACGCGCGTGTCCATGGCGATCTTCGCGTGGTGGGCGTTCGCCTGCGGCGTTGCCGCGTTCCGGATGGCGCGGGGTACCCGCATCGTCCGCACGGCCTATCTCGGGTGGACGGCGATCGTCCTCGCGCTGCCGCTGTGGTTCATTCCGTACGTGCCGCCGTGGCAGGCCGTCGAGGCGGGTGATTCGGAAGACGCCTTTGCCGCTGCGAGCGAGGAGGTCCTGTATTCCCAGGGGCGGCTGCTCGATCAGATCGGGCAGCGCATCGCGCCCCAGCGCCCCGGGGTGCCGGAACTCTTCTTCCTGGGCGCGGCCGGCTACGCGTCCGAGAACGTCTTCCTGAACGAAGTGTCGCTCGCCTCCGAGATCGTGCGCACACGCCTCGGCGCCGAGGGGCGCGCGGCGATCCTCGTGAACAACCCCGGCACGCTTCGCACGCTGCCCGTCGCCACGGCGACGAGTCTGGGTCACATGCTGAAGGTGGTGGGCCGGACCATGGACACCGAGGAGGACGTCCTTTTCCTGTTCCTGACAAGCCATGGGTCGGAGGATCATCGTCTCGCCATGGAGTTCTGGCCGCTGCAGCTGGCCGCCATCGACCCAGGCATGCTGAAGCAGATGCTCGACGCGTCCGGCATCCGCTGGCGCGTGATCGTGATCTCGGCCTGCTATGCCGGCGGGTTCATCGCGCCGCTGAAGGACAGCCGCACCCTCATCATCACTGCGGCCGATCCGGAGCACAGCTCGTTCGGATGCGGCGCGGATTCCGATCTCACCTATTTCGGGAAGGCCTACTTCGACGAAGCGCTTCGCGGCACCCGATCGCTCACCGCCGCCTTCGAGCAGGCGCGCGTGGCGATCGCCGGCCGCGAGAGTGCCCAGGGCTTCCCGGCATCGAACCCGCAGATTTTCCTCGGGGACGAGATCGCCGCGAAGCTCGAGCAGATGGGGCTCCACGGGCCGTCCTCGGCAGCGAAGTAGAAGGCCGTACTCTTGTGACGCGATCCCGGCGCGGGCACACTGGCGATCGCCGGGGGTGGCGCTGGAGCAATGTCCGATGAGCTTTGCACTACATTCTTTGTTGGTCGCCGTGATTCTCGGGACGACCGCCGTATCCATCCCCGCCGGCGCGGCCGACGACTGGCGCCCGATGAGCCGCGCGAAGGCGTTGGAGCGCACCACCAGCACCCAGATCGAACAGCGTCGCCAGGCCTATGCGCGGCTGGGCGAGGTCGGCACGATGGATGACATCCCCGTGCTTCTGTCCGCGCTGCAGGACGAAGAGGATCTCATCCGCGGTGTCGCGGAGCTGTCGGTCTGGGGCATCTGGATGCGGATCAACGATTCCACCGTCGATCCGATGTTCCAGGTCGCGATGGACCTCACGCAGCAGATGAAGCTCGCCGAGGCCGAGGCCGGGTTCGATGCGGTGATCGACCTCCGGCCCGATTTCGCGGAGGCGTGGCATCGTCGTGCGGAGGTGAAGGTGCTCGGCGATCGCTGGAAGGCCGCCGCGGACGACTTCACCCATGCCCTCGAGTTGAACCCGTATCACTTCGGCGCGCTGGAAGGCTTGGGGCACTGCAATCTCCGCCTCGGCCGTGCGTCGGAAGCGGTGAAGCTGTTCCAGCAGGCGCTCGACATCAATCCTTACCTGGAAGGCGTCTACGAGGCCCTCAAGCGGGCCCGGGACATGGCCGAGCGCGAACGCACCTGAACCCGAAGGCGCGCCGCGGTCGGGGAGGCAGAACAACGAGGAGGAAGCGTCCATGACGATCGATCCCCGCAAGCCCTGGCTCGCGCTCTACCCGCCGGGTGTCCCGGCCGACTATCCGCCGCCCGAGCACGATACGGTGGCGGGGCTCATGCAGGCGGCAGCCGCCCAGTTCGGCGAGCGGCCGGCGTTCGAGAACTTCGGCGTCACGGCGAGCTTCGCCGACATCGACCGGCACGCGAAGGATCTCGCGGCTTACTTCCAGTCGGTGCTCGGTCTGAAAAAGGGCGATCGCGTTGCGATCATGATGCCCAACCTCATCGACTATCCCGTGGCGCTCTTCGCCATCTTCCGCGCGGGGCTCGTCGTCGTGAGCGTGAATCCGCTCTACACCGCGCGCGAGCTGGAGCACACGCTGAAGGATTCCGGGGCGCTCGCGATCGTCATCTACGAGGGCGCGGCGCACACGCTCCAGGAGATCATCGCCCGCACGCCGGTGAAGCACGTGATCACCGCGTCGGTGGGCGGCATGCTCGGATTTCCGAAGGGATGGATCCTCAACCTCGTGCTCCGTCACGTGAAGAAGATGGTGCCGGCGTGGTCGATTCCGGGGGCCGTGGCGTTCCGCGATGCCTTGAAGCAAGGCGCCGGACGCCAGTTCACGCCCCCGACGATCGGCGGCGATGATCTCGCGATCCTGCAGTACACGGGCGGCACCACCGGCGTGTCGAAGGGCGCGATGCTGAGACACCGCAACGTGGTGGCGAACGTCGAGCAGATGCGCCTCTACTTCTCGCCCGTGGTGAACGAGGGCGAGGAGGTCGCGGTCGCGGCGCTGCCCTTCTATCACATCCTCGCGTTGGTCCTTAACTGCATGCTCTTCTTCCGGCTGGGCGGGCGGCAGATCCTCATCACGAACCCGAAGGACATCCCGCGCTTCGTCGCGACGCTGAAGGACAGCCGGTTCTCTTTCATCGTCGGAGTGAACACGCTCTACAACGCGCTGGTCAACAACCCCGACTTCGCCGCCGTCGACTTCAGCCGGCTGAAGATCGCGGGCGGCGGCGGGGCGCCTCTCCAGCTGGCGGTGGCGAAGCGCTGGAAGGAGATCACCGGCAAGACGCTGGTCGAGGGGTACGGCCTCACCGAGACTTCCGGGGCCTCGTCGTGCAACCTCCCGACGATCACCGAGCACACGGGTACCACCGGCCTGCCGCTGCCCGGTGTCGACATCGAGATCCGCGACGACCTCGGTCATGCGCTCCCGCAAGGGGAGGTCGGGCAGGTGTTCATCCGCGGTCCGAACATCATGCAAGGCTATTGGCAGCGCCCCGACGACACCGCGCAGGTGCTCGGCGACGACGGCTATCTCGCCACCGGTGACATGGGCCTCGTCACGCCCGAGGGCTACCTCAAGATCGTCGACCGCCTGAAGGACATGGTGCTGGTGTCGGGCTTCAACGTCTACCCGAACGAGATCGAGGATGTGCTCGCCGGCCATCCGGGCATCCTCGAGTCGGCGGTGATCGGCATCCCCGACGATCAGTCCGGCGAGGCCGTCAAGGCCGTGGTCGTGCGCAAGGACCCGGCGCTGGACGAGAAGGCGATCATCGCCTTCTGCCGCGAGCGGATGACGGGCTACAAGGTGCCTCGTCAGGTGGAGTTCCGCGACACCCTGCCCAAGAGCCCGGTCGGAAAGATCCTCAGAAGAGAACTGCGCACGAAATGATCGCCAACCTGACCCCAAGTCTCCCGCCGCCCCGCCCGGGCGGAGGTGACCCCACTCCTGAGCAGGAGGCCGCGGTCGAGCGCATGGTCCGCCGATTCTACGAGCGCGGCCTCGCCGACACCGTGCTCGGCCCGACGTTCTTCGAGCACATCAATGAATGGGAGCCGCACATCGCCCTCGTGCGCGATTTCTGGCTTGGCGCCATCCATGGCGGTACCCGCTATCGCGGCAACGCGTTCGCGCCGCACATGAAGGTGGACTTCGAGCCCGAGGCGTTCGCCCACTGGCTCGACTGCTTCGAACGCTCGGCCCACGAGTGCCTCGCCCCCGAAGACGCCGCCGTCGCGGTACGCGTCGCGCGGCACATGGCCACCAGCTTCCGGTCCGGCCTCTTCCCGTTCACCGACGCCAACGGTCGACCTGCGCGCAAGCCTGGTTGATTGGTTGTTCGTCGACACCCGGCGCGGGACGCTCTCCGGGCGCTCCCCGTGCCATCGCGCCGTACCCGCGGACGGGGAAATCTCGCAAGGTTCCCGTGCAAGACGTGGAATCCGATCGCGGAACGTGTGCAATGGCGCGGCGCAGCAAATTCGCCGTCGATCGAAGCCTCACATCGACCCACTTTCGCGCCATCCGTAGGCATGGCGTGCATGTCGTTGCAATCGTTCGTCATGCCGCACGCCAGCATCCTGCGCCGTGCCTGCCGCGGGAAAAAAACCCTCTGCAATTCGACTGCACGTAGAAGCTGGACGGGAAGACTCCCTATGTTATTGTCCGTGCCCATCTGTGCGAGACGCTTCGCTGCGCGGATGCATGGAACACAGATATATGAGCCGCAAAGGCTCGCCTCACGACCACTGGGAGGAACCGCAAATGCAAGTCAAAGTAAACAAACAGGACCGGAAGTACGAAGGCGATCCGCAGATGCCACTGATGTGGTACCTCCGCGACGAACTCGGCCTGACCGGCACGAAGTTCGGTTGCGGTGTGGGTCTGTGCGGTGCTTGCACCGTGCACGTCAACGGCAAGGCCGTGCGCTCCTGTGCCATGTCCATGAAGGACGTCGCAGGCCAGGCAGTCACGACGATCGAGGGCCTGTCCCCCGATGGCAATCACCCGATCCAGAAGGCATGGCGCGCCGAAAACGTGCCCCAGTGCGGCTACTGCCAGCCTGGCCAGATCATGCAAGGTGCCGCCCTGCTGATCGAGAACAAGAAGCCCTCCGACGAGGAGATCAAGTCGACCATGGCCGGAAACATCTGCCGTTGTGGTTGCTACCAGCGTATTTTCGCAGCCGTCAAAGCTGCGTCGAAGGAGGTCTGAGATGAAATCCTTCAAGAACACGATCATCGAGAACGTCAGCCGTCGTGACCTCCTCAAGGGCGTGGTTTCCGCCGGCGGCCTCGTGCTCGCCGTGCAGTTCCTGCCTCGCGATGCAGTGGCCGGTCAGAACGCCGCTGCGCAATACGCCACCGGCGCGGGCGGCATGCCCGGCGGCGCCGTCTGGGATCCGCACGTCTTCGTGTCGATCGCGACCGATGGCACGGTGAGCATCATCACGCACCGCTCGGAAATGGGTACGGGCTCGCGCACCAGCCTGCCCATGGCCGTGGCCGACGAGATGGAAGCCGACTGGTCCAAGGTCAAGATCGTCCAGGCGCCTGGCGATGAGCAGAAGTACGGCAACCAGGACACCGACGGTTCCCGCAGCATCCGCCACTTCATCCAGCCGATGCGTGCCTGCGGTGCTGCCGCGCGCCAGATGCTCGAGAAGGCTGCCGCCATCGCGTGGTCGGTGCCCGATACCGAAGTGCGCGCCGAGAATCACATGGTCGTGCACATCCCCTCCGGCAAGAAGATGGGCTACGGCGAACTGGCCGCTGCTGCCGCAGCGATGCCCACGCCCGAACTGAAGCGCGTCACGCTGAAGGATCCCTCCGAGTTCCGTTACATCGGCAAGGGCAATGTCCAGATCACGGACATGCGCGACATCACGATGGGCAAGGCCATGTACGCGCAGGACCTGCAGATGCCCGGCATGGTGTACGCCGTGGTTGCTCGTCCGCCCGTGGTCGGTGGCAAGGTGAAGTCGTTCGACGCCGCCGCTGCCATGAAGGTCCCCGGCGTGCTGAAGGTCGTGCAGATCCCCGCGACGCCCGCACCCGCCAAGTTCGCCCCCAAGGGTGGCGTGGCTGTGGTGGCGAAGAACACGTGGGCAGCCCTGCGTGGTCGTGAAGCCCTCAACGTGACCTGGATCGACGGCCCCAACGGCGACTACGACTCCGACACGTTCAAGGCTCAGATGGCCGCCAACGCCCGGAAGCCCGGCAACGTCGAGCGGAACGAAGGCGATGTCGACAAGGCACTCGCCGGCGCCAAGAAGGTCATCGAGCGCGAGTACTACATCCCGCACGGTCACCATGCCACGATGGAACCCCCGGCAGCGGTCGCCAAGGTTGCCGGCGGCAAGGCCGAAGTCTGGGCCTGCGTGCAGAGCCCCGGCGGTACGCGCGGCGACGTCGCCGGTGCCATGGGCATGAAGGAAGCCGATGTCACCGTGAACGTCACGCTCCTGGGCGGCGGCTTCGGCCGGAAGTCCAAGTGCGACTTCGCACTCGAAGCGGCACTGCTGTCCCGCGACATGGGTGGCACGCCGGTGAAGGTGGTCTGGACGCGTGAAGACGACATCCAGCACGGCTTCTACCACTCGGTGTCGTACCAGCACGTGACGGCCGGCCTGGACGCGAACAACAAGGTCGTGGCGTGGCGTCATCGCAGCGTCTCGCCGTCGCTCATGTCCAACTTCATGCCCGATCCGAAGCGCGAGAGCGCCCTGGAACTGGGTCTAGGCCTGATCGACACGCCGTTCGACGTGCCGAACCTGCGCCTCGAAACCGGCGAAGCCGTCTCCAAGACGCGCATCGGCTGGTTCCGTTCCGTGAACAACATCCCGCACGCCTTCGCGATGCAGTCGATGGTGGCCGAACTGGCCGCCGAACTCGGCCGTGATCCGAAGGACTTCCTGCTCGAGATGATCGGGCCGGCCCGCATCGTCGATCCGCGCAAGACGGTCACGAGCGAGCTGTGGAACTACGGTGACCCCTGGGAGACCTACCCGGTCGACACGGGCCGTCTGCGTCGCGTGGTGGAGCGTGCTGCCAAGGAAGCCGGCTGGGGTCGCAAGCTGCCCGCCGGTCACGGCATGGGCATCGCGGTCCAGCGCAGCTTCCTGACGTACGTCGCCACGGTCGTGGAAGTCGCAGTGGACAAGGACGGCACGGTCAGCGTCCCCCGCGTCGACACCGCGATCGATGCCGGCTTCATCGTCAACCCGGAACGCGTCCGCTCGCAGGTCGAGGGCGCGGCAGTGATGGGTCTCAGCATCGCGAAGTACACGGAGATCACGTTCAAGAACGGTCGTGTGCAGCAGAGCAACTTCGGCGATTACCGCGTCCTGCGGATCGGCGAAGGTGCCATGGACGTGCGGACGCACATCATCGCCAACGGCATCGAAGTGCCGTCGAGCGGTGTGGGCGAGCCGGGCGTTCCGCCTTTCGCACCGGCCTTCACGAACGCGGTGTTCGCGGCCACCGGCAAGCGCATCCGCAACCTGCCGCTGGGCGAGCAGCTGTCCGCCTGAGGTCAGGGGTAGGAACCACCCGGCATCACTGCCGGGTGGCGCTGCAAGACATTCTCGAAACCCGCTCCCTTGGGAGCGGGTTTTTTTTCGTGTGCATCTCTTGCGCGGTGGCTCCGTGGGTCGGGCTCCGCCCGACGCCCGCGTTCCTGGATTCGCCGGAGCGCCCAAGCCAACGCCGCGTCGAGCTGCAGCTCGACCCACGAAGGGGGGGCTTGTTACTGGATGCCTGATCGCAGGAAACAACCGCCGTGGGTCGAGCATCGCTCGACGCCCGCGTTCCTGGATTCGCCGGAGCGCCCAAGCCAACGCCGCGTCGAGCTGTAGCTCGACCCACGAACAACTTCGCGACGTGATTCCTCTTCGTTGGGTACAACCGCCGTGAGTCGGGCTCCGCCCGACGCCCGCGCTCCTGGAACTGCCGATGCGCCCCATGACAACGCCGCGTCGAGCTGCAGCTCGACCCACGAACAACTTCGCGACTGGATACCTCTTCGCAGGAAACAACCCCCGTGGGTCGAGCTTAGCTCGACGCCCGCGCTCCTGGATTCGCCGCAGTGCCCATGGCAGCGCTGCGTTGAGCTGTAGCTCGACCCAAGAAGATCTGCAGCAGCCGAACCGACGGGTCGGGGACCGTTTGGGCGATCACCGCGACATTCCGCACGCGAGACTCACGTACCGAGCGCGCCGCGCCGGAATTCGATCGGCGTGACGCCTTCCATCCGCCGGAAGAACTTCACGAAGTTGGTGGGCTCGGCGAACCCGAGCTGGTGCCCGATCTGGGCTGCTGTCGCCTGGCTATGGACCAGCAGCCGTTTTGCTTCGAGGGCGATGCGCAGATCGATGGTCTCCTTCGCGGTCCGGCCCACGGTCGCCAGGCACGCGCGAGACAGCGTGCTTTCCGAATACCCGATGCGCTTGGCGTAGTCGAGGACGGACAGTCGTCTGTGAAAGCCCGCTTCGAGTTCGTGGGCGAAGAGGCGATGGATTTCGGCCTCGCGCGTGGCCCCCGAGCGCGTGGAGCCCGCGCGCACGTCGCGCGCCAGCCGCAGCAGCAAAGCGAGCAACGTGTGCCGCAGAATCGCGGCCTCGATCTCGCTTCCCTCGAATCGCTCGACGTCGGCGCGCATGTGGACGATCTCCGTCATGGCTTCCCCGAACAGGCCGTCCTCGAGCAAAGCCGTCGATGGCCATTCGTCGAGGGCCAGGAGCTTCATGTCGATTTCGGCGCGGGCGATCGACGGTGCCAGCGCCTCGGCCGAGACCAGCACGACGTGACCCTGCAGGCGATCGTTCATGTGCCATTGCTGCACTTGTCCCGGACGCACGAATGCCATGCAACCGGGGCGCAAGGTGACTTCGCCGAAATCGATCATGTGTCGCCCGCGCCCTTCCCGGACGAGCAGCAGCATGAGGAAGTCAACGCGCTGCGGCCCGACCAGACTCGCTCGCGCCCGTGTCCGCAGTTCTGCGAGCGTCAGCACATCGATGCCAACACGCGTGAGGCGCGGGTTGTGGAAGCGGATCTGCTTCACCGAGGCTGAGGTCCTGCGCATGGAAGAGGCTCCGTGGGCGAAGGCGCGGCGCCTGGTTTCGACCATCCAGTGCGCCGCTTTGATCTTGTTCCTGCCGGTGTGAAGTCTACAGTTCTTCCTGCGAGAGCTAGCGGTTTCTGTCGCAGTTCTACGCGTCGACGTCTTCATCATCCGTTCTCCATAGGAACAAGAATGACCATCCTCATGCCGCCTGGCGTCCGCACCCTCTCCATCATGCTCGCCGCCGCGACCTTCGCGTTCGGCGCGCATGCCGCCGATTCGAAGTCCACGAAGGAAACTCCCATGTCCGCACAGAAGCAGCAGGTTGTCGCCTTGTTGAAGAGCATCGAAACTGGCGATTCAGCGCCCGTTGCCAGCGTCAACCCGAACAAGTACATCCAGCACAACCTCGCTGTCGGCGATGGGCTCGCCGGTTTCGGCGCGGTGCTGCAGGCACTCCCGAAGGGTTCCGCGAAGGTGAACACCGTGCGCGTTCTCCAGGATGGCGATCACGTGTTCACGCACACGGCGTACAACTTCTTCGGTCCGAAGATCGGCTTCGACATCTTCCGTTTCGAAAACGGAAAGATCGTCGAGCACTGGGACAACTTGCAGGAGACGCCGACGTCGCCGAACCCCAGCGGCCGCACGATGATCGACGGGCCGAGCGTTGCGACCGACCTCGACCGCACTGACGAGAACAAGCGCCTGGTGCGGGCGTTCGTCGACGACATTCTGGTGAACGGCCGCCTCGAGAAGCTCGCGGGCTACTACGACGGGGATGCGTACGTGCAGCACAACCCGCAGATCGCCGACGGCCTCTCCGGACTCGGTGCAGCCTTGCAGGCGATGGCGAAGGCGGGCATCACGATGAAGTACGACCGCATCCACAAGGTACTTGGCGAGGGGAACTTCGTGCTCGTGGTGAGCGAGGGGCAGCTCGCCGGGAAGCACTCCGCGTTCTACGATCTATTCCGCGTGCAGGCCGGGAAGATCGCGGAGCACTGGGACACCATCGAGGCCATCCCGGCGAAGGCCGATTGGAAGAACGCGAACGGCAAGTTCTGATCGCCGACGCCGCGGGGAGTCTCTGGTCCGCCGACGTGACCTGCCGTCGAGAAACGTACTCCATGGCTGGTCATTGGAATGCAGACATGGAGTACGCGAGACCAGCAAGCAAGAGAGCAAGGTCAGTTCCGGTTGGAGCGCTCTCTCGCGCTCACCGCTTTCGCGGCCGTGGGCCGCTCCTACAGGGCTCATGGCCGGCCGCGCGGTCTGTGGCCCGCGGCGGCCTGGCCGCTTGGCGAACCAACAATGGTCGGCCCCTTGCATCTTCCTCGGTGGACGTGCCACTCGCCGTGGTATCGGGCCACGCTTTCGCAGGAGCGGCCCATGGCCGCGAAGGCGCCGGGAGCCGCCGACGCGCATTCCCGCCTCAACCGCGTCCGCTGTCCTTGTCCTTACGCCCGAATCTCGCGAGGCGTCTGCGGCCCGGGGATTCGTGCCCGCTGCCATGCCCGCCCGAGGTACCACGCGCCGCCGAACATCACGCCGACCGCATGGCTGAGCGTGATCGTGACGAAGCCATCCGACCGCCAGTCGTGTACGTGCCAACCGGCGAACTCCGCAACGAGCTTCGCGCCCACGAGCGTGATCACGGCTGCGCCCACGTGGCGGATACGGCCGCCTTCGTCGAACCCGCGGAGGCCTGCGAAGACGGTGAGCGCCAATGCGATCCCCGAGGCGCCGCCGAACTCGTGCACGCCAGGCTCGCCGACGAGCAGGGCGATACCGATGACGACCGCGGCGCCGGCGATCAACCCGGCCAAATCCTGGCGGGTGCGCGATTCGACCCACCATCCGGCCGCCGCCACCACGGACGCATTCGCCAGCAGATGCGCCGTCGAGAAATGCACCGCGTGCCCGGTGACGATGCGCCACGCCTCACCGTGCAGGATGGCTGCCCGGTCGTACACCAGCAAGGCGGCCACGCCGGGCATCCAGAACGCGATCAGCGTGATCGACAGGAACCCCAGCGTCCACCAAGGGGCCTGGCTCAGCGGCGACGCGCCCACGAAGCCCCGCCTGCCAGCACGAGTCCGAGCATCGCGCCACCCCACACGTCGAATGCACCACCGCCGCGCGGGGTGCCATTGGCGTTCACGACCTTGTATTCCTCGGGCGAGGACTTCACCCGGTCCTGGAATGCCACCAGCTGCTGGTCGAGGGATGGAATCATCTTGTCGATCGCCTCCTGGAAGCCCTTCTCGCTGTCCAGTCGGAGTTGTTCGCTAAGGTTGACCGGCGTCGCCGTTCCCTGGACCTGGCTGATCCCAGGTGCACGGAAGAGCATCTTCCGGCTGGGGATGTGCATGATCACGGTGTCGACCTTCGTGTGCGTCGAGTTCTTCTCGCCGCGGACGACGTAGGTCCCGACGATGGTCCAGTACACGAGCGACGCGATGCCTTCGTCGGTGAACTGTTTCTGGTCGTACGACACCAGGGCGATCGTCTCGATGCCATGCAGCGCCCGAACCTGGTCGAGGTTCTGGAATCCGCCCCGCGGCGTCAGATAGGCGGATGGGATGATCTCGATCGACTTCACGTAGTCGAGCTTCCTGAAATGCGATGCCACTTTTTCCAGGAGCTCGGTCTTCCTCGCCTCGGTCAGCGGGGACCGCTGGTTGTCCGGTACGAAGGCGAGCCCGACGCGCATCGGCAGCGACAGCACCGGGATTCCCTGCTGGACGATCGGCTCCGTCGTCGCATTCGGATAGAGATACTCGACCGCACTGGTGGTCGTGTGCTGTTGCGACCGCGTGAACAGCGTCCCGCAGCCGGCCACCACCAACGCCGTCGAGATTGCCACCACCCACGTCATCACCTGTCCGGTCCATCGAGTCGTCGCCTATCCCCGTGCATGAAGGTGACCCGATGGTCATCGAAGGTAAGGGGTGGCTTTGCGTGCTCGTTCGACCGCATCCACCGGTTCCCGTGGTGTCCGCCCTCCATGGCGCCTGCAGCATCCGTGTCGATCGGCTACGCGAGCATTGCGTGTCATCGGGGCAAGCCGCGCGTCGAGCCGGGCTCGTCGGCGCTGAGAGCCGTCCCCGAGAGTCGAGCGATCGCTCGGCGCGCGCATTCCGGGAATCGCTTCTGCGTCCAAGCCATCGCAACGTCGAGCCATTGTTCGACCCACGAAAGACTGCGCCCCCGGACGCATCGACGCAGAGAACATCCCCCGTGGGTCAAGCTGCAGCTCGACGCCCATCTCGGCGTGGCCATCCCGCGTGCACGGAACCGAAGCCTATCCGCGATCTGATGCCGCCTGCGTTCGGGGAGCCCGTGCGCCCTGCGCGTCTCAGTCCACGGGCCTTCCTCAACCCCCCCCGCGCTCGCAGAACGTAGGTCCGGACCGCGCGCGCTTCGCCGCAAACATCGCTTCGTCGGCACGACGAATCAACGTGTCGCCGTCCGCAGTCCCGTCGTGCACGGCGATGCCGATGCTCGGACGTACGCGAAGGCGCAACCCGCCGAGCGAGATGGGCGCGACGATCGCGTCGTACAGCGCACCCGCCAGGCTCTGCAGTCGTTCGCGCCCGGGTATGCCCGTTATCACGCACGCGAACTCGTCCCCACCGAGCCGCGCCACCCAGTCAGTACTCCGGACGGAACGAGACAGGCGCGCGGCGATGACCTTCAACAACTCGTCGCCAGTGGCGTGGCCGTGGGTGTCGTTGACGGGCTTGAATCCGTCGAGGTCGAGCACGAGCACCGCCAGCGTCCCGTTGTCCCCTGCGACGCGCAGGGCCTCGTCGAGCCGGCTGCGGAAGAAGGCGCCGTTGGGAAGTGCAGTGAGGCTGTCGTGCAGCGCGCTATGGCGGGCCTGGTGTTCCTGGCGCCGCGAAATGGCAAGTGCGGACCGGGTGGCTGCCAGGAGCGCCTGTGTGTCGGCCAGCAGACGCCTCATGTCGGCATGCGCGCGCCGCTCGGCGTCCAGCAGGTCTCGCAGACGGTCCAGCATCCGCGTGGCACTGGCGGGAAAGTCCGGGCGGAAGAGCAATGGCGACCTGGCCGCGTCGATCATCTTCCCCCCGTCTTCCACGGGCGTCGACGAGGGCGGTGCAGCCGCATCGAAGCGGTGAAGCAATCGAGCAATGGCGATCGAGTCGGTCATCGTGCACCTCCGGCGACGTGGAGTGCGGCGTCAGGCATCAGCGGGCGGCACATCTCGGTCATCGCGGCGTAGCACTCGCAGCTGCGCCGTTCGATGCCGGAACGGTCGAGGACCGAGATGTGTCCGCGTCGGTATCGGATGAGCCCTGCGTGTTGCAGCCGAAGCGCCCCTGCCGTGACGCCCTCGCGGCGCACACCCAGCATCTGGGCGATGCGCTCGTGCGTCATCACGAGTTCTGCGCCGTGCACACGATCCAGATTCAGCAGCAGCCAGCGGCACAGCTGTTGGTCCAGGGAGTGGTGGCGGGTGCAGGCTGCCGTCTGGGCCATCTGTACGAGCAGAGATTGCGTGTAGCGCAGCAGCACGCGTGCGACGACCGCTGAGCGAGCGAACGCGGCGGCCACCGCCGCTGCCGGCACGCGCAGTCCGAGGCCCGCTGTGTGAACGACGCTGTTACCCAGGGCCGTGGTGCCCCCGAGGAAGGCGCTGACCCCCACCACGCCCTCGGGGCCCACGGCCGCGGCTTCGACGCTGCCGCCATCCTCCATCACCGAAAGCAGAGAGACGATTCCCGTGGTCGGGAAGTGCACGTGGGTCAGCGGCACGCCGGGCTCGGACAACACCTGGCCCAGCGGCAGTTCGGTCCACGACAGCTGCGGCTGAAGTCGACGGCGCTCTGCCTCGGGCCACGCCCGGAGCAGGCGGTTCTGCGACAGATCCGTAAGAGAAGGTAGGGGCATGTCATGCACTTCCTCGACAGCAGTGGATCGGGTCGGCGCGATGCCGTATCGATGGACATGGCATCACTCCGGGACGACTGCACTGTATGAGCGGGAACGCACAGTCGCTATGTCATAAGACACACCAAACCGATGTTGCCAAACGCCTCGCTACGAGGCGCTCTTCCTCTGCTAGACCAGCGGTCGCTGCGGTGGCCGGCCGTCGCCCCAGAGGTCGGCCAGGCGCGCCAACGTGCGCACGTCCCGCAGGTACAGCCGACCGCCTTCGATGCGGTGAAGCCCGCGACGCTCGAGCTTGCGCATCGTCTTGTTCGTGTGCACGAGCGACAGCCCGAGTCCGTCGGCGATGTGTTGCTGCGTCAGCGGAAACGGCACGCCTTCGCGCCCAGCGTCGGCCTGCAGCGAAGCCGCACGCTTGAACAGGAGGATGAGCATCGAGGCGATGCGCTCCTCGGCGCTGCGCCGCCCGACCGACAGTAGCGTGTCGTCGACCATCGACTCCTCGTGCGCCGTGAGCCAGGTGATGTTGAAACCCATCGTGGGGGAGCGGCGGTGCAGCTCCCACAACGAGTCGCGTTGGAAGACGCAGAAGGCCGCGTCGGTGAGCGCATCGACGCCGTGGGCGGCGGCGTCCCCCATCTTCTGCTGCACGCCGATGAAGTCGCCGGCCAGCAGGAAGCTGAGGATCTGCCGGCGGCCGTCGCTCAGCGTCTTGTAGCGGAAGGCCCAACCTTCGAGCAGCGTGTAGAGGGGCGCGTCGGTCTGGCCTTCGTGGATCAACGTCTCGCCGGCCTGCAGACGATGCTCGCGCTTCTTCAGCGACTGCACGAGTTCGATCTCCTCACTGGTCGGTTCCTCGAAGAGGGCGTGCCGACGCAGCGGGCACGCGTTGCAGCGTGCCTCGACCGGCGGGGCGGCAGGGGCGACCGCGTCGTCGTTCGGCGGCGTGGTTGGCACGGCGCGCTACGACATCGGGACGCTGCGAGACGCCGGCTCCAGCGGCGCCCCTGCACGCATCCGCTGCTTCGCGTTCACGTCGATCCCCTGGATCCACCGCCGTTGACATAGGCCAGCAGGATCATCAGGACAGCGACGATGAACAGAACATGGATGAGACCGCCCAGCAGCGTGGTGGTGACGAGACCGAGCAGCCAGAGGATCAGGAGGACGATGGCGATGGTTTCGAGCACGGGAGGCTCCTGAGTGGCGACGGGCCGTGGGCGAGCATCCCTTGTATCGTCGCCCGGTGGCCCGGTCGGTGCGGTGACGCACGTAGCGCGCGCCACCGCCGCTCGGGAGCGGGTCCGCGCCTGCGATGTGGAACCGAGCAGCGCTGCCGCGTTGAGAGAGCCGGACCGTCTGGCAGGTGCGGTGAACCTGCATGGACTCGGCTCCCGTTTCCCTTCGGACCCCCGTGATTCAGCTAAGGCAAACTCTCGCAGGAGAGCGTGGCCGCCGCCGTGCAGCCTGCATCCGATCATCCATCGTTCCACGAGAGCGCATCATGGAATCCTTGTTCCGCATGTTGTTCGGCGTCGTACTCATCTTGTGGCTCGGATACGGTGTGGCCGCCGAGGAAACGACGGAGGCGAACCTTGATCGCCTGGCAAGCCTCCACGACATGCGTCTTCCGGACGCATGGACCACGCTGTACGTGCACCAGAAGATTCTCGAGCGCGTGCGCCGCCACCTCGAGGATGCCGGGCGCGAAGAGCGGCTGGGTCCGCAATGGACCCGGACCGCCCCCGAATGGCAGGCGGCCGAACGGGCGTTGAGCGAGGTCATGTGGGCAGGCGCCCTGGCGGAGCTTCCGGACGCCGCGTGGTTCCAGGCCCGATGGCGTGGCGCCGCACGGGAGGTCCTGAACGACCGGGAGATCGACGCGCTCGCAGCGCAACTGGACTCGGCCCCCGGCCCCCACCTCGCGGCAACGATGGATTGGACGATCGCCGAGCTGGTCATGACGAGACTGACGTTCACGGATCGGGTGCGGATGGATTTCCCCGGCACGGAGAAGGAGGCCTCCGCGATCCAGTCGGCCGTGCAGGGGAAGCAGGACGCGATGGCGTTCGACTACGGACCTTATCCCTGGGCGGCCCTGTTCGCGTGGCACGATCCCGGGCGAAAGTACTTCCGCGACGTGGGGTTCCGCATCGTCACCGAACTGAATGCGCGCATGGACGCCGGCGTCGCCGCCGCGCAGGCCGCTTTCGATCGAGAAGCGGTTCGGGTGGAGCCGTTCATCGAGGCTTTCCGGCGGCGGGCTGGCGGGAGCGCAGAGTAGTGCGGCGCTGCGTGGTCCGGGAGCAAGGAGCTTGTCCCCTCGTGTATCGCCCTGGGGAGGCACCGCGAACGGTTCGTTGCATCGATCGCTTTCGGGGCCATGGGCCCCTCCTACAAAGGCGGTGGATGCGCCACCTGCCGTGGGAACGGGTCACGCTGTTGTAGGAGCGGGCCATGCCCGCGAAAGCGCCGATTCCGGTTGGAGCGCTTCCAGGGCATTCACCGCTTTCGGGGCCATGGGCCCCTCCTACAGGGCCATGGGCCGCTCCGGCAGGGCCGTGGGCCCACGCCTTCATCGTGTGGCACGATCCGACCGGTTCCGATCGGAGATCCCGTCATGCGCGTCCGCATCCTCGGCGCCGGCCCCGCCGGCCTGCTGTTCGCCCTGCTCGCCAAGCGGCGCCAACCGCATTGGGACATCCGTGTCTTCGAGCAGACGGCGCCGGACGCCACCTTCGGTTTCGGGGTGGTCTTCTCCGAGGGCGGACTCGCCTTTCTCGAACGCGATGCGCCTGATCTGCACCGGGCGCTTGCGACCCGGATGGAGTCCTGGCCGATGCAGCGGATCGTGCATCGCGATCAGCGCGTGGACATCGACGGCAACGGCTTTGCGTCCATTGCGCGGATCGAGCTGAATCAGCTCCTGCAGGCGAGCTGCCGCGAGGCGGGTGTCGTCGTCGAGTTCGGACGCGCCGTGCAGGACCTCGCAGAAACCGGTGACGCCGATCTCATCGTCGGTGCCGATGGTCTCCACTCCCTCGTGCGCCGCACCTTCGAGGCGCAGTTCCAGCCGCGTGTCGAATGGCTCACCAACAAGTTCGCGTGGTACGGCGTTGCGCATCCGTTCGAGTGCCTCTCGCTGACGTTCCGCGCGAACGAGCACGGGGCGTTCGTCGCGCACCACTATCGGTACGCCCCCGCGATGAGCACGTTTCTCGTCGAGTGCGACGCCGCGACGTGGGTCCACGCGGGGCTCGATCGCGCCTCCGACGCGGAATCGCGTGCCTACTGCGAGCGCGTCTTCGCACCGGACCTCGGCGGCCAGCCGCTCGTGTCGAACCGTTCCATCTGGCGCAATTTCCCGATCCTGCACAACACGTACTGGCGCGCGGGGCGCGCCGTGCTGATCGGTGATGCGTTGCGGACGATGCACTTCTCCATCGGCTCCGGCACTCGGCTCGCCCTGGAGGACGCCATCGCCCTCGACGCCGCGTTCGCCGAAGTCGGCGACGACGTCGATCGCGCGCTCGATGTCTTCGAAGCCCGCCGGCGCCCGGTGGTCGAGAAGCTGCACACCGCGGCCAATCGCAGTTCGTACTGGTACGAGCGCTTCGCCGACGAGATGCAGCACGAGCCCGTGCAGCTCGCGTATCGCTACATGACGCGCAGCGGCCGCATCGGCGACGAACGCCTGCGGGGCATGGCGCCGAAGTTCATGGCCGAAGTCGATGCGCTGCGCGCGAACGGTGTTGCGGATGTCTCGACGATCGTGCGCGATCCCGTGCCGCGCGACACACCGGGGAGCCGCGAGATCGGCTTCGCGGTGCCGGAGCGCTACAACTGTTCGGAGATCCTCTTCGGCAATCTCGCGGCCGGCCGCGCGGACAAGGCGGCGGTGCTGTGCGGCGAGCGGCACGTCACGTACGGCGAGCTGTGCGAGACGGCTTCGCGCATCGGCAACCGCTTGCTGTCCCACGGACTCACCCGCAGCGGGCGGGTGCTGTGCGTGCTCGCCGATACGCCCGAGTACCCCGCGACGATCTTCGGGGCGATCCGCGCCGGCTTCGTTCCGGTGCTGGTGAACACGCTTTCGACCGCCGACCTCGTCGCGTACTACGCGGTCGACAGCGGGGCGGAGGTGGCGATCGTCCAGGCGGACCTCGCGCACCTGCTCGCGCATCCGGACATCCGCGGCACGCGCCTGCGTCACGTCGTGCTCGTGGGGGACGGCGACGCGCCGGACCTCGGGCTCGCGACCGTGCACCGCTTCGACGACTGGGTCGCGGCCGCTTCTGCGGACCTGACGCCCTGCGACACGCATCGTGACGAGATGGCGTTCTGGATGTACTCGTCGGGCTCGACCGGGCGGCCGAAGGGTGTCGTCCACCTGCATCACGACGCGCCCTACACGTTCGAGAGCTATGGCCGGCGGGTGCTCGACATCCGCGAGGACGACGTCGTGTTCTCGCCGCCGAAGATCTTCTTCGCCTACGGGTTCGGCAACTCGTGCACGTTCCCCTTCTCGGTGGGCGCGACGGCCGTGCTGCATCCCGGACGGCCGGACCCCGACGGCGTGTACGGCGCCATCGAGCGCCATCGACCGACAGTCCTCTTCGGGCTGCCAACGCTCTACACCGCACTCATCGCAGCGCCGGGTTCGGAACAGCGCGACCTCACGTCGCTGCGTCTGTGCCTGTCGGCGGCCGAGGTGCTGTCGGGGGATGTCTTCCGCGAATGGCAGCGGCGCACCGGCCTCGCGATCGTCGAAGGGCTGGGTTCCACCGAGGTGCTGCACATCTATCTGTCGAACCGGCTCGACCGCCAGGTGCCCGGTGCGAGCGGTGCGCGGGTTCCCGGCTACGAACTGAAACTCACCGATGTCGACGGCACGCCGGTGGCGCGCGGCGAGTCCGGTATCCTCTGGGTGCGCGGGGACTCCCAGGCACCGCTCTACTGGAACCGCGCCGACAAGACTGCCGACACGATGCGCGACGGCTGGATCTGGACGGGTGACCGCTTTCGCGAGGATGCCGATGGGTTCTTCACCTTCGAGGGGCGGGCCGACGATTTCGTGAAGGTGAGCGGGCAGTGGGTCACGCCCGTGGAGGTCGAACGCTGTCTCGCCGAGCACCCTGCCGTGCGCGAATGCGCCGTGCTCGCTGTGGAGGACGCCCAGCGCATCACCACGCTGAAGGCTTGGGTGGTCCCGGTGACGGGGCCGGCCGATGCGGAGATGACCCGCACGCTCCAGACCTTCGTGAAGCAGCGCCTGCTTCCCTACAAGTACCCGCGGGTCATCGAGTACGTGACCGAGCTGCCCAAGACTGGCACCGGGAAGATCGACCGGCAGGCGTTGAAGCGGGGCGGTTGAAGCGCGGCCAGCGGGTCGCGGGAGGACGGCGGGCCAGGGCAGTGACGGCGCCCGTCGCATCACACACGGCAGTCCGGCATGTAGGCGCACGACGCCACGTCGCTTTCGGCGGTGGCGGTGCGCGGCCTGTCATCGGATGCCCTCGAGCCCGGACCACCGGGCCCTGACGACGTCACACGGGAGGATGGTCATGGAGATCCGTGATTTCGATGTGCCCCGTTACCTGTCGGTGCTGCCACTCTTCAGCGATCTCTGCACCGCCGAACTGGAGAAGGTGGCGACGGGCTGCGAGCTCCACCGGCTTGCGCGGGGGGACGTGATCTTCCGGGTGGGGGATCCCTGCGAGGAGTTCCACGTCACCGTCACCGGGCAGATCAAGTTGTACGTGCTCTCGCCCAACGGGCAGGAGAAGGTGATCGAGCTGATCGGTCCCGGCGGCAGCTTCGGCGAGGCGCTCATGTTCACGAACAAGCCCTACATCATCAACGGCCAGGCCCTCACGCAGACGCTGCTGCTCACGGTGAAGAAGAGCGCGGTCATCGACGAGGTGGAGCGCGATTCGCGGTTCGCCATGCGCATGCTGGCGGGCACGTCGCGACGCCTTCACGCCCTCGTGCGCGACGTGGAGGCGTACGCGCTGCAGAGCGGCGTGCAGCGGGTGATCGGTTATCTGCTGCGCGATCGCGACGAGGAGGATGCACCCGCGAGCGACGACATCACCGTCACGCTTCCGGTGAGCAAGGCCACGGTGGCGTCCCGCCTGTCGCTCACGCCAGAGTATTTCTCGCGGGTGCTGCACGACCTCGAGACCGCAGGGCTCGTCGTCATCGACAAGCGCGACGTGCGCATCCCCGACGTGCGGCGGCTCGCGCGCTATCCGGACGACTGACGGTTGATCGTCATGCCAGGCCGCGGATGCGATCGCGGCCGGGCGGTGGAACGAGGCGACGGGCGAGCGCGGAGGAGATCCACGTACGACCGTCGGCGCCCACCATCACCGCTTCGCGTACGCCGCAGCGCGCGAGCAGCGCGGGACCATTGCGAAGCCCCGCGACCATCGCGGCGGTACCGAGCCCGTTGACGCGCGCGACGCTGTCGGCGATGAGTGTCACGCCGGGTACGTCGCGGCTGGGTCGCCCCGTCGCGGGATCGACCACGTGGTGATAGGGCCGGCCTGCGTGCATGACGTAGCGCTCGTAGTCGCCCGACGAGGCGACGACGCCCGCGTGCAGCGGCAGCACGGCGAGCAGCGTGTCGGGTGCCGCCGGATCGCGCACACCGATGCGCCAGGGCTGACCGTCGACGCGCGCAGAGGCGAGCACATCGCCACCGCCGTTCACCATCGCGCCGCGGATGCCGTGGGCCGATAGCGTCGCCAGTCCGACGGAGAGGATCGGCAGCTTCGCGACCCCGCCGAGGTCGATCTGCACGAGCGGGCTCCCGATACGCGCGGTGCTTCGCCGGGCGTCGATGGTGAGTCCACCCGTGCGGACGTGTCGCAGCGCCTCTTGCACGGCGTCGTCATCGGGCACCCGACCGGTCTCCACGCCCCCCGGCCCCTGGGTCAGCCGGCCGATCGCAATGTCGAAGCGCCCGTCGGTGCGGACGGTGAGCGCCCGGGCTTCGAACAGCACCGCGAGCATCTCCGGCGGGACGGCGATCGCTTCGCCGCCGGCGGCACGGTTCAGCGCCATCAACACACTGTTCGGTGCATATCGGCTCATCAGACCTTCCAGACGCGCCATCTCGACGAATGCGGCTGCCACGGCGTCCTCCACGCCGGGCTGCGCGCCGTCGGCGACGACCACATCGATCCACGTGCCCATGAGCATCCGGCGGGTGCGGAAGGCGCCGTCGTCGGCGCGGGCGGTGAGCGGCGCGATCCACGTCGCGGCCATTGGCATCAGCACTGCCGCGCCGAGCGCGCGGGTGAACCGGCGACGGGTGCGCGAAAGGACGACCGACGCCGCGGGCGCTTCGCGTGGGCCGTCGATGGTCTCGTGGTTGTCGATGCTGTGCATGCGCGGGCTCCAGGTCATGTCCCCCGGACGGGGTCGTGGCGACCCGATGGTAGGCCCGCACTTCGCCGTCCGGCACGCATGCGAACGGGTTTCGTCGGATTTCTTGAACTGCATTAAGTACGGCAACACACAGACCCGACACGATGGGACCGCGACAAAGTGCCGCACCCCGGAAAGGGGGCATGTCGGGGCGTGCAGAGACGCCCGGGCCACTGCGTCACCCGGATCTCCACCACCAACGACAAGAAGGGTCGCGACATGAGCCACAGGACAACCGATTCGACCGACGTACCCGAAGGTCCGGGGCGTCGCCGCTTTCTCGGCACCGCCGCCATCGCCAGCCTGACCGGCGTCGGACTCGCCGCCTGCAAGGAGGACGCGAAGGCGCCCGTCGCGGCCGCCACGGCCGATCACGGCGCCACCAGCGCGGCCCATCTGAAGCCTGGCGAGCTCGACACCTACTACGGGCTCTGGAGCGGCGGTCACACCGGCGACATGCGCGTGCTGGGCCTGCCGTCCGGCCGCGAGATCACCCGCATCCCTTGCTTCGTCCCCGACGCTCTGGTGGGCTGGGGCATCACCAACGAGAGCAAGGCCGTGATGGGCACGAAGCCCGATGGCAGTCTGCGCTATACGGTGGCCGACACCCACCACACCCACGCGTCGTACAAGGACGGCAACTACGATGGCCGCTACGCGTGGATCAACGACAAGATCAACAGTCGTATCGCGCGCATCCGCCTCGACTACTTCGTCTGCGACAAGATCACCGAACTGCCGAACGTGCAGGGCTTCCACGGCATCTTCCCGGACAAGCGCGATCCGGTGGACGAGAAGATCAACTACACGACGCGCGTGTTCTGCGGCGCGGAGTTCCACGTCCCGCTACCCAACAAGGGCGGCGACCTCGACAAGCCGGAGCTTTATCGCACCCTCTTCAGCTGCGTGGATGCCGAAACCATGGAGGTCCGCTGGCAGGTGTTGATCGACGGCAACTGCGACCTCACGGCCACCTCGTACGACGGCAAGCTCGCGGCGACCAACCAGTACAACATCGAAGGCGGCGTGATCTTCGCGGAGATGATGTCCGTCGAGCGCGATGCCTGCCTCTTCTTCAACATCGCCCGCATCGAGCAGGCCGTGAAGGACGGCAAGTTCAAGACGTACGGTGACAGCAAGGTTCCGGTCGTCGACGGCACGCGGAAGTCGAACGAGGATCCGAAGACGGCCCTCACGGCGTACGTCAGCGTGCCCAAGAACCCGCACGGCGTGAACGCGAGCCCGGACGGGAAGTACTTCATCTGCGCCGGCAAGCTCTCGCCGACGGCGACGGTGATCGAACTCGCCAAGGTGCTGGAGTGGTTCGACGGCAAGCTAGACAAGCTCGACCAGGCGATCGTCGCCGAGGTGGAGATCGGGCTGGGCCCGCTGCACACGGCATTCGACGGCCGCGGCAACGCGTACACCACGCTCTTCCTCGACAGCGCACTCGTGAAGTGGAACGTGGAGGCCGCGATCAAGTTCCACGGTGGCGACAAGGAAGCGAAGTACGTCGTCGACCGCCTCGATCTGCAGTACCAGCCGGGTCACGTGAATGCATCGCAGTCCGAGACGACGGCGGCCGACGGCAAGTGGCTGTGCGTGGGATGCAAGTTCTCGAAGGACCGCTTCCTACCGGTGGGTCCGCTGCATCCGGAGAACGAGCAGCTCGTCGACATCTCCGGCGAGAAGATGGTGCTGATCGCCGACCACCCGGTACGCGGCGAGCCGCACGATTTCATCATCTTCAAGCGCGAGCTGCTGCGCCCGAAGGCCATCTACGAGCTGGACGACTTCCCGAACGCCGTCAAGGAACCGAAGGACGGCGGCATCGTCCGGAACGGGAAGAAGGTGCAGGTGAAGCTCACATCGCAGGCGCCGCAGTTCAGCATGTCGGAGATCCGCCTGAAGAAGGGCGACGAGGTCACGCTGACGCTCACCAACCTGGACAAGATCGAGGACCTCACGCACGGGTTCGCGATTCCCAAGTACAACATCAACTTCATCGTGAATCCGCAGGAGACCGCGTCGGTGAGCTTCATCGCCGACCAGCCCGGGGTGTTCTGGTGCTACTGCACGCACTTCTGCCACGCGCTGCACCTGGAGATGCGCTCGCGCCTGATCGTGGAGGCGTGATCGTCACGCGAGGAGGGTGGTCGGCAACGAAGTGCGGGCCACCCGGGAGGACATCGTGAACGCGATCGTCCGCGGTCTCGTCCGGGGCGTCATGACGGCGGTGCTGCTGCTCACCGCACCGTCGGCGCGCGCCGACGCCTACGAGGCGCATCTGCCCGATGACCTGGCGACGGCACCGGACCTCTGCGCGCGCGTGCCGTGCGCCGAGGTGCTGCCGGGCGCCACGGAGTTCTCGGTGCGCAAGGGGCAGCCGCCGTACGTCGAGGCCTACGCAGTCGAAGGCACCGGGCCGGGCGCGGAACGCAGGCTGGTCGGCTACGTGATGCTCTCGACCGACATCACCGACACGCCCGCGTACTCGGGCAAGCCCGTGGTCACGCTGATCGGCATGGATACCGCCGGCCGCTTCGTCGGGATCCGGGTGCTGAAGCACAGCGAGCCGATCCTGCTGCTCGGCATCCCCGAGGGCGCACTGAGCAAATTCAACGACCAGTATCTCGGCAAGTCGGTCACCGACCAGATCGAAGTGGGTCGGTCGCGACCGGACGAGGACGTGGTCGGCGTCGACGCGATCTCCGGCGCGACGGTGACGGTCATCGCGCAGAACCAGGTCGTGTCGATGAGCGCCCGCGCCATCGCGCGGCAGGTGGGGATCGTCCCGCCTGTGGTCCGCGATCCCGCCCGGTTCGCGCCCCTGCCGGCGTCGCAGGACTGGGCCGCGCTGGTGGCGAGCGGTGCCGTGCAGCGCCTCGCGGTCCGGCCCGAGCAGGTGGGGATGGACCGCGGCGGCGCGCCGTTCATCGAACTGTGGTTCGGCGATCTCGACCACCCGGACATCGGCCGCAGCCTGCTCGGCACCGCGGCGTGGAACAACCTGCGGACGCAGCTCACGGCGGACGAGCACGCCATCTTCATCATCCGCACCGCGGGCACCGAGTCGTTCAAGGGGTCGGGCTTCGTGCGGGGCGGCATCTACGACCGCATCCAGGTGCGGCAGGGTGACGATGCCTACACCTTCCGCGACCTCGACTACCTCAATCTCTACGGGCTGCAGGCGGCGGGCGCTCCGGGGTTCACGGAGTCGGGGATCTTCATCGTCCGCTCGAAGGCGTTCTCGCCGGCGTATCCGTGGAAACTGAGCTTCCTCGGCAATCGAGTGGACCGCGCGACCGGTGCGCGCAGCTTCACGAGCTTCGACGCCGACTACTGGCTGCCCGCGTCTGCGCTGGACGGCGGCCGGCCGGTGGTGGAGACGGTCGAACCCACGTGGGTGCGCGTGTGGAAATCGCGTGCCGTGGGGATCGCGTTCTTCGTCGTGCTGCTCGTGACCGTCACGGTGGTGTACGCGCTGCGGGACCGCCTGACGCAGCGCTCCACGCACAAGAACAAGTGGCCGGTGAATGCGTTCAAGTACAGCGCGTGGGGGCTCAGCACCGTCTTCGTCGGCTTCGGTGCGATGGCCCAGCCGTCGATCACGCAGGTGCTCACGTGGTTCCACGCGGCGCTCTTCCACTGGCAGTGGACGCTCTTCCTGAGCGACCCGTTCATCTTCCTGTTCTGGATCTTCATCATCGTGACGGTGTTCGTCTTCGGCCGTGGCCTCTTCTGCGGCTGGATGTGCCCCTTCGGATCGCTGCAGGAATCCATCTACAAGGTGGCCCGTTTCGCCGGCCTCGGGCGCTGGCAGTTCAAGCTGCCGCAGCGCTGGCACGACCGTCTGAAGTGGATCAAGTACGCACTCTTCTTCGGGCTGCTCGTCGTGTCGATGTTCTCGATGGGGCTCGCCGAGATCCTGTCGGAGGTGGAACCCTTCAAGACCACCTTCCTCGTCGGCATCACGAATCGCGCGTGGCCGTACGGGCTCTTCGTCGCGACGATCCTCGGGCTCGCGATCTTCATCGAGCGGCCGTACTGCAAGTACGTGTGTCCGCTGGGCGGCGCGCTTGCGATGCCGAGCACGTTCCGGTGGTTCGGCCTGCGCCGCAAACCGGACTGCAACAGGTGCAAGGCGTGTGCAGTGGGGTGCGGCGCGCAGGCGATCGACGAACAGGGACGCATCGACCATCGCGAGTGCCTGCACTGCCTCGACTGCATGATCCTCTACACGGACGCCGGGGCCTGCCCACCGCTCGCGAAGGAACGCAAGCAGCGCGCTCGCGCCGGCGAGCCGCTCACCGCCATCGCGCGCGATGGCTACTTCATCCCCATCGTTCCGGTCACCGACACGGGGGCCGTGCTGATCTCGCGGCTCGCAGGCGGCGTCGATCCGCGGTTGCCCACGCCCGCGGTCACACCACCCTATGCCGCCGGTCGGGGTTTTCTGCCATGGGTCGCGGGGGAACTGCGTGACCATCTTCTCCCGTGGAGCCGCGACGGCTGGAACGGGCATCGTGCGTGGCAGGCGGCGGGCATCGCCATCGCGGCGGCTGCCACCGCTGCGTGGCTGCTCGCCGCGGACGGCCGGCTCTCGCAGGTCGCGGTGATCGGCTGGTGGTTCGGCTGGAGCGTGTACGAGGTGCTCATCCGCCTGCAGGGCAAGCGGCACGTGAAGGATGGGCCGTGGTGGGGTCGCACGTGGCGGCGTGCGAACGTGATGGACATGCTGAGCTACGTGGGTTTCAAGAACCTGCTGATCGGCGCCGTGTTCTTCCTCGTCCTGAAGGCGTTCGGGGTGCTCGTGCCATGAAGGCGGTGCATGCAGCGGCCCTGTGCTTGTTCGTGGCGATGGCCGGTGCCGCGCACGCCGCCACATGGCGCGTGGGGCCGGCGCAGGCCCTGCAGACAGCCATCGACCTGGCCGCGGCCGGCGATGTCATCGAGATCACCGGGGGGCACTACACGGCCAACCTGCTCGTCGACAAACCGCTCACGCTGCGCGGGGTCGGACGGCCGGTGGTGAGCGGCGGGCTCCAGGGCGACACCATCCGCGTGACCGCGCCCGACGTCACGATCGAGGGGCTGATCGTCCGCGATTCGGGCGACAGCCTGAAGGACCAGAACGCGGGGATCTACATCCGCCCGGGCGCGCACCGCGCGCGCATCGCGCACTGCGATCTCGTCTACAACCTCTTCGGGCTGTGGATCGAGAAGGCGAACGATGTGCACGTGGAGCACAACCTCATCACCGGGAAGCGGGAGTACGGCAGCTCGCAGCGCGGCAATGGCGTTCAGCTCTACAACACGTTGGGCGCCCGGATCATCGGCAATCACATCAGCTTCGTGCGCGACGCCCTCTACATCGACGTGTCGCACGACGCCATCTTCCGCGGCAACCGGCTGCACCACAGCCGGTACGGCAGCCACTACATGAACTCGTACCGCAATCTCTGGGAAGACAACGACAGCTACGCGAACCGCGGTGGCCTGGCGCTGATGGAGGTGCGGGACCAGGTGGTGCGCAACAACCGCGCGTGGAGCAACACCGACCACGGGATCATGCTGCGGACGATCCAGGATTCCATCATCGAGAACAACGTGGTGGCCGGGAACGCGCGCGGGCTCTTCATCTACGACGCCGAGTACAACACGTTGCGCGGCAACGTCGTGCTCGACAACGCGGTGGGCGTGCACCTCTCCGCCGGTTCGACCCGCAACGTGGTCGACGGCAACGACTTCATCGCGAATCGCGAGCAGGTCCGCTACGTGGGGGCGCGCGACGAGGTCTGGGGCGGCGACGTGGGCAACTTCTGGAGCAACTATCTCGGGTGGGATCGCGATGGCGACCGGCGCGGCGACGTGCCCTACGAAGCCAATGACGTGGTCGACCGTCTCACCTACCAGCATCCGATGGTGCGTCTGCTGCTGGCGAGTCCGGCCGTGCAGGCCCTGCGGCTCGTGAGCCGGCAGTTTCCGCTGCTCAGGGTGCCCAGCGTGGTGGAGGCGCGGCCACGAATCGGAGCGTCGGGGTCGCAGTGGATGCGATGGCGCCAGTTGCTTCCGGGGGGCGTCGATGGTCGGTGAGGCGGCGGAGGCGCAGGGGACCATCGTGCTCCGTGGCGTGGGCAAGCACTACGGCGCGGTGCGCGCGGTCGATGGCGTCGATCTCGACGTCCGCCGGGGCGAGATGTTCGGCCTCATCGGGCACAACGGTGCGGGCAAGAGCACGCTCTTCAAGCTGATGCTGGGGCTCGTGACGCCGACGGCCGGGGAACTCCGTATCAACGGCGCCGCGGTCACAGGGAATGGCTTCCGCGCAGTACGTCGGCAGATCGGCTACCTGCCGGAGAACGTGGTTCTGTGGGACAACCTCTCGGGGCTGGAGACGCTGCGGTTCTTCGCGCGTATCAAGGACGTCCCGGCCGGCGGGTGCCCCGCAGTGCTGGAGCGCGTGGGGCTGTCGGCCGCCGCCACGCGCCCCGTCCGGGAGTATTCGAAGGGGATGCGCCAGCGGCTCGGCTTCGCGCAGGCGCTGCTGGGTTCGCCCCAGGTGTTGCTGCTCGACGAACCGACCGGTGGACTCGATCCCCATGCGATCCACACGTTCTACGACACGCTCGCATCGCTGCGGGCACAGGGCGTGACCGTGGTGCTCAGCTCCCACATCCTCGCGGAACTCCAGGCACGCGTGGACCGCATTGCCGTTCTGTCCGACGGGCGTCTGCAGGCGATCGGCAGTGTCAGGGAATTGCGCGAGCAGCGGGACCTGCCGGTCACGGTGACACTGCGGATCGCATCCGATGCGATCGCTGCGGCCGAGCGTGCTCTCTCAGCAGTGCCGGCACAGTTGGTCGTCGAGCGGGTGGAGGACGGCCTGGAGGTGCGGTGTCCCCGGCTCGTGAAATCAGCGCTGCTGCTGGCGCTCGCGCCGCTCGGAGATCGGCTGCTCGACGTGCAGATCACGGAACCCTCGCTCGAGGATCTCTTCTTCACGGACGCCGACGGGGGCATGCGCTGATGGAATGGCGTCCGCTCGTCGCCGTCGCGCGGAAGGAACTGCGGGACAGACTCCGCAACCGGTGGGTCGTCGCGGTGGCGGTGGTCTTCGCGGTGTTCTCGCTGGTCATCGCCTATGCGGGCGGCGCGCAGCAGGGCACCGTGGGGCTGCGGTCGATCGAGTTCACGATCGCGAGCCTGGTCAGCCTCGTCATCTATCTCGTACCCCTCATCGCGCTGCTGCTCGGTTTCGACGCGGTCGTCGGCGAACGCGAGCGCGGTTCGCTCGACCTCCTGCTCGCGCTGCCGATCACGCGCACCGAGCTGCTGCTGGGCAAGTATCTGGGCCTGGCCGCCGCGCTCGCGCTTGCCATGCTGACGGGGCTCGCGATCGTCGGCGTGGTGCTCTGGCGGCAGTTCGGCACCTCGGGGCTCTACCACTACGCGGGCTTCGTGCTGAGCGCGCTGCTGATGGGCCTCGCGTTCCTGAGCCTGGCAGTCGCGGTGTCGGTCGTCGCGCGCGACCGGACGCGGGCGTCGGGCGCTGCGATCGCGCTGTGGTTCTTCTTCGTGCTGGTGTTCGACCTGGCGTTGCTCGGGGTGCTGGTCGCCACCGGCGGGCAGGTCGGCGGCGCGGCCTTTCCGTATCTGCTGCTGCTGAATCCGGCGGATGTGTTCCGCGTGCTGAACGTCTTCTCGCTGGACGACGTGAGCAGCTTCTACGGGCTGACGAGCCTCGTGCCGCCGGCCCTGTCCGACCCGTGGGTCATGGGAGGCGCGATGGCGGGCTGGATCGTCGTGCCGCTCGGCCTCGCCATCTGGAGATTCCGTCCATGAACGAACATCCCGCCCGTTGCGCCTGTGAAGGCCGGCGCCGTCTGCTGCTTCTTGCCGCGTGGTCCGCGGCTGGCGCTGCGCTCACTCTCGCCGGCTGCGGCGGGAGCAGCGACGACGCAGCCGCAGTGGCCGCGGTGGACTTCGGCGAGGGCACCGTGTGCAGCCTCGACGGCATGGTGCTCGCCGACTACGCCGGACCCAAGGGGCAGATCCGTTTCGACGGCACGGCCGACCCGGTGTACTTCTGCGACACCGTCGAACTGCTGGCTGAACTGCTGCAGCCCGAACAGATCCGCAAGGTCGCCGCGGTGTACGTGCAGGACATGGGGAAGACCGACTGGGAACGCCCGCGCGGCCAGTGGATCGATGCGAGAACCGCGCTGTACGTGGTGGGCAGTCGCCGCCACGGATCGATGGGGCCGACCATCGCGAGCTTCGCACTGGAGGCCGATGCGCTGACGTTCGTCGGCGAGCACGGCGGGAAGCTCCACCGCTTCGCCGAGATCACGCCCGCCATGGTCGACCTGGGTGGTGGCGCCAAGACGGACGCGCGGATGTGAGTGCCTCGACGCCTGCCGCCCCCGTGTCGCCGGTGCCGTCCCGCCCCACCGTGCTCTGGCAGCTCGGGTTCCGGCCCTTCTTCCTGCTCGCCGGGGCGTATGCCTCGCTGTCCATCGCGCTCTGGGGAGCGAGGTACGCCGGATGGTTGCCCGGGTACGGCGCGATCGGTGCGGCGTGGCACGCCCACGAGATGCTGTTCGGCTTCACGGTGGCGGTGCTCACCGGCTTCCTCTTCACGGCAGTAAGGAACTGGACGGCACTGCCGACGCCGAATGGCGGCTGGCTGATGGCGTTCGCGGCGTTGTGGATCGCCGGTCGCGTGGCGGTGTTGACGCCGTTCACCGGAGTCTCGATGGTGCTCAACACGGCGTTTCCGATCGCGGCTGCCGTGGGGATCGCCGTGCCGCTGGTGCGGAGCGGGAATCGGCGCAACTACTTCTTCGTCGGCCTGCTCGCCGTGATCGCGATCGCGGTGCTCGGCGTGCATCTGGTGCCCTTGCTCGATCGTCAGCTTCCCGCCCGGATCGGGATCCGAACGGCGCTGGACGCGATGCTCGTCATCCTTGCCGTGATGGGCGGCCGGGTGATCCCCATGTTCACGGCGAACGGCATACCGGGGACGACCCCGCGAAGGCATCCCGTGGTGGAACGCACGGCCATCGGGGCGCTGATCGCGCTTGCGATCGTGGATGTCCTGCCGCTCGAGGGCACGCCGCTCGTGGCGCTCACCGTGGCCACCCTGGGCCTCGCGGCCGCGGGTCACGTGGTGCGCTGGTGGCTGTGGCAGCCGTATCGCACGGGACGCGTACCGCTCGTCTGGGTGCTGCACGCGGCGTACGCGTGGATCCCGATCCATCTGTTGTTGCGGGTGGCGGGCGACCTCGGCGTGCTCGCGGCGCCGCTGGCGACGCACGCGCTGACGGCCGGTGCGATCGGTGGTCTGACGATCGGGATGATGACGCGGACGTCCAAGGGGCACACGGGGCGCCCGTTGCTGGCGGATGCAGCGGACACCGTTTGCTATCTGCTCGTCCTCGGCGCGGCCGTGGTGCGCGTGTTCGGGCCGCTGCTCTTCCCCGGCGCCTACGTCGAGTGTGTACTCATCGCGGCGGCAGGTTGGTCTGCCGGCTTCGGTCTCTTCACGCTGCGCTATGTGGGGCCGCTCACGCGTCCGAGGGTGGATGGCAAGCCGGGATGAATCGGGTGTGACTGTTGGCGGGCAGCTACCATGTCGGTCGCGCCTTTTCGTTCGGCGCCACACACGAACATTCGACGGGAGGCACGACATGGAACTCGCAGGCAAGGTCGCGATCGTGACCGGGGGCAACGGCGGCCTGGGCCGCAGGATCTGCGATGCGCTCGCGCGGGCTGGGTGCCATGTGGCGGTCGTCTACGCGCGGAGCCGCGAGCCGGCGGAGGAAGTGGCAGCCGCCCTGCGCGGTCTCGGCGTGAGGAGCGACGCGTTCGCCTGCGACCTTGCCGATCCGGCGGCCGTGATCGCGATGGTCGATGCCGTCGAGCAGGCCTTCGGTCGCATCGACATCCTCGTGAACGATGCGGCCTACAACAAGTGGATCCCGTTCCCCGATCTTGATGCGCTCACGCTCGATGACTGGCAGACGATCCTCTCGATCAATCTCACGGGTCCCATGCTCACGACGAAGGCGGTGGCGCCGGCGATGCGGCGACAGGGCGGCGGGCGCATCGTGAACATCTCGTCGGTCGCGGGGTTGTCACCGTCGGGGTCGTCGATTCCGTATGCGGTGTCGAAGGCGGGCTTGATCCACCTGACGAAGTGCATGGCTGTGGCGCTGGCGCCCGATGTGCTCGTCAACTGTGTCGCGCCGGGGTACATCGAGGACACGCGGGCCACGTCGAACCTCGACCCCGCGTATCGCCAGCGGTCGCGCGACACGGCGTTGCTGAAGCGTGCAGCGGACAAGGACGACATCGCCGACCAGGTGGTGGCGTTCTGTCGCACGGAGAGCATCACTGGGCAGACGATCGCGATCGACGCGGGGCGGGTGTTTCATTGAGCGTGACGCAGGGCGCGCGGACGACTCGAGAATCCCCGTGGGTCGGGCTTCGCCCGACGCCTGCGTGCCTGGATTCGCCGCGGTGCCCAGGCACTCGCCGCGTCGAGCTGTTGCTTGACCCACGAACACCATCGCCGCTGGACGCGCGGGCGGTTCAGTAACCCCGTGGGTCGGGCTTCGCCCGACGCCTGCGTGCCTGGATTCGCCGCAGTGCCCAAGCCGTCGCCGCGTCGAGCTGTTGCTCGACCCACGAACACCAGCGCCGCTGGATGCGCGGGCGGTGAGAACAACCCCCCGTGGGTCGGGCTTCGCCCGACGCCTGCGTGCCTGGATTCACCGCAGTGCCCAAGCCATCGCCGCGTCGAGCTGCAGCTCGACCCACGAACACCAGCGCCGCTGGACGCGCGGGCGGTTCAGTAACCCCGTGGGTCGGGCTTCGCCCGACGCCTGCGTGGCCGGGACTCGCAGTGGATTCATCGACGAGACTGCGTCGGCGTGAACTCCGATCTGCTTCACGCCGCTGCGTCCTCCACCTCCTGACCCAGCGCCACCCGCATCGCGTCCTCCACCCGATCGAGGAACACGAACTCGATCTGCGCCCGCGCCTCTGCCGGGATGTCGACGAGGTCCTTCTCGTTGCGTCGTGGCAGCATCACAGTCCGAATGCCCGCGCGTAGCGCCGCCAGTGTCTTCTCCTTCACGCCGCCGATGGGCAGCACCACGCCGCGCAGCGAGATCTCGCCGGTCATCGCGATGTCGGGCCGCACCGGCATGTCGCGCAGCAGGGACGACATCGCGAGGAACATGGCGACGCCCGCACTCGGCCCGTCCTTCGGTGTCGCGCCCGCGGGCACGTGCACGTGGATGTCCCACTGCGAGAGCGACTCGCCGAGGTGCGCCTTCACGAGCGTGAGCGCCGTCTGCGCGGATTCCTTCATCACGTCCCCGAGTTGCCCCGTCAGCGTGAGCTTCCCGGTGCCCGGCACCTTCGCTGCCTCGATGAAGAGGATGTCGCCCCCCACCGGTGTCCACGCGAGCCCGGTCGCGATGCCGGGCGCTGCCGTGCGCTGGGCGACTTCGTTCTCGAAGCGCTTCGGCCCGAGGATGCCGTCGAGATCGCCTGCGTCGATCGTGACTGTCGAAACCTCGCCCTCGGCGATGCGCATGGCCGCGCGCCGCAGCACGCTGCCGATCTCCCGTTCGAGATTTCGTACGCCCGCTTCCCGCGTGTAGTCGCCCACGATGCTGCGCACGGCGGCTTCGGTGACATCCGCCTGTTCCGCGGTGAGGCCGTTCGCCTCCTGCTGGCGGGCGATCAGATATCGCTGCGCGATGACGACCTTCTCCTCCTCCGTGTAGCCGGGAAGCTGGATGATCTCCATGCGGTCGCGCAGCGGCCCCGGGATCGTGTCGAGCTGGTTCGCCGTTGCGATGAACATCACGCCGGAGAGATCGAAGTCGACGCCGAGGTAGTTGTCGCGGAAGCGCGCGTTCTGCTCGGGGTCGAGCACCTCCAGCAGCGCCGACGACGGATCCCCGTGGAAGCCGCCGGCGCCGAGCTTGTCGATCTCGTCGAGCATGAAGACGGCGTGCCGCGAGCCCGCGCGCTTCAGCGCCTGCACGATCACACCGGGCATCGCGCCGACGTACGTGCGGCGGTGTCCGCGGATCTCTGCCTCGTCGTGCACGCCACCCAGTGCCACGCGCTGGAAGGGGCGCCCGGTGGCTTTCGCGATCGACTGGCCGAGCGACGTCTTGCCCACGCCGGGCGGGCCGACGAAGCACAGGATCGGGCTCTTGCCCGTGGGGTTCAGCTTGCGGACGGCGAGGTGTTCGAGGATTCGCTGCTTGATCTTGTCGAGGCCGAAGTGGTCGCCGTCCAGCGTGGTCCGCGCCTCGGCGATATCGATCCCCTTCGGCGGGTCGGCCTTCCACGGCAGTTCGGTGAGCCACTCGAGCCACGTGCGCAGCATCGAGGCCTCGCCGGCACCGTCGTTCATCCGTTCGAGACGCTTCAGCTCCTTGCGCGCCTGCGCGAGCGTCTCCTCGGGCATGCCGGCGTTGTCGAGGGCCTCGCGCATGGCTTCGAGTTCGGCGGGGCCGTCCTCATCCTCGCCCAGCTCCTTGCGGATCTGGCGCATCTGCTCGCGCAGCACGTGCTCGCGCTGGCGTTCGTCGAACTCCTGGCGGGTCTTGTCGCCGATCTCCTTCGACAGACGCAGCACCTCGACCCGCGCGCCGAGGAGCGCCAGCACCTTGTCGAGGCGGCGGCGCAGGTCGAACGTCTCGAGGAGGTCCTGCTTCTCCTCGATGCGTGCGTCGATCAGATTCGCCACCGTGTCGGCGAGCACGCCCGGGGACGTGAGGGATTGCACGACACCCTTCCATTCCTCGGGGGCGTTCGGGAGCAGGTCGATGGCCTCGATCGCACGCGACTGCAGCTGGAGAAAGCGAGCCTCGATCTCGGGGCCGGTCTCGTCGGGCGGTTCGACGTACGCGACGCGCGCCACGAGGAAGGGCCAGCCTTCCAGGAACTGCAGCACGCGGAAGCGCGTCTCGCCCTGGACGATGAGGTGATGGGGTCCTTCGTTGGCGCCCATGTGACGGACGATGCGGCCGGCCGTGCCGACCCAGTGGAGATCATCGGCGCCGACCTCGACGCGCTCGGGGTCCTTCTGCATGAGGAAGCCCACGGGGCGCGCGTTCTTCGCGGCGAACTGCGCGGCGGCCACAGAGCCGGCGCGGCCTACGGTGACCGGGGACGCCAGGCCGGGAAAGAGCACGGCGTTGCGCATGGGGACGAGCACGAGGGCGTCGTCCGGCAACGGCCGGAGGCCGTCCGCGCCGTTGCGATCATTCGTATTGGTGCCGCTGGGTGTCTTGCCACCGCCCGTCAGCAGTTCCTGCAGCTTCGGAAGGAATTGCATGAATCGTGTCTCCTGGTACCGGCCGTGGTCGGCTGTGCTCGTAGGCAGGAGGTCGGGGTGGGGGATGGGGATTCAAGGGGCAAGGCCGTACATCCCCACGTGGATGCGCCAACCAGCGCCGGCGTAGGCCACGCTTCTTATGTCGCCGCGGGCCATGCCTGCGGAAGCGTTGGTTCCGGGTGAAGCATTTCCTTGCATCGACCGCTTTCGGGGCCATGGGCCCCTCCTACAGGCCCGGTGGATGGGAAAATGCCACGCTGTTGTAGGAGCGGCCCATGGCCGCGAAAGCGATGGTTTCGGGTGAAGCGTTTCCTGGCACCTACCGCTTTCGCGGCCATGGGCCGCTCCTACACCGGGTGCCCTCCTCCATGGGGAGGGTTCCCCGCTACGCGGGCATGGTCGCTCGCCGGAACATCACCGACAGGTTGTTCGCCGGCATTGCAATCGTGATGGGCGGCTCGAAACCCGCCAAGCTTGCGGCATCGCTGACCGCTTCGAGGTCGCGTACACCCCACGTCGGGTTGCGGCTGCGGAGGTCTGCGTCGAACATCGCGTTGCTCTCCGACGTGTGCGCACCGCCGCGGCGGAACGGGCCGTACAGGTACAGGAGGCCGCCTGCCGACAGTGTCGCTGCAGCCCCGTGGAGCAGGCCGAGCGCAGCGGTCCACGGGGCAATGTGGATCATGTTGATGCAGAGCACGGCGGCCGGCGGCTGCGGGAGTGGCCACCCGGGGTGGGTGGCGTCCAGCGGGATCGGTGGCAGTACGTTGGTGACCGCCGTGTGTGCGATCCACGCCGCGATGCTGGCGCGGTTCACCGGGTCGGGATCGCTTGGCTGGAACTGGAGGTGCGGGAGATGCCGCCCGAACCACACGGCGTGTTCGCCGGAGCCGCTCGCGATCTCGAGCACGCAGCCCGCATCGGGCAGCGCCTCCCGCAGGACGTCGAGGATGGCGGTGCGGTTGCGTTCGGTGGCGGGTGCGAATCGACGGGCGTCGGACATCTCGAATTCCGGGAGAACGGGCCGACCGAAGGGCGCGCCACGGCCCCTCATCTCCCGTCGTGCGGTGGCGATCTACGGCTGAAGGCTGTGGTAGTAGGCCGCGAGGTCGTCGATGTCCTGGTCGCTGAGGGACATCACGTTCGGCGTCATGATGCCCGCCATGGCGCCCTTGCGGTCGCCGTTGCGATACGCCTTCAGCGAATAGACGAGGTACTGCACGTTCTGGCCGGCGAGCTTGGGATACATCGACATCTGCGCCTTGCCGTCTGCGCCGTGGCAGATCGAACAGGTGACGGTCTTGGCCTTGCCGGCCTCTGGATCGCCGGCGGCATGGACCGGGATCGCGGCGCAGGCGAGGAGGGCGATGAGGGCTCGAATCATGACTTGCGGCTCCGTTTCGGGGTGAGGCTGTTGAACTGCGGTGGATCTGAAGCGGAACGTCAGGACACCTGCAGGATGGCCATCATCCCGCGGTCGCTGTGTTCGGTGAAGTGGCAGTGATACAGGGTCCGGCCGACGTGCTCGGTGAAGTGGATCCCGATGCGCACGTTCGCACCCTCGCGGACGTTGAACATGTCGTGCTGCGCGGTGTAGGCCGGCGGCTTGCCGTCGATGTCGAGCACCTGGTAGTGCCAGGTGTGCAGATGGAACGGATGGTCCATCACGTCGACGTTGCGCAGGCGCCAGATCTCGCGGCTGCCCAGGGCCGCGCGGATGTCGACCCGCTCGGGGTCCATGAACTGCGAGCAGATGTTGAAGAGCGACAGCACGACATCGCGCTCGACCGTCGCCAGCTCGGGCCGGAAGCGTTCGAAGCTCACGAGCTGCGTTGGCAGACGGATGGGCGTCGGTGTCGGTGGCGGCAGCAGCGTGGCGATCGGCTGCGGGGCCGTGAACGCCATGCCGCGGCGCGCGGTGGGGAGGTAGATGAGCTGCAGCGGGTCGGCGCCATCGAGTTCGACGAGCACCTCGGCGCGACCACCCGGCACCAGCAGGATCTCCTGCACGGCCTGCGTATGGTCGAGATAGCGCCCGTCGTGGGCGATGACGTGGAACGGTCGGTCGTTGCCGAGGCGCAGGCGCCAGTAGCGCGCATTCGACGCGTTCACGAACCGAAGGCGTTGCAGCGATCGCTGCGCGCGCCAGACGGGCCGCTGCACGCCGTTCACCAGCAGCCAGTCCCCCTCCTTGCCCACCGACCATTCGGTGGCGCGGTGCGGCTGGATGCGGTCGCCTTCCAGCGTGACGTCCTTCAGAACGAGCAGGCGGTCGTCGCAGTCGAGATCGTCTTCGAAGTCGCGGGGCCCTTCGATGAGGATGGGCCCCGCGAGGCCTGCGAACATGTCGCGGGCCGTCGCGCCGTGGATGTGCGGGTGGTACCAGTGGACGCCTGCGTTGCCGGGCGGGACGACGAACTCGTACTCGAAGGATTCGCCGGCCGGCACCTGGATCCAGATGTTGTCGGCACGGCCCGTCGGCGGGATGGAAAGGCCGTGGAAGTGCAGATTGGACGTGTGATCGAGCCGATTCTCGAAGGTGAGTCGCAGGGTCTCGCCTTCGCGCAGTCGCAGGAGGGGCCCCGGAAAGACGCCGTTGTAGGCGATCGTCTGCACGACGCGCCCGTCGATGAGGACTTGCCCTGGCGCCGCGACGATCCGACCCACGGCAAGCCCGGGTTCGCTGCGGTCGAGCGCGATCTCCGGCAATGCGGGGAGGTCCGGGGTCTGCCCGATGGCGTGGTTCAACCAGCTGCCAACGGTGGGTAGCGCGAGCAGGCTGGCTGCCTGCAGGAAGCGGCGCCGCGGCAACGCCAGACCGAGCGCCGCTGGATGGCGGAGGGTCATGGGCAGGCGTCCGTGGGAAGGTGGGGCATGGCGCAGCGCTTCACAGCATCTCGTTGTGTGTTCAGTAGCGGGCGGGGTCGGTGGCGAACGTGAATAACTCGGGCGAAGTCACCACCCCCAGACGGACCAGACCGTCGATGACCTCGCGGCGGCGATCGATGACACTGCCCAGTCGGTGCGTCCGGGCCAGTGCGACCTCGGCTTCGGTGTAGGGCATGAACGCGCCCGGAAGTTCCGCACCGCTGTACTCGCGCAACATCCAGTTGAGCAGGGCGGCAAGGCGCGCGTCGGAGAGATGTGCCTGCAGGACATTGGGGACCTGCACGATGTACGCGCGGCCTTCCGCAGAATGGGTGAAGAGACCCACGCGACCCTTCAGTCTCGGGACTTCCACGACGGAGTCGCCGAGGTGGCCGTGGCAGCCCTGGCAGTGCCGCGCGTAGTCCTCGGCAGCGCCGGAGACCCGGGGTAGCACCGTGCCATTGCGACGCACGAGTACGTCCGGGACCGATGCCGGGTCCACCGATTCGTGCGCGGTGCCGGCATCCGCCGAGGGCAGCGATTCGGACGCGGAGATCGCGGCGCCAGAAAAGAAAATGGCCAGCAGTGCGCTGGCCATCGAGCGGGTCATCGACCTTGCCTCGTGTCAGACCCTGGTCGGGCCTCAGACCTGGCCGACGATCGCCGCGCTGGAGCAGTGATAGACCATCGAGCTGCCGCCGAAGCACCAGATGATGTCGTTGTTCAGCTGCGGCCGGTACGTCGGCATCTCGCCGGCGGTGCCGAGGCAGTTGCACTGCGCGCAGGAATCCTTGCCGCAGCAGTCACGGTAGGCGATCAGGTACATCTTGCCGTCGTCAGGATTCAGACAGCTGCCGACCCAGGACGTGGGGGAAGGGGTCGAGCCCGGCGGGCAGGTGGCGGGGCCGCCGCCGCAGCAGGAACAGAGGTAGCCGTCGCTCGAGCAGTAGCGCCAGTAGTTGCAAGCCTTGGGGTCGGTGGTCTGCGCGCCGACGCGCTTCGCCCACTCGACGCCGGGGTCCTCGGCAGCCTGCGCCTTCCGCGCGACGGGGAGCACCGGAAGCATTGACGCACCGGCGAGTGCAGCGCCAAGGGTCGCGACGAAATTTCGCCGGGACATCTTCTGGGCAGTCCTGCGGCTCATGCGCTCGAACAGCTTGTCGATCACCTGCATCACCATGACCCGTTCTCCTGTGCTTGTCGTGCTGGTGGTCGCCGTTCCCGGTGACCTGCCGATGCTTGTGCGGCGTGCCTTAGCCCCGCCCGTTACCCGTTACCCGTCATCCGTTGCCCGTCAACTACGCGTCGTTCACCTGCCCATCTCAGGCCGCTTCCTTGGAGGTGGCGGCGTCATCCTTCACGTAGCCGCGTGCCTTCAGGTATGCCTGAATGGAGCCGTAGCCCGTCTCCTTCGCGATCGCGAGACTCTCCAGATGCTCGCGGCTGTTGACGAGCCCCTTCGCGCGGATCACGCCATCTTCGTCGACCAGGATCGCGTAGGGCAGCTTGCCGACCTGGAAGGCCATGCCCACCTGGGGAGAGTTCACGTACGGAATCCCCTGCAGTTCGTACTTGGCGATCATCGCGCGCTGCTCGGCAACGTCGCCGTCGCCCACGATCACCACGTCGAGGCGCTCGCCCGCCGCGAACGAACGGGCGATCGGCAGGAGCTTCTTGCAGATCGGGCAGCTCGGGGACACGAACAGCAGCAAGCGGCTCTTCTTTCCCCCCGTGGCGCCACCGATCTGGACGAGCCCACCGTCGAGGCCGGCGATCTTCATGTCCGGTGCCATCTCTCCGACATCGGGGCCGCGATCGTTAGCCAGTGCGCCCATGGGCGCCACGCGCTCGTGCAGCACGCCGATCTGGCGGACCATGCCGAACACCACGGCGCCCAGAACGAGCACCACCACCCAGAGCAGCAGGTTCGAATACAGCAGGATCTCGTTCGACAAGGTGATGACTCCTCAGCTGGCGCGAGATGCCGTGCGTTCGTAGTTCTCCTCGAACGTGGGCGGCCGGCGCAGCGTGACGTAGCTGGTGGAAAGGTAGGAGAGCAGCAGAACGAGCGACGCCATCACGATCACGAAACTGTCTGCCCACCCGATGTCCCGCTCTGCGGGCGCCAGGAGACACCCGAGTGCGAAGACGCCGAGGATCGCATTCCGCAGAAGCAGCCACCAAGAAAGATTCTGGCGGAGCGTGGAGCGGAAGCACCCGCAGTCGATGTCCGTCCGGCCGCGTACGAGATTGATCCCCATGGCCAGCGCGAACACCGCGAGCAACGTCAGCGCCACGAGTCCGCCCAGCGCCCGCGTTGCGGGGATCAGCACGGCAATCGCCACGAGAATCTCGACCGGTGGGAGCACGCGGCTGATCATCGGTGCGAGCGCCCCCGGGGCGATGCGGTAGTTGCGGATCACACCTTCCAGTTCGGCCCACGCCATCAGCTTGCCGACGCCGGCGATGCCGAATACGAGGGCGAGCGTCAGGGCGGCAGTCGACTGGAGTACGGGATCGATCATGACCACAGTGGCCTTCGGCGCGAGGCGATCAGTCGCCAGCGGTGAAGAGCAGGAACGGTGAGATCCCGAAAGCCATCTCGCCGACTTCCTTGCCGTCCGCCACGTTGTAGGTGACGAGGCTGGGCTTCTCGGTCTGCGTGAAGAGATAGGGCTCGGCGTCCTGCGAGATCGCCAGGGAAGTAGCGTGCTCTTTCAGGTGGATGCGGTCGAGACGCTTGCCGGTGTTGCCGTCGAAGACCCAGACCTCGTCACCCGGCTGCTTGTGCGTCCACTTCGGACCCTTGTGCATCAGCACGAAGATGCGGTTGGTGGGCTGGTGCATCGTGATGAGCTGCCAGCCCCCCGGGCGCCAGCCCTCGGCCTTGTCTTCCGCTGAGAGCAGCGACCAGGGCTTGCCGATCACCGGCTTGTCCTTCGAGAGATCGGCCGAGATGATGTTGCCGTCGTACGTGACCCAGTGGACGCGGCCCTTCTTCTTGTCGAAGGCCGCGTGCTCGAAGACGGGATCATTCTCGGCGTCGAAGAACGGGCCGTCGCGATGGGTTGTGGTCTTCAGCGCGGCGTCCCATTTCACCGTGAGCAGCGTGCCGTCGGAGCACACCGTCGAGAGGCGGTTGCCTGCTGTCGGGAAGATCAGGCCGCAGCCGGGAATCTCGAGGTCGCCCTTGTACTTCCGCTCGGTGGTGTCGACGACGCTCACCGAAGTGGACGGCGCGAGGTTGTACGAGAGGAGGTAGCGCCCGTCGGGGGTGATGTCGGCGTTCTGCTTCTTAGGGACCACGAGGAACCGGCCCTTGGGGAGGTCGACGTCTGCCTTGATGTCGAGCGTCTGCCCATCGAAGAACGTGATGAAGTCGGAACGGGTGCCGCGCGTGCCCTTCGACCAGTACGTGTCGAAGAGGTAAAGCTGACTGTTGTCGGGTGCGAGGGCGAAATTGGAGAGGTAGCCGCCGCTCAGGGTGCCGACGAGTTCCTGCTTGTCGCCTTCGATGATCCAGACCTTGCTCGCGACGATGTGCGGGAAGACCGGCTCCAGCACGTAGACGCGCTTGGGATGCGGCTTCGACAGGATGGCGATGCTGTGCTGCTCGCCCATCAGCTTCGCGTCATCCGGGAGCGCCTTCGTCTCATCGGCGAAGGCGGTGGATGCCGCTGCGAAGGTGCCCAGGAGGGCCGCGACCGCCACTGACAGAAACGCTCGTTCCATGCACGATCTCCCGATGGTATGACCGCTGCGTCCCCGGGGTGCGTCGGGCCGATGGCCCACCCACGGCTGATGACGTCACGCGGAACAGTAGACAGGCGAGAGTATCCGAAAGCAACACGGATGCGTCAATGCGCTGCACCCTTACGGACACACATTCTTCCGCCTGCCCATCTGGAGTGCGGACGGGACGGCAATGCGCTTACTCAGCTTGTCCTTTGGGCAATGCCTGTTCGACGATTGGGCGTCGTTGTCCGGCTGGTGCGGTCGCGAACTGACTCCGTGCTTGCCCGAGGCACATACTCGACCGCTTCGAGGCGCAGTCGGGCTGGCCGGCCGCCTTCATTCCCAGGAAGAGGTTCCCCATGAAAGCGGTCCGCATCCATGAGTACGGTGACGCATCCGTCCTGCGTTTCGAAGAGGCGCCCCGACCGGTCTGCGAGGCCGACGACGTCCTGATCCGGGTGGTCGGCAGCTCAGTCAACCCGGTCGACTGGAAGATCCGTCGCGGCTATCTGAAGGAGATGATTCCCTACGCATTGCCCATGATCCCCGGTTGGGACGTCTCCGGCGTTGTCGAGGAGATCGGCGCGAAGGTATCGCGCTTCCGGGTGGGGGATGCCGTCTACTCGCGGCCGGACATCACCCGGCACGGCACCTACGCCGAGTGGATCGCGGTGCGCGAATCCGAGGTGGCGTTCAAGCCGCGAACGGTGTCGCACATCGCCGCTGCCGTTCTCCCGCTAGCGGGCATCACCGCCTGGGAGGGCCTGGTCAACGTCGGCAAGGTGAGTCCTGGTCAGCGGGTGCTCGTACACGCCGCCGCAGGTGGCGTCGGCTCGTTGGCGGTGCAGATCGCGAAGGCGCACGGTGCGCACGTCATCGGTACGGCCTCCGGCGCGAACCGCGCGTTGGTCGAATCCCTCGGGGCGGACGAGTTCGTGGACTACCGCACCACGCCGCTGGGCGACGCGGTGCGCGATGTCGACCTCGTGCTCGATACGATGGGTGGCGGGACGCAGGAGGCCTCGTGGGCCGTGATGGCGCCCGGTGGTTTGCTCGTGTCGATGGTCAGCGACCCTGCAGAAGCCGTAACCGCGTGGCCGCAGCTTCGCGCCGCGTTCATCTTCATCGGACCCGATGTACCGGTGCTCGAACGCCTTGCGGCACTGGTGGACGAGGGCAGGGTGCGCCCGGTGATCGGTGCGGAGTTCGCGTTGCGCGACATCCGGAAGGCCCACGAACTGAGCGAGACGGGGCACGTCCGCGGAAAGATCGCCCTGCACGTCGGGACACCCTGAAGCTTCGTGGGCTGGGCCGTTTGCGGCCCAGCCCACGATCGTTCTCAGTATCGTCGCAGAGAAGCGGGTTCCCGAACGCTCAGATTTCGGTCAGGGTTCGAACTCGTATTCGTAGATGTCGTGGGGGTGATCGCCCGGGTCGATCTTGACGATGTCTTTGATCAGTCCGGTGTGGAGGTCGTAGATCCAGCCGTGGAGCATCGGCCGCTGATGCTTGCGCCACGCCCGTTGCACGAAGGAGATGTCGGCGAGGTGGTGGACCTGCTCGATGACATTCAGCTCCACCAATCGGTCGAATCGCGGTTGCCCCTCGGGGATTGCATCCAGTTCTGCGGAGTGGAAGCGGTAGACGTCCTTGATATGACGCAGCCACTTGTTGATCAGCCCGAGGTCGCGGCGGGACAGCGCTGTCTTGACGCCACCGCAGCCGTAGTGTCCGCACACGATGATGTGCTTCACGCACAGGATCTCCACCGCGTACTGCAACACCGAAAGCATGTTGAAGTCGGTGTGCACCACCATGTTGGCGACGTTGCGGTGAACGAACAACTCTCCGGGATGGGTGCCGGTGACCTCTTCTGCCGGGACGCGGCTGTCCGAGCATCCGATCCAGAGGTACTCCGGCCGTTGCTCCGTCGCGGTCGCTTCGAAGAAATCCGGGCGCAGGTCCAGCTTGTCCTTCACCCAGGCCCGATTGTTAAGCAGCAGCCTTCGATAGTCGTCCACGGGGCGTTCCCTCCTTCCCGAAATAGTGGTGGTATTCGATCGTGATGCCTCGGTGTTTCGCCGAGACCTCGAAGTCCTTCAGCGTCTCGTAGGCGTCGTGATCGATGTAGAGAGCCTTGATGCCATCCACGATCAGTGTGGAGTCGTCGGGAATCGACCGGAGGATGTCCTTCAGCGATGACTTGTTGACGAAGGAGATGTCCTTGTTGAAACGGAGCAGGTGCCGCGGTCCGTCGCTCACGAGCGTCATCGCAGAGCGGTGGTATGCCTTCATGACGAAGAAGACGCTGACCAGCAGTCCGATTCCCACGCCCACCAGGATGTCGGTGGCAACGACGATGATCAAAGTGACGATGAACGGCAGGAACTGGGTGCTTCCTTCCTTCCATACCGAGCGGATCAGCTTGATCGACGAAAGCTTGTAGCCGACGACCAGCAGCACCGCTGCGAGGCAGGCGAGCGGAATCGTGTTGAGCACGACCGGGATCAGAAGCACTGCTAGGAGCAGCAGAACGCCGTGAACGAGCGCCGACGTTCGCGTGCGCCCTCCTGCATAGACGTTGGCAGAGGATCTGACGATCACCGCCGTGACGGGAAGCCCGCCGAGGAGTCCGCAGGTCATGTTGCCGATCCCTTGGGCGCGCAGTTCTCGGTTCACATCCGAGATCCGGCGCTGCGGGTCCATCTTGTCCACTGCCTCCACCGAAAGGACCGTCTCGATGCTGGCGACGATGGCGATCGTCAGCGCCACGATCCATACATCTGCTCTGAGTAACGCTGACGGGTCCGGGAATGTGATCAGACTGGACAGGGCGCCGAGCGATTCCGGAATGGGGATCTCGACCAGGTGATCGCGCTCAGCGGTGAGTTGCCAGCTCGGGAGGAAGTGCCCGAAGAACTTGTTCGTCGCGGCCCCAAGCACTACCGCCACCAACGCGCCCGGCAGAAGGCCCGACCAGCGCCGCTGCTTGATGGGTTTGGTTTCCCAGAGGATCAAGATCGCCAGACAGAGGATCGAGATCGCAATGGCACCCGGTTGCAGGATCTGGCTGTCGAACGCCGTGATCGGGTCGGTGAAGATCGTCAGCCATTCGCGTCCCGCGAACGCGGTCTGCGTATCGGTGAAGGTCCGGTCGTAGCCGACGGCGTGGGGTACCTGCTTCAGGATGATCGTGATGCCGATGGCGGCCAGCATGCCCTTGATGACGCTGTGCGGGATGAAGTGCCCGAGGGAGCCGCCCCGTGCCACTGCTATCAGCAACTGCACGACACCCGCGATCGCCACGGCAGTGAGAAAAACGGGAAAGGAACCGAGGCTGAGGATCGCTGCGGCGACGATCGAGGCGAGGCCCGCAGCCGGCCCCGAGACCGAAAGCTCTGACCCCGAGAAGAGCGTGATCACGATCCCGCCGACGATGCCGGCTATGACGCCGGAGAACAGAGGCGCGCCGGAAGCCAGGGCAATGCCGAGGCAGAGTGGAAGTGCGACGAGGAAAACGACGATACCTGCGGGAATGTCGGCGGAGGCGTGGCGAAACGAAGGAATAGTAATTATCTGGGACATGTATGAGCGTTCCGGAAGTGCGGCCACTATCGAGCGAGTGTGGTGTAAGTCGGCTTCATGGAAACAGTATCGACGGGCGATGGGTCAGTCGAAGCTGCGTGCGAGGGTAGTCGAAGTCCAGAACCAAACCAACAACAAGGGTCTTCAGTCTGCGCGCATCGGTTGGTGTGGTGCACGGTTGGTTCGGCGCGAGAAAGTCTCCCGCCACGAACGCCATCGACCGATGGTCTGCAGAGTGAGAGCCAGATGCGCGACTCATTTTCCCGACATGGCAGAGGGGAAAGTGGAGTCTGCGGATCGCGGTACGTTCCCTGGCTTGGCCGAACAGTAAATTCGGATCGGCCGAATCCATTCCCCGCGCCCTGAAGTCGTGCGACACGGTCCACCGAACGCAATGTTCCGGAGCGCGAGCGGAGATGCTTTCGTTGCGTCGGTTTTCACAGGTGAAGACCCCTTCTGTCGGCAATCGAAGGCGCAACGGATGCATCGCTAAGGTGCGCGCCATGCGCAATCAGAGGGCCTTTGTATCCTGGACTGGCGAGCAGTTTTCCCGACAATTTGGTGGCGAATGAACGCGGGTCTTCAGATCTGCGACTGTCGACCAGCCCAGAACGGCGCGCGCAGTTCGCGCTTCAGCGTCTTCCCGGCCGCGCTCCGCGGGAACTCTTCCATGAGCACCACGTCGGCCAGCCGTTGGTAGCGCGCCTCGACGCGCTCGTTCACCCACTCGCGAAGCGCTGCGGCGGTGATGGCATCCCGTTCGTTCAGGATCACCGCCGCCACGGGGGTCTCACCCCAGCGTTCGTGCGGCACGCCGAACACGGCGACCTCGCGCACGGCGGGATGCCGCGCCGCGATCTCCTCGATATCGCGCGGGTAGACCTTCACGCCGCCCGTGTCGATCATGTCCTTCTTGCGATCCACCAGGAACAGATAGCCGTCCTCGTCCACATAACCGAGGTCGCCCGAGTGCAACCAGCCATCGCGCACGGCCTGAGCCGTGAGGTCGGGGCGGCCGTGATAGCCCGTCATCAACATCGGGCTGCGGCCGATGATCTCGCCCGTCTCGCCAGGCGCCGCGATGGAACCGTCCTCGCGCACGATGCGGAGTCGCGTGTACGGCGGCGGCACACCGACGGACCCGAGTTTCCGCACGGCATCCACGCGATCGAGGATCGTGAAGAAGCCTTCGGTGAGACCGTACAACTCGTGGAACCTGCCTGGCAGGACTTCGTTCAGCCGGAGCTTGTGCTCCGCCATCAGCGGCGCCCCGAGGGTGAGCAGCACTTCGAGAGACGCCAGCTTGTCGGGCGCGAAGGCAGGCGATGCGAGGATCGCCAGGATCTGCGCCGGGACCATCGTCATGTGGGTGATGCGTTCGCGCGCGATGGTCTCGATCACGGCGACGGGATCGAACCGGCGATGCAAGGTGTAAGAAGCGCCCGTGTAGAAGGCCGGCATCAGCATCACGAAGGCGCCGTTGAAGATCACCGCGCCCGCGTGCAGAAGACGCGATTCCGGTGTGATGCGGAACTGGGCCGCGAACGCCATCGCGTAGAGCGCGCGCACGTGATGCGAGAGCGCGATGCCCTTCGGCAGGCCCGTGGTGCCGCTCGAGTAGATGAGATTGAACATCGTGTCGCCGTCGACGGCGACGTCGTCGATCGTCGGCGACGCACCCGCTGTTGCGACGGCGTAGTCGATGGTGGCGGGCACCGCCCCGTCCACGACGAACACCGCGATCGACGCCATCAGCCCCGGATCGTCGAGGCGCAATGCATCGATCACGGGCATCAGGCGCTTCTCGGTGACGAGCCAGCGCGCACCGGAATCCGTCAGCAACGTGCGCAGTCCCGCCGGCATGAGCAATGGGCTGAACGGGACCGTTGCCGCGCCGAGGGCTGGCACGGACCACATCAGCTCGAGCAACTCCCGGCAGTTGTCCAGCAGCAGCGCGACGCGATCGCCGCGCCTCACACCATGCGCCCGCAACAGGTTCGCGGAGCGGCACATGCGCTCCCGGAATCCGCGCCAGTCGAGCCGCTCCTCGCCGCAGACCACGGCCTCCGCATCGGGACGGTACCGCGCTTGATGGGCGATGAGGGCATTGAGATCGAACATGGCGAGCGGCTGGAGAGTGAGGCGACCTGACGACTATGCCACGCCGGCGTGCTCCCGCGCGCCCACCGTCAGCGGTGGCGCCTGCGTCGCGCCTCGACAAGGCAGAGCAGCATGCCGCCCGCGGCCATCAGCGCGATCGATCCCGGTTCCGGCACCGGCGCGACGCGACCGAACACCACGTTGTCGAAGACCGGATAGGGCTGAAACGATCCCGCCGGCGCCGCCGTGTTCGTGAAGACGATCTGCTCGATCTCGCGATCGAGATCGACGATGCCGAAGAAGCGGCGCGTGCGGTCGCCGGCGATCGTGAACGAATCACGGGTCCCGTCGCGGTAGAGCACCGACAGCGTCTCGGCGGCGGGCGGCAGCGAGGCGTCGCGGAGGCGGTCGAGGCGATAGTCGGCGCCGAAGAGGTTCACGTTGTCCGGCAGAGCGATGGTGCAGGTCTGCCGACCGCAGATCAGCGAGGCCGACGAGCCGTCGACGTCGTAGTAGCCGGTGTTCGCGGCGTTGTCGGCGATGTAGGCGTCGTCGGTGAACCCCGGCGTGGCGCCCGAGAACGAGAGACCGCCGACGAAGAGTCTGGGGCCGGAACGGTGCGTCCCGAAGAAGTTGAGCGGGAAGGCCGGCGTGCCCAGGATGTCATCGAAGACGAGCGTGGTGACTGGGCCGGTGTGGCGCGTCGGGTCGGTGTACTGCGCGAACTCCACGCGGTCGGTGACGAGTGCTGCGTGCGAGGTCGCCGTGAAGGTGAGCGCGCAGAGTGCGGTCAGGCAGGGTTTGGCGAACGTCATGGTGCGGAAGTCTCCGGAGGTGCCGTGTGCGACAGACATTCCTGCAATGTGCACCTCCGGGTCTTACCGACCTCCTACGCCGCGAAAGCGAGACGTCTACGGCATCCACGGCACCATCGTCGCCGGCCCCGTCGGCGCGAACGGCACCTCGATCAGCCACACGCCACCGGCATCGATGGCGCGGCGCACTGCGCTGCCGACGTCCTTCGGTTCCACGCGGACGCTCTTCGCGCCGAAGGCTTCGCCCAGTTTCACGAAGTCGGGGTTCACGAGATCGTCGCCGATGTGCCGCCCGCCGAACATGCGGTCCTGGTATACGCGGATCGAGCCGTACGCGTGGTCGTTGAAGACGAGCGCGACGAGGTCCTGCTTCGCCTGCACCGCGGTCGCGAGGTCCTGCACGGAGAACATGAAGCCCCCATCGCCGGAGATCGAGACGACGGGCCGATCGGGACACGCGAACTTCGCACCGATCGACGCCGGCAGTGCGTAGCCGAGCGTGCCGTACGTGCCGGGGTGGATCAGCGTGCGCGGATGGTAGGTGTCGAAGAGCAGCGGCATCCAGTAGCCGACCACGGTGAGGTCGTCGACAACGATGGTCTCGTCAGGGAGTGCCGCGCGGAGGTCCTCGATGATCGGCAGGACGGGGCCGGCGCGTTCGACCATCCGTTCGCGCTTGCGGGCGCGGAAACCGGCGACGTCGAACCAGCAGGCCGGGGCGCCGGAGAGTTCGTCGCCGATCGCCTCCAGCACCAGCCGCGCGTCGCCGACGATGCCGACTTCCGCCGGACGGCGATGGCCGATCATCAGCGGGTCGATGTCGATCTGCACGATGCGGGCGGGGAAGCGCGCGCCGACGTTGACGTCCGACACCACGTCGATGCGGGTACCGACGACGAGCACGAGGTCGGCCTGCGCGAGGAGGTCTTCGTAGAGATCGAGCCTTCCCCAGCCGTCGCCCAGCGCGAGCGGATGCCGGTCGGAGATCGCGCCGCGGCCGAACACGCTGGTCACGACCGGCGCGCCCAGCCGTTCCGCGACGCGGACCAGCGCCTCCGTCGCTTCGGCGCTCTCGATGCCGCCGCCGGCGTAGATGAAGGGCCGCTTCGCGCTGCGGAGCGCCGTGGCGGCGAGCGCGATGGCGGCGGGGTCCCCGGCGGGCCGGCTGAACATCTCGCGCGGGGTGACGTTCACCTCGGCCTCGCCCAGCTGCACGTCGAGCGGCACCTCGATGTAGGCGGGCCGCGGCCGCTTGCAGCGCATGGCGCGCATCGCCTCGCGGACGACCTTCGGCGCATCCACCGGCGTCGCGAGGCGCGACACGTAGCCGCTCACCGAGGCGGCGACGCCCAGCGAGTTCGTGAGTTCGTGGAAATGACCGCCTTCGCGTTCGAGCTGCGGCAGCGCGTTCTGGCCGCCGAACACGAGCATGGGCGTCGATTCCGAATACGCCATGCCCATGCCGGTCAGCGCGTTGGTGAGGCCGGGACCCGGCACGACGAAGCACGCGGCGATCTTTCCGGAGGCGCGCGCGTAGCCCGCGGCCATCATCGTGGCTCCCTGTTCGTGTCGTACGGTCACGGCCTGGATCGAGGGCTCGGCGTGGATGCCGTCGAAGAGGGGGCAGTTGTGCGTCCCGACGATCCCGAAGACGTGCTCGATCCCCTCGACCTTCAGCGCTTCCGCGATGGCGCGGCCGCCCGTCATTCGTGGCATGTGACTCCTCCCCTGGTTGCGTCGGCCGGTCGGGCCGGGCGATCGTGGTTCGCGGTCTGTGCGGGCCCCGACGGGTGCCTTGACCGCCGGCGCATGGTACGCCGGCGTCCGATCACCCGCCCGAGTCGAGGCCGCGTCCGACCATCTCCATGATGTGCTCCGTAGCCCGGGCAAGCACGGCCGGGCGCACGTCGAGGTGACCGAGACAGTCGCTCTGCATCACTCCCGCGAGCCCGTGCATCGACGACCAGATGAAGAGCGCGTCTAGGTCCACCTGGTCGCGCTTTCCAGCGGTACCGCCGTGCACGCGCCTGAGCACCTCGCGGAGGATGTCGAAGGCGTGGGCGGCGTCGCGGATGAGGTCGGGGTGTTCTGCGGAAGCAGGCCACGGGGTCCCGAACATGAGCCGGTACTCGAGGGGATGCTCCTGGGCGTAGCGGAGGTACTGCAGGCCGAGCGAATGGAGATCGTCGCGCGGCGATTCGAATCGCTTTCTCGCGTCGAGGTGCGCCGCGAAGTTCTCGAAGCACCGGCGCATGACTTCGGCGAGGAGATGGTCCCGACTGGGGTAGTGCTTGTACGGGGCCTGGTGCGACACGCCGAGACGACGCGCGACATCCCGCAGGCTGAGGTTCTCGATGCCGTGCTCTGCGATCGCGTCCCGCGCGGCCAGGACGCAGGCTTCGCGGAGATCCTGCGGCGGTGCGGGCACGGGCTCCTTCTTCTTCGGCATCGTGGTTCGAGTGGGGGTGAGCGGGCGTCGAACCTACCATGCACGCGCCGGCGCCGGCCACCCGCCCGGATTCACCGGGGTGCCGGACCGGCCCGCTGTTCGTTGGTCCCCTGGTGCGCCGTCATCCCCTTCATGATCGGCGTGATCACCATCACCTGCCCCCAGCGCGGCAACAGGGCGAGCGACCAGCCGAGCAGTTTCGAGAGCCAGCCGGGCCTTACGGTGGTCCGACGCCCCAGGGCGGCGAGGGTGACGCGCGCCACGACGTCCGGCGACAGGGCGAGCGACATGCGGAGGTCGGCCCGATCGGCGAATCCCGTGCGGATTGGACCCGGCGCCGAGGCGATGACATCGACGCCCGATCGCGCCAGTTCCGCGCGGAGCCCCTCCGCGAGCGTCTGGACGTAGGCCTTCGTCGCCGCATAGTGCGCCGCGCCCGGCACGCCGTGGAACGCGAGCAGCGAGCTGAGGAACACGAGTCCCCCGCGCCCGCGGGCCGCGAGCCTCGCACCGAAGTGCGTGGCGAGGGTGAGCACGGCAGCGCAGTTCACGTCCAGCATCTCCCGCTCGACGTCCGGATTCGATGAGATGAGCGGGCCCGAAGTGCCGAAGCCGGCCGAGGCCACCAGCAGTCCGACGTCGAGATCCGCGGTGGAGTCGATGACGCTCCGCACCCCGCCGGCGTGTGCGAGGTCGGCGACCAGCACCCGGCACTCGATGCCGTGCGCCTTCCGCAGTTCGTCCGCGAGGGCGGCGAGCAACGCGCCGCGGCGCGCGACGAGAACGAGGTGGACGCCGCGGCGTGCCAGATCCTGGGCGAAAGCCCGGCCGATGCCGTCGGAGGCGCCAGTGATCACGGCCCAGGGTCCGTAGCGGCGGTACCACGCGGAGGTCGGGGCTCCGCCCGGTGCGGTGCTGGCGGTCGTGCGGTTGTCGATCGTCTCGATGGCGGGGCTGGGTGGCATGGCGTGGGATCCAGGAAACTTCGTCGAGGCGGCGGCTGCAGGGCGGTTCCGAAATGGGCATGAGCGGAATCCGCCGCGGGCCATCCTCCGGGGCAGGTAGTTGACACTGTCAACAATGGTAGGCAGGATCGGTAGACGGCGTCAACCTTCTGGCGACGCACATCTATCCGATACGACCATTGATGACCGTGGCTGTCCCAGGAACACCCATGCCGAATGCTCTTGTTTCCCTTCGTTCCTTCTGCGCCGTGATCGTCTCGGCGGCGCTGCAGTGATGCGCGTCCGGCTTCCATGGCGCGTGGCTGCGGCGCTATCTCTCGTCGGCGCCGTGGCCGCATGCACCACTGCGCTGATTGCCCGCGAGAGGGGCGAGGCGGCGGCGCCCTTCCGGAACCCGTACGTCGTGCCGGAGGACACGGGCGCGCGTGTCCCGGGCACCTACTTCCTGCGGCGGGCCTGGGTGCAGATCACGCGGAATCTCGACGCCACCGACGTGCCGCCCACCGTGCCGCTCGATCTCGCCGCGTTGGAGGACCAGCAGTTCGCGGTGAGCTGGCTCGGGCACGCGTCGATGCTGGTCCGCGCAGGAGGTCTCTGGATCCTGATCGACCCCGTACTGTCGGCGACGGCCGGCCCGGTGCCGGGGTTCGGGCCGGCGCGGCTCGCGCCCCTGCCGATCACGCCGGACGCGCTACCTCATATCGACGTGGTGCTTGTATCCCACGACCATTACGACCACCTCGATCGCGCCACGGTCCGGCGGCTCGCTGCGCAGCCTGGCGGCGCGCCCCGATTCTTCGTCGGGAAAGGCCTCGGACACTGGTTCACGGAAGAGGTCGGGACCGGGGCGGAGGAGTTCGTGTGGTGGCAGGCGCGCACCATCGGCGACATCACGCTGACGTTCGTGCCGGCCCAGCACGGCAGCGGCAGGAGTCCCTGGCATCGCAACGACACGCTGTGGGGCGGGTGGGTGATCGCCCAGGGCGACGACCGCTTCTACTTTCCCGGCGACACCGCCTACGTGGGCGACCTGTTCCGCGACATCCGTCGCCGCCTCGGCCCCGTGCATCTCGCCGCGATGCCGATCGGCGCCTACCGGCCGCGGGACCTCATGCGGCACGAGCATCTGGATCCCGACGACGCCGTGCAGGCGCACGCGGATGTCGAAGCGATGCGCTCGTTCGGTGTCCACTGGGGCACCTTCCAGCTCGGCGACGAGGAACCGTTCGACGCGGCAACGGATCTCGCTGCCGCAGTACAGTCCCGCGGCGCCGAGGGGTTCGGTCTTGCCCCCATCGGGGCGACCATCGGTGTACACGGCGCCGCCGATGCGGCGACTGTGAACATGCCGCTCGCGCCCGCGGATCTGAAACCGGTCAGGGCGGGGCCCGCGTTGGCGCAGGGCCGCGCGCGCTGACCGGGAACGCTGTGCCGGGAGGCGCGGACATCCCCGTGCGGCGTCAGGCCTTCTTCACGGGAAGTTCTATCCCCGTCAGCGCCTGGAAGACCTTCACCACGGCCGAGTCGTCCTCGTATCCATGACCCTGCGCCGCGGCGGCGAGGTACAGCTGGTGCGCGGAGGCGGTGATCGGCAGCGGGAAGGGCATCTTCTTCGCGGAGTCGAGCACGATGCCGAGATCCTTCACGAAGATGTTCACGGCGGAGAGCGGGGTGTAGTCGCCATCGAGGATGTGCGGCACGCGGTTCTGGAACATCCACGAGCTGCCGGCGCTGTTTGAGATGACCTCGTACAGCACCTTCGGATCCACGCCGGCCTTGATGCCCAGCGCCATGGCCTCGCACGCCGAGGCGATGTGCACGCCGGCGAGGAGCTGGTTGATCATCTTCACCTTGGATCCGGGCCCCACCACATCCCCGAGGCGGTAGACCTTCGTTGCGATGGCGTTCAGCACGGCGTCGGCCTTCTCGAAGGCCTCGGGCACGCCGGAGCCCATGATCGTCATCTCGCCCTTGGCGGCGCGGGCGGCGCCACCGGAGACCGGCGCGTCGACCATCAGCAGCCCCTTCTCCGCGAGGCGGCGACCGAGATCGATGGCGTACTCCGGTGCCACGGTGGACGACGACACGATGACCGAGCCGGGCGCCATCGTCGACACCGCGCCGTTCGGTCCGAAGAGCACCTGCTCGGTCTGGTCCGCATTCACCACGAGCACGATCGCGATGGGCACCGCGCTGCCCAGCGCCGCTGGGTTCGCGGCAGCGACACCGCCATCCTTCGCGAAGGCAGCCACGACTTCGGGACGCACGTCGCACGCATGCACTTCGAAGCCCTTGGCCACGAGGGTTTTCGCGACGCCCAACCCCATGGACCCGAGACCGATGACTCCGACCTTCTGCTTCGACATGACGTGCTCCTCGACCGTTGTTGGAAAAGTCCCCGATTATCGGCCACGCGCGGCCCTCAGCGCAGGCCGAGGTCGCCGATCATCCGCAGCACCGCGTGGGCGGCCGCTTCAGGGTTCTGCAGCGGGAACAGGTGGCCGCCGGGCGTCGAGGCCAACGTGAGGTATCGGCGCGACGTGCCTCTGCCGGCGCGGCGGGCGATCTCGGACGCGGCGCCGAGAATGGCGCCGCCCGGCACCGACAGGCGCGCCGCGGTGCGCACGAGGTCGTGGGGCAGGGTGCGATAGATGCGGTACTCGATGTCCGGGTCGAACCGCAGGCGCACGCCTTCGGGGTCTGCCTCCGTCGCGTGTTCGACGTAGTCGCGCAGGCAGCGCTTGTCGAACCTTCGGAAGACCGTCTTCCGCGCGAAGTGGTCCATCGCCGCGGCACGTGACGGCCACACCCGGCGCCGATTCTGCGTGCCCGGCGCTGGCGTGAAACGGTCGATGGCCCCGATCCGCTTGGTGAACGCGATGGCCCCGCCCAGCCAGCGGGACAGCAGGGGAGCATCGAGCATGACCACGCCGCGGACGAGATCGGGCCGTCGGACCGCGGCCATGAGCGAGAGATAGCCACCGAGCGAGTGGCCGACGCCGATCACGGGCCGGCCGTGGGCTTCGATCGCGTGGACGAGTTCGTCGCCGAGGTGGTGCCAGCCGTCGGTGACCGGGTGGCGCGGATCGTGGCCGAACCGTTCGACGAACCGCACGTCGAAGCGGGTCGCGAGCACATCGAGGAACACGCGGTAGACCGGCGCCGGAAAGCCGTTCGCGTGCGAGAACTGCAGGATGGCGCGGCCAGCGGTCATCCGTCGCACGCGCCTCGACGCGTCCCCTCGTGTGCTGGCAACATGACCTCGACCATGATCTCCCGACTCCCGATTCCCGCCATCTGCCTGGCATTGTGTCTGGCAGCCGGCTGCACCACCAGACCCGCCATGGATCCGACCCGAGCGCACCACACCGAAGCGGGGTTCCGCAACAACTATCCCACCGGATGGCGCACGGGGTCGTTCTGGAAATGGCAGTGGGAGCGCTGGCGCGATGGCGTACCGAAGAGTCCGAAAGGGGGATGGCATTTCCCCGAGGTGCACCCGGACATCGCGTGGCTCAAGTCGAACCGCAACGAACCGGCGCTCACCTGGATCGGTCACGCGACCTTCCTCGTGCAGGCGGGCGGGATGAACATCCTCACCGATCCGCACCTCACCGAGCGGGCGTCGCCCGTGGGCTTTGCCGGGCCGGTGCGCGTGATGCCGCCGGGGCTCGATTTCCAGCAGCTTCCGCATATCGATGCCGTCGTGGTCTCGCACAACCACTACGATCATCTCGACGAGGGCACGGTGAAGCGTCTTGCGCGGCAGCCCGGCGGTTCGCCGCGGTTCTTCGTGCCGCTGGGTCAGAAGGCGTGGTTCGCCGGCCGCGGCATCCGCGACGTCGTGGAACTCGACTGGTGGTCGTCCCAGACGTTGAACGGCGTGAAGTTCACCTTCACCCCGGTGCAGCACTGGAGCGCGCGTTCGCTGTGGGACCGCAATCACACGCTCTGGGGCGGCTGGCGCATCGATGCCGCCGACCGCAGCGTCTTCTTCGCCGGCGACACCGGTTACTCGAAGGATTTCGGCGATATCCGCGAGCGGCTCGGCCCCGTGGACGTCGCGCTCCTGCCGATCGGCGCCTATGCCCCGCGATGGTTCATGAGCGTGATGCACGTCGACCCGGCGGAAGCCGTGAAGATCCACGTCGATCTCGAATCCCGGTTGTCGGTCGCGATGCACTGGGGCACCTTCGTGCTCACCGATGAACCGCTGGACGAACCACCGCACCAGCTCGCGCACGCGCTGCAGCAGGCGGGCATCCCGCACGAGCGGTTCATCGTGATGAAGCACGGGGAGACCCGCAAGCTCGCCACCCCGTAGTCCGTCCGGGGACTTCGGGTTACCCTCGACGGTCATTCCGACTCATCGAGTGCGATACGCATGGACCAGCCCGCCACCTTCCTCGAGCGCCTCCGCGCCATCGTCGGTGCCTCCGCAGTCCTCACGGACCCTGCCGACACCGAGCCCTACCTCGTCGACTGGCGGCGAAGGCTTCGCGGCGACGCTCGGTGCGTGGTCCTGCCGGGGTCGACGGCCGAGGTGGCGGCGGTCGTGCGCGCGTGCGCCGACGCGGGTGTGGCCATCGTTCCGCAGGGGGGCAACACGGGCCTGTGCGGCGGCGCGACCCCGGGTGCCGGCGCGCTCCCCGTGGTCGTGAGCCTGAAGCGCATGCATCGCATCCGCGCCATCGACCGCGACAACGACACCATCACCGTCGAGGCCGGCTGCATCCTCGCGCAACTCCAGACTGCGGCCGCCGACGTCGACCGGCTCTTCCCGCTCAGCCTCGGTGCCGAGGGCAGTTGCCAGATCGGCGGAAACCTCTCGACCAACGCGGGTGGCGTGCACGTGGTCAAGTACGGCAACACGCGGGACCTCACGCTGGGGCTCGAAGTCGTGCTGGCCGACGGCCGCGTGTGGGACGGCCTGCGCGGCCTGCGCAAGGACAACACGGGTTACGACCTCAAGCAGCTCTTCATCGGTGGCGAGGGCACCCTCGGCATCATCACCGCCGCATGCCTGAAGCTGTTCCCGACGCCGAAGGCACAGGCCGTCGCGTGGATCGGGCTCGAATCCCCCTCCGCGGCCGTCGCGCTGCTCGCCATGGCGAAGGAGGGCCTCGGTGCCCGGCTGACCGCGTTCGAACTGATCGCCGATCTGCCGCTCGCGATGGCGCTCGGCATGGTGGATGGCGCGCAGCCGCCGCTGCCTTCGGTCCAGCCCTGGCACGTGCTGCTGGAGGCCACCGATGCCGACGACGAACCCGCGCTCGAAGCGCGCCTGCTGGGACTGCTGGAACGCGCGATGGAGGCGGGCCACGTCGCCGATGCCGCGCTCGCGCAGAACCGGTCCCAGGGCCAGGCGTTCTGGAAGCTCCGCGAATTGATTCCCGAGGCCCAGGGCCGCGCGGGCTACAGCATCAAGCACGACATCTCGGTGCCCATCTCGCGCATCCCCGAATTCCTCGATACCGCAGGGACGGCGCTCACGGCAGCGCTGCCCGGCATCCGCATCGTGCCCTTCGGGCACCTGGGCGACGGCAACCTCCACTACAACATGACGCGTCCGGTCGACTGGACCGACGACGCCTTCGCAGCCCGGAGTGGCGACATCCAGCGGATCGTGTACGACCTCGTCGACGCGCGGGACGGCAGCATCAGCGCCGAGCACGGTCTCGGGCAGGTGAAGCGCGAGGACGCGTGGCGTTACAAGAGCGCAGTGGAGCTGGACCTCATGCGTGCAGTGAAGCAGGCGATCGATCCGCACGGGCGGATGAACCCGGGGAAGCTCCTGCCGGACTGACGCGGCCGCCGCCCGGTCTCGTCAAGTCGACGGGGGGCCGTCCGTCAGCAGGTCGGCGATCACCGCGAGCGCATTAGCGAGGCCATCGCGATCCACGGGACCGCCCAGACACAGGCGCATGGCTTCCGGCGGTGCCTCCGTCACGGCGAACACATCGCTCCCGACGGCGCCGATGCCGCGGCGCCGGAGTGCCTCCACGAACTGACCGCGGCGCCATGGTGCCGGCAGCGACAGCCAGGCGTGGAAGGCCTCCGGGTGGGTCTGCACCTTCGCCATCCCTGCCTGCCGGGCGAGCAACCTCTGCCGCGCGCTGGACTCCTCCCTCACGGCCAGCAGCGTCGCGTCCGCCGTGCCGTCGGTGATCCAGCGTGTCGCGAGCATCGCCGTGAGCGGCGACACCATGACGGCCGTCGCCCGCAGGATCGTCGCCTGACGGTTGTCAGGTGCGGCGAGGTACGCGATGCGCAGCCCCGCGCCCACGTACTTGGCCAGTCCAGTCAGGTGGAACGTCCGCTCCGGCGCGAGCGCGGCGAACGGCGGTGGTGCCGTCGTCGGCAGGCGGCCGTACGCGTCGTCCTCGACGATGGCCAGGCCGTGACGTCGCGCTATTGCGATCAGCGCCTCCCGGCGGGCGAGCGACACGATGACCGTCGTGGGGTTGAGCAGCGTCGGATTGCAGTAGAGGACCTTCGGCCGGTAGGTCTTGCACGCGTGCTCGAACCCATCGGGGTCGATGCCGTCGGCGTCGATCGGCAGCCAGAGGAGTTCCAGGCCGAGCTGCGCGGCGATGGCCTTCGTGCCCGGGTACGTGAGCGCCCCGCAGCAGACGACGTCGCCCGCCCGCGGCGAGACGGCCGGTGTGGATGTCGTCGCCTATGGCATCCGCAACGGCGAGATAGGCGGGGCGCCCGCTGTCGCGGATCGCGAGTGACCAGCGGTGGATGTCGGCAACCCGTTGCACGAGGCTCTCTGGAAGAGCCTGGTTTCGTAGCGATTTGCGGACCGGGTGGCGATCCGGACAGTCTTTGTAGGAGCGGGCCATGCCCCCATGGCACTACCTTAAGGAAATAGGCGCGGGCGAGAGGGGCGTTTTGAGAAGGCTGAGAGCCTCGCGTTGTTAAGAT
>LNFM01000698.1_pt1 | contig 102595 bp, 100 predicted proteins | sample 596031 | NCBI WGS metagenome assembly LNFM01 (sample SAMN04254537, study PRJNA301005) | activated carbon metagenome | isolation source: dual media filters at the Ann Arbor, Michigan drinking water treatment plant | place: USA: Ann Arbor
CACAGCTTGAAAGCCCCGATGTGGCGGTATCGTGGCCGGATCAAAGCCTCGCCATCACATCCCCGAATAGTTCGGCCCGCCGGAGCCCTCGGGCGGGACCCAGGTGATGTTCTGATTCGGGTCCTTGATGTCGCAGGTTTTGCAGTGGACGCAATTCTGCGCGTTGATGACGAATTTCGGATTGCCCGCCTCTTCGATCCATTCATAGACGCCGGCCGGGCAATAGCGTGCCGAGGGACCGGCAAAGACGTCGTGCTCGGACGACTTCTGCAACGCCATGTCCTTGACTTTGAGATGCGGCGGCTGGTCCTCCTCGTGATTGGTGTTGGACAGGAACACTGAGGACAATTTATCGAAGGTCAGTTTTCCGTCGGGCTTCGGATAGGTGATGCGCTCGCATTCGGCCGCCGGCTTGAGCGTGGCGAAATCCGCCTTGCCATGCTTGAGCGTGCCGAACAGCGAGAAGCCGAACGTGTTGGTCCACATGTCGAGCCCGCCGAGCGCGATGCCGATCAAGGTGCCGAACTTCGACCACAAAGGCTTGGCGTTACGCACGCGGAACAGGTCCTTGCCGATCGGCGACGTGCGCCAGGCCGCATCGTAATCGGCAAGCTCGTCATGGCTGCGGCCGGCGGAAAGTGCGGAATGTGCGGATTCGGCGGCAAGAATCCCGGACAGCATCGCGTTGTGCGAACCCTTGATGCGCGGCACGTTGACGAAGCCGGCATCGCAGCCGATCAGCGCGCCGCCGGCGAAAGTCAGCTTCGGCACCGACTGATAGCCGCCTTCGGTGAGGGCGCGCGCGCCATACGACAAACGCTTGCCGCCTTCGAAGGTGTCGCGCACCGAAGGGTGTGTCTTGAAGCGCTGGAATTCATCGAACGGCGACAGATACGGATTGCTGTAGTTGAGATGCACGACGAAACCGACCGACACCAGATTGTCGTCGAAGTGGTACAAAAACGAGCCGCCGCCGGTCGAGCCGTCGAGCGGCCAGCCGAACGAATGCTGCACCAGGCCCTTCTTGTGCTTGGAAGGATCGACCTGCCACAGCTCTTTCAGTCCGATGCCGAATTTCTGCGGCTCGCGGCCTTCCGCCAATCCGAATTTGGCGATCAACTGCTTACCGAGATTGCCGCGCGCGCCTTCAGCGAACAACGTGTATTTGGCGTGCAGTTCCATGCCGCGCGTGAAGCCGGCGTTCGGTTCGCCGTTCTTGCCGATGCCCATATCGCCGGTGGCGATGCCGCGCACCGCGCCCGCTTCGTTGTACAGCACTTCGGCGGCGGCAAAGCCCGGATAGATTTCGACGCCGAGCGCTTCGGCTTTCCCCGCCAGCCAGCGGCAGACATTACCGAGCGAGACGATGTAATTGCCGTGATTGCCCATCAGCGGCGGCATCAGGAAATTCGGCAGCCTGATGCCGCTGCTTTGCCCGAGGAAATAAAAGCGATCGTCTTCGACCTTGGTCTTGATCGGCGTGTCCTCGGTGCGCCACTCGGGGAGCAGCTTGTCGAGGCCGGCGGGATCGATCACCGCGCCGGACAGGATGTGGGCGCCGACCTCGGAACCCTTTTCCACAACCACCACGGAGGCGTCCGGATTGAGCTGCTTGAGGCGGATCGCGGCGGCCAGCCCCGCCGGCCCTGCGCCGACCACGACGACGTCGAATTCCATAGCCTCACGTTCTATGGCTTCGCGGGCGGGCTGTTCCGTCATTAGAATCTCCGAATTCTTGTAATGATTCCATTTTCCACGTTTGGCCAGCGCGGGCAATCGCGCAGCCGGCATAATCCCTGTGCTAGGATGGCGCCATGATGCCCGCGCAAGACCTCACCGCCCGGCAATTGCTCGACTTCTACCTGGAAGCCGGGGCCGACGCCCTTGTCGGCGAGGAAGCCGTGGACCGGTTTGCCGCCACCGATGAGCCGGCTCCCGTGCGCGTTACCCGCGCGCCACTGCCTGCGACCGCCACGGCCGACAGCCTCCGCCCGCTCCCGGCGATCCAGCAAGCGGCACCGCAGGCCACCGACGACGCCATTATGTCAGCGCGCGAGGCCGCGCGCGGTGCTAACTCGCTCGATGAACTGCGCGCTCTTCTCGATAAATTCGAAGGCTGCGCGCTGAAAGGCTCGGCGACGCGCATGGTCTTTGCCGACGGCAATCCGGAAGCCAGAGTCATGCTGGTCGGCGAAGCGCCCGGCCGCGACGAGGACATCGAGGGACTGCCCTTCGTCGGCCGCTCCGGCAAATTGCTCGACCGCATGCTTGCGGCGATCGGGCTGGACCGCACCTCTGTCTATATCGCCAACATCGTGCCGTGGCGGCCGCCCGGCAACCGCACGCCGACGCCGCAGGAAACGCAGATCTGCCTGCCTTTCGTGCTGCGGCAGATCGAATTGGCCGATCCCGACATTCTGATCTGCCTCGGCGGGCCGTCGGCGCAGACCTTGCTCGGCATCAAGGACGGCATCACCAAGACGCGCGGCCGCTGGTTCACCTTCAATTCGGGCAAGCGCGACATCCGCGCGATCGCGACATTCCACCCGGCATTTCTGCTGCGCAGCCCGTTGCAGAAGCGCTTTGCCTGGCGCGATCTGCTCAGCGTGAAGAAGGCGCTCGCCGAATGATGCGCACAATCGTCGCATGTCTTGTCGCAGTACTGGCCGTCGGCGCAATGCCGGCGGCAAGTTACGGCCAGCAAGACACCACGAAAAGAAAAGCGGTGCCGAAGCTCGACGCCGACGCCTTGCGCCTGCCCGACGGCATTCACGACACCCAGGTAAAAAAGATAGACCGGCCGAATAAGTCGCTGCCTCCGCAGGCCCCGCCGAATAAGCTCGATCTAGGAACCTACGATCTCGAATTCCGCGCCAAACATTCCAGCGACGTCAATCCGCGCACCGGTTTCGACAGCGGCGAGAAATCCAACCTGATGAATTCCACGCCCGGGCGCAAATCGGACCCGGCGCTGCCGAATTATTTCGGACTGAAGCTGAGCACGCCGACGAATTAGATTCTTGTTTTGACGCGTTTTCCACGCGAACCGGTACCCACTTCGCCCGAAAGCGCTATAGCTGCTACCGGTAAGCCACCAGCACCGCCCCGGCGGCGATCAGCCCGACGCCGAGCCAGTTCGGCGCGCTCAGGCGCTCGCCGAGAAATACCACGCCAAACAACGCCACCAGCACGACGCTCAATTTGTCGATTGGGGCGACTTGCGCAGCCTGCCCGATCTTGAGGGCGCGAAAATAGCAAATCCAGGAGGCCCCGGTCGCCAGACCAGACAGAAGCAAAAAGAAATAGGTGCGCCCCGAGATCGAGCTGGGCGACTGGAATTGCCCGGTGGCCAGCAATATGAAAGCGAGGGTCACCAGAATGACAATTGTGCGGATGAAAGTGGCGAAATCGGAGTTGACGTTCTCGATCCCGATCTTCGCGAAAATCGCCGTCAGCGCCGCGAACACTGCGGACAGCCCCGCCCAAATTTGCCAGGAAGACCAAAGACTCACTTTTCACCCCCTGACGTGCTTATCGGCTCGCGCGGACGGCCGGCTGACGTTAGCCCCGCTACGATAAGACGCAAGGCAAAGGAACCGGCCCGGCTCGCCAAGGCTTGAAAGTTCTGGCAATGATCCTTCACAGCGATGCGCCGCATGGAGTCGAGCCATGGATTTTGACCCCGTACTTTTGGCCCGCTTGCAATTCGCCTTCACCATCATTTTTCATATTATTTTCCCGAGTTTCACCATCGGCCTGTCAGCCTATATCGCCACGCTCGGCGTGCTCTGGCTGCGAAGCGGCGAGGAGCGCCACCAGTTGCTGATGCGGTTCTGGGTGAAGATCTTCGCCGTGTCGTTCGCCATGGGCGTGGTGTCGGGCATCGTTTTGTCCTACCAGTTCGGCACCAACTGGAGCCGGTTCTCGGTGGCGACCGGCAATATTCTCGGCCCCCTGCTCGGCTACGAAGTTCTGGCGGCGTTCTTCCTCGAAGCGACGTTCCTCGGCATCCTGCTGTTCGGCTTCAGCCGCGTGCCGCGCTGGCTGTATGTTCTCTCGGCCATCGTCGTCGCCATCGGCACCATGATTTCAGCGTTCTGGATTCTGGCGGCCAATAGCTGGATGCAGACTCCAGCCGGCCATGAATGGCGAGACGGCGTCGCCTATCCGGTCGACTGGCTACGCATCGTCTTCAATCCAAGCTTCCCTTATCGCTTCGCGCATATGCTCAACGCCGCGTATTTGACCGCGGGCTTCGTGGTGATCGCGGTCGGCGCGCGCTACGTCCTTGGCGGCAAACACATGGCGGAAGGCCGCACCATGTTGCGCATGGGCATTGGGCTTGCCGCCATCCTGGCGCCGCTGCAACTGGTCATCGGCGACCAGCACGGGCTCAACACGCTCAAGCACCAGCCGATCAAGGTCGCGGCGATGGAAGCGCATTGGGACGGCAGCAAGCCGGCCGCCTTCCACATCTTTGCCTGGCCGGACGAAAAAAACGGCACCAACCATTTCGAACTGTCGATCCCCAAAGGCGCGTCACTCATCCTGACGCATCACCTGAACGGACTCGTCCCCGGCCTGCTCAGCGTGCCGGAGGCCGACCGGCCGCCGGTGAAAGTCGTATTCTTTGCGTTCCGCATTATGCTTGCGATCGGCTTCTTCATGATCGGATCGGCGCTGCTCGGCGCATTTCTCTGGTGGCGCGGCACTTTATTCGAGCATGACTGGTATCTGCGCGTGATGGCGCACACCTGGTGGATGGGGTTTGTCGCCGTGATCGCCGGCTGGGTGGTGACCGAGAGCGGCCGTCAGCCTTGGATCGTCTACGGCGTCATGCGCACCGCCGACGCCACGTCGCCAGTGCCCGGCGCAACGATTGCCGGCACGCTGGCGTTGTTCATCGTCGCCTATGGCATCGTGTTCTCGTTCGGCATTTATTACATCAACCGGTTGATCGCGAGAGGGCCGGACGCCGTGAAAGCAAATGACGAGCCCGGCGGCATCAGTCCGATCGCCTCGACCAAGAATGCCGGACAAGGGATAGTTTGAGTGTTCCGTCATCCTGAGGTGCGAGCCATAGGCGCATTAAGCGCCATGGCGAGCCTCGAAGGATGGACGGCCACAATCGTCGAGGTTCGGGCCGTCGCCCTTCGAGGGCCGCCAAAAGGCGGCCACCTCAGGGTGACGGAGCGAGTGCGAAACAGGGTGCGGCGCCGATAAAAGGACGCATGTCATGGAATGGTACCTGCCATTGATCTGGGCCGGCGTGATCGGCACCGCCGTCGCCATGTACGTCGTCATGGACGGCTTCGATCTCGGCATCGGCATCCTGTTTCCCTTCGCCAAGGATGAGACCGAACGCGACCAGATGATGCGCTCGATCGCGCCGTTCTGGGACGGTAACGAAACCTGGCTTGTGCTCGGCGGCGCCGGATTGTTCGTCGCCTTCCCCCGCGCCTATGCGGTGATCATGCCGGCCTTTTATGTGCCGGTGATCGTCATGCTGGTGGCTCTGGTGTTTCGCGGCGTCGCCTTTGAATTCCGCATCGTCTCGCACAGCAAGAAAGGCTGGAGCTTGGCCTTTGTCATCGGTTCGACTTTGGCCACTTTCGCGCAGGGCGTCATCCTCGGCGGCCTTATCCAAGGCATCAAGGTTGAGAACGGCGCTTACGCCGGCGGGCCCTATGACTGGGCCACGCCATTCGGACTGTTGTGCGGACTGTCGCTGATTGCCGGTTACGGCCTGCTCGGCGCGACATGGCTGGTGATGAAGACCGAAGGCGCTATCGCCGTGCGTGCGCGCAAGCAATCGAAAGCGTTTCTGATTGCCGTTCTGGCGTTCATGGCGCTGGTCAGCCTATCGACGCCGCTCTTGCAAGAACGCATCGCCGAACGCTGGTTCTCATTGCCCAACTTCTATTACCTGTGGCCGGTGCCCGTCATCACCGCGCTGACCGCCTTTGCCTGCTGGCGCTCGCTCGAGAAGGGACGCGATGCGTTGCCGTTTCTCGCCGCGATCGCGCTGTTCATGCTCGGCTATCTCGGACTGGTGATTTCCAGCTTTCCCTATCTGGTGCCGCCGACACTGACCATCTGGGATACCGCCGGCGCGCCGTCGAGCCAGATCTTCATGCTGGTCGGCACGCTCGTGCTGTTGCCGTTTGTGCTCGGCTATATCGTGCTGGTGTACTGGTTGTTCCGCGGCAAGGTGCGCGAAGGCGAGAGCTATCACTGAATAGTCCCCGTCATTCCGGACGCCGCATCTAGCGGCGATCCGGAATCCAGAAAACACATTCCGAGACTATTTCTAGATTCCGGCTTCGCGCTTCGCGCGCCCCGGGAATGACGATCAAGGTTGCGCCGGTCGCAGCACCGACCAGCCGAGCCGGATCGGCGGCAGGCGGCCCTGCACATTGCGCTCGAACGAGCGCGGCAATTCCGGCACCATGGCGGGGAATTGCGTCTTCAAGGTCGCCGGCGGCTGGCCCGAGGCTTCCGCCGGCCAGACCAACACGGCGCCTTTGGCAGCCACGTCATCGACGCCGATCCACGGGCTGCGTTGCGGCGCCCAGGCGAAGAACACGCGCGGGCGTTCCGGCGCCATCATCGCCACCAAAGGCGCCAGCCTCTCATCGCCGGTGACATAAGCCACCGGCTTGCCAGTGCGGCGCTGATAGTTCTCGGTAAAGAATTGCGCTTCGGCCTGCGCCGGCTGCGCGATGCGCAAATCGCGCGCCAGCGCCCACGGCGCCAGCGCCAGCATCAATACCGCGAGCAGCGGCGGCGCCACTAGAAGCGCAAGCCATGACGACGACACCATGCGCTCGCGGTAGAGCCGCACGCGGTCGCCGGCGGCGACAATCACCGCAAGGCCGGACAGCAGCACGAGCGGCGCCAGCGAACCCATGGGACCGATCGGCCAATGCGTGCCGATGGCAAAACTCAACGCCAGCGCACAAGCCGCCGGCATCAGCGCAAAGAAATAGACGTAAGTGCGCGCCAATGTTTCGGCCGGCGGGCGATCGATCTCTGGCGCGCGTTCGCGCAGCTTGCGTGGCCAGCCGCTCGCCAGCGCGATGAGCAGCAAAAGGCCGAGATGGCTCGCCAGCAGCAGCACGCCGAGCGTGACGGCTGACGACGATGCGCCGGTTGCGATGCTTTCCTTGAACGCCGCGATCACCAGGCCGCGCTCGGCGTAAAGCCAGACGGCATGCGGCGCGACCACGAAGGCGAACAGCAGAAGCGCGAGCCCCGGCTCGACGTCGGCCAGCGCGCGGCGGCCGCGCGTCGTCGCCAATGTGAAGACGGCCAGCAGGACCACCAGGATAATGCCGGCGTAGTTCGCCAGCAGCAGCAGTCCGAGGTCGAGCGCCAGGAAAAACCAGGCGCCGCGCTGGAACTGGCCGACCGCGCGCCAGTAATGCAGCAGCGCCAGCGCCCATAGAGGCGCGGCGAGCACGGCGGGCGAGAACTCCGGCGACGGCACGGTGAAGGCGGCGATGCCGACCATCAGCAATATGCCGAGCACGGCGTGGCGCGTGCCGACCACGGCGCGCCCGAGCGTAAACACGGCCCACAGCGCCGTGACGATGCAGACCTGCGACAGCGCATAAAGGCCAAGCAATCCGCCGAAGCGGAACGCGGCTTCGCCGAGCCAGAAAGCGAGCGGCGGCCCGAGATAGCTGCCGAGCACGAATTCATGGCCGATGGCGAGCAGCAGCGGCACGTCGCCGGGCGGCGCGCTATAGAAAATCGCCGGGATAAAAGTCCACAGCACGCCTTGCGTCAGCGCCACCAGCCAGAACACCGCTGACGGCCGGCCGCGCAGAAATTCGATGATCAGGGAGACGTGATGCATTGAGCCGATGAACCGATACCGATTTTTGGGGGAGAGACCGGCGGTGAACCAGACCCGTCATCCTGAGGTGCGAGCGCAAGGCGCGAGCCTCGAAGGATGCGGCCACCGGGCCGTCGCCCTTCGAGGCTCGGCAGCTGTGCTGCCTCGCACCTCAGGGTGACGGACCAGAGCAATAGAGAACGCCGGCTAAAGTGGCAACAACTCCGCCAAGGCTTCCTCCGGGATCGCGCCAAGCTCAGCCTGCATGGCGGCGAATTTGGCCGCCACCGGCGCGAAGGAACGGCGGTGATGCGGCGTCGGGCCGAGCCGCTTGAGCGCCGCGCAATGTTCCGGCACCGAATAGCCCATGTGACGCTCGAAGCCGTAGCCGGGATAGGCGAGCCCAATACGCGCCATCAGCCGGTCGCGTGTCACCTTGGCGACGATGGAGGCCGCCGCCACCGACAACACCAGGGCATCGCCCGACACCACCGCTTCGCAATCGCAGCCGCAGTCAATCTTCATGTTGCCATCGACGAACACCATCTTCGGCTTGACCGGCAGCGCCTTGACCGCGCGCGCCAGAGCCCACAGCGAGGCGCGCAGAATGTTGTCGCGGTCGATGCGCTCGATCGAGCCGAAGGCGACCGAGACCTGCGCGGTAGCGACGATTTTCTCGTACAGCGCCTCGCGCGCTTCCATGTCGAGCTTCTTGGAATCGTTCAGCCCGCGCGGAATGCGCGAAGGATCGAGGATCACCGCGGCGGCAACCACCGGACCGGCGAGCGGTCCCCTGCCCGCCTCGTCGCAACCGGCCACCGGAAAGATGCCGGCATTGAGCGCGCGCCGCTCGCGCCGGAAGCTCGGCCGCAGGGTGGGCTCTTTGAGCGGCAGGCGCGATGTCGCCTTGGCTTTGGATGCCTTCGATTTCGGTTTCGGCTTGCTGGCCATGGTGCGATGGGTACGCGCCGACAGGCCGAAGTCAATCGCCAAGAAGCCGGCTGTGAATTGTCAGTTCGGCAGCTGCAGCCGGCCATCGTCGCTGAGCGGGAAATCGGGATTGAACGCGACTTCCCACAGGTGGCCGTCGGGATCGAAGAAGTAGCCGGTATAGCCGCCCCAGAACACGTCGCCGGCCGACTTCTGCACCGTGCCGCCGGCGCGATAGGCGCGGTCGATGGCGGCATCGACTTCCAGCTTCGAGCGGCAATTCCACGCCAGCGACACGCCGCGAAACGCCGGCGACAGATCCTTGAAGCCGATCCCGGCATCCTTCGCCAGTTCCGGCGATGGAAACACGGCAATGGCGCAGGCCCCCGCCTGGAAGAAGCCGACGCCGGCGGCGGTTGCCGCCTTCCGCTGGAAACCGAGCGTTTCATAAAAGGCGATGCTGCGGTTCAAGTCGGACACGCCGAGCGTCACCAGCGACAGCACTGCCTGCGGGTCGTTCATGATGCAAACAAACTCAGTTGCGCGTCGTCCGGGCGCGGATGGCGGAAATGTTCTGTGGTCAGCTTGAGCTTGTTGGTATTGAGGCCGAGCCGCTCGCAAGCGACTTCGAAGCGCCGTCCGAGCAGCCAGGCGTAAGGCCCGGTGCCCTTCATGCGCGTGCCCCATTCGGAATCGTAGTCCTTGCCGTCGCGCATGTCGCGGATCAGCTTGAAGACGTGGTTGGCCTTGTCCGGATAATTGGCGACCAGCCATTCCTTGAACAGGTCGCGCACTTCCAGCGGCAGGCGCAGCATCACATAGCCGGCTTCGCGCGTGCCGGCAGCGTGGGCACGATCGAGAATGCGTTCGATCTCGCTGTCATTGAGCGCCGGGATGATCGGCGCCACCATCACAGTGGTCGGCACGCCGGCCTGGTTGAGGCGGCGCAGCGTTTCAAAGCGCCGCATCGGCGTCGCCGCGCGCGGCTCCATCTTGCGCGCCAGCTCCGGATCGAGCGTCGTGATCGACAAAGCCACCTTGGCCAGATTGCGCTCGGCCATGCGGGCGAGAATGTCGAGATCGCGCAGCACCAAAGCCGACTTGGTGACGATGCCGACGGGGTGGCCGGCGCGGTCGAGCACTTCGAGAATGCGACGCATGACCTTGTAGCGCCGCTCAATCGGCTGATACGGGTCGGTATTGGTGCCGATCACGATCACCTTCGGCGAATAGTTCGGCGAAGCGAGCTCGCGTTCCAGGAGGTCGGCTGCCTCCGGCTTGACGAATAGCTTGGATTCAAAATCGAGGCCCGGCGACAGGCCGAGATAGGCGTGCGTCGGCCGCGCGAAGCAATAGACGCAGCCGTGCTCGCAGCCGCGATACGGATTGATCGAGCGGTCGAAGCCGATGTCCGGCGACTGGTTGCGGGTGATGATCTTGCGGGTGGCGTCGACCTGCACCGTGGTCTTGAACGGCGGCAGCTCGTCGAGCGAGCGCCAGCCGTCGTCGAAGGCGACGCGCGCCAAGGATTCGTAACGGCCGGAGGCGTTCGATTGCGCGCCGCGGCCGCGTCGCCGCTCGTGCTCGACGACGACGCCGAGCAGGCCGGTGGCGTCATCGACGCGCACGCCTTTTTCGGGAAATGCGACACCCGCCGGCGCGGAGGGCAGCTCCGTTGACCGATCGGCAAAACCGGGCGACGCCGGCGGGTGTTTCAGGGCTGATATTGATGATCTAGCCATGGTCCTAACCTAGTGAGAGGACATGAACAAAACAAGAACAATTTTTGAAATCTGCGAATCCGTGCCTTAACGGGCCGATCTCGTGGGGCGTTTTCGAAATCCCACATGATATGGTGGCAACCCTGTGCACAGGCCGGTAGTTCCATGATCAGCGTCGTCATTCCCACCCTCGAATCGGAGCGCCTGCTGGTGCCGACCCTGGCCGCGCTGGTTCCGGGGGCGATGGCCGGGCTGGTCAGCGAAGTCGTGGTGATCGACGCCAATTCCAAGGACGCCACCGAAGAGGTGGCCGACATCGCCGGCTGCCGCTTCATGCGCTCCGAAGCGGCGCTCGGCGCGCGGCTTAAAGAGGCCGCGGCGAGCACGCGGACGCCGTGGCTGATGTTTCTGCGCCCCGGCTGCGTGCCGGAGCCGGGCTGGATCGAGGCTTGCGAGCGTTTCATGGAAGCCGCCAGCCGGATCGATGGCGCCGCCCGCGCGGCAGTGTTTCGGCCGCCCGGTGCGGCCGATCTGCTGCGGCCGGCGATGGCCGAAGTGCTGGCGCTGCTGCGCGTCATCGCCGGCGGCGGGCCCCGGCCTGAACAAGGCCTGCTGATCGCGCGGCGCTTCTACGATGCGCTCGGCGGCCATCCCGCCAGCTCCGAGCCGGAAGCAGCGATGCTGAAAAAGCTCGGTCGCCGGCGGGTGACGATGCTCGGCGCGGGAGCGCGGACGGTTTTGTAGCCGTCATTCCGGGGCGCGAGTGAAACGAGCGAACCCGGAATCCAGAAACAGACAATGGTGTGCGTTCTGGATTCCGGGTCTGGCGCTTCGCGCCATCCCGGAATGACAAAATCAGATACTTGACTTTGTCAACTATCTGGCCGAACCTGCCCTGGCCATGAAAACCGATCACCCGGACACGGAACGCATCGCCGCGGTGCGACAATTCAATCGCTTCTACACGCGGCAGATCGGCGTCCTGCGCAAAACCTATCTCGACAGCCCCTATTCGCTCGGCGAAATGCGCGTGCTGTACGAACTGGCGCAAGGGGCCGACAAAACCGCCAAGGACATCGGCCGCAATCTCGACCTCGATGCCGGTTATCTGTCGCGCGTGCTGCGCGATTTCGAAAAGAAAGGCCTGGTCAGCCGCAAGACGTCGAAGACCGATGCGCGGCAAAGCCACCTCGCGCTCACCGCCAAGGGCCGCAAGGTGTTCGCGCCGGCCGACAAGCGCTCACAGGACGACGTCGCGGCGATGCTGGCCAGGCTCGACGACGGCAAGCAGGCGCAACTGGTCCAGGCGATGCAGACAATCGAAGCGCTGCTCGAAGGCGCCCCGGCCCCGCAACGGACGTTCACCTTGCGCGCGCCAAAGCATGGCGACTTCGGCTGGATGGTCACGACCAATGCGCAGATCTATGCGCGCGAATATGGCTGGGGCGAGCCGTTCGAAGGGCTGGTCGCGCAGATCGTCGCCGATTTCGTCAACAACAACGATCCCGCTTGCGAGCGCTGCTGGATCGGCGAGATGAACGGCGAGAGTGTCGGCGCGGTCATGCTGGTGAAGGACGAGCAACCCGGCACCGCGCGCATCCGCGTGCTGATCGTCGATCCCAAGGCGCGCGGCCTGGGACTCGGCGCGGCGCTGACCGAGGCCTGCGTCGCTTTCGCGCGCCAGGCCGGCTACAAGAAGATCACTTTGTGGACGCACAGCGTGCTGACCGCCGCGCGGCACGTCTATCAAAAGGCCGGCTTCACGCTGACCTCGAGCGAGAAGCGGCACAGCTGGGGCAAGGACGTCGTCGCCGAATTCTGGGATATGGATTTGTGACACGCGGCCGTCGGGGCACCGGCGAACTGCTCGCTCATTTCCGGCACTAAGCCGAACGGCTGCGCCGCCAGGCCATTCGCGACGCCGAGGCTGAAAGCCGTCAACTACTTTGGTCGGCCTTGGCGTTTGCCCCGCCCATCTCCACCTGAGGGTGGAATCAACAGCCCCAGCGAGGCCACGCCCATGCAGATCGATCTTTCCGGCAAGCGCGCCGTCGTCACCGGCTCCACCCTCGGCATCGGCTTCGCCATTGCCAAGGGCTTGGCCGAATCCGGCGCGACTGTCGTCGTCAACGGCCGCAGCGAAGCCTCGGTGAAGAAGGCGCAGGATCGCCTGACGGCGGAAGTGCCGAAGGCGAAAATCGAGACCATCGCCGTCGATCTGGCGACGGCCGCCGGCGTCGAGCAGTTTCTCAAGCGCGCGCCGGAAACGGATATTCTTGTGAACAATCTCGGCATCTTCGAGCCGAAGCCATTCGAGGAAATTCCCGACGCCGACTGGATGCGCTTCTTCGAGACCAATGTGATGAGCGGCATTCGCCTGTCGCGCGCCTACCTCGCCGGCATGCGCAAGAAAGACTGGGGACGCATCGTGTTCGTGTCGTCGGAGTCCGGGCTGAACATTCCGGTCGAGATGGTTCATTACGGCATGACCAAGACGGCGCAGCTTGCGGTGTCGCGCGGCATTGCCGCCAGCGTCGCCGGTACCGGCATCACGGTGAATTCGGTGCTGCCCGGCCCAACGCGTTCGGAAGGCGTGATTGATTTCTTCGGCAAGCTGGCCAAGGAAAGCGGCCAGACCGATGCCGAACTGGAGAAGGATTTCTTCGCCAGGCACCGCCCGTCTTCGCTGATCCGTCGCCTCGCCTCGCCGGACGAGATCGCCAACATGGTGGTCTATGTCTGCTCGCAGCAGGCCTCTGCCACGACCGGCGCGGCGTTGCGTGTCGACGGCGGGCTGGTCAGTACGATCGGCTAGACCGTGGCGCCCTGCGCCTTGGCGCGGCGCATGTGCTCGTCGAGCCTCGGCAGGATCTCGACGAAATTGCACGGCCGGTAGCGATAATCGAGTTGGTGCACCAGGATGTCGTCCCAGGCATCCTTGCAGGCGCCGGGCGAGCCCGGCAGGCAAAAGATGTACGTGGAGTTGGCGACGCCGGCGGTGGCGCGGGTCTGGATCGCTGAAGTGCCGATCTTCGGATAGCTCACCATCGTGAACAGAATCGAAAAGCCGTCCATGCGCTTTTCGAACAGAGGCTCGACCGCTTCCGGCGTCACGTCGCGGCCGGTGAAGCCGGTACCCCCGGTCGAGATGACGACGTCGATGAACTTGTCGTCGATCCAGGCCTTCACCTTGGTGCGGATGTCGTCGACTTCGTCCTTGACGATCGAGCGTTCCGCCACGACATGGCCGGCGGCGCGGATGCGTTCGATCAAGGTAAAGCCGGATTTGTCGTCCGCCACGTCGCGCGTGTCGGACACGGTCAGCACCGCAATTTTGAGCGGCACGAATTGGCGGCTTTCATCGATACCGGGCATTGCAAAGTTCCTTACAACTGCGACCGCTACAACTGGACGTTTGGCGCAAACGTATTGCACGCCGCCACCTTGCCGCTCTTGAAGCCGGCATTGAACCAGCGTTGCCGCTGCGCCGCCGAGCCGTGCGTGAACGAGTCGGGCACCACCGAACGTCCGGCGCGCCGTTGCAGGGTGTCATCGCCGATCGCCGCCGCCGTCTGCAAGGCGGCTTCGACATCCCCCGGCTCGACAGACTTCCAGCGCTGGTTCGATTGATTGGCCCAGATGCCGGCGAAGCAATCGGCCTGCAATTCCACCTGCACCTGAATGCGATTGGCCGCAGCCTTGCTGCCTGCAGCCTGCTGCGCCTGACGCGACTTCGCCAGAATGCCAAGCTGGTTCTGCACGTGATGACCGACTTCATGCGCCAGAACATAGGCCTGCGCAAACTCGCACGCCTTGCCGCTACAGCCGCGGAAACGGTTTTCGATGTCGCGGAAGAAGGACGTGTCGATGTAAATGCGGCGGTCGTTCGGGCAATAGAACGGACCGGACGCCGCCGAAGCGCCGCCGCATCCGCTTGCTACCTGACCAGCAAATAAACGCAGCCGCGGCGCGCTGTAGTTCTGCCCACCCTCCTTGAAGACCTTGATCCAAACATCCTCGGTATTGCCGAGAACGGCTGAAACGAAATCGCCCAATTTGTCGTTCGGCTTCGTCGTCGTTGTGCGACCGGTCGGCTGCTGATTGGGCTGATACGGCCGCTCAATTTGCGTGCGGGTGTTGTTCACCATTTCGGCGCCGCCGATCAGAATGCTCGGATCGATGCCGAAGGCCCAGCCGACAAGGCTGAGCACGACGATCGCGCCGATGCCGAGCCCGCCCCCGCCCATCGGCAATCCGCCGCCGCCGAAACCGCCACCGCCGTCGCGGTCATCTTCGACATTGTCGCTGCGGCGAAAATCATCCCAACGCATTCAAGCCGTCTCCCACATCCATCTGCCCGTCATTCCGGGGCGCGCCATAAGCGCGTTTACGCGCGTCTGGACATTCATGGGCGCTAACCCGGAATCCAGCAACAAGAGCAACGCTTGTAACTGGATTCCGGGTCCGTCGCTTCGCCACGCCCCGGAACGACGGGAAGGTCGCGTATCGATCATCGCGCACGCTTCCAGCGCCGTCCAATCGGGCTCTTTTTCCGCATCCGTTAACAAGTGCTAACTCCCGGTTAAATAGGCAGAAATTGCCGCCTTCAGAGTACCGTTTCGATAAACCGTTTCTTCACCTTGCGTGCGCATATTGCGGGCTGTCGGTTTGTAGGTCCCGCGTCTGCCGACAGCGTCGCCTGAGTCAAGAGTACGAGTCATGGTAGTTTCGCGTCGCGGGGTTTCACAAAAGAACTCCGAACTCCACCGTATCCTCGTTGGCGACTGCGTCAGCGAGATGAACAGGTTGCCGGCGAATTCCGTCGATTTGGTGTTCGCGGACCCGCCCTACAATCTCCAACTCGCCAACGATCTCAAGCGTCCGGACGATTCGCATGTCGATGCGGTCACCGACGACTGGGACAAGTTCGACAGCTTCGCCGCCTATGACGCCTTCACCAAGGAATGGCTGAAGGCCGCCCGCCGCGTGCTCAAGCCGGCCGGCACGATCTGGGTGATCGGCTCCTATCACAACATCTTCCGCGTCGGCGCGATCATGCAGGACATGGGGTTCTGGATCCTCAACGACGTGATCTGGCGCAAGACCAATCCAATGCCGAATTTCCGCGGCCGCCGCTTCACCAACGCGCATGAGACCATGATCTGGGCGTCACGCGATGCCAATGCCAAGGGCTACACCTTCAATTACGAGGCGCTCAAGGCCGGCAACGAAGACGTGCAGGTGCGTTCCGACTGGACCTTCCCGCTCTGTACTGGCGGCGAACGCCTCAAGGGCGCCGACGGCAAGAAGCTGCATCCGACCCAGAAGCCGGAAGCGCTGCTCGCCCGCGTCATTCTGTCGAGTTCCAAGCCGGACGACCTGGTGCTCGACCCGTTCAACGGCACCGGCACCACCGGCGCCGTCGCCAAGCGCCTCGGCCGCCGCTTCATCGGCATCGAGCGCGAGGAAAAATACGCCCGCGCGGCGATGAAACGCATCGACGAGATGCAGGTGGTGCCCTCGCCGTCGATCGCACCCTTTATCACCGCGCGCGAAGCGCCGCGCGTCGCCTTCTCGGCGCTGATCGAACGCGGGCTGGTCATGCCCGGCGCGCGGCTGACCGACTCGAAGAAGCGCTATAAAGCGGTCGTGCGCGCCGACGGCGCGGTGTCGCTCGGCGAGCAGGTCGGCTCGATCCACCGGATGGGCGCGGTCGCGCAAGGGCTGGATGCCTGCAACGGCTGGACCTTCTGGCACATCGAGACGCCGAAGGGCCTCAAGCTGATCGACGACCTGCGCGCGCAGATGCGCGCCGAAATGTCGGAAGCGGCGGAATAACTGCCGCCCTTCGCTTTCGTTTACTTCAGCACTTCCAGCAACAGCTCCAGCCCCCGCGCAGCAAACGCGTCCATGTTGGCGCGGCGGTCGGTGCTGCCGGTTTCCAGCGTGGCGGCTTTCTCGGTCGGTCCGGCAACGGCGACGCAAGTGTGGCCCGCCGCATCGCCATAGCGGTTGCCCGTCGGTCCGGTGGCGCCAGTCTCGCTCAAGCCCCACGTCGCGCCGATCTTGTCGCGGGTTCGGCGCGCCAGCAGCAGCGCATAGGCCTCGGTCGAGGGACGCAGGCCCGTCATGTCGGCGTCGGCGATGTCCATCAACGCCGCGCGCGACTGCTTGGTGTAGACCACCGCGCCGCCGATGAAATAGGCCGAGGCGCCGGGCACCGCGAGCAAGGCCGCCGCGATCAGCCCGCCAGTCGAAGATTCGGCAATGGCGATGGTTTCCTTGCGCGCGATGAGACGCGCCGCAACCTTTGCCGCCAGACTTTCAAGCTGTGTCACGTGGCGAACGCCTCTCCATGCCCAAGCTGGCACAGCACGCGGAAAACCCCGACCTCGCCTTCCGGAAATTGCTTTTGCAGCCGCGCGCCGAGCGCTTCGGCATCGGCCTGCCAGATCGTATCGACCATCAGCGCGCCTTTGATCTTTTTGTCGCCGCCGCGCAGCCGTTCTTCTTCCGCAACCGGCTGCCCGGCCGGATCGACGGCCATCCATATTTCGCCGCTGGGGAATTTGATGTCGGTGAGCAACTCATCGAGCAGCGCGGCAAGCCGCGCCTGGTCCGGCGCATCGTTGAACCGCACCGTCACCGCATAGGCGCCGCGCATCGCGCCGCGCCGCAAGGTGCGGTGGCAGAATGTGCGGTTCATGTTCTTGAACACGTCCGACATGATCATCTTGGTCATCGGCGTCGGATTGTTCAGCCGTTCGAGATAGGCCGGCGAGGTCAGCACCGCGGGCGATTCCACCACATAGAAATTGAAATAGCCGCAGGCGCCGGAAATTGCCTGATGGCGGCGGCCATAGAGAAACCCGGGCACGCCGAGACGCTCTTCCAAATGCTCGCTTTGGAACCAGAGATTGAAATCGGCGTCGCGGCCGGGCGCGGCGTCGTTCCAGATCGCCAGAATGCCAGGCTCAGCGTTCGCCATTTTCCTCTCCCAGTTCAACATTGCCGCTGCGCGCCGGCACGCCGAATTCCTTGCGGCAGACTTCCGCCAGTATGGCGATGCCTTCGCGGATCTGGTCGTGCGTCGGGCTGGCAAAGCACAGCCGCATGCGGTTGATGCTGTGCGCACGGTCGGTCGACCATTCCGGCCCGGGATTGATGGCGACGCCTTCCTTCAACGCCGCCTGATAGAGCCGCAAACTATCGACATTGTCCGGCAGCTTGACCCACAGGAAGATGCCGCCCTTCGGATCGTCGAACTCGGCGGCGGTGCCGAACTGCTCGTTGAGCGATTCCATCAACGTCTCGAGCTTCTTGCGCAGGCCCGCCCGAAGCGCCGGAACGTGGTCGGCGAAATGCGGCGCACAGTATTCCGCCAGCACCATTTGCTCGAGAGCGCCGGAGCCGGCATCGGTCTTCAGCGCCAGCATGCGCGACATCACGTCCCAGGGCGCGGCGATGAAGCCGACCCGCAAGGCTGGCGCGATAGACTTCGAAAACGAACCGATGTGAATGACGTTGTCGGACTTGGTCATCGCGTAAAGCGAGCGCGGCCGCTCGCCGCTCCACACCAGGTCGGCGTAGCAATCGTCCTCGAAGATCGGAACGCTGTATTGATCGGCGAGCGTGAGCATCTGCGCGCGGCGCTCTTCGTCGAGAATGGTGCCGGTCGGGTTCTGCACGGTCGGGATGGTGTAGATGTATTTCGGCTGAATCCCGCGCGTCAGGAGTTCGGCAAGCGCCGCCTTCAACACGTCCATGCGCATGCCGCCGCTGTCGAGCGGAATGCCGACGGCGTTGACGCCGAGCTTGGCCAGCCGCGTCAGCGTGCCCTGGTAATTGTCCTGCTCGACGATGACGGTGTCGCCGCGGGTCAGCAGCGCGCTGTTCACGAGATCGAGCGCCTGCAACGAACCCGACACGATGAGCAGGTCGTCGGCGGTGCAGGCCATGCCGGCGTCGCGCTTCAACTTCGTCGCCAGGAATTCGCGCAACGGCCGGTAGCCTTGCGGCCCGCTGTTGAGGCCGTAGGTGGCGAGCGTCCGGCCCTCGCGGGCCATGACCGACTGCGCCGCCTGCATCAGGCCTTCCAGCGGCACGGCGTCGGGGTCGTTATTGCCGCCGGTGAAGTTGTATTTCGGCGAACCGGTCCAGCGCATTGCGGGCGCCGGCGTTCCCGCCGGAAACAGCGGGCCGAAGTCGAATGGCATTGGTCTTCTCCCCGGCCCGCTATTCTTCTTACTTGCCCGCCACGACCATGATTTCGACCTTGTAATCGGGAGTCGCGAGCCTGGCCTCGACAGTGGCGCGTGCCGGCGTGTTGCCGGGCGACACCCAGCCGTCCCAGACCGCGTTCATCTCGGCGAAATTGGCCATGTCGGTGATCCAGATATTGGCCGTCAGCAGCTTCGATTTATCGGTTCCGGCGGTCTTCAGGTAGCCGTCGATCTGACCGAGGATGTCCTTGGTCTGCTCGGCGACGCTCTTGCCCTTGGGCTCATTGGCGACGATGCCGGCGAGGTAAACCGTGTTGCCGTGCACCACGCACTTGCTCATGCGCGGGCCGACGTCGTGACGTTCGATAGCCATCTGGACTCTCCCTTGAATTTTACAAATCCGGGGCAATTCTTAGCGGGCTTTGCCGGCAAAGGGAACTCACCGGGGTTCCGCGCTTTATACCCGCACAGGTTCCTTCAGGGAGGTTTTCGCCATGGGCTGGTTTTCATCCGATATCGACACTTTCGACGAACTGTTCGTGCACACGTTGCAGGACATCTATTACGCCGAGCACCAGATCAAGAAGTCCCTGCCCGACATGGTCGCCAAGGCGTCCGACGCCGAGCTGAAAAAAGGCTTCCGCATGCACCTCAAGCAGACCGACGGCCACATCAAGCGGCTCGACCGGGTGTTCAAGATGATCAAGTCGGTACCGCAGGGCACCAAGTGCCCGGCCATCGACGGCATCATCGACGAGGCCAACGAGATCGCCGGCGAGATCGACAACAAGACCGTGCTCAACGCCGCGCTGATCGCGGCGGCGCAGGCGGTCGAGCATTACGAGATCACGCGCTACGGCACTTTGGTCGCCTGGGCGAAACTCATCGGCCGCAACGATGTCGCCAAGATCCTCAACATGACGCTGAAGGAGGAGAAAGCGACCGACAAGAAGCTCAGCGGCATCGCCAAGCGCAAAATCAACAAGAAGGCGGCGATGCGCAAATTGCCGAAGCCGGATCGCACCGAGAAGGCCGAGAATGCCCTCCTCGCCGCAAGCGCCGGCATCCCGGCGATTTGATTCTTCACCTCTCCCATAGGGAGAGGTCGGATTGCGAAGCATCCGGGTGAGGGGTTATGGCCTCAATTGAGTCACTTGCCCCCTCACCCCAACCCTCTCCCCCCGAGGGGAGAGGGAGGGCGCAGAATGCGTTGCTAAGCCTCAGCCCCCCACAGCCCCCTGCGTATTGACGTAGAGTGCGTACAACGAATGCGCAGCCGCCATGAACAGGCGGTTGCGCTTTCGGCCGCCGAAACAGACATTGGCGCAGCGCTCCGGCAGCGCGATATGCCCGATCGGCTCGCCTTTGGCTGAAAAAACTCGCACGCCGTCCAGCTCCGGCGTCATTCCCCAGCCGCACCACAGATTGCCGTCGACATCGACGCGGAAGCCGTCCGGCGTGCCGCCGGGTCCTGCATCGATCAATATCTTGCGGTTGGAAATCTTGTCGCCGGATGCCGCGACATCGAAACTCAGAATGCGCCGCGGCTCGGCGCGCGACTCGACGATGTACAGCTTGCTCTCGTCCGGCGAGAAGGCCAACCCGTTCGGCGCATTGATATCGTCGGCGATCAGGCTGATGGCGCCGGTCTTGCCGTCAACGCGATAGACGCTCATTGGCAGTTCGGCGTCGCGGATCTCGCCTTCATGGTTGCTGAGCAGCCCGAATGGCGGATCGGTGAACCAGATCGAATCGTCCGACTTCACCACAATATCGTTCGGCGAATTCAGCCGCTTGCCGTTGAATCTTTCGGCAATCACCGTCAGCGAGCCGTCATATTCGGTGCGCACGACGCGGCCGAGATGCTCGCATGTCAGCAGCCGGCCCTGGCGGTCGCGGGTATTGCCGTTGCCGTGGTTGGAGGGCTTGCGAAAAACGCTGACCGCACCGCTTTCCTCATCCCATTTGTACATGACGCCGGCCTGCACGTCGCTCCAGATCAGGCAACGCGTATCGCCGAAATAAACCGGGCCCTCGCCCCAGCGCGTGCCCGTGTAGAGGCGCTCTACGTTTGACAGCGGGAAATAGTATTTCTTGAAGCGCGGATCGAGCGCGACGATTGACGGATCGGGATAGCGCAGGCTCGGCGTCCACGAACTGACTTCAGACATTGACGTTCCCCCGACAGGTTTTTTCAAACTCTAGTCTAGCGCATGCGCCAGCACTTTGCGCATTACCGTGGGGAGTGCTTCCTCGGCAAGCCCCGCGCGTTTCGCCCAGCGCGCGCCGGTCGGCGCCGTCGTGCCGCGCGGCACTTCCGCCACATAGACAGTCAACGCCAGCGGAAAATGCGTGAACACATGCGTGACTTCGCCGGCCAGCTTGCGCCATTTGGCGTTCATGGGCGCGGATCGAAGCGCCGCCTTCATATCGAAGTCGTGCGCCCAGTCGCTACCCGGCACTTCGGTCATCGCGCCAAGCAATCCCTTTTCCGGCCGCTGCCGCAACAGCACGCAGTCATCGGCCCGCAACGCGACAAAGGCCACGCCGTAACGCTCTTTGCCTTCACGCTTTGGCGCCTTGCGCGGGAATGTCTCCTGGTCGCCGCGCGCACGGGCGATGCACGGCTCGTTCCACGGACATAAAGCGCAGGCCGGCTTCTTCGGCGTGCAAATGGTGGCGCCGAGATCCATGAAGGCTTGCGCGAAATCGCCGGCGCGATGCGGCGGCAATAGCGACGCCGCCAGCCGTTTGATTTCCGGCTTGGCCGCCGGCATCGCCTCTTCAACGGCGTAAAGCCGTGTCACCACGCGCTCGACATTGCCATCGACCGGCACGGCGGCAAGATCGAATGCAATCGAGCCGACAGCAGCAGCAGTGTATTCGCCAATGCCAGGCAAGGCGCGCAGCGCCTCGATATTGTCCGGGAAAATTCCGTTATGCCGTTCGGCCACCTCGCGGGCGCAGGCATGCAGGTTGCGGGCCCGCGCATAATAGCCAAGCCCGGCCCAGGCCCGCAGCACATCGTCGAGCGGCGCTTTCGCCAAAGCTTCGACCGTCGGCCACTTCGTCAGAAACTTTGCGTAATACGGCCCGACGGTTTTCACCGTGGTCTGTTGCAGCATGATTTCCGACAGCCACACCGCGTAAGGGTCGGCTTTGTTGCCGCCACGCGCCCGCCAGGCCAGCAGCAGTTGCGGATCGACCTTTGGACTGGCGGCATTCTCTGAATGTTCCCTCCCCCCTTGTGGGGGAGGGTTAGGGAGGGGGGTATTCTTTGAGCTTGTGCCATTCACCCCCCTCCCTCCCGCCTTCGCTGACGCTTCGGCGGGCGACCTCCCCCTCAAGGGGGGAGGTGAAAGAAGAGCAGCGTCACTCCGCTCCGGAGTTTTGGTCTGCTTCTTTCGCTTGGGGGCTGCTACGCTCATAGCTGTGACGTTGACACGAGTAGCCCCACGATGAGCAAGCCCGCGCGCAGTTTTCCCCGGCCGTTGTCCGAGTTCCTCGGCGCGACTTTGGGCGGCGTGCTGAAGGAACAGGGCTTCGCCTCGACCGAAATCATCGCCCGCTGGGCCGATATTGTCGGCGCCGAAATCGCCGCCCACAGCGAGCCGATGAAGATCAACTGGCCGCGCGTGCTCAAGGACACCGGCGACGACAACCAGAGCGAACCGGCGACGCTGGTTTTACGGGTCGAAGGCCCGATGGCGCTTGAAATCCAGCACCTTTCGGCGGTCATTCTGGAGCGGGTCAACCGCTTCTTCGGCTGGCAGGCCATCGGCCGCATCACCTTGCGGCAGGCGCCTTTGCACCGGCAGAGCCCGAAAAAGACGCCGCCGCCGCCCGACCCGGCCGTCACCGCCCAACTCGCAGCCAGCATGCCGGAGGTCGAGGACGAGGCCCTGCGGCAGGCGTTGGCCCGCCTCGGGGCGTCTATCAAGCGAAAGTGAGCTTTCCAATCCGGCCCGCCATTGCCACAATTGTCCTGTCCAGCTAGCCAGACCGGACAAACGTCTCAATCGAACGGAGATTTCCCTTGCGCCTTACCCGCCGCGAATTCTGCCAGAGCACCGCCACCGTGGCGCTCGCCACCGCCCTCGGCCTGGCAACGTTGCCGGCTTTCACCGGCGAAGCGCTGGCGCAGGCGAAAGTTTCCGAAGTCGAGCTGATGGCGCCGGGCCCGCTGCCCGACATGATCATGGGCGACGCCAAGGCGCCGGTCACCGTCATCGAATATGCCTCGATGACCTGCTCGCACTGCGCGCATTTCGCCGAGAAGACTTTCCCGGAATTCAAGAAGCGCTACATCGACACCGGCAAGGTGCGTTACATTTTCCGCGAGTTCCCGCTCGATCAGCTCGCCGCCGCCGCTTTCATGCTGGCGCGCTGCGCCGGCGAAACCGACTCCGCCAAGTACTTCACCCTCGTCGACACCATGTTCAAGCAGCAGCGCACCTGGGCGGTCGAGAAGCCGTTGCCGCCGTTGCTAGCGATGGCGAAGCAAGCCGGCTTCACCCAGGCAACCTTCGATGCCTGCCTGCAAAACCAGAAGCTGCTGGACGGCATCGAACAGGTGCGTAACCGCGGCGCCGAGAAGTTCAAGGTGCAGTCGACCCCGTCCTTCTTCATCAACGGCACTTTGTTTGCCGGCGCCCTGTCGATCGACGAAATGGCCAAGCACATCGAGCCGCTCATCAAGAGCTGAGTTTTCACCTGATTTTGTTGGCTGGATGAGCGCCTCGCCGTGCCCGGTTACCGATTACCGGCCCGGCAAGCCTATTTTTCGCTAATCCACAGCCGAAAGGTCTGGAAAACCGGGCTTTCCGAGCTCATCTCTGTTGCTCAACGGGACGCGAAAACTCATTCTCCCGGCGAGCGTGGCACCTATATGTAGCGTCCGGGCAGTGCCCCCGGCTTACGAATTGTATCAGTCAATGCAAAACCCAGCAGGACGTCGGGCGTTCACCCTGCGCGGGTTGAGGCCTTAAAGCATGAAGCTTACGCGGCTCCGCCTGATCGGGTTCAAATCCTTCGTTGAACCGACCGATTTCCAAATCGAGCCGGGTCTGACCGGCGTCGTCGGCCCGAACGGTTGCGGCAAATCCAACCTCGTCGAAGCGCTGCGCTGGGTGATGGGCGAAAGCTCGTACAAATCCATGCGCGCCTCGTCGATGGACGACGTCATCTTCTCCGGCAACAACAGCCGGCCGGCGCGCAACCACGCCGAAGTGGCGATCTCGATCGACAATTCCGAGCGCTCGGCGCCGGCCAATTTCAACGACACCGACATGCTGGAAATCGCGCGCCGCATCGAGCGCGAATCCGGCTCGGCCTATCGCATCAACGGCCGCGACGTGCGCGCCCGCGACGTGCAAATGGTGTTCGCCGACGCCTCGACCGGCGCGCGCTCGCCTGCCCTCGTCCATCAGGGCCGCATCGGCGAAATCATTCAGGCCAAGCCCGAGCAGCGCCGCCGCGTGCTGGAAGAAGCCGCCGGCGTCTCCGGCCTGCATGCCCGCCGTCATGAGGCCGAACTGCGCCTCAAGGCCGCCGAAGCCAATCTGCTCCGGCTTGAAGACGTCATCGGCCAGTTGGCCGGACAAATGGAAGCGCTGAAGAAGCAGGCGCGTCAGGCGATCCGCTATCGCACCGTCTCGGCGCAAGTGCGCAAGTCGGAAGCGACCCTCTATCATCTGCGCTGGACCGCGGCCTCCGCCGAACTCGCCGCCGCCGAACAGGCCAAGGACGAAGCCGTGCGCGAAGTCGCTACCCGCACCGGCGCGCAGGCCGAAGCCTCGACGCGGCAGGCCAATCTGGCGACGACGCTGCCGCCTTTGCGCGAAGCCGAAGCCCGCGCCGGCGCCGCGCTGCATCGCATGAATGTGGCGATGCAGGAACTCGACCGCGAGGAAACCCGCGCCAAGGACCGCATCGCCGAACTCGATCTGCGTCTGGTGCAGTTCGCTGCCGACCGCGAGCGGGAACAGAAGCTCGCCGCCGATGCCGAAGAAGCCATCGCCCGCCTCACTGCGGAAGAAGAAACCATCCGCACCGAGGCGCATGAAAGCGCCGGCCGCCGCAGCGGCGTCGATGCCCGCGTTACCGAGGCCGGCGAACAGCTTGCCGCCGTCGAAAAAGTCTTTGCCGAACTGACCTCGAAGCTCGCCCAGCTCACCGCGCAACGCAACCAGCTTGAGAATGCGCGCCGGCAGCACAGCGAGCGTGCTGCCAAGCTCGAGACCGAAATCGCCGAGATCGCGCGCGAAGTCGGCACCTTGCAGGCGACCGACGGGCCGGATCTGGCGGCGTTGAAGCTTGCCGTCGACGAAATCCAGCAGGCCGTGGCCGATGCCGAGAAAGCCGCCATCGAAGCGGAAGCGGCGCATGGTGCCGCGCGTGCCGCCCTTGAAGCCACCCGCGCGCCGCTGACCGAGGCCGAGCGCCGCGTGCAGCGTCTGGAAACCGAAGCCAAGACTCTGTCCAAGGTTCTGGCGGTCGAGAACAAGAACCTGTGGCCGCCGGTCATGGATCACGTCTCGGTCGAGAAGGGTTACGAGAAAGCGCTCGGCGCCGCGCTCGGCGACGATCTCGACGCGCCGGTCGATCCGTCGGCGCCGATGCGCTGGGTCGGCTCCGCCGTCGATCCGAACGATCCGTCGCTGCCGGATGGCTGCTCGGCGCTGTCGTCGCATGTGCAGGCGCCTACTGAGTTGGCCCGCCGTCTCAACCAGATCGGCGTCGTCGATAAGGACTCCGGGCCCCGCCTTGCCGCGTTGCTGAAGCCCGGCCAGCGTCTGGTCTCGCCGGAAGGCGACCTGTGGCGCTGGGACGGCTTTGCCGCCGCCGCGCATGCGCCGACCGGGGCGGCGCGGCGTCTGGCGGAGCGAGCACGTCTTCACGACATTGAGTCCGAACTGGAGACGGCACGCGCGGAGGCCGAAACAGCACGCGCGCAGGGCGAAGCCGCCCAAGGCGCCTTGCAGGCCGCCGCGACCGCCGAAACCGAAGCCCGCAACGCCGCGCGCGAGCGCCAGCGCGAAGCCAATACCGCCCGCGACCGGCACGATGCCGCCGAGCGCGAAGTCAACCGCAACGCCGCGCGCCTGTCGGCGCTGGCCGAAGCGCAGACCCGTCTGACCACCAGCCGCGATGAAACGGCCGCGGCCGGCGCGCAGGCCGAGCAGGCATTGGCCGCGCTCGCTCCCGCCGCCGATCTGGAAACCGAACTTGCCGGCGTCCGCGACGACATCACGGGAAAACGCGCTCATCTCGCCGAAGTGCGCGCCGAACAGCAGGCGATCGCCCGCGAAGCCGAACTCGCCGACCGCCGTCTGGCGCAGGTCGGCAGCGACAAGGCCGGCTGGATCCAGCGCCAGGAAGGCGCGCGCGGCCAGATGGCTACGCTGGAGCAGCGCGTCGCCGAAGCGACGCATGACCGGGCTGAACTGGAAAACGCGCCGGCGATTTTCGCCGACCGCCGCGAAGCGCTTCTCAACGAAGTCAAAATCGCCGAGGCCGAGCGCCGCGACGCCGCCGACCGCTTGCAGGAAGCCGAAACCGCTCTGGCCGACGCCGACCGTGACGCCCGCGCCGCGCTCGAGGCCGCCTCCGCCGCCCGCGAAGATGCGGCGCGCGCCGAGGAACGTCACGAAGGCGCCAAGCGGCGCCTGGCCGATATCGCCCGCGAAATCCACGACATGCTCGAGATCGAGCCGGCCGGCGTTGCCGAACTGGCCGAATTGCAGCCGGATCAGGCGCTGCCGGAACTGGCCGATGTCGAGGCGACCCTGGAACGGCTGCGCCGCGAACGCGAACGTCTCGGTGCCGTGAACCTTCGTGCCGAAGAGGAACTGGTCGAGGTCGAAACCCAGCACACATCGCTCACGACCGAACGCGACGACCTGGTCGAGGCAATCAAGAAACTGCGCCTCGGCATCCAGAGCCTCAACCGCGAAGCGCGCGAGCGCCTTCTGGCCTCGTTCCAACAGGTCAATACGCACTTCCAGCAGCTTTTCACCAAGCTTTTCAACGGCGGCACGGCGGAACTGCAGTTGATCGAGAGCGACGATCCGCTCGAGGCCGGCCTCGAAATCCTGGCCAAGCCGCCCGGCAAGAAGCCGGCGACCCTGTCGCTCCTGTCCGGCGGCGAACAGGCGCTAACGGCGCTGGCGCTGATCTTCGCGGTGTTTTTGACCAATCCGGCGCCGATCTGCGTGCTCGACGAAGTCGATGCGCCGCTCGACGATCATAACGTCGAACGTTTCTGTGACATGCTCGACGAAATGACCCGTTCTACCGACACCCGCTTCGTGATCATCACACACAACCCGATCACCATGGCCCGCATGAACCGGTTGTTCGGCGTGACCATGGCCGAGCGCGGCGTGTCGCAACTGGTGTCGGTCGATCTCGAAGCCGCCGTCCGGTTCCGCGAAGCGGGCTGACGCAGCGCTGGCAAGAATTCTTGAAAATAATTCGAAACCGCCCACTCGAGTTCGGAACCAAACCCTGCCGTCCCGGTTATTTGTACGTAACGTTTCAGCCGGGCGGCTCCCCCCTTACCCCCCGAATAGCCGTCTGGCGAAAAGACCCCGAACTCCGGTTCGGGGTCTTTTTTCTTTTGCATCAATCCATTAGCCGCACCCGGCCGAACTTTACTCGGTGAAGCTGCCCTTACCCAGTTGCCGTTAGGCGCGGGACGGCCATTTAGGCTAGGCTTGTCCGGCAAGTTTGCCGCGGTTCACGCTTTTTCAGGAGCTTCTGCCATGTCCACCACCGGCTGGGTCATTCTCGGCGTTGTCGTCGTGATCGTGATCTGGGCAATCAGCATCTATAACGGCCTCGTCGCCCTGCGGCAGCGCACCAACCAGGCCTTTGCCGACATCGACGTCCAGCTCAAGCAGCGCTCCGACCTGATCCCCAATCTGGTCGAGACGGTGAAAGGCTACGCCGCGCACGAACGCGGAACTCTTGAGGCGGTCGTCAATGCCCGCAACGCGGCCATCGCCGCGCCGGGCGTCGAGCAGAAGGTCGCCGCTGAAAACATGCTGTCCGGCGCGCTGCGGCAATTGTTCGCTTTGTCGGAAAGCTATCCCGACCTCAAGGCCAACCAGAACTTCCAGCAACTGCAATCGGAAATTTCCGATATCGAGAACAAGCTCGCCGCCTCGCGCCGCTTCTTCAACAGCGCCGTGCAGGAATACAACACCGGCATCGAGCAGTTTCCGGCGGCGTTGTTCGCGGGCATGTTCGGCTTCGGTCACCGTACCTTCTTCGATGTCGGCGAAGCACGCCCGCAACTCGAGCAGGCGCCGAACGTGAAGTTCTGATGGCTTGTCCCGGGCGCAGCGCAGCACGGCTTCGTGATGCGCTGCAGACCCGGGATCGCCGAGACCGGTTTCCGTAACGGTCCCGGCTCTGCGGCGCACGCTAACGCGCTGCGCCGCGTCCGGGACAAATGGACTCATCATGGCCGCCTACGGTCTCTACACCCATATCCAGTCGAACAAGCGCCGCTCGGTCGCGCTGCTGATCGGCCTGTTCTTCTTGGTCTATGTCCTGGTGTTTGCCGGCGCATTGCTGGCCGAAACCGTGAGCCTCGGCGACGCGCCGCTCGACTATCTCGTCCAGGCAGCATTTTACGATTTCGTCTTGGCAGCCCCGTTCGCCACCATCGGCGCCATCCTCTGGATCCTGATCGCTTACAAATTCCACCAGAAGATGATCGACGCCATGACCGGCTCAAGCCCGGTCACCCGCGAAGAAGAGCCGCGGCTTTACAATCTGCTGGAGAACCTCTGCATATCGCGCGGCATCGCCATGCCGAAGCTGCGCATCGCCGACGACGACGCACTCAACGCCTTCGCCACGGGCTTAAACGAAAGGCAGTATTCCATCACCGTGACGCGCGGTCTGATAAGCGCGCTCAACGACCAGGAAATCGAAGCCGTGCTCGGCCACGAGCTGACGCATATCCGCAACGGCGACGTGCGGCTGCTGGTGATCGCGGTGGTGATTGCTGGCGTCATCTCATTCTTCGGCGAAATGGTGTTCCGCATCTTTTTCCAGAACGCCTTCTACGGCCGGCGCTCGAGCAGCAGCAGCAGCGACAAGAAAGGCGGCGGCGCCTTCATCGCCATAGCCATTGCCATTGCGCTGATCGTGGTCGCCTGGATTTTGTCGATCGTCATCCGCTTCGCGCTGTCGCGCTCGCGCGAATATCTCGCCGATTCAGGCGCGGTCGAGTTGACCAAGAACCCGGACGCCATGATCTCGGCCTTGCGCAAGATCGAGAACCGCGGTGAACTGGCCAGCGCCAATTCGGCAGTCATGGAAATGTGCATCGACAATCCGCGCTCGGGTTTCGCCGACATTTTCGCGACGCATCCGTCGGTCGACAAGCGCGTCCAGGCACTGGTGAAATTCGCCGGCGGCCACGATCCCGGCCCGCTGGCAATTGAAGGGCCGGCCGACAATCCGCAAATCGAACCGCCGCCCGCCGATGGCCCTTGGGCCGACCCGCCGCAGAACAGCGGCAAGCCATTTCTGCCAAGTGAACCACCGCTCGGTTCGTCCGGCGGCAAAGGGCCGTGGGGCTAAACGCGCACGCTTAGTGCCCGTCGAAGCTCATCAGGGTGCGCACCGGCACGTCCATCGCCCGCAACTTCGCGGCGCCGCCAAGCTCCGGCAGATCGATGACAAAACACGCCGCCAGAACTTCGGCGCCGACCTGACGCAACAGCTTGACCGCGCCTTCAGCGGTGCCGCCGGTCGCGATCAGGTCGTCGACCAGAATGACGCGGTCGCCCCGCTTCACGGCGTCGACATGCATCTCCATTTCGTCGGTGCCGTATTCCAGCGCATAGGCCATGCGCACCGTCTGGTGCGGCAGCTTGCCCTTCTTGCGGATCGGAATGAAGCCGGCCGACACCTGATGCGCCACCGCGCCGCCAAGAATGAAACCGCGCGCCTCGATGCCGGCGACCTTGTCGATCTTCATGCCGGCCCAGGGCTGCACCAGTTCGTCAACCGCGCGGCGGAAGGCGCGGGCATCGCCCAGCAACGTGGTGATGTCGCGGAACATGATGCCGGGCTTGGGATAGTCCGGGATCGAACGAATCGCGGAACGCAGGTCGAGTTCGGCTACGGGCGGTGTCATCAGTTCTGTCCCTTCAGCACTCGGCCGGCCACGGCGTCGAGCTTCTTGAGAAGTTCAGGATCCCGCGCTTCCGGCGCGGTGATCAAGGCGGTGTCGAGCGCGCGGTCCGAACCGACCGGGCACGGTTCGTGCTGGCGCGGAAAGTCGCGCGCCAGCCGCGCCACCAATGTCTGGGCCCGCGTGGCATTCTCCATCAACACCTTGATGATATCCTGCACTGTAACGGCATCGTGGTCCGGGTGCCAGCAGTCGAAGTCGGTCACCATGGCAACTGTCGCGTAGCAAATCTCGGCTTCGCGGGCGAGCTTGGCCTCCGGCATGTTGGTCATGCCTATCACCGAATAGCCGAGCGTCTTGTAGGTCATGCTCTCGGCATAAGTGGAGAACTGCGGCCCCTCCATGCAGACATAAGTGCCGCCGCGCACCGCCTTGATGCCTTCAGCGTCGGCCGCCTCGCCGATGCGCTGGCGCAAAAGCGGCGACACCGGATGCGCCATCGAGACATGCGCCACCAGCCCCTTGCCGAAGAACGAGCTCTCACGTTTGTGGGTGCGGTCGACGAACTGATCAACCAGCACGAAAGTCCCCGGCGGCATCTCCTCCTTGAACGAGCCGCAGGCCGACAGCGACACCAGATCGGTGACGCCGGCGCGCTTGAGCACGTCGATATTGGCGCGGTAATTGATGTCGGACGGCGACAGCCTGTGGCCCTTGTCGTGGCGCGGCAGGAAGACCACCGGCAGGCCCTCGATGTCGCCGATGCGCAACGCGCCGGAAGGCTCGCCCCAAGGGCTGGCGATGCGCTCCTCGCGCACGTTTTGCAGGCCGGGCAGATCGTAAACGCCGGAGCCGCCGATAATGCCGAGAACTGCCTTTGTCATAGTCACCTCGTCGCATACCCCAAAAACGAAAGGGCCCCAAATGGGGCCCTCGCGTCAAGAGACGAAGCCTCACAAAGTCGCGTTCGACTAGTGGAGCGGATTTGACGTTCGCGACCCGTTTGCCGCGAACATCTTAAGCGAACGTCAAATCCAAAGCTCCACTAGCAACAATAATTTGCTAGTGGTCCAATGATTCCAACATTCGAAAGAGTGGCTCCCCTGACGGGGTGCGAATGTTAGAATCGGACCACTAGTGAACCGCCGACCACACCTTCTTCTTGGTGAAGTACAACAAGCCCGACAGCACGATCAAGAAGATCATGACCTGGAAGCCGATGCGCTTGCGCTGCACCAGATGCGGCTCGGCCGCCCACATCATGAACGCCGTTACGTCCTTGGCGTACTGCGCGACGGTCTCCGGCGCGCCGTCGTCATAGGTCACCTGTCCGTCGCTCAACGGCGGCGGCATGGCGATGACATGGCCCGGGAAGTATTCGTTGTAATTGCCGCCCGGCGGCAGCACGAAATCCTTTGGCGGATTCTTGTAGCCTAGCAGCAGAGCGGTAATGTAGTCCGGCCCCTGCTCCTGGTACTGCGTGAAGATATCGATCACGAACCACGGGAAGCCGCGCTCGTAGGTGCGGGCCTTGGCCATCGTCGAAAGGTCGGGCGGCGTAACGCCGCCATTGGCGGCCGCCGCGGCGCGGTCATTGGCGAACGGCGCCGGGAAGGCGTCGGCAGGACGGCCGGGGCGCTCGATCACCTCACCCTTGTCGTCGAGGTCCTTGATCTTGTATTCCGACGCGACCGCGGCCGCCTGCGCCGCGGAGAAGCCCGGGCCGCCGGGTTCGGCGAGATTGCGGAACGAGACCAGGCTCATCGCGTGACAGGAAGCGCAGACTTCCTTGTAGATTTTGAAGCCGCGCTGCAACTGGCCCTGATCGTACTTGCCGAACGGACCGGCGAACGACCACTTTTGCGCCGGCGGGACCGGCGCGCCCTCCGCCGCGTGGGCGGCGCCGGAGGCGCTGAGCGAGGCGGCCAGCGTGAGAGCGATGAGGATACGTTGCGTCGTCATGATTGTTCTCCCGCTCACGCTTTCGAGCCCAAAACCGATTCCGAAATCGAATTCGGCAACGGCTTGGTCTTCTCGAATATGCCGAGTAGCGGCAGGACGACGATGAAGTGCGCGAAGTAGTAGATGGTCAGGATGCGCGACAGCACGACATAGATGCCTTCCGCCGGCTTTGCGCCAAGCCAGCCGAGGCCGATGCAGACCGCGAAGAACAGCCAGAAGAACTGCTTGTACAGCGGGCGATAGCGCGCCGACTTGACCTTCGAGGTGTCGAGCCAGGGCAGGAACGCCAGGATGGCGATCGAGCCGAACATGGCGAGCACGCCGAGCAACTTGTCCGGGACGGCGCGCAGGATCGCGTAGAACGGCAGGTAGTACCATTCCGGCACGATATGCGCCGGCGTCACGGCCGGGTTGGCGACGATATAGTTGTCGGCGTGGCCGAGATAGTTCGGCATATAGAACACGAACCAGGCGAACAGGATGCAGAACGCGACCATCATGAAACTGTCCTTGACGGTCGCATAGGGCGTGAACGGCACGGTGTCGCGCTCGGATTTCGGCTCGATGCCGGCCGGATTGTTCTGGCCCGACACATGCAGCGCCCAGACATGCAGGACGACGACGCCGGCGATGACGAAGGGCAGCAGGTAGTGCAGCGAGTAGAAGCGGTTGAGCGTCGGATTGCCGACGGCATAGCCGCCCCACAGCCAGGTGACGACAGTTTCGCCGACGCCGGGAATGGCCGAGAAGAAGTTGGTGATGACGGTGGCGCCCCAGAAGCTCATCTGGCCCCACGGCAGTGTGTAGCCAAGGAAGCCGGTCGCCATCATCAGCAGATAGATGATGACGCCGAGGATCCAGAGCACCTCGCGCGGCTCCTTGTAGGAGCCGTAATACATGCCGCGATAAATGTGGATGTAGACGGCAATGAAGAACATCGACGCGCCGTTGGAGTGCAGGTAGCGCAGCAGCCAGCCGTAGTTGACGTCGCGCATGATCGACTCGACCGATTTGAAGGCGAGATCGACGTGCGGCGTGTAGTGCATCGCCAGCACGATGCCGGTGATGATCTGGACGCCCAGCATGAACGACAGGATGCCGCCGAAGGTCCACCAGTAATTGAGATTACGGGGCGTCGGGTAAGCAACGAAGGACGAATGAATGAGGCCGCCGATCGGCAGCCGTTTTTCAAACCACTGCCCAATTTTGCTTTGCGGCTGGTAGGTCGAGTTTCCGTGCATGGTCGTACCTTGAATGCGACGTCTTTTGGTCAGCCGATCTGAACCTTGGTATCGGAGAGAAATTTGTACGGCGGCAGGAGCAGGTTCGTCGGCGCCGGGCCTTTGCGGATACGGCCAGCGGTGTCGTAGGCCGAGCCGTGGCACGGGCAGAACCAGCCGTCGTATTCGCCCTGCTTGGCGAGCGGAATACAGCCGAGATGGGTGCAGATGCCGATGACGACGAGCCACTGTTCGTGGCCGGCTTTGACGCGGGCGGAGTCGGGCTCCGGGTCCGGCAGCGTCGAGAGCTGCACGTTCTTGGCCGCATCGATCTCCTTCTTGGAGCGATGCGAAATGAAAATCGGCTTGGAGCGCCAGAACACCTTGATGATCTGACCTTCCGCGATCGGCGCCAGATCGACTTCGATCGGGGCGCCGGCGGCGATGGTCGAGGCATCCGGGTTCATTTGGGCGATCAGCGGCACCAATACGGCAGCGCCGCCGACAGCGGCGACGGCGCCGGTGGCGATGTAAAGGAAATCGCGGCGCGTGTGCTCCGCAGAAGACACGGTCGTCACGTCTGAATCCTCTCCCCCGGCTGGCTTAAATCGACCGCCCACGGCTGGAACCGGGGATATTATCCCGCGGCGCGGGGCGGACCGGACACGGCAACCCCTAAAGAAGGCAGGATTGCGTTTTCGGTGGGTTCTATTGGCACCCTTGCAGAGCGAGCGCAAGCCCGCTATCGCGCCGCACACCGGCCGGTGCATAAATCATTCGTCTGAGCGGTTTAGCCCGCCTCTTGTAGCAATTCCATTTTGACCAAATGACAATGCGGATCGCCCTCTATGAGCCTGATATTCCCCAGAATACTGGAACGATTCTGAGGACTTGCGCCTGCCTGGGGGTACAGGCCCACATCATCGAGCCGGCCGGTTTCCCGGTTACCGACCGGGCTTTCCGCCGCGCCGGAATGGACTACCTCGACCGGGTGATCATCCAGCGCCATGCCGATTTCGCCGCCTTCGACGGCTGGCGGCGCGAGAGCCGACTCAAATTGGTGCTGATGACCACCGCGGGGGCGCAAAACTACCTCGACCATGCCTTCGCCGATGACCAGATCGTCCTGTTCGGCCGCGAAAGCGCAGGCGTCCCGCAGGCCGTCCATGAGACCTGCGAGGTGCGCCTGCGCATCCCGGTCGCCGAGGGCTTGCGCTCGCTCAATATCGCCGTGTCGGCCGCCATGGTGATGGGCGAGGCGCTGCGGCAGACGGCGGGGTTTCCCCGGTGATAGCTTTTGACCCGCCAACCGCATAAAGCCCGCGACATGACCGCAGCCGACCTAGAAATCCGTAAAGAGCGCGCCCGAACCTGGTTCGAGGCTTTGCGCGACGACATTTGCAAGTCGCTCGAGGCGGTCGAAGACGCCCTGCCCGCCTCGGCGCCTTTAGCGGACCGCCCGGCCGGACGGTTCGTGCGTACGCCGTGGCAACGCGCCGCCGGCGGCGGCGGCGTGATGTCGATCATGCATGGCCGGGTGTTTGAAAAAGTCGGTGTGCATTGCTCGACCGTGCACGGCGAATTCGCCCCGGAATTCCGAAAGGAAATTCCCGGCGCCGCTGAAAATCCGAATTTCTGGGCGTCCGGGATTTCGCTGATCGCGCATCCGCACAATCCGCACGTCCCGGCCGTGCATATGAACACCCGTCATGTCGTGACGTCGAAGGTCTGGTTCGGCGGCGGCGCCGACCTGACGCCGGTGCTGGATAGACGTCGCACCCAGGACGACCCCGACACCCTCGCCTTCCATGCCGCCATGCAGGCGCCTTGTGAGACGCACCAGGACGTCGCCGATTACGCCAGGTTCAAAAAATGGTGCGACGATTACTTCCACCTCAAGCACCGCAACGAACCGCGCGGCATCGGCGGCATTTTCTACGATTATCTGGAAAGCGATTGGGACAAGACGTTCGCGTTCACACAGGACGTCGGACGTGCGTTTCGGGACATCTATCCGAAGATCGTCCAGCGGAACTTCACCACGCCATGGACCGAAGCCGAGCGCGACGAACAGCTCGTCCGCCGCGGCCGTTACGTCGAGTTCAACCTGCTTTATGATCGTGGCACGATCTTCGGCCTGCGCACCGGCGGCAACGTCGATTCAATTTTGTCGTCGATGCCGCCCGTGGTGAAGTGGCCTTAAACGCTCGGACTACCTGAACGCAGCGACGATCATCATCACGCCGCCGAGCAGCACGATGCCGTCGAGAATGGCGGTGTGGACATGCACCGGCATGTACGCAACGAACAGCCGCGCCAGGAATGCGCCCGGAAATGCGATGACGCCGATCAGCAGCGCCAGTGCAATGGTCTGCGCCGTCAAAACGCCGGCGGCGCCGAACACCGCGACCTTCACAAGGCTGACGGCAATCGAGATCGCCGCGTCGGTCGCCACCACCGCCGCGCCTTCAAGACCCGCCGCCATCAACAGCGACAGCATGATGACGCCGGAGCCGGCGGTGCCGCCGACGACAACGCCGTAGCCCGCCGCGCCGAGCGTAAAGCCGCGGTCATCGATCCGTATGTTGTGGTGCTTGAGAAGCCGGCGCAGCGGCACGCTGAGAATCAGCATCGAGCCGATGACCAGCGCCGCGCCTTGGCCGGTCAGGTGCGTATAGCCCCAGGCCCCCAGCACGCAGAGCGGCAGCGACGCGGCGATGCCCAGCGCCGCGCGGCGGCGGTCGAGATATTTATAGAACGCCGAGACCCTGCCGAAATTGTTGAACAAGGCCGCGATGGCGATGATCGGCACGACAGGGGCCGCGCCGATCATCGGCACCAGCACCAAAGGCATCAGCGCGCCGTTGCCGTAGCCAGAAACGCCGCCGATGACCGACGCGATCAGCGCGACGCAGGCGACCAGCAAAAGCTGCGCGAGCGAAATATCGGCAAAGCCGGATAGCAGATCCATTCAGCGCACATAGGCCAGGTCGGCCGGCGAGATCAACACGCCGAAGCGCTCGCACCAGATCACCACGCTCGGATAATTCTTCAAATCGACGCCGGCCGGAATGGCGTAACGCTGGCTGCCCTTGAAGGCGCGCAGGCGGCCAAGATCGACATACATCGCATCCTTCACCGCCGCTTCGTCGCGGACACTGGCCCTCGGCACCAGATAGACGTGATAGGCCGGCCCCGGCCCTACTTCGAAGTCCGGCTCGAGAAACACGGTGCGCTCATAGACGCTGACCTTGCCGCGGCCCCAGTGCACGGGATCGGACGGCTTGGCGTGAATGAATGTGCCCGTGGCGACGGCCGCGGCTTTCGCCTCGGCGGGAGCAACGGCCGGCGCCGCGCCGCCGACATCGGCTTGCGTCAGTTGCTCCATCGCCGGCGGCGGCGGAAACACATAAGGAAAGAAAAAGAAACCGAGCGCGACACCGAAACCGGTGCCGAGAATGCCGCCCGCCAGGAAGATTGCCAGCCCGCGCCAGATGTTGCGCATAACGCCCCCCGCTCTAAACAATTCAGCCCGCTAGCCGGACGCCGTCGCCGCCTTGTCCGCAATCTTATCAAGCGCATCGGCGCTGTCAGGAAATCCCTGCGCCGCCCAGGCCGCCTCCGCCGCGCGCAAGGCGTCTCCAAGCGCCGGGCCTTTGCCGATGCCGCGCTTGATGAAGTCGGCCGCCTTCAACGGAAACACCGGCACGGTGAATCGCTGCGGCAAGGTCGCCAGTTCGAGCCAGGATGGATCGTTGGCCGACTCCCACGAGCGCGCCCAGCCGAGCAACGCGTGATCGGTGAACGCCTCCGGCCCGAGCCGGTAAATCAGCACGCGCGCGCCGTCCAAAGCGACCGACGGCGACAGCCGCCGCCAGCCTTCCGCCATCGACACCAGCCGCGCATGTTCCTTGTTGGTCAGCCGCAATCTTTGCCACAGCCTGACGGCATCTTCCGCAACCGAGACGCCGAGCGCGCCGAGCCGGCGCACCGGACAAGCGGCAACGCCGATGGCGGCTTCGACCTTGACCATGTTTTCGAATGACGCGAGGTAAGTAACGCCACCGAGGATGCGCAAAGTCAGGCCGCAATCTGCCATGTCAACCAAGGTCGGCAGCGCATGCGGTGCGATCAGAAGCTTCATCATCTCCTGGCGCACGCGCTCGCGCGACAATTGATCGAGGCCATCGCGGCCCGCAATGCAGGCAGCAAGACCTTCGCCATCGGGATGACCGCCCGGACCATAAGCGGCGTGAAAGCGGAAGAAGCGCAAGATTCGCAGATAATCTTCGGCAATGCGTTTGTGAGGATCGCCGATAAAGCGCACGCGCCGCACGGCCAAATCTTCCAACCCGCCGGCATAATCATAAACCGTGCCGTCGCGCGTCACCGACAGCGCGTTGATGGTGAAGTCGCGCCGCGCGGCGTCTTCCTTCCAGTCACGGCCGAAGGCGACCTTGGCGTGACGGCCATAGGTCTCGACATCGGTGCGCAAGGTCGTGACTTCAAACGGATGCTTGTCGATGACGACGGTGACGGTGCCGTGCTCGATGCCGGTTGGCACCGCCTTGAAGCCGGCGGCATTGACACGGCGCACGACCTCTTCCGGCAGCGCCGTGGTGGCGACATCGACTTCGTGGATCGGCATGGCGATCAGCGCATTGCGCACCGCGCCGCCGACCACGCGGGCTTCCTCGCCGTCACGATCGAGCACTTCCAGCAGGCGCGATAACTCCGCCGCGAATGGCCACGCGGCCATATCGACTTTGCGGGATGTCGCGCCCGGCATTGTCACCGCGTGGTTCCCGGCACGAACTTGCCGTTCTCCATATGCGCCGGGATGTATTCCGAGCCAGGCTTCGAGCCGGAAAAATGCGCGAAGTAAACGAAGCTACCGACGACCAGCAGCAGTGCAACGATCGTCAGCCAGGCGAGGCGCGCCAGCGGCCAGGATTCGACATCGAGCACGCCGGCCTTGGTCGCCCACAAAAACACCGCGTACAGCACGAACGGCGTGGCGAATAAAATGAGTTCAGTGAGGATTGGGCGGATCATAGATAAATCCTGTCGTGCAGATTGCGCAAAATTCCCGCCGTCACGCCCCAGATATAGCGCTCGCCGAAAGTGATGGCATAATAATGCCGCGTCAGGCCCTGCCAGTCGCGCGAGTGCCGCTGCACGTTAGCCTGATTCATCACAAAGCTGAGCGGCACCTCGAAAGCGACATCGACTTCGCCGGTATTGAGCTTGAGCGTGAAGCCGGGCTTGACCCGCGCAATGGTCGGCACGATGCGATAGCCGAGGGTCGTCATGTAGACGTCGAGATAGCCGAGCGGCTCGACCAGCGCGCGGTCGAGGCCGATCTCCTCTTCCGCTTCGCGCAAGGCGGCGTCGAGCGGATCGGCATCGGTCTTGTCGATCTTGCCGCCGGGAAATGAAATCTGGCCGGGATGATCCGGCAGATGCTGCGCGCGCTGCGTCAGCAGCACGGTCGGCTCAGCATGATCGACAATGGCGATCAGCACCGCCGCCGGACGGATCGGCCGCACCTCGGCGATTTTTTGCATCACCGGATCGGCATCGTGATCACCGCGCTTCGGCGTCACAGTCGGATCGGCAATGCCGGCCGGCACCTTGAGCGACAGCCGCGTGCGGACGCGCGCGTAGAACTCGTCCGATGTCAGCGCCGGGATTGCCGCTTGCGCGCCATGCATCATATTAAACCCTTCAACGCGTTGGCTTCCGCCATCGGAAAGAACTCGGCCGCCGAGGCGACACCGAACATGGCCTTGCCATCGACGTCGCGTTCCTCACCCAGTTCGACCAGATCGTAAAACAGCGCCCGCGCCACCTTGGCCCACAAATCGCTGCGGACATGCAGCATGGGCTTGAGCCCGCCATTGGCCGCATCCTCGTCGAAACGCAGCGCATGGCCGGGCCCAGCCTCGATCCATTCGTCGGCATTGGTGCGGAACTTCAGGACGCGACCTGCGGCATTTTGGTCCAGCGCCAGCTCGACAGCCATGAAGGGCGCGTCGTCGACGGCAATGCCGACCTTTTCCACCGGCGTGACCAGAAAATATTTGTCACCCTCGCGCTTGAGCACGGAAGAGAACAATTTGACCAAAGCGAGCCGTCCGATCGGCGTCTTTTGGTAAAACCAGGTGCCGTCGCCGGCGATGCGCATGTCAATATCGCCGCAAAATGGCGGATTCCACAGATGCACCGGGGGCAATCCTTTACCGCCGGGCTCGTTGCCGATCTTCGGCAGCTGGGCCGCAATGCCTTCCAGCCCGCCACCCCTTGTTTCCTGCCCTGCCTTCGCCATTGTTTCCCTACGATAATCAGGCGCTTCTCACCTGTTCGCAACTTCGTGACCGGCCCGGACCCGCAATGCAAGATAGCGTAGGCTCGGCGAAATAATGAGGCAGATTCGCCGCGAAGCCGCACTGCAAATTCGGCTCTGGTGCGTTTGTTGCATAGCCTCACTGAATACAAGGCTCTGGGCAGCCACACTCTCGACAAAAGGAACCTGAGACCATGGCGTCGGCAAGCGGTGAAAACCTGGAAAAGCTCGAGGATATGATCGTGCGCGCGGCGGAATCGACCGCCACCCATGTGCGCGCCGCCAAAGAGGCGATCGGCACGGTCATTTTCGGCCAGGATCTGGTGGTCGAGCGCGCTTTGGTCACGGTGCTGTCCGGCGGCCATGCGCTGCTGGTCGGCGTCCCCGGCCTCGCCAAGACCAAGCTGGTCGAAACCATGGGCATCGCACTCGGCATGGATGCGCGGCGCGTGCAGTTCACGCCCGACCTGATGCCGTCCGACATTCTCGGCTCCGAAGTGCTGGAAGAAAATGCCAGCGGCAAGCGCAGCTTCCGCTTCATCCCCGGCCCGGTGTTCGCGCAATTGCTGATGGCCGACGAAATCAACCGCGCGAGCCCACGCACCCAGTCCGCTTTGTTGCAGGCGATGCAGGAACAGCATGTCACGGTCGCGGGCGCGCGCCACGACCTCCCCAAGCCGTTCCATGTGCTGGCGACACAAAACCCGCTCGAACAGGAAGGCACTTACCCACTGCCCGAAGCGCAGCTCGACCGCTTCCTGATGGAAATCGACGTCGACTATCCCGATCTCGCCGCCGAGCGGAAAATTCTGTTCGACACCACCGGCGCCGACGACAGCCGCGCCAAGGCGGCCATGACCTCCGACGACCTGATCGCCGCGCAGCGGCTGGTGCGCCGTCTGCCGGTCGGCGAAAGCGTGGTCGAGGCGATCCTGCAACTGGTGCGCTCGGCGCGTCCCGGTCCGGAATCCGGCGATCTCGGCAAGTTCATCTCCTGGGGCCCCGGCCCGCGCGCCAGTCAATCGCTGATGCTGGCGGTGCGTGCCCGCGCGCTGCTCGACAATCGCTTCGCGCCGTCGATCGACGACGTTCTCGAACTGGCCGAGCCCATCCTCAAGCACCGCATGGCTTTGACCTTTGCCGCGCGCGCCGAGGGCGAAACGATCCCCAACATCATCTCGCGCCTCAAGTCGCGTATCGGATAGGAAATGGCTGAGCCGAGCCTCAAGGACCTCAAGAGCCAGCCCGTCAAGGCCGCCGCCGGCAAGAGCGGCAAATTGGCCGCGCGCATTCCACGCCTGATCCTGGAAGCGCGGCGTGTTGCCTCGACCGTCATCCACGGATTGCATGGACGGCGGCGCGCCGGATCCGGCGAAAACTTCTGGCAATATCGCCACTTCACCTCCGGCGAGCCGGCGCAAAACATCGACTGGCGGCGCTCGGCGCGCGACGACCATCTCTATGTCCGCGAGCGTGAATGGGAAGCCTCGCATACGATCTGGCTGTGGGCCGACCGCTCGCCGTCAATGGAGTTTTCCTCGTCGCTGACCGAATGGAGCAAGCTCGACCGCGCTTTGGTGGTGTCGTTCGCGCTCGCCGAGATTCTGGTGCAAGGCGGCGAACGGGTCGGCATTCCGGAACTGATGCGGCCGACCGCCAACCGCAACGTCATCGAGAGCATGGCGCAGCGCATCGTCCATGACATGCGCGAGGCGCCGAGCCTGCCGCCGAACTTCGCGCCGGCGCCGTTCTCCGAAGTCGTCGTCTTGTCCGATCTATGGAGCCCAATCGCGGAATTCCGCCGCACAATCGGCCAACTCGCTGCCAATGGCGCGCGCGGTCATGTGGTGCAGGTCTGCGACCCGGCGGAAGAGACATTCCCCTATTCCGGCCGCGTCGAATTCGTCGAATCCGAAGGCCTCGGCAGCGTCACCGCCGGCCGCGCCGAAACATGGCGCGCCGATTATCAGGCGCTGCTCGCCAATCACCGCGCCGCCTTGCGCGCCGAGACCGAGCAGTTCGGCTGGACCTTCACCGTGCACCGTACCGACCGCGGCCCGACCGAACTGCTGTTCGCGCTGCATGGCCGCATGGGCGCCAACGCGGTATCGACCGCCGTCAACAGCCGGCATACGCCGTCGCAAAGAGGGACCGCGGCATAATGGGCGCCCTTCCGCTCGCATTCGCACAGCCTCTGGTGCTGCTCGGCCTCATCAGCCTGCCCATCCTGTGGTGGCTCTTGCGGCTGGTGCCGCCGCGCCCGCGCACCATCAGTTTCCCGCCGACGCGGCTGTTGTTCGAGATCGCGCCCAAGGAAGAGACGCCGTCGCGCACGCCGTGGTGGCTGACCTTGCTACGGTTGACCTTGGCCGCGCTCGTCATCTTCGCCGCCGCCGGGCCGTTGTGGAATCCGCCGCTCGCCACCGCCAACAAGGCCGCGCCTTTGTTGATCCTGCTCGATGACGGCTGGGCCGCCGCCTCGACCTGGGATGCGCGGCTGCGCACCGCCGACGAATTGATGGCGCGCGCCGAAGCCGACAGCCGCGGCGTCGCCGTGCTGCCGCTGTCGGAAACCGCGCGCGATCTGTCGATGCAGGTCGCGGGCGCGGCGCGCATCCAGATCAAGCAGGTCAAGCCGAAGCCGCATGCGGTCGACCGCGCCGAGGCGCTGCCCCTGATCGAGCGCTTCCTGAAAACAACGCCCGATCTTGAAATCGTCTGGCTGTCCGACGGCGTCGATCTCGGCAAAGGCGCGGCCTTCGTGGCGGGCCTGAAAGACATGATCGGTAACCGTGCGCTCACGGTGGTCGCCGGCGGCATTTCGGTGCCGCATGCACTGGCCGCCGCCGACAATGCCGCCGGCGCGCTGACGGTGAAGGTGTTGCGCGCGCAAACCGGCTCAATGGAAAACGGCATGGTCAACGCCATCGACCTCAAAGGCCTGCCGCTCGGCGAAGCGCCATTCGCGTTCAAGAGCGGCGATCGGGAAACCGAGGCGACGATCGATCTTCCGGTCGAAATCCGCAACGACGTGGCGCGGCTGGAAATCGCCGGCGAACGTTCGGCAGGCAGCGTGCAACTGCTCGACAAACGCTGGCGAAGGCGCACCGTCGGCATTATTTCCGGCTCCGCCGCCGACCGCTCGCAGCCATTGATCGGCGCGACTTATTATCTGTCGCGCGCGCTCAACCCGTTCGCCGATGTACGGCTTGCCGAAGGCACGGGACCGACGGAAGCCATCACGCGTTTCCTTGGCCAGAACTTGCCGATGCTGGTGCTGGCCGATGTCGGCAATATCGCCGACGCCCGCGAGCGTCTTGATAAATGGATCGACGGCGGCGGCGTGCTGGTGCGTTTCGCCGGGCCGCATCTGGCCGGCGCAAGCGACGATCTGGTGCCGGTGAAATTGCGCCGTGGCGGCCGCATTCTCGGCGGCTCCTTGAGCTGGGAGAAACCGCAGCAGCTCGCGCCGTTCTCGCGCGAAGGGCCATTCAATGGCATGCCGGTGCCGACCGACGTCACCGTGACGCGGCAGGTTCTCGCCGAGCCGGATGCGCAACTGTCCGACCGGACCTGGGCGACGCTCGCCGACGGCACGCCTTTGGTGACAGCACAGCGGCGCGGCAAGGGCCTGGTCGTCCTGTTTCATGTCACCGCCGATACGCGCTGGTCGGACCTGCCGCTGGCCGGAACCTTTGTCGATATGCTCCGCCGCATCGTCGCGCTCGCCGGCGCCACCGCCACCGCGACCGAAGATGCGCCCGGCAATGCCGCCGGCAGCGGCCGCAATGTCGTACAGGCGGTACCGCCGACGCGGGTGCTCGACGGCTTCGGCGCATTTTCACCGCCGCCGCCGACCGCGCGTCCAGTGCCTGCCGGCTTTACCGGCCGCGCCGGTCCCGATCATCCGCCGGGATTCTACGGTCCGCCGGAAGGCCTCGTCGCCATCAATACACTCGCGCCGGCCGACCGGCCGCTGCCGCTCGACGTATCGCCGCTCAATGCGCGGTTAGATGCCTATCGCGTCGGCGAACCGCTCGATCTGCGCGGGCCTTTGTTCATCGCCGCGCTGCTGCTGCTGCTGCTCGACGCGCTGGTGGTGTTCTGGCTCGCCGGCGGCTTGTCGAGCCTGACGCATCGACGCCGTGCCGCGGCTGCCTTGATCGCTGTCGGCGTTATGGCCGGCTTCGCCCTGCACGACGCAGCCAGCGCACAAACTCCCGCGCCGGCGCAGCGGCGGCAACTATCGGCGCAAGAGGAGGCCTTCGCCAAGAAGGCGGCGCAGCAGACTCACCTCGCCTACATCATCACGGGCGACGCCGAGGTTGACGCCATCAGCAAGGCTGGCCTCGACAGCCTGTCGCTGTTCTTGGCGCAGCGTACCGCGCTCGAACCCGGCGAGGCGATGGGCGTCGATCCGTCGCGCGACGAACTGTCGTTCTTCCCGATGCTGTACTGGCCGGTGTCGGTCAATGCGGCAAAACCATCGCGCGCCACGCTCGACCGCATCGACAGCTACATGAAACGCGGCGGCACCGTGGTGTTCGACACGCGCGACGCCATCGATGCGCCGCCCGGACCCGGCGGGGCGATGCAAAGCCCCGGCATGGTGGCGTTGCGTTCGATCCTGTCGTCGCTCGACGTGCCCGAACTCGAGCCGCTGCCGCGCGACCACGTTCTCAACAAGACGTTCTTCCTGCTGCCGGACTTCCCCGGCCGCTTCACCACAGGCCAGCTCTGGGTCGAAGCCCAGCCGGTCGAGAATGAAGACGAGCCGGGCCGCCCGGTACGCGCCGGCGACGGCGTGTCGTCGATCATGATCACCTCGAACGACCTGGCCGGCGCATGGGCGATGCGCCCGGACGGCCAGCCGATGCTGCCTTTGGTGCCGGGCGAACCGCGCCAGCGCGAATTCGCCTTCCGCGCCGGCGTCAACATCATCATGTATGCGCTGACCAGCAACTACAAAGCCGACCAGGTGCACATCCCGGCGCTCCTAGAACGGCTGGGGCAGTAGCACCATGAACCTCGGCGTCGCATTTGCCCCGCTGGTGCCCGAATATGTGGTGTGGACCGCGTTCGGCGTTGCTGTGCTGATCTCGATCCTGCTGCTGCTGGTGCGCTCGCGCGGCGCCGCCATACGGGCACTCGCAATGGCGATGCTGGTGCTGGCGCTCGCCAATCCGTCGTTCACGCGCGAGGACCGCGAGCCGATCCCCTCGGTTGCCGCCGTCATCGTCGACAAGAGCCCGAGCCAGGATTTCAGCGACCGCACCGCACAGACCAATGCCGCGCGCGAAACCATCGTCGAGCGGCTCAAGCGCATCCCCGGCCTCGAAGTGCGCGTATCGGAGGCCGGCGCCGCCGATGGCGAAACCGACGGCACCAAGTTGTTTTCGGCTTTGTCCTCGACCCTCGCCGACGTGCCGCCGGATCGCATCGCGGGCGCCATTATGATTACCGACGGCCGTGTTCACGACATTCCGGCCGAGGCCGCCGCGCTTGGCTTTGCCGCGCCGCTGCACGCGCTCATCACCGGGCACGGCAACGAGATCGACCGCCGCGTCATCCTCACGCAAACGCCGCGTTTCGGCATTGTCGGCCAGTCGCAGACCGTCGGATTCCGCGTCGAGGACCAGGGCGCCGGCGGCGGCCCGGTGCAGGTGACCATTCGCCGCGACGGCGAAATGCTCGAACAACGCGTCGTGAACGTCCGCACCGATGTGAACGTCCGCGTCCCGATCCCGCATGCCGGCGCCAATATCGTCGAGGTCGAGGCCGCCGCCCTGCCGAACGAACTGACATTGGTGAACAACCGCGCCGTCGTCTCGATCGACGGCGTCCGCGACAAACTGCGCGTCCTGCTGGTGTCGGGCGAGCCGCATGCCGGCGAACGCACCTGGCGCAATCTGTTGAAGTCCGACGCCTCGGTCGATCTGGTGCACTTCACCATTCTGCGCCCGCCGGAAAAGCAGGACGGCACGCCGATCAACGAATTGTCGCTGATCGCCTTCCCGACGCGCGAACTGTTCCAGCAGAAGATCTCCGAATTCCAGCTCATCATCTTCGACCGCTATGCCCGGCAGGGCGTGCTGCCGATGATCTATTTCGACAACATCGCCAAATACGTACAGGACGGCGGCGCGGTGATGATCGCGGCCGGCCCCGATTACGCCTCGCCGACCTCGATCTGGCGCACGCCGCTCGACGTCATACTGCCGGCCGAACCGTCCGGCGACATGACCGACCAGAGCTTCCAGGCGCGTCTGACCGACGCCGGCAAGCGCCACCCGGTGACGCGCGCGCTGGAAGGCTCCGATGTCGAACCGCCACGCTGGAGCCACTGGTTCCGCCTGGTCAACACCAAGCGCACCACCGGCACCAGCGTCATGCACGGCCCCGACAACAAGCCGCTACTGGTGCTGAGCCGCGAAGGCGAAGGCCGAGTCGCGCTGCTGCTGTCCGATCACATCTGGCTGTGGGCGCGCGGCTATGAAGGCGGCGGCCCGCATCTCGATCTGCTGCGCAACGTGTCGCACTGGCTGATGAAGCAGCCCGACCTCGAGGAAGAAGCGCTGCGCTTGATCGTGCGCGGCCGCGACATCACCGTGCAGCGCCAGACCATGGCCGACACGGTGAACGAAATTACCGTCACCTCGCCCGGCGGTTCGACCCGCAAGCTGACGCTGCGGCAGGATCAGCCCGGCCTGTGGCGCAACGAACTGGCCGCTAACGAACTCGGCCTGTGGCGCGCGACCGACGGAAAATTGACCGCGCTCGCCAATGTCGGCCCGGCCAATCCGCGCGAATTCCAGGAAGTGACGTCGAGCACGCAGCCGCTGCTGCAACTGGCCAACGCCACCGGCGGCGACTCGCGCCGTCTCGCCGAAGCGGCAACGCTGAATGTGCCGCGCGTCGTGCCGGTGCGCAGCGGCACGAGCTTCAAGGGCGACGACTGGATCGGCCTCAAGATGCGCGACGTCAGCGTGGTGCGCGGCATCGGCGTGCTGCCGATCTTCGCCGGCCTGATCGGCTTGTTGCTGCTGATCGGCTCGCTGGCGGCGACGTGGGCGCGCGAAGGCAGATGACCCTTTCATTGTTTCTCGCAACCTTGGTCGCCGGATTCGTCTATTCGGTGATCCCCGGCCCCGCCGTGCTGCTGGTGTTCTCGCTTGCCGCGCAGCATGGCCGCGCCATGGGCGGGCGGTTTCTCATCGGCCACATGGCCGGCGACATTGTCTGGAGCGCACTGGCTTTCGCCTCGATCCTCGGCGTCAGCCAGATGGGGCCGATGCTGTTTGAAATTCTCGGCGCCGGCTGCGGGCTGTACCTGATCTATCTCGGCATCAAGGCGATGACGGCGAAAAGCATCGGCGAGGCGCCGGTGCTGCGCGGGCATAAGCCATATCGCGCCGGATTTCTTTTCGGCCTGACCAATCCGAAAGCCTATCCGGTGGCGGTCGCGGTGTTCACCGCCCTGATCGCGCGCTACACGCTGGAACTGTCGTGGTCGTCGCTGCCGCTGATGGGGCTGGCGGCGTGGATCGGCATCGTGCTTGGCTATGTCGCGACCTTGTTCTGGGCCGGACTGCCGCTGGTGCGCCGCTTCTTTCTCACCCACGGCGTCGTCGTCACCCGCGTGATCGGCGTCACCTTCGTGCTGTTCGGCGCCAAATCGCTGATCGACGCCGGACGTTCGTTTCAGGCGCGGTGATTACTTGTCCATCACCTCGTCGGCTGCCGTGATCAGGCTGTGGCCGGGATTCTTGCCGCAATATTCGCCGAGCTTGCCGCCGTCCGTCTTCATCTTGTCGAAATCGACGATCGGCTTGGCGTCCTGGTCGCTGTAATAGCCTTCCAGCCACATCAGGATCAGCCCGATGGTTTCCTTGTCGCTGCTGACGAAATCCTTGCAGGTGACGGTGGCGAGATCGAGCTGCTGCGCCTTCGCCGGCAGCGGCCATGCCAGCGCGGCAGCGACCAGAAGAACCGAAAGCTTGTTCATGATGATCCTCATTGTTGACTTGCCGCGTCATCGATCCAGTCCGGCCTGATCAGGCCGGCGACGCCTTCGAACGCACCCTCGACCAATTCATTGACCAGCAGGCGGGCGGGATCGACCGGGCCTGGCATTTTCACCAGTCCCTTGGGGATACGCTTGAAGCCGGCCTTGGCATAATACGGCTCGTCACCGACCAGCACGACCAGTCTGTAGCCCTGCGCCCTGGCTTCCTTGAGCGAGCGCGTCATCAAGGCCGAGCCCACGCCGCGTGAGCGGAACGGCGGCTCCACCGTCAGCGGCCCGAGCAGCAACGCCTTGGTCTCGTCAATGCAGATCGGCGTCAGCCGGATCGAGCCGACCATCAAGGTGCCGATGCGCGCGGTGAAGGACAGGTCGAGCGTATGGCCCCGGCCCTCGCGGATGCGGAAGGCCGAGCGGGCATAGCGGCCGGGGCCGAAGGTGCGCTCGTGCAGCCGTTCGATCGCGAGGGCGTCGCCCAGGGTTTCAGGCAGGATAGTCAGTTGAAGTTCGGACATGGGAAAGGCGATTAGCACCTTGAACGATTCCGGTCCATCACGGTGGCGCCGGCCGACGGAAGCCCTTAAATGGACGGCAGCAAAGCGGAGAATGGACATGGGACAACTGGTCGACGGCGTCTGGCAGCAGGACGGCCTGCGCACCAAGGACGGCGCCTTCGTGCGGCCAACCACCAGCTTCCGCAACTGGGTGACCCCGGACGGCAGCGCCGGACCTTCCGGCAAAGCCGGCTTCAAGGCCGAGGCCGGCCGCTATCACCTCTATGTCTCGCTCGCCTGCCCATGGGCGCACCGCACCGTCATTTTCCGCAAGTTGAAAGCGCTTGAGAACGTCATCTCGCTGTCGGTGGTCTCGCCCGACATGCTGCAGGACGGCTGGACCTTCCATAAGGATGAAGGCTCGACCGGCGACACCGTCAACGGCAAGGACAAGCTATCCGAAATCTATGTGATGGCGGATGCCAAATACACCGGCCGCGTCAGCGTGCCGGTGCTGTGGGACAAGCAACAGAAGACCATCGTCAGCAACGAGTCGTCCGAGATCATCCGCATGCTCAACTCGGCGTTCGACGGCTTTACCAACAGCCGCGCCGATTTTTATCCGGAGGCGTTGCGCGGCGAGATCGACCGCATCAACGACCTCGTCTATCCGAACATCAATAACGGCGTTTACCGCGCCGGCTTCGCCACCGGACAGGCGGCCTATGAAACCGCCTTCCGCGGCATCTTCGATACGCTCGACGAAATGGAGCAGATCTTGTCGCGGCAACGTTATGTCGCCGGCCCCGTCATCACCGAGGCCGACTGGCGTCTGTTTTGCACCTTGATCCGGTTCGATGCCGTCTATTACGGCCACTTCAAGTGCAACTGGCGGCACATCTACGAATATCCAAACCTGTCAAACTATGTGCGCGATCTCTATCAGGTGCCGGGCGTGGCCGAGACGGTGAGCCTCGAGCAGATCAAGCGGCATTATTATCACAGCCAGCGGCACGTGAATCCGTCCGGCATCGTGCCGGTCGGGCCGCAGTTCGATTTCGCCGCGAAGCATGATCGGGCACGATTCGGCTGAAGGAGCGACAATGTTCGGCACCCACGACCTGCTGCTGTTCATTCTCGCCGGCTGGCTGTTGAACGTCACGCCGGGCCCGGACACGGCATTGATCGTGGCGCGCGCGACGCAGCTCGGCTTCAAGGGCGGCGCGGCGGCCTGCGCCGGCGTCGCCGCCGGCATCATGGTGCATATTGTCGCCGCCGCGCTCGGCATTTCGGCGCTGATCGCAGCCTCGGCCACCGCCTTCGGCATCGTCAAGTTTCTCGGCGCCGGCTATCTCATATACATCGGCATCCGCATGATGCTGGCGCGCCGCGCCGATGCCGACGCCACGCCGGCAGGATCGAAAGCGCCGCTTAGTTTGACGAAAGTGTTTCAGCAAGGCTTCGTCACCAACGCGCTCAATCCGAAAGTGGCGTTGTTCTTTCTCGCCTTCCTGCCGCAATTCATCGACAACGACGCGCCATCGACGGCCTTGGCCTTCGTGTTCCTCGGCGTCGTCTTCAACGTCAATGGCACGATCTGGAATCTCGGCGTCGCTTATGCGACGGCGCGGGCGGCGTCGGCGATGCGCGGCGCGAAAACATTTCAGCGCTGGATCGATGGCACGATCGGCGCGCTGTTCGTGGCGTTCGGCGTCAAGCTGGCGCTGTTTCAGCGCTAGCAAACGACCCTCACCACACCTCGCTCAGCTTCACGCCATCGAACACCTCGGCGATGCGTGCGCGGGTGGCGCGGCCGGTGTCGTCAGGCAGCGCATCGACGGCGAAGAAGCCGTGATCGATAATCTCGCGGTCTGGCACGGGCGCGGACGGCTGCACGAAGTCGCGCACGATGAACAGCGCGACATGGTCGCGTTTCGAGACCCGGTGGTTATGAAACACGCCGTGCAGCACCGGCTCAGCCGTAAGCTGGATATTGCCCTCCTCGCCGAGTTCGCGGGCCAAAGCGGTGCGCAGGGTTTCGCCGGTCTCGACGCCGCCGCCGGGCAGGTGCCAGCCGGCGACATAGGAGTGCTTGACCAGCAGGACGCGGCCCTGGCCGTCGATCACCATGCCGAAGGCCCCTAACGTCGCGCCGCGGGCAAAGCGCCAATAGAAGTGAAAGCCGCGGCGGATGAGCGGCTCGAAGGCGCGGCGGAGGCGGTGCTGGAGCATGTCCTTCCATGCCATTTCCGGCGTCCGATTTCATGCCCTGACTGTTGAACTGCGTAAAAACAGCGCTTTAATGTTTAGAATAATTCTAATATAGAAAGCCGACCTATATCCGGCCACCGGCGCGCAAAAGGCATTCCCGTGAAGAAGTTCTCCGAATTGAGCGAACAGGAAGTGCTGGCGCTGGCCATCACCAATGAAGAGGAAGACAGCCGCATCTATCGCGGCTTTGCCGAGGGCCTGCGCGCGCAGTTCCCTTCGTCGGCCAAGGTGTTCGACGAAATGGCCGAGGAGGAAGTCACCCACCGCAGCATGCTGTACGACCTGTACCGCGCGCGCTTCGGCGAATACCTGCCGCTGATCCGCCGCCAGGACGTCAAGGGCTTCATGCAGGCGAAGAAGCCGCTATGGCTGATGCGGCCGCTCGGTCTCGACGAGGTGCGCAAGTTCGCCGAGGAGATGGAGTTCGAGGCCGAGCGCTTCTACCGCAAGGCGGCGGAAAGCGCGCGCGACGCTTCGGTGCGCGAACTCCTGATCACGCTCGCCGAAGCGGAAGCCGGGCATGAAAGCCTGGCGCACAAGCTCAGCGAGACCATCCTCACGCCCGGCGCGCGCGAAAAGGAAGACGAGACGGCGCGCCGCATGTTCCTCTTGCAATATGTGCAGCCGGGACTGGTCGGTCTAATGGACGGCTCGGTGTCGACGCTCGCGCCTCTGTTCGCGGCGGCCTTCGCCACGCACAGCACCTGGGAAACGTTTCTCGTCGGCATGGCGGCCTCGGTCGGCGCCGGCATTTCGATGGGCTTTGCCGAGGCCCTATCCGACGACGGTTCGCTCACCGGGCGCGGGACGCCGTGGCTGCGCGGCACCGTGTCCGGCGTGATGACGACGATCGGCGGGCTCGGGCACACGCTGCCTTACCTCATTCCTGATTTCTGGATTGCCACCTTTGTCGCCATCTTCGTCGTCGTGATCGAACTCGCGGTAATTTCCTGGATCCGCTACCGCTACATGGATACGCCGTTCCTTCAGGCGGCGTTCCAGATCGTGGTCGGCGGCGCGCTGGTGTTCATCGCCGGGATATTGATCGGGCATGGCTAACGGGCTACGCCCGTTAAACGATGTATACCCTCGCCCATTTGTCCGATCCGCATTTGTCGCCTTTGCCGAGGCTGAGCTTTCTCGAGCTTGCCGGCAAGAGGCTGACCGGCTGGCTGAACTGGCAGCGCAAGCGGCGCAATGTGCATGACCGCGCCGTGCTCGAGACAATCGTCGCCGACTTGCACGCGCAACAGCCGGACCACATCGCGGTGACCGGCGACATCGCCAATATCGGCCTGCCGGCGGAATATGCGAACGGCCGAGCCTGGCTCGACACTGTCGGCGCGGCGCGCGACATCAGCTTCATTCCCGGCAATCACGATATTTACGTATCGGGCTGCGAAGCGCTCGCCGCGCGCGCCTGGGGCGCCAACATGCGCGGCGATGATGGGGAGAGCTTTCCCTATGTGCGGCGGCGCGGGCCGCTGGCGCTGATCGGCGTGTCGAGCGGCGTTGTCACCGCGCCGTTCATGGCGACCGGCGAAGTCGGTCCCACGCAGCTTGAAAAACTGGGCGCGCTGCTCGACCGGCTCAAAGGCGAGAAACTGTTTCGCGTGGTGATGATTCACCATCCGCCAGTGAGCGCCTCCGCGCATCACAAAAGGCTGATCGATGCCGAGGCCTTCAAGGCGGTGATCGCGCAGCATGGCGCCGAGTTGGTGCTGCACGGCCACGATCATGTGAACATGATCAACTGGCTGGATGCACCTGACGGACGGAAAGTCCCCGCCGTTGGCGTGCCGTCGGCGTCGGCAAGGCCCGGCATGGATCACGACGCGGCGGGATACAATCTCTATCGCATCGACGGCGCACCCGGTGCGTGGACATGCGAGATGGTGTCGCGGGCGATAAGTGCGAATGGTAAAGTCGCCGAGATCAAGCGCGGCGCGCTGCTCGGCTAAGGCCTCGGCCCGTTCAAAATCGCCAGGGTCACCAGCACCGCAATCGTAACCACAACGCCATAGATGAACGTGCGGACCGCGCGCAGGCGGCCGTGACGCCGTTCCTGCTCCACCATCTTCTGCGACGACGCCATGCCGAACGGCGCGTCGTCGGTCAAGGCGCGTTCGCGCTCGACCAGCCGGCGCGCGACATAGCGTGTCACCGCCTTGACGATGTCGGCGATCTCGTGGCTCTCGGAAAGCACGGCGCGGCCATAGCGCGTATCCTGCACGAAACGGTACTGCCTTTTGTCGCGGCCCATCTCGACATGGGCGATGACGTCGATCCACAATCGCGGCACATCGCCTTTGCTAATGCCGCGATCGAACAATTCGACGTAAACCGGAATGTCGGCGAACAGCGGATCGAGCGCCTCGTTCAAAAGCTCGAGCCGCGCCAGTTCGGCGTCGCGCAGGTCGACGATGACGGCGGAGCGCTCGGCAACCTCGATGCGCGCCTCGCGTACGGCCTCCTTGAGCGGATTGACCGGCGGCGGCGTCTCGGGCTCAGGCTGTTTGCGGCGTCCCCACATCGCCCCTGTCTAGCAAAAGGCGGGGCCCGGCGCAAAGCCGAAAACCAAGCCATTTCAAGATGTTTGATGGTTAACCAGCAGTTAAGGACGCCCGCCCAGGCCGTATTTCGCCCCCCAGCCGAGCCCCGATTCGGTAGTTCCGCGCGGCCGGTATTCGCAGCCGATCCATTCCTTGTAGCCGAGCCGGTCGACTTCGGCGAAAACGAACGGGTAATTGATCTCGCCCTCGCCGTCCGGCTCGCCGCGCACCGGTACCTGCGAGCACTGGATGTGGCCGATGATCGAAAGGTGCTTTTCCAGCCGCTTGATCAGATCGCCGCCGACGATCTGCACATGATAAAAATCGTACTGCATCCAGACATTGGGCTTGCCGACCTTGGCGATGATGTCGGCGGCGTGTTCGACCTGGGACAGGAAATAACCCGGCATGTCGCGCGGATTGATCGGCTCGATATAGAGCTTGATGTTCTTTGCCGCCGCCAGATCGGCGGCGCGCTTGAGGTTTTCGACGAACACCTTGTCGGCCTGCGCGCGCTGGCCCGGATCGACCTTGCCTGCGAGGCAATGCACCGCAGTGGCGCCGATCGCGGTGACGTAATCGAGCGCATGCGCAAACGACTTGTCCCAATCGGCCTCGCGGCCGGGCAGCGCGGCAAGACCGAACTGGCCCTCGCCGCCCATTGGCGAATTGATGCCGAGCGCACGGATGTTGTTGCGCTCCAGCGCGGCTTTGTAGTCGGCCGCCGGCACGTCGGGAAAGCGACCCTCGACCGCCTTGAAGCCGCAGGCGGCGGCGGCATCGATGCGCTGCAACAGCGGGCGGTCCTGGAACAGGTAATCGAGATGGGCCGAAAAACGGGGCATTGCCAGCTCCTTGCGCTACAGCGCGCGGCGGTATTCATTACGCATTCCTTCGTCCAATGCCAGCCCGGGAAAATTCATGTCCGCCAACTCCGCTTTTCACATCGCCGTATTGCCCGGCGACGGCATCGGCCACGAAGTCACGGCGCCCGCGCTCGATGTGCTGCGCCGCATCGAGGCGACGACGCCGAGCCTGAAATTCCGTTTCAGCGAAGCGCCGGCCGGCGCCGAGGAATACAAGGCGACCGGCAAGTCGATGTCGGAAGCGACGATCAAACTGTGCGGCGAGGCCGACGCGATTTTTCTCGGCGCCTGCGGCCTGCCGAGCATCCGCTATCCCGACAACACCGAAATCATGCCGCAGGTCGAACTGCGCTTCATCTACGATCTCTATGCCGGCGTGCGGCCGGCGCGGCTCATTCCCGGCGTGCCGTCGCCGATCGTCGGCGCCGACAAGCACGGCATCGACTTCGTGCTGGTGCGCGAATCGACCGAAGGCCTGTTCGCCTCGATGGGCAAAGGCGTCACCACGCACGACGACGCGCGCGAAACCTTGGTCGTGACGCGCAAGACCACCGAACGGCTGTTCGACTTCTGCCTGCGCCTCGCCGAGCGGCGCAAGAAGCGCGGCAAGCCCGGACGCTTGACGCTCGTCGACAAGGCCAATGTGTTCAAGGCATTCAACTGGCAGCGCGACATTTTCAACGAGCGCAAGGCCAACTTCCCGGATGCCAAGACCGACATGCTCTATGTCGATGCCTGCGCGGCGATGATGGTGAAGAAGCCGTGGGACTTCGACGTCATGGTGATGGAGAATATGTTCGGCGACATTCTCTCCGACCTTGCGGCCGGCTTGATCGGCGGCCTCGGCATCGCGCCGTCGGCCGACATCGGCGACAAATACGCGGTGTTCCAGCCGTGCCACGGCACCGCGCCGGACATCATGGGCCAAGGCAAGGCCAATCCGACGGCGATGATTTTGTCCGCGGCGATGATGCTCGACTGGCTGGCCGACAAGCACGACCACGCGCCCGCTTCCGAGGCGGCGCAGCGCATCGAGCGCGCGGTGGACAAGGCCTATGCGTCGGGGTTGAAGCCGATGGAATATGGCGGTAGCGACGGCACTGCGGCCATTACAAAGGCGGTGCTGACGGCGCTGGGTTGAGCGCCCGCCGTCAATAAATATCTGAATTTTCTTTATTTTTGACGGAATGCCGCACCCCCGAACCGGGCTCTTGAAATCGAAAACGCCGCCCCTAAATCGTCGGCCGCCAGGCGCTCAACCGAGGCCTGGTGCGGGCGTCGGCGGGTGTCCGGCGTACTGCTCGTACCCATGTTGCTCAACGGAGGATGTGGCTATGAGGAACTATGACTTCGCTCCCCTGTGGCGGTCGAGCATCGGCTTCGACCGCATGTTCGACCTCATCAACAACACGCAACTGCTCGAAGGGCAGGATCATTACCCGCCCTATGACATCGTGCGCACCGGTGAAGACGCCTATCGCATCTCGCTGGCGGTGGCCGGCTTTTCGCCGGACGACATCACGGTCACGGCGCAGCAGAACCTGCTGACCGTCGCCGGGCGCAAGACCGAGGAAAAGACCGCAACGTCGGGCCAAGACGTTCTCTATCGCGGCATTTCCGCCCGCTCGTTCGAGCGCAAGTTCAGCCTCGAAGACCATGTCGAGGTGGAGAAAGCGACGCATGAGAACGGCCTGCTGCAGATCGATCTGGTTCGGCGCATTCCGGAAGCGATGAAGCCGCGCCGCATCGACATCGCCACCGGCCGCGACGCCCGCAAAGGCGAAAAGCCCAAGGCCGTCGACAGACCGGGCGAGGAGATGCGGATCGCATCATAACGGGCGCCTAGCGCCGTCAAAGCCGTCGAGGTGGTCCGTCCCATCTCATGCGGGCCACCTCCTTTTCGGAAAGGAGGAATGACAATGAACGAACGGCTGACCTCATCAAATCATCCGCTGCGCCGCGGCGAAGACGCGTTCGATCTCGACGCGCTGCTGCATCCGGCGTCGGCGTTCCTGCACCCCGATCTAGTGGTCAGGGATCCCGACCTGACGCTGAATGAGAAGCGCGCCATCCTGGCGTCCTGGGCGTCGGATGCCTGCGCCGTGGAAGCCGCGCCGGCGCTGCGGCAAAATCCGGGCGGCCGCGCCGTGCCGTTCGATGAGATCATGGAAGCGTTGCGGACGCTCGACCGGCAGCATGCCGCGGCCGCGGACGCCGGACGCTACCGGCGTGCGACACGATGGCGGCGTCTGTTGCGCCGGGACGGCAACGGCCGCGACGGCTCACCGCCGGTCTGAGGAGCACGCACGATGTTGCTCGCCACCGCCTTTGTTCTCTCGGTGTGCCTGGCCATCGCGGCCCTCGTTGTCGAATGGCGAACCGAGGCGTGACGGGGCCTGCCATGCAAACTGCCGGAATGTTCAACCGCTACATCGTCGCGCGAGACCGAAATGTCGTCCGCGTCAATTTCGATCGCCGCGATCCCGATCCGCCGGCGCCGACCTTTCCCGGCGCCGGAGCCTTGCGCCAGTATCCCGGCGACGACCACACCGAGCCCGGCTTCTCATGGCGCGCGGCAAACCCGGTGTCAGCAATGGCGCTGGGTTAGATAACGCCCAGAGCAATGGAACCGCCCCCGGCTTTCCCCGTTATAGGGCTAGAAATTCGGGGGCTTGCTTGCCGGGAATCGCACGACGGGTCGAACTGTTCAACCAGGCGCTTCGCCTGGCCTGGCCACATCTCTCACAAGAAGAAATTAAACGGCCAAACGCCAGCCGTTTTCTGAGCGACGCTATCCAGCGAAGGCTCAAGCTCGGCGCTACCGATCCGGCGCTGATCGCCGCCGAGGCCGTCGTCGAAGTTCGGGCGCGCATTTAGTCTCGCCGCGCTTCTTATCTTGACGCGTTTTCTTCACGCGAACCGGTACCCCCTTCGGTCGAAAACGCTTTACAGCCCGGCGAAATCCTTGATCGCCTTGATGAAGGCCTCCGGCTGTTCGAGCGGCGGGCAATGGCCGCAGCCGGGCAGTTCGACATATTTGGCGCCCGCCACCTTCTCGACAATCACTCTGTTCAGCGCCGGCGGGGTCGCCTGGTCCAGTTCGCCGCACACGACAAGCGTCGGCACTTTCAGGCGTGACAGCAGCGGCGTCAGGTCGGCTTCCTGCAAGATCTTGCAGGCCGCGAGAAAGGCTTTCGGGTCGATGCCGAGCAGCACATTTTTGCGCTCGTCGATTTTTTCTGGATGCGCGGCGAGATAGGCCGGCGAGAACACGCGCTTTGCCGCGATTTCGGCAATGGCGCCGAGGCCGCCCTCCGTCACCTTGCCCGCCATCGCCGCGAATTGGGCACGGCCTTCGTCCGGGAAACAGGCGGCGGCGTCACTCAAGACCAGTTTGGCGATGCGCTCCGGATGCGCCAGCGCGAAGGCGAGCGCCACCGTGCCGCCGAAGCCGTTGCCAATCAGCACCGCATCGTTGCCAATGGCGAACTCGTCAAAGCCATCCTCGATCGTGGCGACATAGGCATCCATCAATGGCAGCACCGTCGGTAGCGAACCGTGAAAGCCCGGCAGATTGAAAAGCGTGACGCGGTGCTTGGCCGCCAAAGCCGGCAGCACCGGGTCGAAGGCGTGCCGGTCGGCGAGCAGCGAATGCAGCACCACCAGGTCGCGGCCTACGCCGGTGCGCACCGCGCTCAGCACGCCGTGGCCCGCGGTCAGTTGCTCGAATGCCGGACTTTGCGCCATCGTCGTCTCCTAAAAGTGCTTCTTGTTTGCGTGCCGCGTCAAAAGCCCGGTGGGCACCATCCCCGCCCGAATACAGTCTTTTACAACGCCCGGCCTCGCATTGCTTTCCCTCTTGTGCGAAAATTATCTCATAATGCGATCAATCAACCGATCATAGGGAGGAATAGCCGATGCCACTTTCGATCGTTAAGGGCCTGCGCCCGATTGCCGCGGCGCTTTTCGGACTGACGCTCAGCGCCAGCCTCGCCAGCGCCCAGACCTTCGGCCTCGCCACCATGCCGCCCGGCACGCTCAGCCACACCACCGCCTCGGCGATCGCCAAGGTGCTGAAGGAAAAGGGCGGCCTCAACGTGCTGGTGCAGCCGACCGCCGGCGAATCGACCTTGATTCCGCTGGTGGCGCGCGGCGAAGCCGATATCGGCATCGCCAATATTTTCGAAATGGAAGAAGCCAAGGCGAAGCACCCGGAACTGCGGCTGATCGGCTCGCTGCATTCGCTGCGCGGCGCCTTCTGGGTGCGCAAGGATTCGACCATGAGGACCACCGCCGACCTCAAGGGCAAAAGGGTGGTGATGGGCTTCTCCGCCATGCGCACCATCGACCCGATGATCAAGGCGCTGCTGGCGACCGGCGGCCTGACCGAAGCCGACGTCAAGCCGGTGCTGGTGCCGAATGTCGTGCGCGGCGCCGAGGATTTCGCCTCGGGCGCAGCCGACATGTTCTTCTTCGCCTTCGGCGCGCCGAAGGTGCGCGAAGTGGACGCCAGCGTCGGCGGCATTCGCGCGCTGGAAATTCCGCAAGGCGGCATCGCCGCGGCGCAGAAGATCGTGCCGCAGGGCTATCTGACGCCGGCGGCGCCGAACCCGTTCTTCATCGGCGTCGAAAAGCCGATGGAGGTCTACACCTGGGACAACATGATCTTCACCAACAACAAGGTGAAGGACGAAGTGATCGTCAAGATCATCGAGACCATGGAAGCCAACAAGCCCGACCTGATCGTGGTGCAGCCGGCCTTGCGCGACTTCAGCGCCAACAAGCTCTACAAGGCCTATGACCTGCCCTATCACCCAGGCGCCTTGAAATATTTCAAGGACAAGAAGTACGAAGCGCTGGCGGTCAAGTGAGCGAACTAAAAGCAGTCACCGAAGCGGCGGAGCCCGTCTCCGCCGGTTCACCTGCCATTGCCCGCGCCACCGACCTGTTGCAGGCGCTGCTTCTGATCGCTGTGGTCGGCTGGGTGCTCGATGTGCCGCGCCGCGCGCTCGGAATGTCGCTCTATACCGAACAATTGCTGGCGGTCTGCCTCGGCCTGGCGCTGGCGATCTCGTTCATCAATTCGAAATTCAAGCGCGAATGGATCGGCTGGGCGTGCGCCGTGGCCGCGATCGGCATTTGCGGCTATATCGCCGTGCGCTACGAGCCGCTGACGATTTCCATCGCCTCGCTGCCGCTCGAGGGCGTTCTCGGCAGCGCCGTGCTGATCCTTTTGGTGCTGGAAGCGACGCGGCGCACCGCCGGCGGCGTGCTGGTCGCCATCATTCTCGTCATCTCGGCTTACGTTTTCATCGGCCCGCATATGCCGGGCGACTTCGCCACCCGCACAGTGTCGCCGGAACGGCTGCTGGTCTATCTCGGGCTCGATACCAACAGCATGATCGGCAATATTTTGTCGGTCGCGGTGCTGATCGTCGTGCCTTTCACCTTAATGGGACAGGTGCTCGGGCGCACCGGCGGCGCGGCCTATTTCGCCGATCTCGCCATGTCGGCGATGGGACGCTATCGCGGCGGCGCCGCCAAGATCGCGGTGTTCGGCTCGGCTTTGTTCGGAACGATCTCCGGCGCGGCGGTCAGCAATGTCGTCGCCGTCGGCGTCGTCACGATTCCCTTGATGTCGCGCTCCGGCTTCACACCGACGCGCGCGGCGGCCATCGAAGCGGTCGGCTCGACCGGCGGGCAATTGATGCCGCCGGTGATGGGCGCCGCCGCCTTCATCATGGCCGAGTTCCTGCAGGTGCCGTACGGCGCCGTGGTCATCGCCGCGGTAATCCCGGCGCTGTTGTATTATGCCGCTCTGTTCATTCACGTCGATCTGGAAGCCGCCCGGCACAGCATCGGCGCAGCGCAAGTCGAGAACCCGCCGAAGCTGCGCGACGTCGTCGCCTCCGGCTGGCACTTTCCGGTGCCGATCGCCTTCCTGATCGCCACTTTGATCTGGCCGGAATACTTCCAGATCCCGATCGAGCGCGCGGCGATCTATTCGACCGCGATGCTGATCGTGCTCAGCATGATCTTCGGCTATCGCGGCAGCCGCGTCTCGCCGCGCGAGATGCTGCGCGCGGTGCTCGACACCGGCCGCGCCGCGCTCGACATCATCCTGATCGGCGCCGCCGCCGGCATGGTGGTCGGCGCGCTGAGCATTTCCGGCATCTCGTTCGGCCTGACGCTGCAACTGATCGCCTTGAGCGGCGAGAACCTTTACGTCCTTCTGGTGCTGACCGCGCTCATCAGCATCATTCTCGGCATGGGCATGCCGACGGTGAGCGTGTATGTGCTGACCGCGTCGCTTTTGGCGCCGTCGATCATCAAGCTCGGCGTCTCGCCGATGGCCGCGCATATGTACGTCATGTATTTCGGCATGCTGTCGATGATCACGCCGCCGGTGGCGATTGCGGCTTACGCGGCGGCCAATATCGCGCGGGTGTCGGGCTGGACCACCGGCTGGACCGCGGTCGTGGTCGGCTGGAGCACGTTCTTCATTCCATTCCTGTTCGTCACCGAGCCTTCGATGCTGATGAACGACACCTGGCCGTCGATCGTGTGGAATTTCTCGCGCAATATTTTCGGCATCTTTGCCGGCACCGCGGCCATTGTCGGCTTCGCTTTCGCACTGCTGAGCCCGGCGCTGCGGCTGGGGTTGGGCGTAGCGGCTGTGGCGATTCTGCTGCCGCCGCACGTTTTCCCCGGCGCCGAATTGATCGACTGGGCGGGCTTGGCCGCCGCGGCAATCATACTGACGATCAACTGGATGCAGGCGCGCGCGCAAAAGCAATCGGCCCCGCAACAGGCGGGGCCGTAACAGTCGGTATCGGTACGACGTAAAGGCTAATTGCCTTCCCGCCAGATGCCGAGCGCTTCCTGCGCCGGGCGATCCGAAATCGAGAAAAGCACCGCCTCTTCGGCCGGCTCGTGGTGATAGCGCTTCCACGGCGGGATCACGAAGACATCGTTGACGCCCCACTCGATCGGGTCCTGACCATCGACGATGGTTTTGCCGCGGCCTTCGGCGCAGGCGAAGATCATGCCGTCGGTCGAGCGGTACGGCTCACCCTTGAAGCCCTTCGGGAACAGCGCGATGTAGGCGCCCATGGTCGGCATCACCGGGCCGCCATTGATCGGGTTGGCGTAGCGCACGCGCGCGCCATGCCGTTTGTCGATGTCGCCGGTCTTCTTCAGGCGCTCGAGGATCGGCCGCATCTTCGAATAAGGATAGTTGATGATCGGCGTGCGGTTCTGCGTCGCCGGCAGGCCGTCCGGCAGAACGCCGGTGGCATAGCGCTCGAACGAGTCGCCGTCCTCGTGATTGGTCTTCTGCGTCTTCTCGTCGAAGTGTTCGGAGAACGAGGCTTCGAAGTGATTGACGGTCGGCATGTCGAGGACGTCGAGCCACATCACCGGCTGGTTGCCGGGATTGCCGTGATCGTGCGGCGCCCAGTTGGCGGTGATGATGAAATCACCGTGCCGCATCTGCGATTTTTCGCCTTCGACCGCCGTGTAGGCGCCCTCGCCTTCCAGCATGAAGCGGATGGCGGAAGCCGAATGGCGGTGCACTTCGGCGACTTCGCCGGGCAGGATTAACTGCACGCCGGCAAACAGCGAATTGGTGATGCGCGACTTGCCCGGCATGCCGGGATTTTCCAGCACCAGCACGCGGCGCTCGGCTTCCTCGGCGCTGATGACGCCTCCGGCCTCAAGAATGAGCCGCTTGATGTCGGCGAACTTCCACACAGCCGCCTGATACTTGGTCTTCGGCTCGGGCGTGACGAGGCCCTTGAGCACTTCCCAAAGCGGCGCCATGTGGAATTTGGCAATTCTGTCGTAATAGGCCTGCCGCGAGCCTTCGATATTGTGCTTGGAACCTGGGGTGGCCTGTTCAGCCGCGGTTGCAACCGCCATGACATGCTCCTTGGAAACGTTTCTTGGGACCGATTAGTCTAATTTGTAACTTTATAGCCCATAAACAAGGCTGGCGAAACGGGCGCCAGCATGCCCCGCCCGTGCGCTAACGAATAGCTGTCATTCGCCGACCGTCTACCCACCCCCCGACGCGTTCAATAGTCGCCGTCACTTTTGAAGGCGTCGGACAGTTCCAACGGCATCACGTCAAAGGCGATGCAAATGCGCTCCTGATCGACGCCGGTCGGCTGGGTCTCATGATAGAAATAGCCCGGCATCAGAACCAGGTTGCCAGGTTCGGGCTCGACCAGACGTCCCTCCCCGATGGTGAGCGCCGCGGCGCCGGCCGCGGGCGGCCCGACGCGCAACCAGCCATGCGAACTGCCGGGCGCACGCGATATGTCCGGGCGAACAACGTAATAGACGCCGCTCATCCAGGCCCGCGGATGGATATGCGGAACATGGTGGCCTTCGCCGTGCGACAGCACGGCCCAGGCGGTGATCCGGAATTGATCCGGGCGCGCGGCGATGAACGGGTGATCGTCGTCGGCCGGAAGACACGCGATGTAACGATCGACCTGGCGGGCGATCTCGTCGGCGAAAGCGCGGCAGGCCGGCTGCGGCGACTGCATGATATGGTCGTTGCGCCAGGCCCTGCGGATCGCCTGCAAATTCACATCGTAGTATCTAAGATCGGTTTTGATCTCGGCCGCCAGCGTTTCGTAGAAATCGCCGCCGCGAAACGCCGCCGGCATCACGTTCGGGATGCAGCGGAAAAGCCGGTCGTAATCGACAATGCGCGCGGCCTCCTCCTTGTCGCCGAGGGCCGCGGCGCTGGCGGCGGCGGCCGCGATCACCGGCGAATAAAGCACGCCGCGCGCCATCAGCGCCTGCGCCGCGGCGCGCAATTTCGCCGCTTCCGGCGGGGTCAGCGGCAGGGGAATCGCCGGCTGGTTCCTCGGTTTGGCCAGATAGGCCTGCCGGAACACCCGGGCATACTCATCGCCGTCGCCGCTCTCTGCCAAAGCCGCGGCAAGCGCGAACAACAGATCGGCCGAGCCTGGATGGCGGGCGAGCGCCTGGCGCGCCAGCGCGATGCGGGCTTCCGCGTGCGAGCCGAATGTGTCGCGCATTGGTCAAGCGTCCCATTGCGGCGGAGATACAACCTTTAGGCCGCGGACACAGTAACAGACACGCGTTCGATTTAAAAACCGCCTTGGTATTGACCGAGCCGCGTCCCGCCAAACGGCTTGCCTAGCGGGCCGGTATCTGCGGCATCAGCAGGTAGCTCGCGTAGCTGCCGCCGCTGCGAAACGTATGGATGCCGCCGAAGATCTCGGCCGGACGGTCGGCCGGATCGTTGTGCAGGAAAATGCCCGAACCTTTCATCAGTCCCTGCGCCTCGCTGCGCTCGAAATCCTTGCCGCCAATGGTCAGCGCCAACACATACCCTTTCGGCACCACGACCGACGTCGGCCAGATCTCGACATCGGCGGCGTAGACTTCGCCGGCAACGACCGGCAGCCGCTCGTCGTGCGGATGGTACGGCTTGGCCGGGGTCGAGCGCTGCGGATCGACCTTGCGGTGCGAGAGACGCAGCCAGCCTTGCGACACCGGCACCATCGGATCGTTGGCGCCAACGAAAGTGACTTCCTTGCCCGCCGGATCGAACAGCCGCAACGTCAGAAACAGGTCCATGTCGGCGCCCGAGGTCGCGACATAAAGCCTGGCGGCGACGGGGCCGGTGAATTCGGTGTCCTGCGCGAACGGCGCGCTGCGCAAGGTCACGCCCTCGCCGAGCGCATCATAGTCGATCTTGCCTTCGGCGCTTGGCGCATCGGACACCAAGGCGTTGGCGCCGGCATCGAGAAAATATTTTGTCCATTGCGTGCGCGCCAGCGGCCATTCGTTTTCATCGCGTCGGAAAGGGCCGCGCGGATCGCGAATGGTCAGGATGACCGGCGGCTGCTCGTCCCAGCCATTCGCCTCGCCTTTCAGAAAATGACCGAAGAATTTCATCTGCAAGGCAACCGCGTCCGGCAAATACATCGAGGCGAAATGCGTGTCGGTGTGCATCTCCAGCCACTTCTGCGGCGAGGCCGCGCGCTCGAACGCCTCGACATTGCCGCGCAGATGGAGGCCCAGTCCGCCCCAATTGGCGGCCGACAGGAACGGCACAGCGATGCGTTCCGCCACCGGTGTACGCAATTTGAAGTAAGCGTCGTCGAATGGATGCTGCAAACCGGCCTGATAAACATTGGCGAGATTGCCCGGCAGCACGTCGGCGCCAAGCGCCGCGCCGGTCGATGGTGCGCCGGTGAAGCGGTCGCGATACGGCGTCTGGGCGTTACCGTTCTGATTGGTGGCGATCTGGCTGTCCCACAACAGCTTGAGAAAGAACGACGAATAGATGCCGCCGTGCCGGTACAAATCGCGGTAGTGGTCGAACATGCCCTCCCACGGAATCATCGCCGTGAGATGCGACGGTTGCAGCGCCGCGACCTGCCACTGCTTGATGGCCAGATATGACACGCCAAGAAGGCCGACCTTGCCGCTCGACCAGTCTTGCGTGCCAGCCCATTCAATCGCGTCGTAATATTCGCGCGTCTGCAATGGCGACATCATTTCGTAGAAGCCGGGCGACTTTCCGGTGCCGCGCGCATCGACCACGACCACGGCATAACCGGCTGGCACCCAACGCTCCGGGTCCGGCACTTCCCACGTCAGATATTTGCCGCTTGAACCGTCGCGCACCACTTCGGGGTGATCGCGCAGCACGACATCCCAGTAGCGCTTGAAATCGACGGCGACGTCGGAGTCCTTGCCGTAAGGCGTGAACACGACGATGGCCGGCACGGCGCCTTCACGGTTGGGACGAAACACATTGCAATAGGCGACGTGGCCGTCGGATAACGGTATCGGCACGTCCTTCTCGATTAGGATATGGCCGTCTTCGATGACAGTGACGCCACCTTTGCCTGCGTGCATGTTTTCCCCGCGCGCGGCTCGTACCGCTAGTTGTTCACCGAACCCCCGTCGACCACCAGCGACTGGCCGGTGACGAAATCGCTGTCGCTCGAGCACAAAAAAACCAGCGCCCCGAGCAAATCCTCCGGATAAGCGTCGCGCTTGAAGGCGCGCGAGTTGCGCACCGGGATTCGCGCTTCCTCGACATGGGTGGCGTTGGCCAGGCCGGTCTCGGACAGGATGAAGCCGGGCGCCAATGTATTGACGCAGATATTATGGTCGCCAAGCTCACGCGACAGCGTGCGCGTCAGGGCTATGATCGCGCCTTTCGAGGTGACGTAAGGCAGCATCCGCGTCGTGCCTTTATACGGCGTGCCGGAGGCGATGTTGACGATCTTGCCGGTCTTGCGCGCGATCATGTGCGGCGCGACATGGCGCACCATCAGATAAGGTCCGCGCACATTGACCGCCATGACCTTGTCAAAGGTCTCGACATCCCACTCATCGTAATTGCGCGGCGTCAGCGTCGAATAGACCGCCGCGTTGTTGACCAGGATATCGATCTGGCCGAAGCGCGCGACGGTCTCGGCCACCAGCGCCTTGACCGACGTTTCATCCGAGACATCCGAGACGAAGCTTAAGACCGAGCCTTCGCCGTGCAGGGCGGAAATCGCCGCGACAGCGTCCTTGCCGTCGGCAATGTCGGAAATCATGACGCGGGCGCCTTGCGCCGCCAGCGCCTGCGAATAATGCCGGCCGATGCCCTTGGCGCCGCCGGTGACGATGGCCGTTTTTCCCGCAAGTCTGGACATGCACTTCTCCTCATGACGGGCAATTCCATATCAGCTAAGACGGCCCCTGCCGAGAGGGAACGATATGAGCGACGTCAAGGACCGGTCGGAAATCCGGGCGCTGATCGAAAACTGGGTGCTGTTCCGCGATGCGAGACTGTGGGACCGCTTCCGCACCGTCTGGCACAAAGACGGGCAAATGTGGGCCACCTGGTTTCAGGGCTCGTTCGAGGATTTCATCAAGGTCAGCGAGGCCGGCTTCGCCAAAGGCGTGCGTATCAATCACATGCTCGGCGGCACCACCATCGAGATCGAGGGCAAACGCGCCGTAGCCCAAACCAAGCTGTCGATCGCGCAACGCGCCCAGGTTGAGGGCGTCCTGTGCGACGTCACCTGCTGGGGCCGCGCCTATGATTTCCTCGAAAAGCGCAAAGGCAAATGGGGCATCGTGCTGCGCCGGCACACCTATGAGAAGGACCGCATCGATCCGGTCGAGCCCGGCGCCGAGGTCAAGCTCGACAAGACATTGCTGAGCCAGTTCCCTGAAGGGTACCGTCACCTCGCTTATTTGCAGATCCGCATCGGCTACACCATCAAGGACGAGTTGCCGGGTATCGATGGGCCGCCACTCGAGGCGCTCTACAAGCAGGGCGAAGCGTGGCTGAAGGGCAAGAAAATCTAGCTTCTCTTTGCCCCCATCCCTAACCCCTCCCCGCCACGCACAAGTGGGCGTGTGGAGGGGAAAGACGGCTTGGCGCGCGCGCCGATAAATGCGAATTTCCGCCGCAAGCGGCGGCATCCACGCCGCAAGGGGAAGGAAATTTCTATGGCCAGCGCTTTGTTTTCACCGATCACACTTCGCGGCATGACCATGCCTAACCGCGCCGTCGTATCGCCGATGTGCCAGTACAATTCGACCGACGGCTCGGCCAATGACTGGCACTTGATGCATATCGGCCAGTTCGTGCTCGGCGGCTTCGGGCTGATCATCGCCGAGATGACCGACATCAATCCGGTCGGCCGCATCTCACTGAAATGCGCCGGGCTTTATTCGGATGAAAACGAGAAGGCGCTCAAGCGCGTCGTCGATTTCGCCAGGCAGTACGGACCGTCGAAGCACGGCTTGCAGCTCGGCCACGCCGGCCGCAAGGGCTCGACCAAAGTGCCGGCCATGGGCGGCACGCCTTTGAGCAAGGAAGAAGGCGCCTGGGAGACTTTGGCGCCCTCCGCCATTCCCTACGATCCGACCTGGCATGTGCCGCGCCCCATGACCAAGGACGACATGAAATCGACGCTCGACGACTACGTTTCGTCGGTCAAGCGCGCCGAGCGGGTCGGCTATGACCTGCTCGAATTGCACGCCGCGCACGGCTATCTGCTGCATCAGTTTCTGTCGCCGCTGTCGAATCAACGCACCGACGAGTACGGCGGCAGCCTCGAGAAGCGCATGCGCTATCCGCTGGAAGTGTTCGCGGCGATCCGCGCCGTCTGGCCGAACGACAGACCGCTCGGCATCCGCGTCTCGGCGGTCGACTGGGTCGAGGGCGGCACCACGATCGAGGATACGATCAAATTCGCGCAGGAGCTCAAAGCGCTCGGCTGCGATTACATGGATGTGTCGTCGGGCCAACTCGATTCACGGCAGAAGATCCCGTTCGCGCCCAATTTCAACGTGCCGTTCGCCGAAGCCGTCAAGAAAGCGACCGGCATGCCGACCATGTCGGTCGGCCTGATTACCGACGCCCGCGAAGCCGAAGCCGCCATTGCTGCCGGCAAAACCGACATGGTGGCACTTGCTCGAGGTGCGATGTACGACCCGCGCTGGCCGATTCACGCCGCGATGGAAATCGGCGCCGAGCCGCCAATCGTCCCGCGCATGACGCCAGCGCATCCGAAAATGCGGCCGATGTTGTTTCCAGGTTACAAGCCGGCTTGATCTTCACTCTCCGCCCTCATCCTGAGGAGCAGCCGAAGGCTGCGTCTCGAAGGATGGGGGCGGCCCCATGGTTCGAGACGGCGCCATAGCGCGTCGAAGACGCGCGTAAACGCGCTTGGCGCGCCTCCTCACCATGAGGCCGATGGACTACACCTTCACCCGCGCGACAAACTTCGCAAAGGCCGCGAGCTGCTGCTTGATGATGTCCTTGACGGCATCGTCGGTGAGTTCGCCCTTGTCGTCGATTTTCTTCGACGCGAAATTGACGAACACTTCCGGCCGGCCGAACAATTGCGCATCGATCGATTGCAGCGACATGCGCAGGTGATACTGCATGCGCGCGCCGCCGACCTGGCCGGTCGAGGCCGACTGCAGCGCCACCGGCTTGTCCTTAAACGGCACGTCCTTGAGCTTCGACACCCAGTCGATGGCGTTCTTCAACGGGCCGGGGATCGACCAGTTGAACTCCGGCGAGACGATGATGACGCCGTCGGCGGCGCGAATGGCGGCGGCGAAGGCCTCGACATCTGCCGGCGCGCCGGCAACACGCACATCGTCATTGTAAAGCGGGAAGCCGGCATAGGACGGCGCGTCGACCAACGTCAGTTCCGGCGGCGCCAGCTTCGGCAGCGCCCGCGCGATGGCGGCGTTGTACGAGCCTTTGCGCAGCGAGCCGCAGATCACCAGCACCTTCAATTGTTCGGCCATGTCGTCTTGTTCCCTTTATTGCGGCTCCAGCGCGGCCTTGTCGCGCACGTTACGCCACTTCGCAACCTCGTCGGTGAGGTGCTTGGTGAATTCGGCCGGTGTCGAGACGTGCACGACCGCGCCGGCTTTGGCGAGACTCTCGCGAATATCGGGCCGAGCCAGAACGGTTTTCAATGCATGATAGGTCTTATCGATAATCGGCTGCGGCGTGCCGGCCGGATAGACCCAGCCGTACCAGCTCACCACCGCGTAACCGGGTACTCCGGATTCGGCGACCGTGGGCAGATCAGGAATGGCCGGCCAGCGCTCCGGCGAACTCACCGCAAAGGCTTTCAGGTCGCCGGACTGCACCTGGCCCTGCACCGCCTGCACCAGTTCAACCGCGTAATCGACTTCGCCGGCGCGCAAGGCTGTGACCACCGCGGGCGTGCCGCGGTAAGGAATGTGCTTCACGTCGATGCCGGTCATCTGGCGAAACAGCTCGCCGGCGAAATGCTGGGTCGAACCGACGCCGACGCTGGCGAAATTCAATTTGCCGGGCGACGCCTTCGCCAGCGCGATCAGGCCCTTGATGTCGTTCGCCGGAAAGTCCTTGCGCGCGACGATGACGAAAGCGCCCTCCGCCACTTCGGCGACCGGCGCGAAGTCCTTGACCGCGTCATAGCGCACCGACTTGATCATCACCGCCGATACGGTGTGCCCGGCGCTGATCATGGAGGCGGTGTAGCCATCCTTTTCGGCCTTGGCGGCTTCCGCCGACGCAATCGAGCCGCCGGCGCCCGGCTTATTCTCGACCACGATGGATTGCTTGAGAAGTTCGGCCAAAGGCGGCGCGAGAATGCGCGTCACGATGTCGGTGCCGCCGCCGGCGCCGAAGCCGACCAGGACGCGGATCGGTTTTTCCGCCGGCCATTCGGCAGCGGCCGGAAACGTGGCGGCGATCGACAGCGCGCAAGCTGCCGCGGCGATGATGCGATTCATATGCCCCTCCCTGTAACGGCCTGTTCGGCCTTGTTGCCCAACAGGGAACGCGGGAGCGGCGACGGTGTCAACGGATCAATGCTCCCCGCGCTGGCGCGGGGAGCATGACACCCTACTTCTCGTCTTCGATCGGATTGCTCAGCAGACCGACCTTCTCGATCTCGACCTCGATGGTGTCGCCAGCCTTCATCCACACCGGATCGGGCTTGCGCGCGTGACCGACGCCGGACGGCGTGCCAGTGAACAGGATATCGCCCGGCTCCAAAGTCATGCCTTCGGTGAGATAGACCAACGACTCGGCGACCGGGAACATGAAGTGGTCGGTGTTCGACGACTGCATCATGGTGCCGTTGAGGCGGCTTTCGATCTTGAGGCCCTTGGCGCCGCGCGGCAATTCGTCGGCGGTGACCATCCAGGGACCGACGCTGCCGGTCTGGTCGAAGTTCTTGCCCATGCCCCACTGCGTGGTGTGGCGTTGGTATTCGCGGATTGAGCCTTCCATGCCGCAGGAATAGCCGGCGATGCAGTCGGCGGCATTCTCCAGCGTCAGATGCCGGGCGCGCTTGCCGATGATGACGACGAGTTCGGCCTCGTAGTCGAACTGGATCGACTTCTTCGGCCTCAGCAACGGCTGGCCATGCGCCGCCATCGAGGTCAGCACGCGGAAGAAGATGCTCTGGAATTTCGGGATGTTGTCCTTGTAGCCGCCTTCCTTGACGTGATCGAGATAGTTCAGGCCAAGGCAGATGATCTTGCCGGGATTGGCGACCGGCATGGCCAGCTTCAAGCCGGAGAGCGGCAGCCGCGCCGAGGCCGGCGCCTTGCCGACGGCGGCGGCCAGCGCTTTCATGTCGCCATTAGCGCGCAGGAATGCGCCGAGCTCGTTCGGGAGATTATGATCGACCGCCTGCACGTCGACAACAGTGTCGCCATCGACCACGCCCATACGGGTGCCGTTGCCGGTCTGGAAATTGACGATCTTCATTTTAGTCTCTGCCTCGCATGACGTGCTGCCCGGCTTGATGCCACAGGCGCGCGGCAAGGCTTAGCCCAGAGCGGGGCCTCCGGAAAGGCAGGGATGGCGAAACTCAGCCCTTGAGACTAGAGGCGTTCAAGGCGCCAACGTGAAGGCCTGGATCGAGAAATACTTCCTGGCGTCGGTCCACACGCCCGCCGGCTGCCAACCGACGCCGCGCGCCAGTGCGGCGAGCGACTCGGGCGAATACTTGTACGAGTTCTCGGTGTGGATGGTCTCGCCGGCGCGGAATTCGAAACATTCGCCGGCCACCCGCACCTTCTGCCGCGTCAGGCTGGCAAGATGCATTTCGACGCGGTGCCTCTCGCGATTGTAGAAGGCGTGATGCTCGAATGTGGCGAGATTGAAATTGCCGCCCAGTTCGCGGTTGATGCGCGCCAGCAGATTGAGATTGAACTTGGCGGTGACCTCGGCCTCGTCATTATAGGCGGCGTTGAGAATTTCCGCCGGCTTGATCAGGTCGGCGCCGATGACGATTTTCGAACCGGGCCCGAGAATTTTCGCCGCGTTGCGCAGGAATGACGCCGCTTCGTGCGGCTCGAAATTGCCGATGGTCGAGCCGGGGAAAAAACCGACGCGGACGGCGGCGTTCTTCGCTTCTTCGGGAAGCTCGAAGCTGTGCGTGAAATCGGCGGCGACCGGCCTGATGACGAGGCGCGGAAAATCGCGCTGCAATGCGTCGGCTTCCTGCTCGAGCATCTCGGCCGAAATATCGACCGGCACATAGGCGGCCAGCACCGGCGCCGCCGCCAAAAGAATGCGCGCCTTCCTGTTCGAGCCGGAGCCGAATTCGATCAGCGCCGCACCAGCCGGGATGAGCGCGGCAATCTCGGCGCCGTGATCCTGCAAAATGTGGATCTCGCAGCGCGTCGGGTAATATTCCGGCTGGTCGGTAATGCGGTCGAACAATTGCGAGCCGGCGGCATCGTAGAAATATTTCGGCGGCAAATGCTTGCGCCGCGCGCCAAGGCCCTTGAGCACGTCGCTCTTGAACGCGGAGATGTCGCTGTCGTCACTTATCGGCAGATGAGTGGATCGTGCAAGCGCAACCATAAAGGCCTCTTACTTCTCGTTCCGACGATTCACGTAAATTCCGCCAGACGCACGCTGCTGAATTGCCAGCGCGAAGGCGGATAGAAGAAGTTTCTGTAACTCACGCGGTCATGACCTTCCGGGGTCGCCAGCGACGAACCCCGCAGCACCATCTGGCTGACCATGAACTTGCCGTTGTACTCACCAAGTGCGCCCTCGGCCGCGCGGTAGCCCGGATACGGCAAATAGGCACTGCGAGTCCACTGCCAAGCGACGCCGAAAGCATCGGCAAGAAGGCCGGCGCGGGCCGCTACCTCCCATTCGGGCTCGCTTGGCAGGTGTTTTCCGGCAAAACGGGCAAACGCCTCTGCTTCGTAATAGCTGACATGCAAAACCGGCTGGGCCGGATCGACGGCTTTAAGGCCGCCAAGCGTCATCACATGCCACCGATCGTCCTTGCGTTGCCAGTATCCAGGTGCCTCCCAGCCTTGCGCCTGCACCGTGACCCAGCCATCCGACAGCCAGAACGACGGCGTCGTGTAGCCGCCGGCGTCGATGAACTTTATCCACTCTTCGTTGGTCACCAGATGACGCGCGATGCGCATATTCGGGATCAGCGCATCGTGGCGCGGCAATTCATTGTCGAAGGAAAATCCGTTGCCGTCATGCCCGACCGCGTGAATGCCCGCCGGCACCTCGACGAAGTCATCGGCATCGACGCTGCGCGGGCCGTAACCGGCGCGCGGCATCTGCCATTGCTTATCGTACACCGGGTTGGTCGGGTTCTGCGCGAAGGCGTGCAGAATATCGGTGATGAGAAGTTCCTGATGCTGCTGTTCGTGGTTGAGGCCGATGTCGAGAATCTCAAAAACGCGCGCGGCATCCGCATCCGCTACATTCTCGATCAGGCGCGCCACCGCCGCATCGACATGCGCGCGATACTGCGTAACATCCTCGCCGTTCGGCCTTGTGATCAGGCCGCGGTCGGGGCGCGCATAACGCGGCCCGGCGGCGATGTAATAAGAGTTGAACAGAAATGGAAAGCGCTCATCGAAAATTTTGTAGGACGGATCGTGCGGCACCAAAAGGAACTGCTCGAAAAACCAGGTGACGTGAGCGCGATGCCACTTGGTCGGCGAAGCGTCGGCCATCGACTGGACGATCTGGTCCTCGGCGGAAAGCGGCGCGGCGCGCGCCTCGGTCTCGTCACGAACGCGGCGGTAGGCCTCGATCCAATGGCCGCGCGTGTCTGCCCCTTGCGGTGTCCCCAGGGCGAACGCTGCAGCCGTGCCGCGCGAACCTTCGATAACTGCGGCTCGCGCCATGTAAACCTCCGTCACAACTGATACTGCCGCGCCTGTCTACAGATACGAATAATGGCGGCAATTGTTCCATTGACGGCAGGACGGGGCAACCGGAGGGCCGGCCTTTTGTGCAAAACTGACGTTCATGTGATGGGACGCGGCGGGAACCGCCACCCCGGCCTAGGTGGCGGGCTTGAAGTGGTGCTGGTCGAATTTCGACGCAAACTCGAATTCCCGCACCAAAGCCTGGTCGAGTTTGCCGCCCATGTCGCGCAGGACTTTGTAAGCGGCGGCGCCGGTGAAAGGCGGCTTGTACGCACGCCTTTCGATCAGCGCGCCGAATATATCGGAGATCGTGATGATCCGGACCAAATCCGAAATCTCGGGCGCGCGCAGCCCGTGCGGATAACCGCTGCCGTCGAGGTACTCATGATGATGGACCACCATGTCCAGCATTTCCGCCGAAACCACACGCGGCTCGTTGAGCATGTCGAAACCATATTGCGGATGATTTCGCATTTCGAGCATCTCGGCCGCGGTCAGCGGGCTGGGCTTCTCAAGGATTTCCACCGGAATGCGGGCCTTGCCGATATCGTGAAGCATGCCCGCGAACGACAGCCGCTCGCGATCGGCCCGGGACAGGCCGAGACGATTGGCGAAAGCAACCGCAACCCCGGTCACAAGCAGGCAGTGCTGATAAGTCTGACTGTGATGCGCGCGAACGGTGTCGACCCAGGTTGCCAGGCCGGTTCTTTCGATTTCATCGACAACGGCGCTGGCGGCCGATTGGATCGTCGCCGCATCGATTGGCCCGCCCGAAGACGCCTGGTCGAAGACACTTTCAAGACCATCGATCGCCGCGCCGAAGCCATCCTGCCGGGGCGCTTGCGGAACCAGCGGCGGCGCCTCTGCGGCCGGCGCTGCCGGGATGGCGACAACGAGTTTCGCCAGCAGTTCGCGTGTATCAATCGGGCGGCGGATGAAATCGGTACCGCCGAGGGCGCGCGCCCGCATCACTTCGAGATGCGATGATTTGTCAGTCACGAAAACAACCATGGCGCCGCTCGGCTTGCGCGCAATCCACTCCTTCAGTCGACCAAGATGCGCACCATCATTGAGATCGATGTCGATCAAAGTGAATTCGCCGGGGGCCGCGCCAATGATCGCAGTGATCGCCTTAAAATCGCATTCGAAAACGCCGGCGATGTCCTTGACGATCGAATTGAAATCGTCCGGCACCGTCCCAATAATTGTCAATTTACGCATGGGATCATCCACCGAAGTTCCAGGAGGCGCCCGGCCCGCTCGTGGTTTACTTGCGAAAAGAACTACTTCCGTACCACCCCAGGTTTAATGCCCTTTTAATTCGCCTGGCATCGTAGTTTGCTATTTTGAATTGAGGCGGCCCTCCAGTGGACCCGACAAAGGTATCGCAGCATGCCCCCCTCTCTGAAAACCACAGGCTTCCGCCGTGCAACCTGCTGGTCGCGCCCCCGATCAAAAGCCGCCTCTAGCAGTTGGCTTCCCGGCGGTGCTTTGGGCTATTGTGACCCAACGACATAAGTGCCCGGTACGGCCAACCACCCGAGACCAAGGGAGGCAATAATGGCATTACGGAAAAGCAGTCTAACCGGCCTGTGCGCGGCGCTTTTGTTCGGCGCCGGCCTGATCGTCACCGCGAGTGCGCAGGATTGCCCACGCGGCCAGCTCGACAAGGCCTATTGCGACGCCAATGCCGATCTCGTGGCCGACACGCCGGCCGACAAGTCCAAGCTGGTCGATCCGCCGACGCTGGTTTTCGCCTATACCCCAGTCGAGGACCCTGCCCTCTACTCCAAGGTCTGGGACGGCTTCCTCAGGCACCTGGAAAAAGTCACCGGCAAAAAGGTCGTGTTCTTCCCGGTGCAATCGAACGCCGCGGAAATCGAGACCATGCGCTCCGGCCGCCTGCATATCGCCGGGGTCAGTACCGGCCCGACGCCGATCGCCGTCAACTGCGCCGGCTACGTGCCCTTCGCCATCATGGGCACCAATGCCGGCACCTTCGGCTATGAAATGGAAATCATCGTGCCGGCCGACAGCGCGATCAAGACGCCGGCCGACCTCAAGGGCAAGAAGCTCGCCTTCACCTCGCCGTCGTCAAACTCCGGCTTCAAGGCGCCGTCGGTGCTGCTCGAATCCGAATTCAAGCTGGTCGCCAAGCGCGACTACGAGCCGGTGTTCTCCGGCAAGCACGACAACTCGGTGCTCGGCGTCGCCAACAAGGATTATGACGCAGCGGCCATCGCCAACGAAGTGATGGTCCGCATGTTCGAGCGCAAGGTCGTCGACAAGGCCAAGATCCGCACCATCTACAAGTCGGAAACCTTCCCGACCACCAGTTACGGCATGGCGCACAATCTCGTTCCGGAATTGCAGGCCAAGATCAAGGAGGCCTTCTTCACCTTCCCGTGGGAAGGCTCGGCGCTGAAAGCCGAGTTCAAGACCGAGGATCGCTTCGTGCCGATCAGCTACCAGAAGGACTGGAGCGTGGTGCGCAAGATCGATGCCGCCAGCGGCGTCAGCTACGCCTGCAAGTAGTTGCTCACCGCGCGGGGAGCGCTGCTGAATGCTGCGTATCAGGGGACTGACCAAGCGCTACCGCACCGGCGACCTGGCGCTCAAAGGCATCGACCTCGACGTTCCGGACGGCCAGGTGATGGCCTTGATCGGCCCGTCCGGCGCCGGCAAGTCGACCGTCATCCGCTGCATCAACCGGCTGGTCGAGCCGACCGCCGGCACCATCGAGCTCAACGGCACCGAGATCGTGGCTTTAAACAGCGGCAATCTGCGCCGCATGCGCCGCCGCATGGGCATGATCTTCCAGGAATACGCACTGGTCGAACGGCTGTCGGTGATGGAGAATGTTTTGTCCGGAAGGCTCGGCTATGTCGGTTTCTGGCAAAGCTTCATGCGCAAGTTTCCGCAATCCGACATCGACGAGGCGTTCCGCCTGCTGCAACGCGTCGGCCTCGACCACATGGCCGACAAGCGCGCCGATGAACTGTCCGGCGGCCAAAGGCAGCGCGTCGGCATCTGCCGCGCGCTCATTCAAAATCCCGAACTGCTGCTGGTCGACGAGCCGACCGCCTCACTCGATCCAAAAACATCCCGGCAGATCATGCGGCTGATCCGCGAACTGTGCGCCGAGCGCAAACTATCCGCCATCATCAACATCCACGACGTCATGCTGGCGCAAATGTTCGCCGAGCGCATTGTCGGCTTGAAGCTTGGCGAGATCGTCTATGACGGCCCGCCCGATAAATTGACGCCGGCGGTGCTGACGCAGATTTACGGCGAGGAAGACTGGGCTTCGACCATCCGCAAAGCCGACGATGACGACGCCGAAGAAGCCGTGGCCGTGCCGGAAATCGCGCCGGCGGCGCCGTCGATCGAACGCGACCGCCTCGCGGGGCTGACGTGATGCGCAAGCGTCAATCCATTCTCCGTTCGTCCCCACGAAAGCGGGGACCCAGGACTTCGACTCGCAGCTTCTGGATTCCCGCATTCGCGGGAATCAACGGAGTGTGGGGCGGGACTTTCCAATGAGCCTCGCCATCGAACACCGCCGCTGGAAAAAACCGCCGCTGATCAAGCGTGCCTGGCTGCGCTGGACGCTCATTCTCGGCTTCGCCGTCTATCTGGCGCTCGCCTTCAACACCACCAATGTCAACTGGGCGCGGGTGTGGGAAGGCCTGCCGCGCGGCGCGCAATTCGTCACCGCATTCTTCCCGCCCGACTTCACCAGCCGCTGGAGCGAGATCGTCGAAGGCATCGCCGAAAGCCTGTGGATGACGGTCGTCGCCACCGCCGTCGGCATCGCACTGTCGATTCCGGTCGGCATCGGCGCCGCGCGCAACATCGCGCCGCTGCCGGTGTATTATTTCTGCCGCTCCGTTCTCGCGGTGTCGCGCAGTTTCCAGGAAGTCATCCTGGCGATCTTCTTCGTCAAATTGTTCGGCTTCGGCCCGTTCGCCGGCTTCGTCACGCTCGCTTTCGCCACCATCGGTTTCTACGGCAAGCTGCTCGCCGAAGACATCGAGGACATGGATGCCAGCCAGGCCGAGGCGGTGCGCGCCACCGGCTCGAGCTGGCTGCAATGGATCAATTACGGCGTGCAGCCGCAAGTGATGCCGCGCATGATCGGGCTCGGCCTCTATCGCCTCGACATCAACTTCCGCGAGTCGGCGGTGGTCGGCATTGTCGGCGGCGGCGGCATCGGCGCTACGCTCAACACCGCCTTCGACCGTTATGAATTCGACTCGGCGGCGGCGATCATTCTGATCATCATCTTCATCGTCATGCTGACCGAATATTCGTCCGGCTATCTGCGGCGCTGGGTGCAATGATGAGCGACGCCCTCGCCGCCCCGAAACGAAGCTGGCAGCGCCGCGACCGCAAGGCGCAATTGAGCGTCTGGTTCGGCTGGCTCATCGGCACCGCGATCTTCGTCTACTGCTTCCAGAAGATTTCCGAAACCACCATCTGGGCCTTCGTCTGGGATGCACCAGCGCAAGCCGCCGATCTCGGCGCGCGCATGGTGCCGCCGGCCTGGAGTTATATCCATCAGCTCTGGCGGCCGATCTGGGACACGCTCAACATCGCCACCATGGGCACGCTGATTTCGATCGTGCTCGCGGTGCCGATCGCCTATTGCGCCGCGCGCAACACCACGCCGAGCGTCACCTTCCTGCGGCCGATTGCGCTGTTCATCATCGTCGCCTCGCGCTCGATCAATTCGCTGATCTGGGCCTTGATGCTGGTCACCATTGTCGGCCCCGGCGTCTTTGCCGGCATCATCGCCATCGGCCTGCGCTCGATCGGATTCGTCGCAAAACTGCTGTACGAAGCCATCGAGGAGATCGACGAATCGCAGGTCGAGGCGGTGCGCTCAACCGGCGCGTCGGCGGCGCAGACCACGACATACGGTATCGTCCCGCAGGTTATGCCGGCTTTCGCGGGTATTTCAGTGTTCCGCTGGGATATAAACATCCGCGAGTCGACCGTTCTCGGCCTGGTCGGCGCCGGCGGCATCGGCCTGGAACTCAATGCAGCCATTACCCAACTGTACTGGACGCAAGTCTCGCTGATGCTATTGGTCATCATCGCCACGGTGATTCTGAGTGAATGGGTTTCGGCCAAGGTCCGTCACGCGATCATTTGAAATTCCGCCGAAGCTGACGCCGGCCCGCGACTGCCGCAGATCAAGCCCGAGAGACCATTGCCGACCTATCACGAGAACAAACGCGGCATCCTCGCCCTGACGTCCGCCTGCGGGCTGTTCACCATCGCCGATACGCTGACCAAGCTGGCGGCGCTGACCTATCCGAGCGGCGAAGTGCTGTTCGCGCGCGCCGCGGTATGCCTGCTGTGCATCGGCGTGGTGGTCGTCTACACGCATCAGTTTTCCTGGCTGCGCTACACCGCCAACCACTACGTCATCCTGCGCGCCATTCTCGACGCCGGCGCCAACATCGCCTTCATTCTCGCCTTGAGCCACATGCGGCTCGCCGACCTTTTGGCGGTCAACCTGGTGTCGCCGCTCTTGTTGACCATGCTGCTGGTCGTCTTTTTCGGCGAACGCATCGGCTGGCGGCGCTGGACCGCAATTCTGGTCGGCTTCGGCGGCACGCTCTTGATCGTGCGGCCGAGCACCTCGTCGCTGAACGTCTGGGCGCTGCTGGGACTGGCAGCCGCCGCCTGCTCGGCGACGCGCGATCTGGTGACCCGCCGCATCGATCCCGGCGTCCCCACTTTGGCGATCTCGTTCATCAGCATTTTCACCGTGACCGCGGCGGCGCCCTTGATGGCACTGGCCTTCGACGAAAAATGGCGCATGCCGGACCTCGAATATCTGAGCTTCGTTGGCGTCGCCGGCGTGCTGCTTAGCGTCGGCTCGACCTTGGCCGTATCGGCGTTCCGCAATGTCGATATTTCGGTGGTCGCGCCGTTTCGTTACTCGCTGCTGATCTGGGGCGGCATTTCCGGCTTCGTCGTGTTCGGCGAAGTGTCGGACGCGCAGTCGCTCGCCGGCTCGGCACTTATCGTCGGCAGCGGCCTCTACAGCCTGCACCGCGAGCGCGTCCGGCACCGCGAGCTATCGGCGAAGTCCGGTATTCATTAAAATATCCGCCGCTGAAGCGCGGCGGACCTGATTGTTCAGGCGAGCAGACGCACCGACGGCTCGCGGGCCCAGAACCGCAGTTGCGCGGCGGCGATGAAGTCCTTGCCGAGCCCGGTCACGCCGTCATCGGCGACGACACCGGCCTTGTCGAGCAAGGGCTGCGCCGCATCGCTGGCGCCGATGGCCTTGAGGTGGCCGAAGGCATCCATGACGAACTGCACCGCGGCGGCTTCCGTCATCAGCATCTTGCAGCCAGCCTCGGACAGCACCACCGCCACGGCGTCGAACAGTTGCGAACGCGAACCGGCGAGCTGGCCGTCAGCCTTCAGAATGGCGCCGCCTTTGACCTTGGCGCCGCCGACCTTCGGCGCGATCAGGAACGCGACCGCGCCGGCCTTCTCGACCGCCGTCTTGACCGCCTTGATCTCGGCAGGGTCGGAGCCGTCGGCGAACAGAATGCCGACCTTGCGGCCGTCCAGCGTCTTTTTCATCTTCTTCTGGATCGACAAAGCCGGCGATGGCTTCATATCGACGACCTCGCGCCGCGCTTGTGCCTTCTTCGGCAGCTCGAGGTTCATGCCGTCAGCGACCCGCTTGGCAAGGTCTTCATCGACATTACGCAGATTGGCGATCATGCGCGGCGGCACCTGCTCGAGAACCACCTTGGAAAGTTCGAAAACGAAGGACGACGCAATATGCGCCTGCTCGTTTTCGGTCATCGACTTCCAGAACATGCGCGCCTGGCTGTAGTGATCGGCAAACAGCTCGGTGCGCACGCGCAGTTTCCCGCCCTGCTCGTCCTCGCCGGTCACCGCATTGGCGGTGGTGAACCCGGTCATCGGACACTCGCGCGGGCCGCCTTCCTCGCCATGCGCCGACAGGCTGTTCGGCTCGTAATTGGCGCGGCCCTTCGGCACCGCCATTTGCATCATTCCGTCGCGCTGGAAGTTCATCACCGGGCATTTCGGCGCATTGATCGGAAGCTGGTGAAAGTTCGCCGTGCCGAGCCGCGATTTTTGCGTATCCAGATAGCTGAACAGTCGACCCTGCAGCAGCGGATCGTTGGTGAAGTCGACGCCCGGAACGATATTGGCCGGGCAGTAGGCCACCTGCTCGGTCTCGGCAAAGAAATTATCCGGATTGCGATCGAGCACCATGCGTCCGATCATGCGAAGCGGAACATCCTCTTCGGGAATGATCTTGGTCGGGTCGAGCACGTCATAAGGCTGCTTGTCGGCGAACTTCTGGTCGAAGGCCTGGATGCCCAGCTCCCACTCCGGAAATGCGCCCATGGCGATCGATTCCCACAGGTCGCGTCGGTGATAGTCGTTGTCGGCGGCCTGCAGCTTCAGCGCCTCGTCCCACACCGTCGACTGGATGCCGAGTTTCGGCCGCCAGTGAAACTTGACGAAGGTCACCTTGCCCTTGGCGTTGACCATCTGGAACGTGTGAACACCGAAGCCTTCGATCATGCGCAGCGACCGCGGGATGGTGCGGTCCGACATCGCCCACATCAGCATGTGGGTGGATTCCGGCATCAGCGATGCCCAATCCCAGAAAGTATCGTGCGCACTGCCCGCCTGTGGGAAAGCGCGGTCGGCTTCCATCTTCACCGCATGGACGAGATCCGGAAACTTGATGGCGTCCTGGATGAAGAACACCGGGATGTTGTTGCCGACCAGGTCCCAGTTGCCTTCCTTGGTATAGAATTTCACCGCGAAACCGCGCACGTCGCGCGGCGTATCGACGGAGCCGGCGCCGCCGGCCACGGTGGAAAACCGGGTGAACAGCGGCGTCTTCTCGCCGGCGCGCTGGAAAATGTCGGCCTTGGTGATATCCGCCAACGATTTGTAGTTCTCGAAATAGCCGTGCGCAGCCGAGCCGCGGGCGTGGACGATGCGCTCGGGAATACGTTCGTGATCGAAGTGGAAAATCTTTTCGCGCAGCACGAAATCTTCGAGCAATGTCGGCCCGCGCTCGCCCGCTTTCAGCGAATTCTGATTATCGGAAACCCGAATGCCCTGATTGGTCGTCAGATGCATCTCGCCGCTGGCGTGGTCAGCCTTTTTCGGAACGCGTTGATGGGTTTCCCCACCGTCACCAACGGAGGATTCGAATTCGAAAGTTTTGGCCATGAAGTTCCTTCACGCGTTTTCGACGTCGCTGCAAAACGCGGCGAGCTAACGAAGGCGTAACGAACCGTTGATGAAACCGTTCCGGCGACGTCTGAAAAAGACACCTTGCCGCAGCCCGACTTTTTAGAAAATATTTGGTAGCGGGGGAGGGACTCGAACCCCCGACCTACGGATTATGATTCCGCCGCTCTAACCAGCTGAGCTACCCCGCCACCGATCCCGGCGGTCGACCGGGATGGCGCGATATAGGGAGGCCGGGCCGATGCTGTCAAGCAAGCGCCGGTTCAGGCCTCGGCCCGCCGCGAACGCTACTATTTCGGCTGGACGCTGGGATCGCCACCCGGCGAGCCCGGCGGCGGGATCACCTGTATGGCGCCGCCGGGCGGCGTCGGCGCCTGAATTTCGGAATCGACGTGACGCGGCGGGCAGATGACCCCGCCCGAGCGCGCCAGTTGATCGCTGAGATTGCGGCCGGGCGGATTGATCACCTGGATGTCGCCGCCCTGCCCGACCGTCGCCTGCGTCGAGGGATGGGCGCAGGCATTGGGATCGACCTGGTCGACTTTCGGCGCGACCGGCGTCGTCGGAGTTGGCGGCGACTGAGCCAGCGCAATCGTCGGCGCCAGCAGCAAAGCCGCAATAATCATCGGATTCCGCATGGCGATCTCCCGGCGCTGATGAGCTTATCCGGGACAACGATCAGGTCAGAACAAGGGTTCCATGCGCGGCGGCTTAAGCCTATGCGGCCTTTTGGCCCGTCGCCAACAACGAAAAGCGTATGAGGGCGAAGTGGCCTAGCGGGGCGAGCGGCCGTCGTTCGACAATGTGCACCCCGCCGTGTTTCGCAGCCCAATTGGCCAGCCGCGCAAAGCGAAATTCCGGCCGCCAGCCAAGCCTTCGCGCGATCGGTGAGAAGCACAGTTCGAACAGCCAGCGCGGCCCGCTCTCCGCGCCGATGTGATTGACCAGGATGATCTCGCCGCCGGGTTTAAGCACGCGCGCGAATTCGTCGAGCGTCTCTTCCGGATGCGGCACCGTGGTGATGACGAATTGCGCAACGACGACATCGAAGCTCTGGTCCGGCAAAGCCATGCGCTCGGCATCCATCACCGACAGGCCATCGACGTGCGACAGGCCGAGCGTGCGCACCCTCTCCTGTGCCTTGCGCAGCATCGGCTCGGACAGATCGACGCCGACGATGCGATTGACCGGGCTGTAATCGGGCAGCGAAATGCCGGTGCCGACGCCGACTTCGAGAATGCGGCCGCCTTTCGCGCCGCAATGACGTTCGGCGGCGACGATGGCTTCGCTGCGGCCGGTCGCAAAGACCTTGCCGAACACGAAGTCATAGACCGGCGCCCACGCCGCATAGGCGCGCGTGACGCCGCGCTTGTCGAGATCGCTCACTTGAGGGTCACGCGCATGAGGAGAAAAGGAACCCGGCAGTCCAAGTAAAATCTTACCCGTGAAATCCTAGCCTTGGGCCGCCGCCACCGCAATCGCTTCCGGACGCACAACCGGGGCTGCGGCAATGGCGCTCTTGATAAAGCCGCCGCCGAGAACGCGGGCCTGGCCGGCCGCTGCATCATAAAACACGCAGGCCTGGCCGGGCGACACGCCGTGTTCGCCATCGACCAGTTCGACTTCATAGCCGGATGCACCGCGGCGCAGCCACGCCGCCTGCGGCGGACGCGACGAACGCACCTTGACGAAAACTTCGAGCTTGTCGTCGGCTAGCTGCGCATCGAGATCGCCGCCGCCGATCCAGTTGACGTCGCGCAGCACGATGCCGGTGGTGCGCAAAGCGTCGCGCGGGCCAACGATGACGCGGCGCTGTTCGGCGTCGAGCTTGACGACATAAAGCGGCGTGCCGCCGGCGAGTTTCAAGCCGCGCCGTTGGCCGACGGTGAAGTGAATAATACCGGAGTGTTCGCCGAGCACCTTGCCGTCGAGATCGACAATCGTGCCCGGCTCGGCCGACCCCGGCTTCAGGCGTTCGATGATGTCGGCATAATGTCCGGTCGGCACGAAGCAGATGTCCTGGCTGTCATGCTTCTCGGCGATCGCCAGCCCGTATTGCCGGGCCAGTTCGCGCGTTTCCGCCTTGGTGCGGTCGCCGAGCGGAAAGCGCAGGATATCGAGTTGTTCGTTCGTGGTGCCGAACAGGAAATAGCTCTGGTCGCGCTCTTCCTCGCGCGCGCGAAACAGGCCGCGGCCGCCGCCGGGCAGAGCGCGCGACGCGATGTAATGACCGGTCGCCAGCACATCGGCGCCGAGTTCGCGCGCGGTGACCAGCAGATCCTTGAACTTGATCGACATGTTGCAGGCGACGCAGGGCACCGGCGTTTCGCCGGCGATATAGCTCTCGGCGAAGCGGTCGATCACCGCCTCCTTGAAGCGGCTTTCATAGTCGAGGACGTAGTGTGGAATGCCGATGCGCTCGGCGACGCTGCGGGCGTCATAGATGTCCTGGCCGGCGCAGCAGGCGCCCTTGCGGTGCGTTGCCGCGCCATGGTCGTAGAGCTGCAGTGTGACGCCGACGACGTCATAGCCCTCGGCCTTGAGGATGGCCGCGGTCACCGAACTATCGACGCCGCCGGACATGGCGACGACAACACGGGTGTCCTGCGGACGGGAGGGAAGGTCGAGGGAATTTGACATGGTGCTTCTTACTATATGTGGCGGCGGAAGGCCCACAACCAAAGGGCCCTAATGCGGCTTTACGACCGCAATGTGCCCGCCCCCGGCGTTTGCCCGGCAAAACCTGCCGGACACCTTGCATCCGCTGCCGGGTCGAGGCGACCAATCCGCCGCAAGAATTGCATTAAGGCACTGAAAAAACAAGGAATTGTCGGCTGGCCTGGCGATTGCAGAACACCGGATGTCAATTCCGGAGGTCTGCCCGTGGCTCACGTTGCGTCTGATTTGAAGTCGATATCGCTCAACCGCTTGCTGCCGCAGGCCGGCAAGGCGTCATATACGCCCGACCGGACGCAGGCGGCTCCCTTCGACAGTATTTTGGACGAAACCGCGCGCCCAGCCCCCGAGCCGCGCCAGAAGCGGGCCTCTGACGACATGCCGCGCGCTGAGCGCGCCGACCGGCCGAAACCCGCCGACCGGCCGGACCGCGCCGCAAAATCGGACGATACCGCGAAGCCCGCCGACGTCGCGGCTTCCGCAGATCCCGCCAAGGACGCCGCCATCGACAGCAAAGACGGCGAACCAATTCCGGCCGAGCAGACCGCCTCCGAAGGCGAGACGAAAACCCCGGAAACCACCGAACAGGCCGGCGAGACCAAGCCGGCTGAGGCTGCGGCCCCCGAGGGCGTTGCCGTCGTCATTGACCCGGCCGTCACCGCGACCGCGCAAGTCGACACCAAACAGGACATCAAGACCGCTGCGATTGCCGCGACCGCCAATGCCGCCAACGCTGCTGAGGCTACCCCGGACACCGCCGCCGAAGCCGGCGCCGACGCGGCTTTGGCCGACGCTTTCCCGGACGCGCTCGCAGCCCTTGCCGCCAAAGCCGACAAGACGGAAAAGAAAGCCGACGACAAGCCCGCGGTCGCCGCCAAGGATGCCGTCAAAGCCGCCGACAAGGCCGGCACCGCGCTGCATGCCGATGCCGCCGATCAGACCGCTGCCGCCGGCGAGCCGCACAAGAATTCGGGCGCGCATGCCAGCGCCCAGGACGCCGCCAATAGCCATCGCGGCCTAAGCGATACGCCCGCCGCCCCGGCCGCCGACACATCCACTGCGACCACAATAACAGCCGCGCCGAAACTCGACGTGGCGCCGCCGCCTGCCCTGATGACGGCGCAAGCGCCGGCTCACGTCACGCAAGCCAACGCGGCGATCGCCGCCAGTGCGCCCGCTCAAAGCAATGCCGCCGACGCGGCGGTGCCGATGACCGGCGTCGCCTTTGAAATCACCAGCAAGGTGATGTCGGGCAAGAACCAGTTCGACATTCGTCTCGATCCGGCCGAACTCGGCCGCATCCATGTCCGCCTCGACGTCGATCGCGACGGCAATGTCGTCACGCACATGATCGCCGACCGTCCCGATACGCTCGACATGCTGCGCAAGGACACCGCCGGTCTTGAACGCGCCTTGCAGGACGCCGGACTGAAGACGTCCGACAACAGTTTGCAGTTCTCGCTGCGCGACCAGCAGACCAACCAGCAGCAAAGCAACAATGGCGGCTCGAACTCAGCCCACATCGTGGTCGAAGACGAGCAGGCAAACGTCAACGAACCGGCGATCCGCAACTATGCTGCCTATCGCGGCCAGGCCGGCGGACTTGATATCCGCGTTTAATATATAAAGAGCGATCCGAGGAACAATCGATGAGCATCATTCCAGCGACCGCCACGGGCTCTACCCCGACAACGTCGAACACGAGCAACGTCGTCGATAGCGGCACGCTGGCCGGCAACTTCACCACGTTCCTGACGCTGCTGACGACGCAGCTCAAGAACCAGAATCCGCTGGAGCCGCTCGACACCAACCAGTTCACCGCGCAGCTGGTGCAGTTCGCGCAAGTCGAACAGCAGATGAAGCAGAACGAACAGCTCGCCAGCCTGGTGTCGATGTCGAAAAGCGCCGAGGCGACCACGGCGCTGGCCTTTGTCGGCGCCACCGTCGTCGTCGACGGTTCGACCGCGCCGCTGACGGCGTCCGGCGCGACCTGGAGCTTCAACGTCGCCAAGCCATCGACCGCCTCGATCGTCATCAAGGATTCGACCGGCCAGACCGCCTATACCGGCACCTTCGCGGGAACGCCGGGCATGATGAATTTCACCTGGGACGGCCGCGGCAATGACGGCAAGGCCTGGCCGGCCGGCAATTACACGATGTCGGCAACCGCGGTCGATGCCAACAACCAGTCGGTCGGCATCTCCACCGAAGTGCAGGCTGTCGTCGACTCGGTCGATCTGACGCAGGATCCGCCGCTGCTGTCGATTAGCGGCTCGACTTATACGATGGACAAGATCAAGCGCGTCATGCGCTATGTCGCGCCGGCAACGCCGACGACCTGATCGCCTTCGCGTTTTCAGGCGTCAAACCGCGCGCTTCCACCCGCCGCGGCGCGCTTTGTCGAGCGCCTGCTCGATGGCGCTCTCCAGCGCGCTCAACTCAAACGGCTTGCGCAGGATGTCGAAATGGCCGTCGGCGGCCAGCGCCGCCTGGCTGTAGCCGCTGGTCAGCAACACCGGCAATTGAGGAAAGCGCTCGCGGCATAGATACGCCAGCGCCATGCCGTCCATCGCTCCGGGCATGACGATATCCGACAGCATCAGGTCGAAGGCGATGCCCTGCTCGAGATGGCGCAGCGCCTCGGCGGCGTTCTCGGCGCGTACCACGCGGTAGCCGAGCTGCTCCAGGAGCGCGCTGGTGACCTCGGCGACCTCGCGGCTGTCTTCGACGACAAGCACCGTACCCTGCGCCGGCGCGGCGATGACGGCCTCGCCGCCGCCCGCGGCCTGCTCGGCTTCGCTCTGCGCCCGCGGCAGATAAATAGTGACGACGGTGCCTTTTCCGACTTCGCTGGTCACCGTCGCCGCGCCGCCACTCTGGTGGGCGAAGCCGTGCACGTGCGACAGTCCAAGCCCGGTGCCCTTGCCGACCGGCTTGGTGGTGAAGAACGGCTCGAACACGCGCGCCAAGGTTTCCGGCGCGATGCCGGTGCCGGTGTCGATCAGCGACAGCGCGACGAAGTCGCCGGTCAGCGACCCGACCGACGACCCCGGCTGCAGCACGACATTGCGCGCCTGCAAGGTGATGCTGCCGCCGTCCGGCATGGCGTCGCGCGCATTGACCGCCATGTTGACCAAAGCCAGTTCGAGTTCGCCGAGATCGGTTTGCACGGGCCAGATGTCGGGCGCGACATCGCAAATGAATTCGATGGTGCCGCCGAGCGACGGCGCCAGCATGTCGCGCACCGCGTCGATGCGCTGACCGACATCGACCACCACCGGCGTCAATTGCTGGCGTCGCGAGAAGGTCAGCAATTGCCGCGTCAGCCGCTCGCCGCGGCCGGCGGCGGCGCGGATCGCCTCGACCGCGTGGGTGTCCTTCGGCTCTTTCAGCCGGCGTTGCAGGATCTGCGCATAGCCCGACACGATCATCAAAAGATTGTTGAAGTCGTGCGCGATGCCGCCGGTCAACTGACCGAGCGCTTCCATCTTCTGCGACTGCGCCAGTTGTTCGCGCGTCTGCTCGAGGGCAAGCCGTGCTTCGTGCTGCACGGTGATGTCGCGCACCAATTTGGCAAAGCCGATCAGCCGGCCTTGCTCGTCGCGAATGGCGTCCATCACCACGCTGGCAAAAAACCGGCTGCCGTCTTTGCGCACCAGCCAGGCCTGCCCCTCGAATTGACCATGGTCGGTCGCCGCGGCAATCGCCTTTTCACCAAGACCGGCGGCGCGCTCCTCCTCGGCCAAAAATATCTCGAAATGACGGCCGACGATCTCGCTGGCGCTGTAGCCCTTGATGCGCCTGGCGCCCTCGTCCCAACTGCTGACGCGGCCATCGGCGTCGAGCATATAGATGGCGTAGTCGCGCACGCCCTTGAGCAGGAACTGATAATTCTGTTCGCTGTCGCGCAGCGCCACCTCGGCCTCGCGCCGCGCGGTGACGTCGAGACAGACGCCCAGCATGCGGATCGGCGCGCCCTTGTCGTCGCGCACTATTTCGCCGACGCTCTGCAAGTAACGCACACCGCCGTCGGGCCGCACGATCCGCTCTTCATGGCTGAAGTCGGCCCGTCCGTTTTCCAGCGCCGTGCTGACGCTGTTCTGCACGCGCCCGTGGTCGTCCGGTAGCAGAAACGCGACGAAGTCCTCGATCTTGCTTGGCGCCGTCTGCCTTGTGACGCCGTAAATATCCATCAGCTCGTCCGACCAGGTGAACTTGTTCTCGGGGATGTCCCAAGACCAACTGCCGAGATTGGCGAGGCGCTGCGCTTCGGTGAGATGGATATTGGCGTCGGCGAGAGCGGCGGTGCGTTCCTTGACGCGGGCATCGAGTTCGATCTGCGTGCGCCGCAGATCGTCCTCGGTGATGCGTCGCATCGCTACATCGGCGCTCAACGCCAGCGACGGCACCGAGACGCTGATCATGAAGGTCAGCAGCAGTAGGAAGGATTCGTTGAGGCCAAGTTGGCCGAACGGACCGGCATTGCGCATCGTCGCCCAGATGGCAAATCCCGTCAGTATCAGCGCCACCGTCGCGGTGTCGCGAGGCCCACGCCGCAGCGCCGCCCACAGCAGCGGCACGATGGCGAGAAAGCCGAGCGGACTAGTGTATTCCGACAAAGGCAGCAGCGGGCTGAACGCCGCCACACCGACCGCGACTGCAAAGCCGAGCACAGCAGCCACGTCGCGGACTTCACGGCCGGACGGCCGCAGTATCGACCGGGCCGAGCGCGCCCACAGCACGATGACCGGCGTCACCACCAAGGCACCGGCAGCGTCGCCGAGCCACCAGGTGACCCAGACCGGCGCCAGCGTGTCGTAAGGCACAAGCCCCGCCAAGTAGAGCGTCGCCACGCCGACGCTGGCGCCGACCACGGTGGCCGGCACAAAACTCACCGCGGCAAACTTCATCACCCCGACCGGCGTCGCAAAGGTGCCGGCGCCATTCGACCATCGCACAATCAGAAATCCGCCAACGACCGCTTCCAGCGTATTGCCGAGCGCGATCAGCGCCGAGGTCTCGATCGTGCCGGCGGTGGTGAGATTGGCGGCAAAGGCGCCGGCGAAGATGGCCGGCCAGAGCCTCATACCGCCCAACAGCACCGCGGCGAGAGCCAATCCGGTCGGCGGCCAGATCGGGCTGGCGCTGGGATTGATCGACGCCAAAGCCAGGCCGAGCTTGGCCAAAATAAAATAGGCAAGAAAAACAGCGATGAGGGCCGCGGCGTTCCGGCCGCGCGCAGCCCAATTCGAGCGAGCTGTTTCGGGGAACTTTTGCAAACGCGTGTCCCTCTAAAACGCCAATTTAGCGGGTCTAATTGAACTTGAAACCCCGATCTTGCTATCCTTGAATGGCGCCTGGAAAATCCCAACCGTAACCAAAAGGTTAGCAAAAACCGGGCAAACTTTTCCTGTTCCGCCCGATCAGCTTAGGCAAATTTTAAGTCGGGCCCTGTAGTTTTTGTGACAGTTGCAGTCATCAGTAGAGTCTTTGTGAGTATTCCAATGACCGAACCCCACCGCCCGAGGGTCAAATACGTCATCGGGCCCGATGGCAGTCCGCTTACGATCGCGGACTTGCCGCCGCCGACAACGAAACGTTGGGTCATCCGCCGCAAGGCCGAGGTGGTCGCAGCCGTCCGCGGCGGATTGCTGTCCCTTGAAGAAGCCTGTGCGCGCTACACCCTCACCGTCGAAGAATTCCTGTCCTGGCAGTATTCGATTGACCAGCATGGCCTCGCCGGCCTGCGCACCACGCGCATCCAGCAATACCGGCAGTAGCCCTTTCTTTATCGACTCAATTTGAAAACGCCGGCCCCAGGATCAACCTGAGGCCGGCGTTTTCGCATGTCGATTTCGCAGGTGCATTTCACAGCCGCGCCTCGTGATCGGTTCACGATCAAAACATAAGCTCAGCGCGCGCCGATTGAAAAAAGGTCTTGCCGCCCAACTCGTTAACCAGACGCTAACCATATACTGGGCAAAACTTGCCGGGTACCGCCCGAAAGGGCGCCACGCGGCTAGGACAGACCAGTGCAAGGCTTTTTCGATTTTGTGAAATCGCTGGGTGCGGCGCGAATGGCGGCTATGGCCGCGGTGACGTTGGCGCTGATCGGCTTCTTCGCCTTTCTGATGATCCGGATGAACGCGCCGACCATGGTGCCTCTGTTCACCGACCTCTCGGTCGAGGACTCCAGCGCGATCATCAAGGATCTGGAACGCCAGGCCATCGCCTACCAGATGAAAAACGACGGCGCGATCATCATGGTCCCCAAGGACAACGTCGCCCGCTTGCGCATGAAGCTCGCCGAAGGCGGCCTGCCCAAGGGCGGCGGCGTCGGCTACGAGATTTTCGACAAGTCGGACGCGCTCGGCGCCACCTCCTTCATCCAGAACATCAATCACCTGCGCGCGCTGGAAGGCGAACTCGCCCGCACCATTCGCGGCCTCGACCGGGTGACGGCGGCGCGCGTTCATCTGGTGCTGCCGGAACGGCCGCTGTTCTCGCGCGACAAGGTCGAAGCCTCGGCCTCAATCGTGCTCAAGGTGCGCGGTTCGCTGGAGCCGCAACAGGTGCGCGCCATCCGCCATCTGGTCGCCACCGCCGTCAACGGCATGAAGCCAGAGCGCGTCTCGGTGATCGATGAAAGCGGCCGCCTGCTCGCCGACGGCGCGGCGCAGGACAACGCCCTCGGCGGCGTCAGCGCCGACGAGCGCAAGGCCGGCTACGAAAGCCGCCTGCGCGCGCAGGTCGAAGCCATCGTTTCCTCGGTGGTCGGGCCCGGCAAGGCGCGCGTCCAGCTCAACGCCGATTTCGACCTCAACCGCATCACGCAAACCTCGGACAAGTTCGATCCGGACGGCCGCGTCGTGCGCTCGAGCCAGACCCGCGAAGAGCAATCCAACTCGCAGGACGGCAAGGAAGGTGGCCCGGTCTCCGTCGCCGGCGAACTGCCGGGCTCGAACAGGGACGCCAACAGCCCCGGCGGCGGCCAGCGCGACCAGAGCAAGAAGACCGAGGAAATCGTCAACTACGAGATCTCGCGCACGACCAAGACCGAGGTCATCGAAGCCGGCCGCGTCAACCGCATCTCCGCCGCCGTCCTGGTCGATGGCCGCTATGTGAAAGACGCCAAAGGCGAGATGGTCTATCAGCCGCGCGCCAAGGAAGAGATCGACCGCATCGCCGCTTTGGTGCGCACCGCCATTGGCTTCGACGCCAAGCGCGGCGACCAGATCGAAGTGGTCAACCTGCGCTTCGCCGACAGCGGCGAGCCGTTGTCGGTTTCGGAAAATCTCGGCTGGATGAAATATTTCCAGTTCACCAAGGACGACATCATGGGCGCCGCCGAAAAGGGCGTGATGGCGCTCCTCGGCCTCATCGTTCTCCTGATGGTGGTGCGGCCGCTGGTACGCCGCATCGTCACGCCGGACACCGGCGCGCTCGGCAAGGCCGGTGCGGCCGGCATGGCCGGCGTTGCCGGCGCGCTCGGCGGCGGCGCGGTCCAGTTCGGCCCCGACGGCCAGCCGCTGCCGCCCGGCAGTGGCGCTACCGGCAGCGACAGCCTGACCAATACCAGCGGCACCAATATCGCCATCGTCGGCGGCGAAGACACCGTGGCGATTTCCAACCGCACCTCGGCGATGATCGACGTCGCCAAGGTGCAGGGACAGGTTCACGCCCAGTCGGTTCAGAAGGTCGGCGAACTGGCCGAGAAGAATCCGCACGAGGCGGTCTCGGTCATCCGTAGCTGGCTCCACGAGGAAGCGGCCTGATGCCTTCAGTCTACGATAAAGAAAAGAAAGAGCCCGACGAGGTTCGGCAGGACATCGGCGGCCTGATGGCCGAACTGGCCAGCCGGCCGCAGGTGGCGTCAAGCAAGCGCAAGCTGACCGGACCGGAGCGCGCGGCGGTTCTGATGCTCGCGCTCGGCGAACAATACGGCGGCAAGATTTTCAGCATGCTCGACGACGACGAGCTGCGCGAAATTTCCATCGTCATGTCGCAGCTCGGCGCCATCCAGGCCGAGGAAGTCGAACAATTGCTGCTGGAATTTGTCGGCCGGCTGTCGGCCTCCGGCGCGCTGCTCGGCAATTACGACGCCACCGAACGCCTGTTGCAGCAATATCTGCCGAAGGACCGCGTCGGCGGCATCATGGACGAAATCCGCGGCCCAGCCGGCCGCAACATGTGGGAAAAGCTCGCCAACGTGCAGGAAGAGGTGCTGGCGAACTATCTCAAGAACGAATATCCGCAGACCGTCGCCGTCGTTCTGTCCAAACTGCGCCCCGAACACGCCGCGCGCGTGCTGTCGATCCTGCCGGAGGACATGTCGCTCGACTGCGTCGGCCGCATGCTGAAGATGGAAGCGGTGCAAAAGGACGTCATCGAGCGCGTCGAGCAGACGTTGCGCACCGAATTCATGTCCAACCTGTCGCAGAAGCGCCGCCGCGACGCGCACGAGGTGATGGCGGAAATCTTCAACAATTTCGACCGCCAGACCGAAACCCGCTTTTTGACGGCGCTGGAAGAAGAAAACCGCGACGCGGCCGAGCGCATCAAGGCGCTGATGTTCACCTTCGACGATCTGATCAAGCTCGATGCCGGCTCGGCGCAGACTTTGATGCGCAACATCGACAAGGACAAGCTCGCCATCGCGCTGAAAGGCGCGACCGAGAAGGTGCGCGAGTTCTTCTTCAAAAACATGTCGACGCGCGCCGCCAAGATGCTGGTCGACGACATGGGCGCGCTCGGCGCGGTGCGCTTGCGCGACGTCGACGAGGCGCAGACTCTGCTGGTCAATATCGCCAAGGATCTGGCGGCGAAGGGTGAAATCCTCATCGCCAAGAGCCAGGGCGACGACGAACTTATCTACTAAGAAAGCCTGACATGACGGCCGCCGCAAAATTCATGTTCGACGAAGACTTCGCCCCCGGCGGGGTCAAGCCGACCATTACCCTGATCGAACACGAGCGCCGCAGCGCCGATGCTGAGGCTGTCGCGCATCGCAAGGGCTTCGAGGCCGGGCAGACGCAGGCGCGCACCGAGGCCGCCGAACGTATCGCCCGCGCGCTCACCCAGATCGCCGACAGCATGGCGCGCCTCAACAATGCGCTGACCGGCATCGAGGCGCGGCTGGAAACCGAAGCGGTGCAGGTCGCGGTTGCGGTCGCCGGCAAGCTGTCGCCCGAACTGGTGGCGCGTGAGCCGCTCGCCGAAATCTCCGCTCTGGCCGGCGAAGCGTTCCGCCAGCTGGTGGCGACGCCGCAAATCGCCATTCACACCGGCGCCGATATTTTCGACGCGGCCCGCGAAAAGCTCGAAGAGATCGCGCGCCTGCGCGGCTTCGAGGGACGCCTGACCGTGCAGAGCGACGCCAACGTCGCACCGGGCGATTGCCGCATCGAATGGGCCGACGGCGGCGTCACCCGCGATACCGCGGCGACTTTGGCGACCATCGAAGAGATAGTTGGCCGCTATATCGCGGGGCGCGGCACGGTCGCGAACTAACAAGATTTCGGAATTGAACAGGCTTCTGGAGACGACGCGATGAGTGAAGACGAAACCAAGGTACCGCTTCCCGACCTCGAAGGCGACGAGGTCCAGGTGCAGGATTCGGGCTCGCTGGCGCCGTCGCAACCGGATTCGGTGCATCGCGGCGCGCAGGATCTTGAAGCTCTGTTCGACGTGCCGGTGCAGGTTTCGGCCGTGCTCGGGCGCGCCCGCATGGATGTCGGCGAACTGTTGAAGCTCGGGCCCGGCGCCGTGCTCGAACTCGACCGCAAGGTCGGCGAAGCGATCGATATCTACGTCAACAACAGGCTGGTGGCGCGCGGTGAAGTGGTGCTGGTCGAAGACAAGCTCGGCGTGACGATGACGGAAATCATCAAGTCGGAAAAGAACTAAGAAGCGAATAGCGAGTGGTGAGTAGCGAACAGAAAGCCCTTTGCTCTACTCACTATTCGCCACGCACTATTCGCTCGTACTGAACAACTGAAGGACTAACCTCATGCGCCTCCTCATTGTCGGCACCCTCGGCGGGCAGTTCACCATCGCCAGCAAGATTGCGATGGACAAGGGCGCCTCGGTCACCCACGCCGATTCAAACGAACAGGCGCTCGCCGTGCTGCGCTCCGGCCGCGGCGCCGATCTCCTCTTCGTCGATGTCAATCTCGACATTCGCGATTTGGTCGATCGTCTCGACGCCGAACGCATCCACGTTCCGATCGTCGCCTGCGGCGTCACCAACGATGCCCGCGCCGCGGTCAAGGCGATCCATGCCGGCGCCAAAGAATACATCCCGCTGCCGCCCGATCCGGAGCTGATCGCCGCGGTGCTGGCCGCCGTCACCGACGACAACCGCGAGATGATCTACCGCGACGACGCCATGGCCTCGGTGGTCAAGCTGGCCCAGCAGATCGCCGGCTCGGACGCCTCGGTCCTCATCACCGGCGAAAGCGGCACCGGCAAGGAAGTTCTGGCGCGTTACGTTCATGCCCGCTCGCAGCGCGCCAAGAAGCCGTTCATCACCGTAAACTGCGCCGCGATCCCGGAGAACCTGCTGGAGTCCGAACTGTTCGGCCATGAAAAGGGCGCCTTCACCGGCGCGCTCGGCCGCCGCATCGGCAAGTTCGAGGAGGCCAATGGCGGCACGCTGCTGCTCGATGAAATTTCCGAAATGGATGTGCGCCTTCAAGCCAAGCTGTTGCGCGCCATTCAGGAGCGCGTCATCGACCGCGTCGGCGGTTCGAAACCGGTGCCGGTCGATATCCGCATCATCGCCACCTCGAACCGCAATTTGACCGAGGCGGTGCGCGCCGGACAATTCCGAGAAGATCTGATGTTCCGGCTCAATGTCGTGAACCTGAAGATCCCGCCGTTGCGCGAACGCCCGGCCGATATTTTCGAACTGGCGACGCACTTCATCAAGAAGTACTCCGAAGCCAACGGCCTCGCCATACGTCCGCTGTCGGCGGAAGCGCGCCGCGCACTCAACACCACGCGCTGGCCGGGCAATGTCCGCGAACTGGAGAACACGCTGCACCGCGCGGTGCTGCTGTCCAGCGGGCTTGAGATCGGCGTCGATGGCATCCTCTCGCCCGATGGCGCGCGGCTCGATCAGACGCGCGGCACCGGCGTCGCCGAACAGGCCGCGCTTGCCGCCGAGCAGGTCACCCGCAGCCTGGTCGGCCGCACCGTCGCCGATGTCGAGCGCGACCTCATCCTGGAGACGCTCAAGCACTGCCTCGGCAACCGGACGCATGCCGCCAATATCCTCGGCATCTCGATCCGGACCTTGCGCAACAAGCTCAACGAATATTCCGCGGACGGGTCGCCGATCCCGCCGCCGCACGGCGGCGAGATGCGCAGCGTGGCCTGAAGCTCGCTGGTATTTGCTCAAATAACGGCCGGCGGTCACCCCGCCGGCTGTTTGCGTTCCCGCATGGAACCCGGAGCCCTGCCCCGCCGTTAAGGCGGCATGGTAAGGGCACTCCTCTGTCACAATCCGAGCGCGGGCACTGACGGCAAAGACAAGGACAGCATCCTCGCTGCCCTGAAATTGGCCGGCTATGAGACATCCTATGTCTCGGTAAAGGATGACGATTTCAAGAAAACGCTCGCCGGCGACGACGACCTGATCGTCGCTGCCGGCGGCGATGGGACGCTGGCCTCGGTGCTTCTCGCATTGCAGGACCGCACCCGGCCGGTCGCGATCTTGCCGCTGGGCACTGCCAACAACTTTGCCCGGTCGCTGGGCATTGCCGGCACCCCACAGGAGTTGGTCGAGACCTGGACGCTGGACCGTTACGTCGAGGTCAATATCGGCTCGGTCACCGGCTACTGGGGCACCACGCTGTTTTTGGAAAGCTACGGCGTCGGCGTGTTTCCGGCCTTCCTTGAAGACGTCTCCAAACGCAAGAAGCCGAAAGGCGCCAATAATCTGCTCAAGGGCCGCGAGGCTTTTCAGGAGACGCTGAAGGAAGCCAAGCCCTTTGACGTTATTGTCAAGATCGATGGCAAGAACTACGAAAAGACGCTGCTTGGCGTGGAGGTGGCCAACATTGCCTTCACCGGTCCCGGCCTGCCGCTTGCCGCGAAAGCCGATCTCGGCGACGGCAAGCTCGACGTCGTGTATTTCGAGACAGCCGATCGCAAAAAGCTGATCAAGTGGATCGACGCACCGCAAGTCGAGATGCCGCCGGTGACGGTGCGCAAGGCGACGAGCGTGAGCCTCACATGGAGCGATCAGCCGGCGCGCGTCGATGATGAATACTTCGAGGCGAACGAAAAAGAGCAGACTGTCGATATCGTCTGCGAGGAAACCCCGGTTCGCGTCTTGATGCCGGTCAAACATCCGGTGCAGAAAGCGCATGAGAAAAAAGCAGGTGCGGCATGAGCACCACCGCCAAAGCCAAAAAGCCGGACGGCAACAGGTCCGACACCGCGGCGAAAATGCCGCCGCTCAAGCCGGTCGACAAAACCCCGGCGCCGAATGCCGATGTCGGCATCCCGCGCGAAAAATTGCGCGAAATCGAATCGGCGGCCATCGAACTGGCCGGCATCGCCGGCGCGGAAATCACCAGGGCGGTCGGCGGCCTGCTGGCCGTGCGCTACAAGACCGCGGCCAAGGAAGACGAGTGGAAGGACCCGGTGTCGGAGATCGACCAGAAGGTCGAGCGCATGATCCGCGAACGCCTCGCCGAGAGCTTCCCCAAGCACGACATCATCGGCGAAGAAAGCACCGAGCGCCCGGGCAAGCACGATTTCATCTGGGCGGTCGATCCGATCGACGGCACCGCGAACTTCGTCAACGGCCTGCCGCTGTTTGCCGCCTCTATCGGCATTCTGCACAAAGGCGTGCCGGTGGTCGGCGCTGTGTGGACCTCGGTCAGCCACGCGCTGCGCGCCGGCGTCTATCACTGCACCGCCGGGGGCAAATTGCGCTTTGACGGCGCCGACGTCACGCCCAAGGTCAATCCCGATGTGAAGCGCCGGCTGGTCGGCGTGCCGGTCGCCACCGTCAGCGACGGCCTGTGGGAAACGCGCAAGACCGGCTCGGCCGCGCTGGAATGCGCCATGGTCGCGGCCGGCCTGTTGCAGGCGGCGCGCTTCGCCTCGCCCAACATCTGGGACGTTGCCGGCGGGTTGGCGCTGGTCTTTGCCGGTGGTGGCGTCGCGCACCGCCGCGTCGACAAGGAATGGGTCGAGATGACCAAATTCGAGGCAACCAAGGAGAATCCCGACCTGCGTCACTGGCGCGGCGAAATTATCATCGGCGAGCGCAGCGCTGCCGCCAAGATGTGCGAGATGCAGTCGTCGACCAGTTGAGGCTGCGTCGTGCGGCGCATAAAAAAAGCCCGGCGCAGACGCCGGGCTTTTGTTTGCTAGCGATCGACGAAAACCTATTTTCGCGCGGCCTTGCGAATCTTGTCCGGTTGCCGTTCGTCGTCGCGTTGGCGAATGGTGTCGAGTTCGACCGCCTTGGCCATCAGATTGTTGCTCATCGCTTCAAGTTTTTCCGCCATTTCGCGGCCGGTACGCGCCATTTGCACGCATTGGTCGGCGGCTTCGATCAGATATTCTTCGGTTTTGGTCATAGCAGTCCTGTATGCTCACAACCGCATATGAGGAACCGCCCCGTGCATGCAACCCTTTTTACAATCAAAATTGATGTGCCCGGCGCAATATTATGACGGCAGCCGTTTCGCCCCGGTTCATTTACAAAATCTGCCCGGAAACGCTGTGGCGCGCGGCCGAATCTGCCGGTGTTTTCCGCGGCGCGCCGGTCGATGTGCAGGATGGCTTCATTCATTTTTCGACCGCCGCGCAGGCTGTCGAGACCGCCGCCAAACACTTCGCCGGGCAAGATAATTTGCTGCTGGTGCAGGTCGATACCTCTCAGCTTGGCGAGCGCCTCAAATGGGAAGTCTCGCGCGGCGGCGCGCTGTTTCCGCATCTCTACGGCGATCTCGATCTCAAGGCGGTGACCCGAGTGGACAAATTGCCGCTGGGCCAGGGCGGCGCGCATGTATTTCCGGCGATGCTGTAAAGCGTATCCGAATACCGGAATTGCGCTTGTTATTGGGAACCAAGCCCGGCGCCCAAGGCTTATCGCTGCAGTGCAGCATCGCACGGACGGCGAAATCGTTGGGACATGACTGCAATTCCGCAAAACTGGGCGCATATCCACCCATCGGTATTTCACAATAGCGCCGGGCCGATGCGCGCCGCCGCGGCGACTCCGCGGCCGAGCGGCGCGTTGCGTTATCGCTGTCCGGTCAATGGCAGTCTGGTGCTGGTGACCGATGACGAGACGCTCGCCGGCCTCGATCGTCTGCGCGCCCGCCTGCGCTGCATCGATTGCGGCGAGATGCATTTGCTCACCCAAGAGGCCGAGATCGATGACGCCACGGCGTCGCGTAACCATCGGCGCCGAAGTCTGGAAGCGTAACTAGACACTCCGGCGCGAACAGCGCCCGTGCTTGCCTCAGCGGACTGCACACGCGCGCGTCACGCAGCCGTGACATGGAAACCAACATCTGCCAGGCCGTCCGCTCCGTATCACTGGTGTCTCCGTCAGCAAGGAACGGAGACTTAAACCAAGGACGGAGCAACCATGAACTTCTTCAGCAAGACTGCCTTCACCGGGGCAGCGCTCGCGCTCGCCTTCAGCGCCACCGCTTTCGCGCAGACCAAGATGGTCGGCGGCGCCGAAATGTTTCCGGCCAAGAACATCGTCGAGAACGCCGTTAATTCGAAGGATCACACGACTCTGGTCGCCGCGGTCAAGGCCGCCGGCCTCGTCGATACGTTGTCGGGTAAAGGCCCGTTCACCGTATTCGCGCCGACCAATGCCGCCTTCGCCAAGCTGCCGGCCGGCACCGTCGATACGCTGCTCAAGCCCGAGAACAAGGCGAACCTGACCAAGGTGCTGACCTGTCACGTCGTCGCCGCCAATGCGATGTCGAGCGCGATCGGCAAGATGATCAAGGACGACGGCGGGGCGCACAAGGTCAAGACCGTCGGCGGCTGCACCCTCACCGTCAAGATGAGCGGCGACAAGATCCAGATCGTCGACGAAAAGGGCCAGACCGCCACCGTCACCATCGCCGACGTCACGCAGTCGAACGGCGTCATTCACGTCATCGACACCGTTCTATTGCCGGGCTGATCCCCCTGCCTGGCGACAAACGACGGGCCCGCCGCGGCAACGCGGCGGGCTCACTTGTTTTCGGCCCGTCCAACCGGACGCGGATAACGGCCCGCCGGCTCCAAAGTGGCCTTCCGGGCCACTTCCGACCCCCTCGTTAACCAGCCGCTAACCATAAACTGGGCAAAGTTTGCCGGGTGCGTGTGCCCGTTTCTTAAGCCTGGTAGCCAATGACCGACATTTCAGCCGCCTCTCCTCCCGCGACCGGCGGCTTCAAGATCCCCAGCCTTGGCGCCATGGGCGAGGCGCTGCGCAAAGGCGACATGGGGCTCGCCATCGGCGTCCTCGTCATTCTCGTCATCCTGATCTTGCCGCTGCCGCCGGTCCTGCTCGACCTGGCGCTGGCCATTTCGATCATCCTGTCGATCCTGATCCTGATGACGGCCTTGTTCATTCACACGCCGCTGGAATTCTCCGCCTTCCCGACCGTGCTGCTGATCGCCACCATGCTCAGGCTCGCCCTGAACCTGGCCTCCACACGGTTGATTTTGTCGCACGGCCATGAAGGCGGCGCCGCCGCCGGCCACGTCATCGAAGCCTTCGGCAATTTCGTGATGAGCGGCAATTTCGTCATCGGCATCATCGTTTTCACCATCCTGGTCATCGTCAATTTCATCGTCATCACCAAGGGTTCGGGCCGCATCGCCGAAGTCGCAGCGCGCTTCCACCTCGACGCCATGCCGGGCAAGCAGATGGCCATCGACGCCGACATGTCGGCCGGCCTGATCGACGAGAACGAAGCCCGCGCGCGCCGCAAGACCCTGGAAGCCGAAGGCGGCTTCTTCGGCGCCATGGACGGCGCCTCCAAGTTCGTGCGCGGCGACGCCATTGCCGGCCTGCTCGTCGTCTTCATCAATGTCATCGGCGGCATGATCATCGGCATGGCGCAGCAGGGCATGTCGTTCGGCGACGCAGCGCGCACTTACACGCTGCTGACCGTCGGCGACGGCCTGGTGACGCAGATGCCGGCCCTGATCGTCTCAACCGCCGCAGGCCTCCTTGTGTCAAAGGCCGGCATCGCCGGCTCTGCCGACCGGGCGATGATGAAGCAGCTCTCCGGCTATCCGAAGGCACTCGGCATGTCGGGCGGCGTCATGCTGATCATCGCGCTGTTGCCCGGCATTCCGTTCCTGCCGTTTTTCGTGCTCGGCGGCGGCGCTTCGCTGCTGGCCTTCTACGCCAACAAGCGCGCCAAGGAAGTCGTCGCCCAGGAAGCGACCAAGGTAGCGACCGAAACCAAGGCCGCCGAGGCCGTCGATGAGCCAATCTCGACCGCGCTCAAGATCGACGATCTCAAGGTCGAACTCGGCTATGCGCTCTTGCCGCTGGTCAATTCGCCGGACGGCAGCGATCGCCTGACCGAGCAGATCAAGGCGCTGCGCCGTTCGCTCGCCGGCGAAATGGGCTTCGTCATGCCGGCTGTTCGCATCCTCGACAACGTCAATCTCGACTCCAACACCTATGTGATCAAGATCAAGGAAGTCGAAGCCGGCTCCGGCAAGATCTGGGCCGGGCAGTACATGGTCATGGATCCGTCCGGCGGTCAGGTGAACCTGCCGGGCACGCACACCACCGAACCGACCTTCGGCTTGCCGGCGACCTGGGTCGATGCCAGCATCAAGGAAGAAGCGGCGATGCAGGGCCTCACCGTGGTCGATGCCGCCACCGTGCTGTCGACGCATCTGACCGAAATTCTGAAGAACAACGTATCGGATCTGCTGTCCTACGGCGAAGTGACCAAGCTGCTCAAGGATCTGCCGAAGGAACAGGCCGAACTGCTCAAGGACTTGGTGCCGACGCTCATCACCACCTCAGGCATCCAGCGCGTGCTGCAAATCCTGCTCGCCGAGCGCGTCTCGATCCGCGACCTCTCGACCATCCTCGAAGGCATCGCCGAAGGCGCCGGCTCGACGCGCAACCCGCTCACTTTGGCCGAGCATGTGCGCGCCCGCATTTCGCGGCAGATCTGCGCGCAGTACACCAGCCACAACGGCTACCTGCCGCTCATCGCCATGTCGGCGAAGTGGGAGCAGTCGTTCGCCGAGTCCATTGTCGGCCAGGGCGACGACCGCCATCTGGCGATGCAGCCGTCGAAGCTGTCGGAGTTCATCACCCTGGTGCGCGAAAAGTTCGAGACCGCGGCGCGCGAAGGCGAAGCCCCGGTGCTGGTCACCTCGGCCTCGATCCGCCCCTTCGTGCGCGGCATCGTCGAGCGCTTCCGCGCCCAGACGCCAGTAATCTCGCAGAGCGAAATTCATCCACGGGCGCGGCTGAAGACGGTGGGGAGTATTTAACGCTGAGGCCATCCGGACGGCATCGCGCCCTGGTGCCGCAATCAAGCCCGGTAAGGGGCGCCAACGGTTGTCCACCTTCCGTCGTTACAACTTTTGCTATCGGACGAGCCGCAAGGTTGGAACTTGGTTGCCGCGTGATCTGCATCAAAAATGCCGGCTTTGCAGAACTTGGTTGCCGCCTGGGTGTGCCCATCCCCAAAACCATAATTTAGATTATTACATCATTTGTACGCATCTCAGCTGTATTTCGTAACTACGTTCCTACAGGCCGTTTTTAACTTTAGCCGCTTCAATAGCGATGGAAGCTGGCGACGAGGCTCGGCTCTCCGCAACATCGGCTCGCGCAATTCGCGGCCGACAGCGAACGAAGAGCGATTGGTCAATGAGTTTACGTGCCCGGCTACTATTGCTTGTCGTTCTGGCCACTCTGGTGCCCGCGATCCTGTTGGGGATCCGGTTTTTCGCAAACCGCGCCGCGGAAATCGACACCGCTTTGGCACAGTTGTCCACGACCGCCGGCAGCATCACGCTCGACTTGGGCGAAAAAATTCAAGGCACCGCGCAACTGCATTTCGGACTGGCGCGCGCCGTCGACCTGGAGAGCACCAATCGCGCTGAGTGCTCCACGTTTTTATCCGCCGTGCGCGAAGAATACGCGCAGTACACCGGCATCCTGACGATCCTGCCGAACGGAAAGCTTTTCTGCGACTCACTGCGCACCAACCGCGATCTTGACCTCAACGACCGGCATTACTTTAAAAAGGCACTGGTGACGCATGACACGGTAGCACTCCAGCCGGCGGTCGGCCGGCTGACCGGAATATCGTGCTTCAGATCGCCTATCCCGCCCGCACGCCGGCCGGAGATTTGAAATTCGTTCTGCTGGCCTCCCTCAATCTGAAGTTATTTGTCGATTATCATATCCAAAGGCTATCGGGGGCCGTGGAGATTTTGCTGGTAGATAAGGCCGGCGTTGTTCTGGTTGCGCCCGACCGCACAAGCGGGACCAGGAAGGCAGGTACATCGATCTCGGACACGGAGATGTTCCAGGTCGCCTCGGCAAATACCGGTATTGCCCACGAAGTCACGGGGCTCGATGGCCGCAAGCATTACTGGGTCGCCGCCGAAACACCTAATTTCCGCGAAGCCGGCATCTACGTCATGGTTGGAATGCCGCGCGACGGCTTGGTGGCCGCGGCGAACAAGCGTCTTTACGAAGACCTCGCCATTCTCGGCCTGGTGTCGCTGCTGCTGTTTGCGGGGGTATGGACGTTGGCCGAAATCGGCATCCGCCGACAGGTCGGCCGCATCGCCGCGATGGCCAAGCGGCTCGGCGACGGCGATTTGAGCGCGCGCATTGCCGCGCCGCACCCAAACGGCGAACTGGGTCGGCTGATGCTGGAATTGAATGCGACCGCGGAATCCCTTCAGCGCCAGCATGAGGCCATCGACGATCTCAACCGGAAACTTAATCAATCGCAACAGATCGAGGCGCGCACCAAGATCTTTCTCGATACCGTCATCGAGCATATTCCGCTGTCGATTTCGGTGAAGGCGCTGCCGGAAAACGGCGACAACGCCTGGCGGCTCACGCTGGTCAACAAGGCCTATGAGGAACTTACCGGTCTGAACCGCGAGCATCTGATCGGAAAATCGGCGCGCGAACTCTACTTCAGCGAAACCGCCGACATCATCACGGCTTCCGATGAAGACGCCCTCGTGGCCGATGGCGCCATCACCGCAAGCGAATTCGAGTTGGCCACGGGAGGAAACGGCGCGCGCACGGTTGCGTCGAAGCGCATCGCCATTCGCGACGGC